>Ga0182740_1000145_pt1 | contig 114765 bp, 118 predicted proteins | sample eDN5th37CKraftBY_FD_128872 | JGI IMG/M metagenome (GOLD analysis project Ga0182740, IMG submission 128872) | Enriched backyard soil microbial communities from Emeryville, California, USA - eDNA 5th pass 37_C Kraft BY (version 2) (version 2) | ecosystem: Environmental > Terrestrial > Soil >...
GCCCTTCTCCGCAAGGACCTTCGTGATCGCCGCCGTCAACGACGTCTTGCCATGATCGACGTGACCAATCGTCCCAACATTGCAATGCGGCTTGCTGCGGTTGAATTTCTCTTTCGCCATTGACCCCTCTGAAACGCCTGTGTTGCCCGGCTGCTTTTCCGTAAAGCCGTTCGCCGCCCGTCATATGCGACGGCGGAAGGCTTTTTTCAATTGCCATCCGGCCGCCCTGCCCACCCGCCGGCGACGGCAAAGCGCCGGAGAATGGCCAAAAGCCCCGACGGCGATCGGCCGCCGCCGCGCTCCGCAACGGCCGTGCCTTGCCCGCGACGGGGGACACCTCTTGCGGTCTTCCGGGCGATCCTGTTTCCTGATCGCCAATCCGGTTTTGAGGTCCATCCAGTTCGATGCGTGGATCATGAAAGGCTCTCCGTCGGAACGTCCGCTGCGCGAGCCGCGCTATGGCGGCGTGAAATCCATTGATTTCCTTTGCCGCCTCCTCGACGCGATGTCCCGCCGGGACACCAGCGCCCTCAAGGAACTGGCGCAGGATACCTCCACGCAGTCAGCCAAGCTGCACCGCTACCTCACCAGCCTGGTCCGCGGCGGCTTGGTGGCCCAGGATCCGATCACGCGCCGCTACTCCCTCGGCCCACTGGCATTCCAGGTCGGATTACGTTCCATCCGCTCGCAGGATCCTCTCAAGACCGCGATGCAGGTGCAGGTCTTGTTGCGCGACCGGCTCGACGAGACGACGGTGCTGTGCGTGTGGAGCCCCCAGGGGCCGACCGTCATCCGGGTCGAGGAAAGCAGCAAGCCGATCCTGATGACAATCCGCGTCGGCGCGTTGCTGCCGGTGCTGGCGACGGCAACCGGGCTGGTGTTCGCCGCCCATCTGCCTCGACAGCTCACGCGCGAGTTGATCGACGCCGAACTGCCGCACACCGCCGATCGGACAGGATCGCCCTTGCACACGCTCAAGGACGTCGAAACCGAGCTTGAAATCGTCCGGCGGCAGGGTTTCGCCGTCAACAACGAATACTTAATGCGCGGCGTCTCCGCCGTCGCGATCCCAGTATTCAATTTTCAGGAACAGTTGACCGGCGTGATCTCGGTCATCAGCCGCGAGCGGATCACCGACCGATGCCAGGTCGTGGTCGAGGCGATGAAGTGCGCGCGCAAACACATGCGCGTGTAACCCCGACCGGAATCGCTGCATCCGTCAGCTCGCGTCGTCCTGGAACGCCTCGTCGCGCTTCTTGCGTACGGCCGGAAGCGCCACCGCGGCCAGCAGCGCCACCCCAATCAGAATCAACGCCAGACTGATCGGACGGGTGAAGAACACCGTCGGGTCGCCGCCCGATAGAATAAGCGCGCGCCGGAAATTCTCCTCCATCAACGGGCCGATGACGAAGCCAAGCAGCAACGGTGCCGGCTCGCAATCGAACTTGTAAAACAGATAGCCGAGCACGCCGAAGGCGGCGGTCACGTAAATTTCGAACGTGGTGTTGTTGACGGAATAGACGCCGATGGCGCTCACCACGAGGATGATCTGGAACAATATCCGATAGGGCACGCGGAGGAACCGCACCCACATGCCGATCATCGGCAGGTTGATGAACACCAGCATCACATTGCCGACGAACATGCTGACGATAAGCCCCCAGAACAGCGCCGGCTGCTTTTCGATCACGGTCGGACTCGGAACGATGCCGTGCATCGTCATGGCGCCAACCATCACCGCCATCACCGCGCTCGATGGGATACCGAGCGTCAGCAACGGAATGAACGAGGTTTGCGCAGCCGCGTTGTTGGCGGATTCCGGCGCGGCCACGCCCTCGATGGCGCCATTACCGAAGCGGGAGGGCTCCCGCGCCACGCGCTTTTCCAAAGCGTAAGCCGCGAACGAGGCCACCGTTACGCCACCGCCCGGCAGTACGCCCAGGATCGAGCCGAGCACGCTGCCGCGCGTAACGGGTCTTGTCATCGCGCGGAGCGTTTCGCGCGACGGCCAAAGGCTGGTGATCTGGCTGACGAGCTGGCCGCGCTGGATGCCGGCCTCGAGATTTCGCGCTACCTCGGCAATGCCGAACAGACCGAGCGCAATCGAAACGAAGCTGACGCCGTCCGACAGCTCGGGGAAACCCATCGTCATCCGCGGCTGACCCGAATTGACATCGTTGCCGATCAGTCCAAGGAACAAGCCCAAGACGACCATTGCCACGGCCTTTACGACCGAGCCGTTTGCCAACACGACGGCGGTGAACAGGCCGAGCACCATCAGCGAAAAATACTCCGGCGAGGCGAAACGGCTCGCCATGTCGGCAAGCGGCGGCCCGCCCAGCACGATCACCAGTGTGCCGAAGCAGCCGGCGACAAACGAGCCGATGGCAGCGACGAACAGCGCCTCGCCGGCACGGCCTTTTTGCGCCAGCTTGTAACCGTCGAGCGCAGTCACCACCGAAGACGCCTCGCCGGGGAGGTTGACCAAAATCGCCGTGGTCGAGCCACCGTATTGCGCGCCATAATAGATGCCGGCCAGCATGATGAGCGCAGACACCGGCTCCATCGAATAGGTTACCGGCAGCAGCAGCGAAATCGTCGCAATCGGCCCAAGGCCGGGCAGGATTCCGATCAACGTGCCGAGCAGACAACCGAGCAGGCAGAGCGCCAGATTTGCCGGCGTAATGGCGACGGACGCGCCTAAGGCAACATTGGCCAGAAGGTCCATCAGCGGCGGTCCATCAGGGCAAGAGCCGCACCGGAACGTTGAGGCCGACGACGAATGTCAGCGCGGATGCCGCGGCAAGCGCCACACCCACCACGAGCGTCTCACGCCAGGACCGTTCGCTGCTGCCGAGGCTCGCGACGGCAACCAGCAAGATCACCGCCAGCACCAAGCCAAGCCGCTCGATGGTCAGGGCGAACAGCACGAACGCCAGCGTGACGCAGCCGATGGGCCGAGCCCTGAGCGCCGCGATCGCCGGGCCGTGCAGGACAAGACCGCGGCCGATGAGAAACAGGCCAAGCAGAACCAGAATTCCCGCCAGCGCGGTCGGCATATAGGCCGGCCCCATTGCCGCGGCCGAGCCGGCGTCGAGGTCGCGCACCAGCCACAGGCCGGCGGCGCCGATCGCGGCGATCAGCACACCGCTACCGACGTCGGCGGACCCGCGAACGTGGGAGCCGATGCTCATAGCGTCGCCCAATCCAATACGAGGATGCCGGCGGAACAAGCGACGGGCATAACACTACTTCCTCGCAACACCGGCCGCCGTCAGCAGTTCGCCCCAGTCCTTGGTCTCTTTCTGCAGCATCGCGGCAAACGCCGCCGGGCTGTTGGCCTGCGGCTCGGTGCCGAACACAGCCATGCTCTTGCGCACCTGTGGATCGGCGGCAATTTCGGCCGCGACCTTGGCCAACGTGTCGATTACGGGCTTCGGCGTCCCTTTGGGCACGAACCAGGCGTTCCAGAGTCTGACGTTATAATCCGGCACGCCCGCCTCCATCATGGTCGGCACGTCGGGCAGGTAGGGCGAGCGTTCCGACGTGGTTACGGCGAGCGCCCGCGCTTTCTTGGCCTCCAGCTGCGGCAGCACATCGGAAATGTTGCCGAAGATCAGCTTGACCTCGCCGCTGGTCAGCGCCGCCATCGCCGGCGCGCCGCCGCGATAGGCGGCGTGCGTGAGTTGGGTGCCGGTGCGGGCCTGGAACAACAGCGCGGCGATATGGGTCAGGCCGCCGGCGCCGCTCGATCCATAAGCGAACGCCTTCGGCTTGGCCTTAGCGAGAGCGATGATATCCTTCACGCTATTCGCCTCGACCGACGGATGCACCGCCAGCACCAGCGCGTTCGCGCTCAGCAGCGACACTGGTTCGAGATCTTTGAACGGATCGTAGGGCAGCTTCTCAATCCACGGCGAGATCGTGATCGCGCCGATGCTGCAAACGCAAACGGTGTAGCCATCCGGCGCGGCCTTGGCGACGAGATCGGTACCGACGATGCCGCCGGCCCCGCCCCGGTTCTCGATGACGACGCTCGCGCCGGGCAAGGCCTTTTGCAGATGCGGCAAGGCAAGGCGGGCCACCGAGTCCGTGTTGCCGCCGGCGGCGAACGGCACGACGAGCTTGATCGGCCGGTTCGGCCAGTTGGCCTGAGCGTAGCTCGGCGCGGCAAAGCTTGCGGCAAGCACGGCGGCCGCCAGCATTCGGATCGCATGGCTGAAAGGCCTGATGATGACAGGTCTGGCCATCCTCTTCTCCCTCAGACGCAGAATGAAACCTGCTCAGTGGACGTTTGTACGTTCGGCACACGTTTACTGTTCGAGAAAGGACCGCAGCGAGTCGGCCTCGTTAGTCATGGCTCCCTTATCGGGATCGACATCCGCGAACACGATGCGGCGGAAACGGTCCCGCTCCTCGTACGGCACAGTGGCGTCCAGACCGAGCTTGGCCCGGATACCGTTGTTGCTGGCGCGGACGTATTCGTGGCCGCGCGCGCCCGGCACGATGATGACATCGCGTGAGGCCTCGAAACGGGTCGCCAGCGCGTATTCGACATCGGTGGGATTTTGCAGGTCGATATCGTCATCGACGACGATGACCATGTCGAGGTCCTTGAGCGCCCCGAACGAGGCCAGCATGGCGTTGCGCTGCAGCCCGTCGTGCTGCGGCGATGCCTTCTTCACCTGGACGACGGCGTGAAAACGGTGCAAGCCGCCCGCCGTCATTTCCACGTCGGTCACGATCGGCACCGCCGTTTGCAACACCTTCAGCAGGCTCGCCTCCAGGACGTACTTGCGCAGCATGACCGACTCTCGACCGTAGCCATTCATCGCATGATAAATGGGGCGCTGCCGATGCGACACGGCGGTCACCTCGACCACCGGGGCATCGTCCTGCGGCGCGGCAAAGCCGACGAATTCACCGAACGGCCCTTCCGGCTCCATGATGTCGGTGCGGATTGCGCCCTCAAGCACGATTTCCGAGTGCGCCGGGTAGACCAGGTCTTGCGTGCGAGCCTTCACGACCTCGATCGGCCGGCCGGCGAGGCCGCCGGCGACAGCGAGTTCGTTGGCGTGCTCGGGCATTTGCGAACCCATCGTGCCGGCCGCGTATTGAACCGCGATGTCGGCACCGATGCAGACGACGATGGGCAGACTTTCGCTACGCTTGCGGGCGCGCTCGACCGCAAGCCGCAGGTGCCGTCCGTAATCGAGCTTGATGCCGGTGCGGTTCGGCCCCAGCAATTGCAGGCGATGATACGAGGCGTTGTAGACCTTCGTTTCCGGATCGCGGACGATGACGACGCCCGCCGTGATGAAGCGCCCGGCGTCACCGCTCGCGTGCTCCAGCACCGGAAACATCTCCCGCAAGTCGAAGTCTGATGTCCGGACGACGTCCTGGGCAGGGGCGCGTTCAACCAGAACCGGGTCATGCGGCGCACCGAGCGCCTGGGCGATGCGCGTGCGGATTTCGTCGTAACGCAATCCAAATGCGGCCTCGCAATTTTCCTTGCAGCACAGGAAATTTCCGACGACCGGAACCGAATAGCCCTCGACATCGGGAAAGAATAGTGCGGGGCCGCCATCGAGGCGCTTCATCAGCGCCGCGACCTCGAATTTCGGATCGACGCGACGGTTATACGTCGTTACGCGGCCGGCCTCTCCCATGCGGGCAAGCGCCGAACGAAAACGGGTATCGAGGATCTGCGAGTTGGACAGTGATGCCGTCACCTGTGCACAAGGCTCCCTTTCACGGCGATTACCGCGATAAGCCGGTAAACCGCGCCCGACACCATCGCAACAGGGATGCCCGCCGACGGCAAGCCTTTTTCCTGCCGAGCCACCTCGCCCGGCCCCATTCCGCGACACCCGTTCCACAATGCGAAGCAAAATGGGGTTGCCGATCCCCAGCCGGCCGGCAACCGCAAGGCGGCATTGACGGCGGCGGCGGAGCCTGCCTAAAATAAACCTCACATAGCTATCTCACGAAGTAATTAGAGCAACGGCGAGCGAGGATACCTGCCCATGCTTCGAAGCGGAAAAGACTATCTCGAGGCCATTCGCGACGGCCGCAAGGTCTATGTCGGCGGCGAACTGGTCCGCGACGTGACGACCCATCCGGCGTTCCGCAATTCGGCGCGCTCGTTCGCCGAGATCTACGACCGCAAGCGGCAGCCGGAGAACGTCGAGGCCACGAGCTACGAGGAAAATGGCGAACGTTTCACCGGCTGGTACCTTATGCCGCGCGACCGCGATGGCCTGCGCAAGCGCACGGAGACGCATCGTCGCATCGCCAACTGGACCCACGGCTTGCTCGGCCGCTCGCCCGACCATGTGGCGAGCTTCGTCACCGGCCTGGCGATGGCGCCCGAGTTGTTCGAGGCCAACCGCAAGGGCTTCGGCACCAATCTCACCCGGCACTACGACAAGATGCGCCGCGAGGACCTTTATGCCTGCTACGTCGTGGTCGCCCCGCAGGGCTCGCGCGATCCGAAAACTTACGGCCGCAAATCCGCGACCACCCAGGGCGTGCATGTGACCGCGGAAAAGGACGACGGCATCATCCTCAACGGAATGAAGCTGCTCGGCACCGGCGCCCCCTTTGCCGACGAAATCTGGGTCGGCAACCTGCTGCCGATGCCGCCCGACCAGAAAGCCCAGGCCGTGACGTGCGCCGTGCCGACAGGCACCGAGGGCATCACGCTATGGACCCGCAAGTCGTTCGAGAAATACGCCGTGAGTGCGTTCGACAACCCGTTCTCGTCGCGCTTCGACGAATCCGACGCCGTGGTGATCTTCGATAACGTCAAGGTCCCGTGGGAGCGGGTGTTCCTGCTCGACGACGTGGCGATGTCGCGCGAGATGTACTTCAAGACGCCCTCACACGTCATGGGCAACCATCAGGCGATCGTGCGCTACCACGAAAAGCTGAAGCTGATCCTGGGCTTCGCCTATCGCGCCGCCGAGATGAACAGCGTGCTGCAGATTCCGGCGGTGCGCGAGACGCTGTCGAAGCTCGCCATTGCCGAGGCCGGCCTTAAGGGCTGGATCGCTGGCCAGATCGAGGACGCCGAAACGTTCAACGGCTACCTGCACGTCAACACCCGCGAGCTTTATGCGGCGCTGAACTGGTGCACCAATAACTACTATCAGATCACCGAAACGGTCCGCGAAATGCTCGGCGCCGGTCCATTCCAGATGCCGGCCGACGTGTCGGCGCTGACCGATCCGAAGCTGCGTGAGGTGTTCGACGAGTACTGGACCGCAGGCGACGCGACCGCGATGGACCGCATCAAGCTCGTCAAGCTGGCGTGGGACTATCTCGGCTCGGAGTTTGCCGCGCGTCACACGCAATATGAGCGGTTCTATGCCGGCCCGCAGTTCGTCCATGCGTTCTACAACTACAACAACACGCCCTGGAACGACCGTAAGAAGCAGGTCGACGACCTGATCGCGGCCCTAACCCTGCCGGAGGGGAAACCCGCTTAGGGCCGATCCCGATAGAACGACAACAAAGGCGCCTGCCGCCGCTCTGGAGCGTTCCGGGCGGCGGCAGAATCCGGCACAGACAGGGCGCGCAGAATCTGATCCGATCGCGGCTTGCGATGATCGAAGGATGGACGATTGACGGCCCACGCCAGCAAACAGCGAAACCCTCGGGTGGTAGCCGCAGCCGAGGCGAAACCGAAGGCGGCTCGCCGCCGCGCCGATGCGCTGCAGGTCAACGCCCTGCCCCCCGACGACGCCACCTTGCGCGAATTCATGGCCGATCTTTACGCGGCCATGTCGATGATGCGCCTGCTGCGCCAGGAGATCGCGGCTACGCTGTCGCTGAGTTCGGCCGAATATTCCGTGCTACTCGCGGTCTGGTATCTCGAACGCGAAGGCGAGATGACGGTGCGCGCCATCGCCGATCACCTCCACGTTGCCGCCGCCCACGTTACATCGGAGGTTGGGCGATTGGTGGACAAGGGCCTGTTGACCAAGCGGCCCGATCCGGCCGATCGCCGCGCCGTCGGCGTCGGGCTGACCAAGGCCGCGCGCGACCTGTTTGAACGGCTCGGCCCGATGCTGCGCAACGTCAACAGCCCGCTGTTCACGGACATTTCCTATCGCGACCTGGAGATTGTCCACCGCTTCGTGCGTAACATCATCGAGCATGGCTATGACTCGATTCGCGCCGCGCAAGCTGTCAGCGCGGCATCCAACGGTGCCTCCGACATGCGTAAACCCCGCCGCGCGGCCGGGTGACGCCGCGCCGCTGCGACCACGAATTAAGCTACACTGAGAACGACGATTCCGCGCGCGGTGGCGAGGCCGCCCCGGCCAGGAACCTATGCGAGGACACAGGGTGATTGCCCGCAACACCGTTCTCTGCCTCGGCCTGTCGCAACTCATCCTCTGGGGCATCACCTATTATCTGATCGGCGGCTTCGGCGAATTGATCGTCGCAGACCTGAACTGGTCGCGGGATGCGGTCTACGGCGGATTCGCGGTGGCGCTGGTGGCGATGGGCCTGACCTCTCCCGTCGTCGGCCGCGCCATCGACCGGCACGGCGGCCGCAAGGTCATGATCGCGGGATCGCTCGTCAGCGCGTTGGGCTGCGCCGGGCTGGCGCTGTCACACGACCTGTGGAGCTACTACCTCTGCTGGATCGTCCTCGGCTTTGCGATGCGGCTCACGCTTTACGATGCCGCGTTCGCGGCGCTGGCGCGGATCGGCGGCCCGCAAGCGCGCAAGCCGATGGCACAGATCACGCTGCTCGGCGGGCTCGCTTCGACCACGTTCTGGCCCATCGGCCATATCCTGGCGGAATATCTTGGCTGGCGTGGCGCGGTGTTCGTCTACGCGGGTATCGCGCTCGCAACGCTGCCGCTGCACTTCGCGCTGCCAAACGACCGCTACGAGGCGCGTCCGGTCGGCGACACCGCCGCCACACCCAGCCGGCCGCTAGCCGTCACCAAGCGCCAGATCGTCGTCGCCTCCGCGCTCTATATGATCGTCACCGCCTCGACGAATTTCCTCAACGCCGGAATGTCGGCGCAGATGATTGCCATTCTATCCGGCCTGGGGCTTGCGGCATCGGCAGCGGTCTGGATTTCGACGCTACGCGGTATCGGCCAATCGGCGGCGCGGCTGTGCGAGGTAATGTTCGGCCAGCGTATCCATCCGCTGACGCTGGATGTCATCGCCACCGCCATCCTGCCGTTCTGCTTCATCGCCGGCCTGTTCGGCGGTTCTTCGGCCGAAGCCGCGATTGCCTTCGCCCTGCTCTATGGAGTGGGTAACGGCCTCGTCACCATCACGCGAGGAACCCTGCCGCTCGTGCTGTTCGACCACCGCACCTACGGCAGCTTCGTCGGCCAACTGATCGCGCCGAGCTTCCTGTTCTCGGCGGCCGCGCCCATCACCTACGCCGTCGTCATGGATCGGTTCGGCCCGCAATCGGCGCTCTATCTCTCGGCAGCGCTGGCCGCCGTTACGCTGCTTGCGGCCATCGCGTTGAAATGGGGCTTCGAGGACAAGGAGCGCGGCAAGGCCGGTTTGGACTGACGGCCGTCATCAGGCCGCGCCGTGACCACCGGCAAACATGAAAGGAGTGTGATGGGTGGCGGAGCGATCAACAGTAGGTTGGAGCGGGTGAAGGGAATCGAACCCTCGTCATCAGCTTGGAAGATTGGTGCAGGGCCAGTTCTTTCAAGCCTCTAGCGGGATTTGGCTCCGATTTGGCTCCGCCCGGCGGGCCGCTGGCGACGACGCGCGCGCGGTCCGACGTTCAAAATAACGCTCCCTTCCCCGTCACGCCACTCCCGGCGCGAGCTTCCTGACCTTGATGTCGTCGCGCCGGAGCCGAAGCTGGGCGAGGTCATAGGCCGTCTGCATCCGCAGCCAGGTATCCGCCGTGCTCCCGATGCCCTGCTCAAGGCGCAGGGCCATCTCCGGCGTGACGGCACTCTTGCCGTTGATGACGTTGTAAAGCTGCTGCCTTGTCACGCCGAGCGCTTCGGCCGCATCGGCAACGCCGATACCCATCTCGTCCAGTTCGTTCCTGATCAGGCGGCCCGGGTGGGCGGGATTTTTCATACGCATCGGATCCTCCTTTCTAATGATAGTCCACCAGGTTGACGTCTGACGCCACGCCGTCGGCAAACCGGAAGATGATCCGCCAGTTTGCCCGTACCGTCACGGCCCAGAAGCCTTTAAGATCTCCCGTCAGGCGGTGAAGCCGGAAGCTCGGAATGTTCAGGGCCTCGACCGTTTCGGCGGCATCGAGCGTCGTCAGGATGAGCGTGATCTTCTCGACGTGATCGGGATTCAGCCCGCGCGGGTCGTCCTTTTCGAATAGCCTCCTGAGGCCCTTGTGCGCGAAGTTCTCGATCATCCAAAAGTAAATGTAAAGTGTAAATTTACATTTGTCAATACTTGTTGCGCCCGGGCTTCCATGGGCGTAGCCCTCCCTCGCCGTCGGCGTCCCCGCCCTTGCCGTTTCAAAATTGGCGATCCATTCGCTGTTATGGAATAATGACCCCGCGCATTGCCCGCGACAACGAAGACGAACCCAGAGGACGCCTGCAACAGACCGAGCCAGCACTCGACGAGACAAACACACTGGAAGCCAGAGCTCTCGCGCTCGCAGGCGAGCTCCGCACGCTCCCGGAAGCAGAACGGACCAGGATAGTCACTCGGCTCGCAAAGGAAGCTGGTCTCACGCGGATTTTCGCGCGCACGGGCGCCCGAAAGAAATCGGTACAGTTTCCCCAGCAGGCACCGGAGGCATGGTCTCAACGGACAAACAACCGGCGTGAAAGCCCGGCAGATTTCATCCTCCGAGTTTATGGTCGATGGATCAGGAAGGGCTTTTCACGGGCGGATCTCCGTCGCCTCGACATTCCGCTCTATCAGGCTTTTGCAAAATGGATTGAGCGACACCCCGCCCCACGCAGGCTCGAAGCATTTGCGCGGGAAACGCGTTCAGTCCTTGTCGAGCGCGAGCTCAAGGAACTCAACATTCGCGAACCGGGCGACGCATACCGGCTTTTTCCGGACGACAGAAACCGCGCTGATCGGCTGTACCATGCAGCCCAGAAGCGCTTACGAAAGTTGTCGCTGTAGCGCCCAGTGAGCTGCCCCATTGCGGCCTCTTGCCGAAGGTTCCAAGCTGGCGTTGACTTCCAGGCGACTCGCTTTCACCTAGCCTTCCGGAGGGGCACGCTCGCTGTGGCCCGGGGATCGAGAAATGGCCAGACCGACATCCGACAAGAATGCTTCGCGCTATGGCCCCAGCGCTCCCGCAGTCGCGCCGGCGCAGCGAACACGTCCCGGCGCGAAGGGAAAATTCGCAAAATCACCCAAGCTCTACGACCCGATTCCCTCGACCCTCTCGAAAGCGAGAATTGCCCTTAGCCCGGCAGAGGCTGTGCGCATCCTGCGCACCATGCAGGAGCGCATCACCACCATCCTGGGCGGCGCGTGGCCGAGTATTGGTAGAGAGGACGGTCACCATCTCATCGACGAGCTTGAACAGGTGCTTGATTCCGCAATCAATGTCGCATTCCAGGCCGACGCAAAACTCCTCGGCGACCGGCGGCGGGAAGCGCAGCAAATCACCAGGCAGACGGGCGAAAGCATCTTTCGTTCCATCGACCTCCTCTCCTCCCGCTCCAGAAAAAGTGATCAGTTCAAGCGGATATGGGATAATGGCATCACGCTTATTGGCGCGATAACCGGAGACGAACCCAGAGGACGCCTGCAGCCGAAAGAAACGACCGCTCCTGAAACCTCGGAACTGGAAGCCAGAGTCCTTGCACTCGCAGGCGAGCTTCGCACGGTCTCAAAATCGGAACGCAAACGGCTGCTCAGCCTGCTCGGGCACGAAGTGGGACTCTCTGCCACGTTCGCGGACGCTGCGATTGAAAAGACAAAATTACTTCTGCCGGAAACAGCACCCAAACTCTGGGGGCCAGAGGCACGGAAAGAATATTCGACGGCTATCGCGTTTCTGGAGTCTGTTTATGCCCCCTGGCTCCGCGCCGGCCTGAACCTGACATACATTCGAGAAATTGACCGCTCACTCTATCAGACGTTGGCGAAATGGTATGAACGTCACAAAGACGACATGCCGCAACACCTCGCGGACTTTTTTCAGTCCCGCAGGTCGAAACGTTCGATTGAAGTCGAAGAAGAATTAAAGCGGTTCAACATTGTAGAGCCGACAGATGCTTACGAACGGTTTCCCAACGACAGAAAACGCGCGGACCGTCTCTATCAGGCAGCCCTGAGGAGACCAGTAGCAGGTCGTAAGTCTCCTAATTATAGTTGACATATCTCCGCCCGTATGAGACTTTTCGCTCCAAGGCAGAAAGCCATGGGAGACGGAGCATGCTGGACAGACCCAAGCCTCCCCTTCGCGTTCTCACACTCAAGCAGTTGCGCGACCGCGGGCTGACGTATTCAAGACAGCACATCGGACGGCTTGAGGCCGCCGGGAAGTTTCCGAAGCGCATCAAGCTGGGCGAGAACGGCCGGATCGGCTGGTTCGAATATCAGGTCGACAGGTTTCTGATCGAACGCGCAAAGGCGAGCGGCGCGGAACTGCCGCCTGATTTTGCGGACCACGGCTGACGTCCTTCGCTTCGACACGTCGAAAGCAAGTCACATGGCAAAGACAGCTGCCAGGGCGCATGCGCGCCAACGACCCCGCATGTCTGCGTCGCAGTCATCCGAGACGGCGCCGCAGTTCACATCGCGGGTCGCCGAAACACTCTCCCTCATTCCGAATGCGGAATTCCAACTCCTCTGGGATGTCTGCGCATCCCATGACAGCGCGCTTCCGCTCTACAGGACGGCGGTGGACGGCCTGAGCGCCGACTGGCGCGGCCGCCGCGTCTGGATGCACCCGCCGGAGGGCGCGGCCCTTGCCCCGTGGGTGGCCAAGGCCGCGACCGGCGGAGCCGAGATCTGCATCTGTCTTCTTCCGGCGCAAATCGAGGCGGGTTGGTTTGCCGACCATGTCTGCAACAACCCCGCTGCGGAAATCCGCTTCGTGCATCGCCGCCAATCCGGGGGCGCGCGGCACGCGCTGCCGATGATGATTGTCATCTTCAGGGGATCGCAATGAAGGACCTGCCCATGCCGCCCTTTCTTGAGGAAGCCGCACAGCTTCTCTGGTTTCTGTGCCGCGCGGGCCTGAGGCTCGACGTGCAGCTCAATCCGCGGCTCATCCTCTTCAAGCTGGCGGCGCATCTCTATGTCTTTCCCACTCGCAAGCTCAGCCACGCCACGGCGGCCGCCGCAATCCTGGACGACCTTCTCTCCAACCCGCACATCACCTGCGAGGCCAGGCAACGCGCCAGGCTCATTGCCGTCATCGGCACGTATATCGGCAATCTCTTTCGCCGGATGAATCACGCGGCGTAGTTCCATACGGAAGCATGCGGTGAGGAATTGGGCGTCATCCGGAGTCGCATCAGGGAGTCTGCGGCGCCCGGCGGATCGAACGGTGAGTTTCCGGGCGGCGAAAAGTGAGAGATCCGGATAAGAGTCAACTCACCGCTTGACCATGTATGCGTTGATCGCCACGCTGAACGTGTGAAGAAGCGCGTTCTTGCGACCACGATTGGAGATTACGACTACACAGAACCGGAGCGGACACAGCCTGCGGCGCAGCTGCTCGCCCTGGATATGAAAGTCACCGGCCAGCCCCTCGATCCCCACAACGAGGGCCGCATCATCAAGCCGCGCGAGCTTGTCGACATCGTCGAGCTCACCCCCCTCACCCGCAACGAGACCATCCTCTACAACCAGCTCCTCGCCCACGCCTGGAACAACATCCGCACCGTGCCCGTGCACAAGGTGCTCAAGGCCAGCCTGCGCGGCACCCACGAGAGCAACGACCGGCTGCACGAGGCCTTCGACAAGCTGATGTCCGCCTGGGTCAAGATTCGCGCCCGCGACCCGCAGACCGGCGAGTTTGCGACGTTCCGCGTCCACCTGCTCGGCACCAACAAGGAGGAGGACAAGCAGGACGGGTATTTCACCTACACCTTCCCGCCCGACCTGCTCACCATCATCTCGCAGTCGAAAGCCTGGGCCACGCTCAAATCCCACATTATGTATACGCTGCGCTCGAAATACTCGATCCGGCTTTACGAGATGATCGAGCGCCGCATCGGCCTCGACAAGCAGCACGAGGAGTTCTCGATCGACCAGCTGCGCGCCATGCTGGGCGTGCCGGACGGCAAGCTGGAGCGTTTCGCCGATTTCAACAAATACTGCCTCAAGCCGGCCATCGAGGAGGTCAATCTCCTGAGCGATTTCGTGGTCGAGGTCTCCGCGATCAAGGTCGGCCGCGGCGTCTCAAAGCTCCTGGTCATGTGGCTGCGCAAGTCCGCCGAGGAGCGCCGCCTCGCCCATGAGGAGCGCGAGAAGAGCCGGGTCGGCCGCAAGGCCCGCATGTCCGGCCGCGTCGAACGCATCGCTGCCGATGCCCATCCGTAAGCGCCTGTGTAAAGAGCCGCCCAATTTCTCACTTTCATGCGTGGACGGACACGTCCCGACGCCCGGTCCCTCACCCCACAGCGCCCCGTTCCTCACTTGGGCCGCCCATTCCTTCACGCGAATCCGCCCGGTTTCTCCCCCATTCCGCCCGGTTTCTCACTTTTCGCGCCGCAAGTGCCTGATCCCATGTCGCGATTCCGCCCCTGAAATAGAATCTGAATCATTGAAAAAAGAGAACACGTCGCGCCTACGAACGGTGAGGTGAGTTCGATGCAAAACAAGATGCGCGGGATCAGGCGCCTCGCTCACGCTCGGCGATGAATGGCGTGGCCGCATGCGCGGCCACAAAACATGACTCCCCTCACCCTTCGCTCGCGCTGAAGCGCTCGCTTCGCCGCACCTGATGAAAGCGGAATCCGCTTCGCGGATATGCTTGGTGGTGAACGCACACGCCTGAACACGCCTCAAAACCAATGGCCGTGCCTGCAGTAAGGCCGAATGGGCTCACCGGGTGGGTCAGGAAGCACCGTCACGACCAAGGGCCCGGCGCCTTGCCTCTTGTCAGGCCGGCAATGGCACTTTTTGGGGTCCGTGAGCAGTCTCCGGGGATGCGGGTGCTGTCCCGACACCCCTCCAATGAAAGCGCGATGTCGGTGCGTTTATTTCGGTCGACCGTCACGGCACCTCACCGTGCCGCCCAAGAACTCACCGTTGATACCGGCGTCAACGCCAGGGAGTCCGAGGCGCGACTCGGGATTCCGCCCGAAACCTCACCGTTCGCAGCGCAACGGATCGGCGGATTTCCGGGGCGCTTTTGACTCCCCGCCCCTTTCCTCACTTTTCGCGCGTATCGTCTTGACGGCATGTCGCAGCGCGCTCAGGCTTGGTTGCTGCATGACCCACGACCCCGTGCTCATCGCCTATGCCGTCAAGCGCAGCGCCAGGACCAAACGCACTGTCTGGAGCCGCATCGGCCATGCCTATCCGCACGAGACCGGCGCAGGTCTCACCGTCATTCTCGACGCCCTGCCCTCCGACGGCCGCATCATTCTCCTGGAGCCAGACGCCGATGACGACGCGCGCATCCTGCGCGCTGCGATGAAGGCCGCCGTCTCCGCTCGCAAAGGCCGCAAGCCATCCTGAATTCCTTCTTTGCGCAAATCCATATTTGCGCAGATGTTCCCCGGATGCGTCCCGTGCCGTTGCGGCTGCGGAGCTGCGATCATTCAACTCCGCAAATGTATGTTTGCATGACTGGTGATTTGCGCAGTGGTGCGATTGTCGATGACGACAAATACAGCATTGCGCTTTTGTGGTTCTGCGCAGTCGCGCGAATGCACATTCGTGCAATACGCGGCTTGCACAACAATGCACGCGCGCATTCGCGCAAATCCGCTCCTGCACATTTCCTGAAAACTGCACTTGGTGGATTGAACGAATCCCGTAGCATTGATGGTGCACGGTTTATTTTTTTGCCCAAATCCATTTTCACCCAAATCCATATTTGAGGCTTTGATGATTGTTACATTTGCGTCCTCGAAAGGCGGCGTCGGCAAGTCGACGACCTGTGCCGCTGTCGCCGCGGCGCTCGCGCTCGAAGGCGCGCGCGTGCTCATTATCGATCTCGACCAGAACCGCACACTCGCCCGTTGGGCGAAGAGGGGGCCCATCGACGGTCTCACCGTCAGCGCCATCGAGCCGCAGAAATTCGGGGCGTATTTCCGCGAGAGCGAGGCCTCGGGCCAGTACGATCACATCTGCATCGATCTGCCCGGCAACCGCGAGGTCACGCTGTTCAAGGCGCTCGCGCGCTCCGATCTTGTCATAATACCTGCGCAAGCTTCGGAACCCGATCTGCGCGAAGCTTTGGTCGTGGTCGGCGACATCCGCGACGTTGCCGAGACGGCCGGCCGTCATATTCCGTACCGGCTGCTGCTGACCAAGATCTATCCGCTGCGCACCCGCGTCACCGACTTTGCCTACAACGAGCTGGCACGGCACGGCCTGCCGCTGTTCCGCACGGCGCTCGTCGAGCGTTCGGCTTATCGCGAGATGTTCCTCAACGGACAGCCGCCAACCCTCACCGAACCGGGGAAGGGGGCCGGCGCCGAGATCGCCAGCCTTCTTGCAGAAATCCGCGCCGTCACCGATCAGGTGACCGCACTCCGGAAGGCAGGCTGATCATGAAGACGCAACGCCCGCCATTTCAGCCCGTCACACCTGACATCGTCGACGAGAAAATCGAACGCCTGGCCCAGGAGAAGGGGGTCGGCGTGCTCGTCAAAGCCCCGATCCGTGAGCAGGGGGGTCGGATGCCCGACCTGCCTGCAGCGGAGATGGAGCCCACTGCCCCATCCTCCGGCGCCACGCCGCGCAGCCGCATGAAGGCCGTCAACATCGAACTGCCCGATTATGTGTGGACGGAGCTCAAGATCCGCGCCGCGCACCGGCAGACAAGCGTCAGGCACATTATTATGTCCGCGCTCCGGGCTGACGGGATTTCCATCGCCGAGGCCGATATGGTCGAGGACGGACGCCGCCTTCGGGGCCGGCTGGCGGACGCCACGGGCTGACGGGAAACCATCCCAAGCTATTGGCCGATCAAGACTTCTTGGCGTGGAGCCCGGGTTCCCGCTAAGAATGGATGCGGGTTCCCGCCCGCCAGGTTTTGAACGACACTCTTATCGGGAGCTGAATGATTCCGCCCGCACACGCCCTGCCTCCGTTTCTCTCGGTGAATTCGCAACGCCATGCATTCTGAAGCCGACACGTGCCGGAAATTCGTTGTGCCCAGGCTGCAGGCTCTCGGCTGGGACAGCGAACCGCGTTCCATCGCCGAGCAGCGCACGATCACGGACGGCCGCATCGTTCCCGCGGGGAAGGGGTTTATTCGCAAGCCGCCCAAGCGCGTCGACTTCCTGCTCCGCTACACGCGCGATTTTCCCCTTGCGGTCATCGAGGCCAAGGCATCCTACAAATCAGCGGCCGATGCCGTGCAGCAGGCCAAGCAATACGCGGAAATGCTCGGCCTGAAATTCGCCTACGCGACCAACGGACACGAGATCATCGAGGTCGATTACTTCACGGGCGTCGAGCGCAGCGTATCCGATTATCCTGCCCCGTCGGAATTGTGGGAGCGCTATCGCAAGGGAAGCGGCCTCACCGCTCCGCAGTCAGCCGACCAGCTGCTCACGCCGTACAACCACACGGTCGGCAAGGGCGAACGCTACTATCAGCAGATCGCCATCAACCGGACCGTCGAGGCGGTTCTCAAGGGACAGCGCCGCCTGTTGCTCACCATGGCAACCGGCACCGGCAAGACGGCCGTGGCCTTCCAGATTTGCTGGAAGCTCTGGACGGCGCGATGGAACCGCACTGGCGAGCACCGCCGGCCGCGCATTCTTTATCTCGCCGACCGAAACATCCTGGTCGATCAGCCCAAGGACGGGATCTTCGCCGTATTCGGCGACGCCCGCCACAAGATCGAATCCGGAGAGGTCGTTCACAGCCGGGAGATGTATTTCGCCATCTATCAGGCGCTCGCCGAAGACGAGCGTCGCGCGGGTCTGTTCAAGGCGTTCCCGGCGGATTTCTTCGATCTCATCATCGTCGACGAGTGCCATCGTGGCAGCGCGCGTGATGACAGCTCCTGGCGGCTTATCCTCGATTACTTCGAGCCGGCCTTCAAGCTCGGCATGACCGCGACACCCTTGCGCGACGACAACCGCGACACGTATCAGTATTTCGGAAATCCGCTTTACGAATACAGCCTCCGCCAAGGCATCGAGGACGGATTCCTCGCGCCTTACCGCGTCCACCGTGTCGTGACCGAATGGGATGCGGCCGGCTGGCGGCCAAGCAAATCCGATCTCGACCGTTACGGCCGCCCCATCCCCGACGACGAATATCAGACCAAGGATTTCGAGCGTGTTGTTGCCTTGCGTGCCCGCACCGAGGCCATCGCGCGCCACCTGACGGACTTCCTCAAGAAGAGCGATCGTTTCGCCAAGACCATTGTGTTCTGTGTCGATCAGGATCATGCCAGCGAGATGCGCGGGGCTCTCGCGCGGCTCAATCCGGATCTGATGGCGCAGTACCCCGACTATGTCTGCCGCGTCACGGCGGACGAGGGGGATATCGGGCGCGGGCATCTCTCCCGATTCCAGGATGTCGATGCGCGGACGCCGACAATCCTCACGACATCACAGCTTCTCACCACGGGCGTCGACGCACCGACCTGCAAGAATGTCGTGCTCGCCCGCGTGGTCGGCTCCATGAGCGAATTCAAGCAGATCATCGGCCGCGGCACGCGCGTTCGCGACGATTACGGCAAGCTCTGGTTCAATATTCTCGATTACACCGGCGCCGCGACGCGCCTGTTTGCCGACCCCGCCTTCGACGGCGATCCCGTCCGGCTGACGGAAGAAGAGCTGGAGGAAGACGGCCACACCACGGTCATTTCCGATACCGGCGATGCGCCCGAAGAGCCCGCCGGAGACGAGGGGCCTGACATCGTCGAGCCGCCCTCGGGCGAACGGCAGAAATACTTTTACGACGGCGGCCAGGTGGAGATTGCCGCCCATCTCGTCTACGAGCTCGATCCGAACGGCCGTCAGCTCCGTGTCGTTCGCTACACCGATTATGCGGCCGAGAGCGTTCGAACGCTCAGCCCCTCCGTTCAGGATCTGCGCAAGCGTTGGGCCGATGCGGAGCAGCGTAACGAGATCATCAATGCGCTCTCGGAGCGAGGCATCAGCTTTGCCGAGCTGGCAGACTCCGCCGGCCAGCCCGAAGCAGACCCGTTCGATCTTCTCTGTCATCTCGCTTTCAACGCGCCGCTCCGCACCCGCCGGGAGCGGGCCCAGCAGATGAAGCAGACGCACAAGGATTTCTTCACCCGCTATGCACCGGAGGCGCGGCAGATTCTTGAGGAGCTTCTCGACAAATACGCTGAGCACGGCGACGCGCAGTTCGTGCTGCCCGACGTTTTGCGCGTTCCGCCCATCTCCAATCACGGCCAGCCCGGTGAAATCATCCGCCTTTTCGGCGGACCCGACCAGCTCCGGCAGGCTGTAAACGACCTCCAGGGAATGTTGTATGGCTCGTAAGGCAACGAACAAGAAGAAGAACGACGCGCCGCTGACGACGGCGCAAGCGCTTGGGAGCCTCATCAAGTCCGCGCGCGATATCATGCGCAAGGACAAAGGCATGAACGGCGATCTCGATCGCCTCCCCTTGCTCACCTGGATCATGTTTCTCAAGTTTCTGGACGATCTGGAGCAGCAGCGGGAAGACGAGGCCAGGCTCGCCGGAAAGAAGTTTCGCGCGGCCATCGAGCCCCCTTATCGCTGGCGCGACTGGGCGGCCAATCCGCAGGGCGTCACCGGCGATGAGCTTCTCGCCTTCATCAACCAGGATGAGACACGTTTGCCAACCGGTAAGCGTGGTCCCGGTCTTTTTGCGTATCTCCGCTCGCTCACCAGCTCCAACGGCGACAATCGCCGGGACGTGATCGCAACTGTGTTCCGCGGCGTCGATAACCGCATGAAGAGCGGCTATCTGCTTCGTGACGTCATCAACAAGGTCAACAGCATCCATTTCACAGCAAGTGACGAGCTGCACACCCTTGGTGCGCTCTATGAAAGCATGTTGCGGGAAATGCGGGATGCTGCCGGGGATTCGGGTGAATTCTACACGCCCCGGCCCGTGGTCCGCTTCATGGTCGAGGTGACTGACCCCCGTCTTGGAGAGGTTGTCCTCGATCCGGCAAGCGGCACCGGCGGATTCCTTGTCGAGGCGTTCAGCCATCTCGGCAAGCAGGTGAAAACGGTCGCCGACCGGAAGCGCCTGCAGAACGAGAGCATCTTCGGCTGCGAGCCGAAGTCGCTACCCTATCTTCTGTGCCAGATGAATCTGCTTTTGCACGGACTTGATGCCCCCCAGATCGATCCGGGCAACGCGTTGCGTTTCAAACTGACAGAGATCGGCGAAAAGGACCGCGTCGATGTCATTCTCACCAACCCGCCCTTCGGCGGTGAGGAAGAGAAGGGGATTCAGGGGAACTTCCCGGACGACCGGCAGACGGCCGAAACCGCCCTGCTTTTTCTCCAGCTGATTATGCGACGCCTGCACCGACAGCCGACACCCGTCGGTCGCCCTGCGCGTGCGGCGGTCGTGGTTCCGAACGGGACGCTCTTTGGCGACGGCGTCTGCGCCCGCATCAAGGAAGAGCTTCTGAAAGAGTTCAACCTGCATACCATCGTGCGGCTGCCGAACGGTGTGTTTGCGCCATACACCTCAATCCCGACCAATATCCTGTTCTTCGACCGCTCCGGCCCGACCAAAGAGGTCTGGTACTACGAGCAGCCACTTCCCGAGGGTCGCAAGAATTACACCAAGACGCAGCCCATTCAGTTCGATGAATTCAAGGCCTGCATGGCCTGGTGGAGCAAGCGCGAGGAAAACGATCAGGCCTGGAAGGTGGCGGTTGATGATCTCTTGGCTGCAGGCTGTAACCTCGACCGCAAGAACCCGCGCGGCAAGGTCGATTTTGAGCACCTGCCGCCCGAACAGCTTGCCGACGATATCTTGAAGAAAGAGCTGCGCATTGCCGAACTAATGCGCGAGATTAAGGCTGCTCTGGGGACCAAGGCATGAGTGCCTCGTGGCCGATAGTCACGCTTGGTGAAGTTATGGCTCTCGATCTTGATCGAGTCCCAGTCAATCCGAGCACGACATTCCCAATGGTGGGAGTACTCAGTTTCGGACGTGGCCTATTCGATCGTGAGCCGATTGAGAACGGTGCAACCAGTTACAAACAGTTTTACCGACTCAAAGCTGAGCATGTCGTCATGAGCCAGCTCTTCGGCTGGGAAGGTGCGTTGGCACTAAGTAACGAGCGCTTTGCCGGGAAATTCCTGTCACCGCAGTTTCCGACTTTCTTGGTCGATCCCACTCGACTCGACCGCCAGTTTTTGGGTTGGCTTATGAAGCGCCCCGCTTTCTGGTCAGACCTAGGCTCGCGCGCTTCTGGCATGGGTGATCGCAGAAGAACTCTCAATCCCGAGGCTCTCCTTGTCAGTCAGATTTCCCTCCCGCCGCTCGACGAGCAACGACGCATCGTCGCGCGCATAGAGGAATTGGCCACAAAAGTAGGCGAAGCCGAAAGATTACGGAGAGAAACTGCTAATCAGTTAAATTCCCTGCAAGCGAGTGCTTCTGCGAAAATATTCAGTCAACTACTCAAGGGACACACGCAGCCACTAGCGGAATGCGTTAGACTTGAACGGGGTAAATTCTCGCACCGTCCCCGTAATGACCCTCGATTTTTCGGAGGCGACCATCCTTGGATTCAAATAGCTGAGATCGAAGCAGCGAATAAATACATCAATCACTGGAATGCGACCCTGAATGACGACGGCCTCTCAATCAGCAGGAAATTTCCTCGCGGTACGGTTCTGATTAGTATCGCCGCGACTATCGGTGCAGTAGGAATACTTGGCTTCGATTGTTGTATTCCAGACAGCATCGTAGCGGTAACGCCCCCTCCAACTATAAGCTCAGAGTTCGTCTATCACTATCTGTCCTTTCTACGGACGCACCTTGAGGCCGTCGCTCCACAAAGCGCGCAGAAAAACATTAATCTTGAGATACTGGGTAGTTTGCCGTTTCCATCTCTAACTCACGACGTTCAAACGCGCATCGTTTCCGAGCTCAATGCACTGAAAGCACAGATCGATGCTGTGGAGTCGCTCCAGACCCAAACCACTGCCGAGCTCGACGCCATGATGCCGGCAATTCTGGACAAGGCGTTCCGCGGCGAGATCTGACATATATCAGCTCGATCCGACGCGGTTCCTTCGCGAAGCCGGCGGCCGGGATGCCCCTTTAGCCGCCATTGAGCCATCGCCCGCGCGTCCCGCAAGGCCGCTCGCTTCAGTCGCTTTTCTCCCTGCAGCATCGCGCCGCCTGGGCGGTGCAGACCTGCAGCCTTGCCGGCCGCGCTCTGGAGGCGATGGCGGTCCGGGCGGCGTCAGGGGCCGCGATCGGCGCGGCTCCATCACCGAAAGGACGCCCGCCATGACCAAGACACTGACACAATCCGATCTTGCCTACTTCACCGGCACCGAGCAGCTCTGGCGCCACAGCCTAATCCGCGGCATTCGCTACACCGACGGCGCGCGTCACGTTGCTCAGGCCGGCGAGGCCTGGTGGCTTCTGGACCGAGTTGCCTGCGCGCAGCTGGAAGCGCGATACGTAGAACAGCCCTTCCAGGTCTGGGCGCTGACCGTCCACGACGACCAGTCGGCCCACCTCGTTTGCACCGACGGCAATGGCAACGTCGTCTCGACCGAGCGCATCGCCTTCACCGATTTTCCGCTGCGCGAAATTACGCTGTACGTCACCGACAACACGATCCTGCTGCCGAGCGAATACTAGACTAGGCCGCTCCACCGGCTTCGCCTGCCCCACTGGCGGAGCCGGTCTTTTCCGTAAAACGAACTGCAGCCTTTATCGTGATGTGAGATCGCTCAGGACGAGACCGCTCCCGCGCTTCGCGTTATGCTGCCCTCCGATTCCGGGGAAGGGGGTCTCCCGTCGATCTGTGAACTCGCGGCCAAGGTCCTGGAAAGCCAACGATAATAATTCGTCTGTACGCTGCGGTTGCCTCGCGTGTAGAATCAACCGGCGATAGGAGTTCAGTAGCCGTGCCGAGTGCCGACCAGGTCAAAGCCCTCATTGCCTCCCTTTCGGAAGGCGACGAGGGGCAATTTTACGCAGTCGCGATGCAGATTGCGGCTCATGAGGCACGTCAGGGCCACGGCAAGTTCGCGGAAGAGCTGCGCACACTTATCGACAAAGCCAAAAGCCGGACGCGGCTCCCTTCCAAGGGTCCAATCCCGTTGGCGCGCCCGCGCGGCGAAGTCGCAGATCTCCTGACAGTCAGCTACCCGTCGACCCGGCTATCGGACATGGTGCTGGCGGATTCGACACGGAAGAAGCTTGAGCGCGTCATTCGCGAGCACAAAGCCGTCCGCGCCATTCGCAACCGCGGCCTGGCGCCGCGGCGCAAGCTTCTGCTGGTCGGCAAACCGGGAACAGGCAAGACACTCACGGCCTCCGCCATGGCCGGCGAGCTTGGACTGCCGCTGTTCGTTGTCCGTCTCGACGCCCTGATCACCAAGTTCATGGGCGAGACGGCTGCCAAGCTGCGCCTGATTTTCGAGGCCCTGAGCCAGACGCGCGGCATTTATCTGTTCGACGAGTTCGACAGCATCGGCTCCGCGCGCGGCATGAGCAACGATGTCGGCGAAGTGCGCCGCATCGTGAACAGCTTTCTGCAGATGGTCGAACAAGACGACTCCGACAGCCTGGTCATTGCGGCGACCAATCATGTGGTCATTCTCGATCGCGCGCTGTTCCGCCGCTTCGACGACGTGATTGAATACGATCTTCCGGACAAGACGCTGATTGCCGACGCGCTACGCGCGAAACTCTCGGGTTTCAAGGCCGAAAAGATTCAATGGGCCAAGGCAGCCGCCGCTGCCCAGGGCCTGAGCTTTGCGGATATTGCTCGCGCCTGCGAGGATGCAATCAAGGATGCCATCGTTCACGACCGGCACCAGATCACCCACGCGGATCTTATGAGCGCCATTCGAGACCGCAAATCCGCCGTCGCTCATAAGGAGCACACCTCATAACGACCGGGGGATGGTTTGCCGTCGCATCCTCATCTGATTGATCCGCGCCCGTCAGAGACAACCCGCTTCACAAGCCCGAAATCCGGGCCGCGCGGCAGTCTGCCGTTGCCAGGACGCGCACGCGCGGCCCATGCCGCGCACCTCATCCAGGAAATCGCACAGATCGTGCCGCAGGCTCAGCAACGGGCCGAAGAGCAGAAGGCCCAGGGCATCGACGCCGGCATCGGCATTTACCTGCTCTTCGAAAGCGAACCGGATTTCGAGCTGAAGTTCGAAAGCCTCGATGTTACGCGCAGCGGCATCGAACTCTGCGCGGTCAGGCGTCTCCCCGACGGACGGATGCAGGCAACCGTTTTTGTTCCGGACGGCAAGCTCGCCTATTTTCTCAAGCGCATCGAGGCCTATCGCGACGCGGACACCCGTCCCCGAAAAGACGGGTCGACGCGACCCAAGAACGAGGATCTGGTTGCCAGCATTTCCAATATCAGGCTGGCCGCTCTTGAAGCGCTCTGGACCGACGACCTCACTTTGTTTCCCGATGCGAACCAGGCCATCACATGGGAAGTCTGGCTGCGCCGCTCCGGCGCAATCGATCACCTGGCGCGTCTCAATCAGCATGCCGAACGGCTGGGATTCACCGTTGGCGAGAACACCATCCACTTCGTCGATCGCACCGTTGTCCTTGTACACGGGACGGCTGCGGCGCTTGCGCGATCAGTCGACATTCTCGGTGCGATTGCAGAACTCCGGCTTGCGAAGGTCACGGCGTCTTTCTTCACCCAGATGAACGCCGTCGAGCAGCGGGACTGGGTCGAGAACATGGCAGGCCGACTTGCCCCGCCGGCCAACGGCGCCCCTTACGTCTGTCTCCTCGATACAGGTCTGAATGCCGCCCACCCGCTCCTCGCGCCGGTCGCGGATGCGAACGACCTTCACACATACAAGCCGGCCTGGGGGACGGACGATCGTCAGGGCCACGGCACCCCCATGGCCGGCATCGCAACCTACGGCGATCTCGCGCCGCTGCTTGCCTCAGGGGACCCCGTACTGCTCACGCACCGCATCGAGTCGGTGAAGATCATCAATCCGGCCGATCCGCACGAGAAGGACCTCTATGGCGCCGTCACGCGCGAAAGCGCTTACCGCGTCGAGGTGACGCCGGGCCGCAACCGCGTCTTCTGCCTTTCCGTGACAGCCACCGACGACCGTGACCGCGGACGCCCGTCTTCATGGTCCGCTGCGGTCGACGATCTCGCCGCAGGCGACAACGGCCAGAAAAGACTTTTCATTCTCTCCGCCGGCAACACGGACCCGGCGCAGCGGCGGCATTATCCCAATTCCAATATGACCGACGGCATCCATGATCCCGCGCAGGCCTGGAACGCCCTCACCGTCGGCGGCTACACGGAAAAAGCCATTCTCGATGCTGCACGCTATCCGGGCTGGCAGCCTTTGGCGCGGCCGGGCGATATTGCTCCGTGCAGCTGCACATCGACGACCTGGACAAAAACGCGCTGGCCCATCAAGCCGGATATTGTGCTTGAAGCCGGGAACATGGCGATCAACGGCGCCTATCCAGACCCCGATTACATCGACGACGCGCTTCAGCTCCTCTCGACACATCACAACTTCACACGTGACCGGCCGCTGACGACCTTCGGCGACACGAGCGCCGCGGCCGCTGACGCTGCACGCATGGCGGCCGCACTCTGGGCCAAGTACCCCAATTTCACCCCCGAGACCGTGCGCGCGCTCATGGTTCATTCCGCCAGATGGACACCCGCCATGCTCGCGCGTTTCACCACCGCAGACGCCACGATCAATTACGAGGCGCTATTGCGATGCTTCGGCCACGGCGTACCGGAGTTCGGGCGGCTGATGTCGAGTGCGGACAATGCCCTGACGCTCATCGCGCAAGGATCCATTCAGCCCTTCTTCAAGGAAGACGGCACCGTCAAGACGCGCGAAATGCGCCTTCACGCGCTGCCCTGGCCCGAGGATATCCTTCGCGATCTGCAGGACACACCGGTCACCATGCGCGTGACCCTCTCCTATTTCATTGAACCCAGCCCCGGCGCACGCGGCTGGACCTCCAAATACGGCTATCAGTCCTTCGGCCTGCGCTTTGCGGTCAAGACGGCGCTTGAGACACGCCCCGCATTCGAGCACCGCATCAACAAGCATAATCGCGACGACGATTACGAGGCGCCGGGCCTGAGTGATACCGGCCGCTGGCGCTTCGGATATCCGTGGCGCTCGCTTGTCACCCTCGGCTCGATCCACTCGGATATCTGGGAAGGGACTGCGGCCGACCTCGCGTCACGCGGACATATCGCCGTGTTCCCCACCATCGGCTGGTGGAACAAGCGTCCGCATCTCGATGCCTGGGAAAAAGACGCCCGCTATTCGCTCATCGTGACCATCGAGACGCCGAGGACCGACGTCGATATCTATACGCCCGTCGCCAATCAGATCGGCGTGCCGGTCGTGATCGAAACCTGATTGCCCGTCCTTCGGGTGAGGGGTGCGATGCAGACGACGGCAGGTGTCTCCTTCCTGCGCTTTCTCTTCGATCCTGACGCTCCCTAGCCGGGCGCGCCTTGCGGTCAATGCCCGGCCCGCTCCGTTCGCTTCGCTCCCGTGTTGGGCATGACCGCCGCGGCCTCTCCGCCCGGCTCTCTTTTCCGCGTCTCTGACGAGAAAACCGCTTACGGAAAGGAGAACTCTCATGTCAGACGCAATCGCAATCCCCTTCAGCAAGCTCATCCCCTGGGACGGCAATGTCCGCAAGACCGGTGCCGCGTCCGGTATCGACGAACTTGCCGCGTCCATCGCAGCCCACGGCCTTCTGCAATCGCTTGTCGTGCGCAAGACCAAGGGCGGCAAGTATCACGTGATCGCCGGCCGCCGGCGCTATCTGGCCCTCAAATCGCTCGTCGAGTCGGGCGCCATACGCAAGGATCAGGGCATTCCCTGCACAGTGACCACTCCGGATGCGTCCGCGACGGAGCTGAGCCTCGCCGAGAACATCATCCGCGCGCCGATGCATCCCGCGGACCAGTTCGAGGCGTTTCGCGCCATTGTTGATGAAGGCGCGTCGGTTGCCGACGTGGCGGCGCGGTTCGGCGTGCCCGAAGGCCTGGTTGTCCGCCGCCTGAAGCTGGGGCGCCTGAGCCCGGTCATTCTCGACGCCTATCGCAGCGACGAGCTGACCCTCGAAGAGGCCGAGGCCTTCACGCTCACCGACGACCGGGAGACGCAGGAGCGCATTTTCTCCGACCTGCCCGACTGGCAGCGCAACGCGTCGGCCATCCGGCGCATGCTCACGCAGGGCGAAGTGCCGGCAAGCGACAAGCGCGTGCGGTTCGTCGGTCTGGATGTCTACGAGGCCGCGGGCGGCGCCATCCGTCGCGACCTGTTTGTCGGCGAGGGCGGCGGTTACGTCCAGGACGTCGAGTTGCTCGACCGGCTCGTTGCCGAGAAGCTGGCGGCTGCCAAAGCCGAGATCGCGCATGAAGGCTGGGCCTGGATCGAAGCCGTCGCGGACATCGAGTACGGCACGCTCTCCCGTTTCGGACGCGTTTATTCGGAAAGCGAATTCGCGACCGAAGAGGAGCGGCTTGAGCATGAACGCCTGAGCGCCGAATACGATGCTCTCGTTGATGACGACGACGCCGACACGGACCGTCTCGATGCGATCGAACAGCGCCTCTCGGAGCTGCAGACGGTCGACCGCTGGCCCGCGGAGTCTCTCGCAACTGCCGGTGCAATCCTGCATCTCGGCTATGACGGGGAGCTTGTGGTCGAGCGTGGCCTTATCCGGCCCGAAGATCGCAAGGCGCTCAAGAGTACGCGCGCGACGGCATCCAATCCTGCGGCGCTGCCAGCATCGCTCGTTACCGACCTGACGGCGCAGAAGAGCGCGGCCATCGGCGCCGAGCTGCTTGCACGTCCTGACATCGCCCTCGCGGCGGTCGTGCACGCGCTTCTGCTGCAAGCCCTGTATCTGCACGCAGATGCGTCAAGCTGCCTGCAGATGTCCCTGCGGGTGCCCAACCTGAGCCGCATGGTTGCCGAGCCAGACCGGTCGAGCGCTCTTGCGCGTCTCGAACAGGAGCGGTCCGCCGTGTTTGCGCAGCTTCCGGACGATCAGGGCGCGCTCTGGGACTGGTGTCTTGAGCGCACGCAGGACGAGCTCCTGCGCATGCTCGCCTTTGTCGCGGCAATCAGCGTCGATGCCGTCCAGGGCAAGACCGAGCAGCCCGATTCCGGCAGGCTCACGCACGGCGCACAGCTTGCGGCAGCGCTGTCGCTCGACATGCGCGCGTGGTTCGTGCCCGGTGCGGAGAACTACTTCGGCCGTCTGAACCGGCCAGCGATTCTCGCCGCGATTGACGAGGCGAACGGCACGCACGCGCCCAGCCTCGAAAAGCTCAAGAAGTCCGAGCTGGCCGTACGGGCCGAGGCCCTTATCGCCAATACCAACTGGCTCCCGCCCGTGCTGCGCGGCAGCGACAAGACCGCCGCCTGAGCGGTCTTGCCGGCTGCGCCATGAGGCGCAGCCGGCATGTCTCGCAGAGTCGATTGACGGCGCAGCGCTATGGGTGTGACATTGAACACACCGTAAGACATCGAAATCACTTGTCGTAACTATGGATTTTGACTTGCTCGCGATGGCTCCAGCCACACTGCACGACTCTCGGGTGAGGGGGCAACTGTCCGCCGGCGCGGTGCGCATGTTCATGAGGCTGGCCGACCTTTGGGCACTGGCCGTCGATCAGCGTCGCGCCCTGCTGGGCGATATCTCCCGCCCCACTTACCATAATTGGAACAGCGGCAAGATCGGCACGCTGAGCAGGGACCAGCTGGAACGCATCTCGCTTGTGCTCGGCATTCACAAGGGCCTCAAGCTGCTGTTCGCCGACGAGGCAAGCGCCATGCGCTGGCTGAAAAGCCCCAACCGCGACCTGCCCTTCGGTGGCCGTGCGCCGCTACATCGACGCGTGGCGCGGCATCACATAGTCACACCGTTTGTCACTCCGGCTGCCAAAGGGGAGTGCCGGTGCGGCGTGCTGTTCGATACGCGCATTACAGCCGTCGGCAGCGGCTCTGTTCATTTCCAGGTCATGCCTTGCTTGTCCTTGCGGACCGCGGGGCTCGATGCCGGCTTTATCGGCGCCTGTCCATCTTGCGATCGGACTTCCTGGCGGCAGCGAGCCGACGCTTCCGTGATGGTTTGTCGGACGTGGATGCCCCTCCGATTTCGGAGAGCCTGACACGCCGTCCTTTGGGAAAGGACACGACGAGCTCCAGTTTTCCCCCAAGCGCTCCAACGTACTCTCGCAGAGTCGAGAGCTTCATGTCGGCGCGCTTTTCCAGGCGAGAAATGTAGACCTGTCTGCCGCCAAGTCTGCGCGCCACATCCTCCTGCGTCAGTTCCTCGGCTTCACGCAGCTCGCGCAATGCGAACTCCTCCGCGATCAGTTCAGCGGCGCGCACGTTAATCTTTTTCCGGCGCTCGCGCGAGAAGCCGGAGAGAATCTCCTCAGCAGGAACAGTGCGATAGGTCTTGGTCATTTCTTCCTCCTCGCCCTCAACGCGGCCAGATGCTCGTCAAACCGCACGTCCGCCTTCGCGATCAGGCCTTGATAGAACTTCCGTTGCGAGCCGCCCGACTTATCGCCTGCTACCAGCAGGATCGCCTTGCGTTCGGGGTCGAAGGCGTATGCCACGCGCCAGACGCCTCCGTCAGCCTCGAAGCGAAGCTCTTTCATGTTGGCGTGCGCAGATCCGTTCAGCGTATCGGAGCGCGGACGCCTTAGCTGCGGTCCCGCCACCTGCAGCAGCTCAATCATGGCGGCAAGCTCATCCTGGACGACTTCCTCCAGATCCGCATGCTCCTTTGCAAAGGCTGGATGAAACTCGACTTTCCATCTCATAATGAATTATACACTGCACAATATATACTTTACAAGGTATTATTCAGGTTGGATTGAGGCAACGAATTCGCATGATCGGGTAACCTAGGTCCTGCGCGGCTACGTTCATAAGACGGCCGTATGCGCCGGAAACGCTGACTGAAACAACAGGATTCGATGACGGCGGAGAGTGCACGGGCCAGGCGTTGCGCGACTCTGTGACATTAACGGACCGGACGCCCGAATCCCGTCGTGAACGCCACGGCGCACGAACGATAACAAGAACGATGATCAGTCCGGTGATGAACCAGAACGGGTGCAACCACGCGAAGTTTAGAATCTGATACCAATAGTGGTCGAAAGTGTTCGTCATGCTGGTCTACAATAGCCAGCCACTTTATGGGCACATCCTTCCGCGCGTCACGTTGCGGCGCAGCACCCTTTGTCCAGGCGCCCTGCCCGGCGCCGAATTGTCGTAATCTATATTATCACTCTGCATCTTTTCTTTGTTAAACAGATAGATAGCAATACCAAGTCTAGACTTGCGTATTTGTTGTCTATCACCTCTGAGCGTCGCAGAACGTCAATCCCGCTACGTCCGATGCGCTGTAATTCCCAACCATGATCGCCGACCGCTCAGAGGGCGTTCCAAGCCGAAGCCTCATATCTGAATAAGCAGGCCCGCCGTGCAGAAGTCGGATCGCTTCTGCGACCACGATCGCCGCCGCTGCGGCCCCAACGAAAGGCACGGCCACCGACTTACCTGCAAGATCGAAGCGCCCGCACGCATCCTTACTGAGCCCAAGATATGCGGCATTCTCGTTTGCAGTTCGCTCCTGGCCCTTGCGCAACATTTCCTTCTCTTCTTCTGTCAGTTCGGGCCACAGCTCGGCTGGAGGACGAGAATTTGGGAGCGTGTGCACACTGATCGTCTCGAAATTGCCAGGCGTGCCGCCAAGTCCGCTTTCAACGACCCGCAAGAATCCTGCCGCACCAAGATCCCGCCTGGCTTCGTTGGAATCAAAGCCGCAGAATGCCAGTCCCGGTTCATCAGCGCGACGGCGGAAAGCGGCATCGAAGGGCCGCTCAATCATGCGGGTCTGAAACCCAACACTTTCCGCCCATCGCGCACATGATCGTGTCTTCCGTTGCCCGACGTCGTCGTACCCGAAAAGCATGCCCGTCTCGACGTTCACATCCTCGACCTTGTCAAAGTCGAACAGCATAAGCCTGACCTTTTCCGGACTGGCATATGGCAAGGTCCCGAGTGTCCATAGATACGCATTGCCGAGGTGTCCTAAGCCTAGCAACCAAAGGGCATCTGGCAGCACTTCCACGGGAATGCCCTGGGCTTGTGGATCGCGCGCGTCCAGGTCAGGACGCCAAAGCGACAGTGCAACAGCCCGCCGCCCTGCCTGAATGCTGATTTCGGCAAACGAAAGAAACAGCTCGGACAATGCAAGAGCGGCTGCGAGTACGCCCGTAACCGAACAGAATTCACGTTCAGCCAAACGCTTCACGGATGAGGTCGGGCCGACTTTCGCGATCCAACCATCGAATGTCACTCTTAAGGAGCCTGCCGGCTCCGGTGCATTGCCGAAGACGATCACACGCCCGCTGTTTCCAATCTCATCAGGTCGAAGCGCCGCGCCGGCACCTACAAGATCCTCGACCGCCTTACTAAAAGCGATTCCGGCGCCAGGCCATACAAGCAGGGGAGCCGACGCGGCCTGTGGCTCAATGACAAAGCGCACTGCGCCTGGAAAGCAGCGAACTGCGATTCTGGCCGCTGTCAACACGGCGACCTGCAATGTACGCGACTGTCCGACGTCCGCGCCGCACAACAACACGACACCGAATTGCTTTCGCTTGCAAAGCGCAACATCTGCGCTCGCATGGTCGCGATCAAGGAATAGTTTCGAGATGCGTGACAGTTGCGGATCGAATGCGCCCATCATTTCACCATAAGGTCAAACGAACCCGTCGGCGGCCGCTGATCTGCGGATGCGCGCGCCATCGGAAGTCCCCGAGATATTCGTAAACGCCGATGGACATAAGCGACCACCAGCTTGTCTTGGCGAAATTCGGGAGGATTATTGCTGTGTGCCCGGCGACTGGCACCATTGGGTGCCTTTGGTCGATAATGCTCTGCCGAACATCCGTGCCGGGATGCGTATGCACATCAGCAAGAACCTCAACCTTCTCTTCCCTGCAGTAATGCCAGAGCGCCGCGTATCCATTGGCATGGAATGTGATGGCGCCACCACTGTATGCATTCGGGTCGATATCGTCATAGCAAAGATAGCTCGTTACCTTGGCCTTGCCTGCCCGGCTCCGGCCCAGGAGGAATGCCCCGCTTTCGCGCCGCCCCTGACCGCGCTTCCGCAGTTCGAGCACAAGCGCGATCCACAGCCAGATGGGCACGCAGACAACGGTCTCTTGCGCATCACACGCCAATGTAATCCTCCGAATTCAGCAGTGATTGAAATTCTTCAAGATAATCGACGATGGTGTGGTCGCTGGTCCAAACCAGCTGCGGCATGGCTCGGGGCCAATCGCCATGGCTTTGTGCGGCGACCCGATCGAAAGGATGATAGAAGGCGCGGTGGCTCTCTCCCCAATCGGTCCGAAACACGCGCGCAAAGCGTGAGTTTGGCTTGCCTTTCGGGAACTTCGCGAATGGCAGAATGGCCTTGCTAACCGGATCCCAAAAAGTCCCGGTCGGCGGCACGGATCGATATCCGGCAAGATCAAGTGCGACGTAAAACCGATCAGGCGCGTTCTCGCGCTTGCCAGCCGCAAGCCACAGGAACTCCCGCGGCCACGCCGCGCCTTCCGGCCGCGCATCCGGCTCCGCCCTGCCCCACAGACCCTTCAACACTCCGGCACGATATGCCGCGGAAGCGAGGTCTTCCTCAAACAGTCTCTGGTCGGGACGGCTCATCGGTTTTATCCCTGCGGCGTGACCTCTTTGACGAGGTCGAAGCACAAGGCGCACTTCGTCGTCGTAACCAGCTCACCGATATGCACGTCGGGACGCGGCTGATCAGTCGTTCCGCACAGCTGCAGCACATACTCGGCTGCGGCGGCAGCGTCCAACCGGAACACCCGCCGCGCCCACTGCGCCACCACCCCGACCGTCGTCGCCGGCGAAAACTTTCTCGCCTTGGCCTTGCCGCCGAAATTCACCTCAACCGCGACACGGCGGCAGCGGTGGCAGTGAATGTGATGCTTATGATGCAGGCGGAGCGCTTCGAGAGTTAGTCCGATATCGACGGGCTCTTGCCTGTCCTCCTGTTCGTCGTCGGGATCATTGAGGGCCTCGTCATTCTCGCCGACGAACACATGCAGGTCGCCCTGCCCTCCGTCTAGGACCCCAAGACGCCCCAAGAACGTCTGCAGCGTCTCCTCGCGGGAGCCCGTCGCGACCCTGGGTTTCGCACCCTGCGCGTGAACAAAGATTTCGAATTCTGCTTTTTCCATATCGTTCTCCATTTGCGTGACCTCCAAGCCGGAGCATGCGCCAGCCTTGAATCACATATAGCACACGCCTCCGGCCAAAGTCAATTACACCGACATTTATTATGTGCTTAATACAAACATTGTTTGTGACGTTGACAAAAAGTCACGATCCTCTTAGAAACAGCTTATGAATCACGATGCGATTTACCGGCACATCGGCCAGATCATCCGCCGCAAACGCAAACAGCTCGATCAAAAGCAAAAAGACCTTGCGCCCAAGCTGGGCATTTCACGTGCCTCACTGGCCAATATCGAAACCGGACGGCAAAAGGTTCTTGTGCATCAGCTCTATCTCATCGCCGCGGCGCTCGGCATGTCACCGAATGAGCTGTTGCCCCCGCCGCAGCAGGCAGCAAGTCTGGATGCCGACCTTCCGTTGCCCTCGGGCTTGAAGCCGCAACAGAAGGAGCAGATCGCCCGATTGCTGGCCGGGACGCCGTCCGAACAGCCTCTGAGGGAGGAACGACATGTCAAGAAAACAAAGCGTTGATCCGGCCGCGCAGGCGCGCGCGCTTCTCAAATCACAGCACATTCGCAGCCTGCCGGTGCCTGTCGAAAAGCTCGCCAAAAGCGCTGGCGCCCAATTGCGCTTTTCGCCGCTTGATGAAGAGTTATCCGGGATGATCTACGTTAAAGAAGGCATCCCTATCATCGGGGTGAACGCCCTTCATCATCCAAACCGTCAACGGTTTACAATCGCTCATGAGCTGGGGCATCTTTATCTTCACCGCCACATGATTTCACAGGCGGTCCACGTTGATAAGCAATTTCCAGTGCTCATGCGTGATGCTGTGTCAGCCACTGCGACCGACATCGTGGAAATTCAGGCGAATCAGTTTGCCGCCGAGTTGCTCATGCCCGCAGACCTGCTGGAGCAGGAGTTGGCGAAGAAGCCATTCGACATAGACGATGAAAGACCGCTGGAAGAGTTGGCGAAGAAGTTCAGGGTCAGCAAACAGGCGCTGGAATACCGGATACGAAACTTGCCGCGTTAGCACATCGAAGTCGGGGGGGGCGGCGATGGCGTTCGTGTTTTACGATACCGAGACGAGCGGCACCGAAGCGTCCTTCGACCAGATTCTGCAATTCGCCGCCATACGGACCGACCCTGACCTTAACGAGCTGGAGCGTTTTGAGATCAGATCGCGCCTGTTGCCACATGTGGTTCCTGCTCCGGGGGCAATGCGCGTGACTGGCGTCACCGTCGCCCAGCTTACCGATCCTGCCCTGCCCTCACACTACAAGATGCTCTGTACAATCCGGGACAAGCTTGATGCATGGTCTCCGGCCATCTTCACCGGATACAATTCCATCGATTACGACGAGCATCTCCTGCGTCACGCTTTCTACAAGACGCTTCACCCGCCGTATCTTACGAATTTCAATGGAAACGGCAGATCCGATGTGTTGCGCATGGTTCAGGCAACATCCCTTTTTGCGCCGGACGCGCTTGTGCTGCCCCAGGATGGGGCCAAAACCGTTCTCAAGCTCGATCGCGTTGCGCCTGCAAACGGCTTCAATCACGAAGATGCGCATGACGCGCTTGGCGACGTCGAAGCGACCATCTTCCTGTGCCGCCTCATTATGGAGCGGGCGCCAGAAGTCTGGTCGTCCTTCATGCGATTTAGTCAGAAGGCCGCGGTCGTCGATTACATTTCGGAAGAGCGCATCTTCTGCCTTGCTGAGTATTTCTACGGCCGCCCCTACTGTTGGCTTGTCACTTTCATGGCCGCAAATCCCGACAATTCATCCGAGGTTTATCTTTACGACCTTCAGGTCAACCCTGACGACTTGTGCAGCCTTTCGGACACCGATCTCGCCACCCGTCTGGGCAAATCACCCAAGCCGGTCAGGCGCATGCGCTGCAATGCCTCGCCAATACTGATGCCCGTGGAAAGCGCCCCCTCAAATCTTGCCTGCCTTGAATTGGGTTCCGATGAACTTGACCGCCGGGCTGAGCTTATTCGATCAGAGGATGCTCTGCGAGAGCGGCTGGTAGCAGCGTTCAGGTCCACGCGCCAGGACAAGGAACCCTCCCCTTATGTAGAGATGCAGCTTTATGATGGCTTCTTCTCCAATGGCGATCGAGCCTTAATGGACGCCTTTCATAAAGCATCGTGGGACAAACGATTTGCCATCGTTGAACAATTCGAAGATTCGCGCCTCAAAACCCTCGGCAAGCAGCTCATTCACATCGAACGGCCGGACCTTCTGACGGAGGCCGATAGAGCTGAACACGACCGGGCACACATCCGGAAGCTGCTGGGCTCTGACGGGGACGTTCCATGGCTTACCCTGCCCAAGGCAATCCAGCAGATTGACGATATTCTTGCAGCCTGCGAAGAGGCTGAACTCGCACTGCTCCGGGAACATCGGGAATATCTGGTTTCCTGGCTTGATCGCATCGCGGCATTGGAAAATTGACCTACTAACCCGATGACCTGACCATGGGCTTCCGTGCATGGAACGCTTACGAAGAAGACGCAGACGCTGCGCACCGCGCCCTGATGGCGACATTTCCGTGGTATGTGCGGCTTTATATTCGCGTCCGTGCCCTACTGATCGCAGGGGCGATATTTGGGTTCCTTGCACTTATCATCTTGCGGATACCGCTGACTGCCTGGCTCAAGTAACTTTTCTACGCGCCTTCTTCCTTCGGCAGCCTTACGACTAGCGAACTCCTGCCCCGCCTTGTCACTCGGCGGCTTCCTGTCGAGCCTACCAACCTCCCCTATAGTGCGCGGCATGGAGGCAAATCCACAAAGGCACAAATATATTGAACCCGTGTGGCCGCACCTATCAGGTCATAGCCTGATCTTCCGGCCAGAAAATCAGGCTATAGCCTGATCACACGGGCGGTCGTGCATCAGCCCTTCAGCACGCCGGAGAGTTTGAAGCGTTGATCATGTCGGGCGTGTTCGCCCAGGCCTGTCCCGACAGACGGCGATGTTCTGACCCGGAATCATGCATCGATTTCCGGATGGCTCAGCACCTTCCCCCGCCAGCGCTCGTTACGCTCGACGGGATCGGAAGCCGGTGATCCGCGCTTGGACGGCTCGCGTGAACGTCACGCGGCCTTCGGAGAGAAGGCGCGTCAGATAGTTCGCGAGGCTGGAACGCGGCTGTAGCATCGTATTCAAAAATAGCACGAAAACGTCTATTTTTCGATATGATGCAGCGGTCCTGGGCTTATTGCTTGTCGTCCAGAAGAATCAGCCTGTGGCGCGCGGCATTTACGACTGAATCGACGGTCGCCGCTGGAAAATCGGACGGAAGGCTCGCCGCGACCGTTTCGAAGGCTTTGTCGGCGGTGCTCCTGAGTTCGTCAAACAGGTCCGCAACCACCTTGTCCGGCAGCCCGCAGCGCTTCGCGGTTTGTACGAAGTGGCGACCCAGAACCGTATTGACGAGATAATGGCGGTTGTCGCCGATCGCCATGGCGAGCTTCATTTGCTTCTGGGTTATCTGCTTTGCATCGAGGCTCGGCTGCGTTGAGATGATGTCGTAGAGCGGCGTCATCTGGAAGCGTCCGCCGGGCGCGAGGCGCAGGCTGAAATTCTTGGCGTGCCCGTCCGTCGCGCCAAGCAGCCAGAAGACAATCTGCGCCTTAAAGAACACCTTCTGGTCTTCGTCCGGCGTGTCGCTGCCTTTGAGCAGGTCCATGATGGCGGGAATGCCGGGGCCGCCGTCGGATTCGTATTTGCGGCTTGGCAGGACCGAGAGAGCCTGACAGCAATCCTCCTGCGGCAGACGCAGAAGACGGCCGTCTTTCGTCCAGATGCGGTCGAAACGCTCGATGGCAAGACAGCGCTTGCCCGCGAAATCGACAATCCTGGATTTTGCGACTGGCAGCCCCAATGCGGCGACGAGCTCAAGACACAGATGCTCGTTCTCGACGCTGTTCGAGAGGTCAATGCCGTTCGGCAGCCTGCCGATTTGCGGCTTGATGATATGCGTCGTGGCCGTGGTGCCGTGCGGCACGTGCCATTTGTTGTTCCAGTAGAGCAGCGCGGTTTTTTCCTGCGCGCCCGCAAGCGAAATCCGGAAGTCCTGGTCATTGCCGATGCCCAGCGGATTGCGCGCGAGATCGCCGACAATGGCTGCGACCTCTTTATCGTCGACGGGCCGCGCATCAATCGCACCGGCCTTGCCAGGGTCCGTCCCCTCCGGCAGGAATTGCAGCGCGCCCACGCAATCCCGGCCGATGGCCGAAAGCAGGCTGTAGGCGTCGGAGCCGTCCGCCTGCGAGCGTTCGGCGACGCGCCGACGAATATCGTCGTTGTCAGGGAGCAGGTTTTCAAAGACAGCGAGCACGGGGTCGCCGATGTATCGGTCTTCCCGAAGGGGGAGCGACAGCGACACCGGGATGGCGCTCTCCCAGCTGAGCCAGCTTTGGTCGTACTGAAAATCGACTGCGCCGCTTGCTTCGCGGCGCAGCCGACCGACCAGCCGACCATTAAGGTGGACATCCAGGGGGACGCGGGTGCGTGGGCGCGCCATCAGAACAGATCCTCAATCTCCTGGACCGAGACCTTGGTCCGGGGCCGGATGACCAGCTCCAGGTCCAGTGCCGCGAGCGCATCCATCAGGACGCGGAGTTGCGTGCCGGGCTCGCCCGATTCCAGCTTCGAGACTGTGGCCTGACGTGCGTCCATGAGCTGCGCCAGGCTTGTCTGGCTCAGCGCCTTCTGACGCCTGTAGCGGCGCACACCTGCGCCGACCTGTTTCGGGCTTCTCGCTATCGTGTCCATATGAAAATCTATACGCGAAAGGGCATAAATTGTCAATATGCGCAGTAGCGTATAAAGCAAGAATATACGCAATCGCGTATGACTTCGGAAAGGACTTGCGAAGTGCGGTAGGACCGGCACAACTTGAAGTGGTTAACAAAGCGCAGCTTCCGACCTTCCTGTCCATTGAGCGGAAACAAGGTGCGGACTCGACAAACGAACGATTGGGCCCGCGTTGTACACCATTCTTCAAATTTCAGATTTGCATCGCTCCCGCGATGAGCCTGTCGACAATGACACGCTGGTCGCCGCGCTCCTCGGGGACCGTGATCGCTATATCGGCGAAACGCCGATCGTCCCGAGTCCTGATGCCATTGTTGTCAGTGGAGATCTCATTCAGGGAGCACCAATCGGCGCGCCGAACTGGCAAGACATGATGCGCGACCAGTACCGTGTCGCGGGCGACTTCCTCGACCATTTGACCCAGCGATTTCTATCTGGCGACAGAAGCAAACTAATTATCATCCCAGGAAATCATGACGTGTGCTGGAACACGTCATTTGCGTCCATGCAGCGCGTCGCAGAAACCGATTATCCAAAAGATGTGCGTGCTGCATTAGTCCAGCCCGATAGTCCGTACAGATGGTCGTGGAAGGAAAAAGCCCTGTACCAAATTAAAGATTTCGCGACCTACAGGGAACGAATGGATTTCTACTGGGATTTTGTCGAAGGCTTCTACAAGGGCATTCCGCTTCTGCGCCCTATTGATCGCTCCAGAGGATATCAACTCTTTGAGCTTTATGACCGACAGATCGTCATAGCAGCATTCGATTCCATTGAGGGAAACGACTGCTTTGGTTATTCCGGCGCAATTCGACGCGGCGCCGTCGCCCGGTGCGATTTAGATCTGCGTGATATTGGCCATTCCTACAAATTGCGTATCGCAACGTGGCACCACAGCATCCAAGGCCCACCATTGCGCGATGATTATATGGATGTGGGGCAAGTCCATGAAATGGCCGGCCTTCGCTTTCAATTGGGAATGCATGGTCACCAGCATGTTGCAGAAGCCGCCACGCACTATGTTCATTTGAGCGAAAGCCAATCGATGGCTGTCGTAAGTGCAGGGTCCTTGTGCGCCGGCGCCCGAGAATTACCGCGCGGCGTAAATCGACAATACAACGTCATCGTTGTTGAAGATGATTTTAGACGTGCGCGTGTCCATGTTCGCGAAATGGCCGAAGGTGAGCAATTCACCCGAAAGAGGAACGGCGCATTTTCCGAAGGTTTTGTGGAACTTACTTGGCAAGCTCCTTTGGACTTGGCTGGCCGGCCAATTGATGCCTCCAAAGAAAACGAGCGCCGAAGCATCCTTCGTGCCGAAGAAGCGCTCCACGCGGGTGACCCCAGAAAAGCGCTGACAGAGCTGGAAGGCATGACGCTTCGTCCAGATTCACATGCCCGAACCATCGCTGTTCAAGCCGCTGTCGCGACAGATGATCCAAATCTCATTGTCCAGATAATTGGCAAGCCTGTCGGAGTTGAGGAAGCGGTGTTTATGGTCTCCGCGCTCACTCGTATCAATCAGGAGGAGCGCGCCGCCGAGCTGCTTGACCAATGCGCTGAGATCGACCCCGGAACACGCGCTGAATTGCACAACAAAATTGAAATCAAAAGAAAAATGAGAAGCCAATGAGCACAGAACTCATACCCTTTCAGATCGAAACGGAGCGCGTGCTCCAGCTGCTTGCCAAGCAGATTTATCAATCACCCCTGGCATTGCTACGCGAGAACACCCAGAACGCCTTCGACGCCGTTCGTCAGAGAATTCACCTTGGCCACTCGTTCGAGCCTCGCATCGATGTAACGCTCGCGCCGGATAAAATCACGATTGCCGACAACGGAATCGGCATGACGCCTAAAGACCTGCAGATGCACTATTGGACCGCAGGTAGCAGCAGCAAAAACAATGAGGAGGCACGAGCGGCAGGGGTCGTTGGGACCTTCGGGATTGGGGCAATGGCCAATTTCGGCATTGCAAACTTTCTGACTGTAGAGACTGAAAGCGCGAAAACCGAAGAGCGCACGATTTGCCGCGCTGACAAGACCAAACTGGACCTTAAACAGAACTGCATCGAGCAGGAACGGCTTCCGTCAAAAGGACAGCCTGGCACGACCGTTACCGCGAACATCGAAGCCGCATCGCAAATCAACGTTCAAAAGGCCCGCAACTATATTGCTGAGTTCGTCTCACTGGTCGACGTGCCCGTCTATGTAAATGGTGAACTTGTCAGCAGGCGGCCTGTTGAAGAGGCGGTTCCGCTGGTTCCTGAAACCTGGCGGCACGAGCAAAAGGCTCAGAATATTGGTCCCCGGCTGAAGGCAGATGTGGCCTTCATACTTTCCAACAATGCTGATGTGTGGGTTAGGTTGACCAACCTCGTTTGGTCAGAAAAGTCAATTTCTGGCCGCATCGTGTTGCGCTCAGGTCAATCGACCCTTCGTACGTTCCGGAGCGGCTTTGGGCTGGCAACGGCATCCGTCAACTCCGTCTATCAGTTTGGAGGCGTCGCTGACCTGCTCTTGCTGGAGCCAACGGCTGGTCGCGAAGCAATTACGGTTGATGGTCTCCAATTGCTTCAATCCATTATGGCGGAAATCGATGCCTTCACGTCAGATCTCATCTCAAAGAGAGACGAGGCTGATGTAAGCACCCCGTTTATGCACTGGGTTGCAAACCACGGCCGATACGATCTCTGTAGCCGCTTGAAGATGAGCATAAATCCGGGCGACCGAATTTCCTTAGGAGAAGTTCGCGACCGCACCAAAGCCAAGCCGATGATGCTCTATGAAGGCAGTGACCAAGGCATCATTAAGATGCACGCGAGCGATGATACGCCGCTACTCGTGTTGGCAAGAAACAATCCACGCCGCCGATGCGAGCAAAATTTTCTCAAGAAATATGCGTCGATCTCCGCGGTTTCCGATGCGCCAACTATAAAGAATAGGCGCACACGCAGCCAATTCACGACAGCGGAAAGCGGACTGGCGTTCCGCGTCGAGTCCATACTGGAGACCGATTATTTCCTGAGGGTAGACGTCGATTTTGGCCTCATCAGTCATAACCTTCCCGCTCTTGTCGAGAAAAGGCCGGAAGGCGTGCGATTGACCCTCAATCCAGAGGGACAAACGGTCAAAATGCTCCTGGACTTGTATGAGACCGAATTCGCGGCTTTTGGGAGTATGGCGAAAGACTTCGTGCGAACGGTGATATTTCCTCGCGTGGCGGACTATGTGCCAAGCAGTACCCGTCAAGGCGCAGAAGCGTTTCTGAAGGCCATCCGGCGTCCTAGAGAGCTTTTCGAATATGCGGATGACGATCTCGGAAATCTTCCCAAAATTTGGGAGGATTACAACGAAGGTCGAATCCCATTAGAGCAGGCTGTCGAACGCTCGAAAGTCGCAGTCCGAAGCAGCGTCCAGTTTGTCGAAAGCGCGACAAGAGCAAAAGATGTGGTGCCCGATGTTATTCAAAACGAACAGGCGCTTCAGAATGCTGCGGTAGAGCAGGCCCTCAATCTCGATCCGGCTCCAGCAATCACGCGACTTGAAACGGTATCGGCCGCTAAGCTCCTTGTAATCGGGGAAAACGAGCCCGCACTGCGCGGATATCGCTGCTTCCTCGCTATCACGGACAAAGTTCGAGAGGAAATGGGCGAGTTCTTCCTCCAACCGCACAGGACCTCGATTGTCTGGGGTGGGCAAAAAACCCTCTTTATATTCATGCATCATTCCGGTCAGTTTGGACTGTATTACGATCTTCAGACACGCGAGCCAGTCGATGCACCAGCGGGTGGCGGCCCGTATCCAACGGCCACGATTGTTCTTAAGGACCGGCTCTACATTCCTATACCTGACGATATCCAGGCGAGCTTTGTTCCGAATAGCGGAGAACGGAAGCGGTTCGAGGTGCGCGCCGACATCTTGCGTACCGAAGTGAACGACCGCCCATCTTCCGAATAGGGATTTATCTTCCGCTCACCGAGCCGCGCTGCGCTCCGTCTCGGCCCTTCGGGTAACGATCCCTTTCGCGCTCCTGTCATGCACCCCTCGCCGGGGGCAGTCGGTCCCGCGTCCCGCCGCAGCACGGCGGCGCTATGCTGACGCTCCTGCGGCTGCCCCTTTAACCGGTCTCGGGGCTGGCGAATGGCCGTCGCATCCGCGACCGGACCATACGCCCTTCTTCGATGAGATTTGGGCCTGCAGCCCATCATTAGGTTTTGGGGCTTGCAGCCCCCGGGCCGTCAAGGCCAGGCCCTTCGCATCGCTCCGGGCGGAAAACGCCGGGCCGTGTAGTCGGCTTCGTTGCACTCGGCCTCCGGCCCGCACCACCCGCGCGTTTTCCGGCCTGTGACGGCCGCACCCCCGCTCATTGCCGCGTGGCTAGCCGGTTTGCAGCAGCAGCCGCAAACCGAACAGCCATGAAAGGACAAGGCAATGAGAAGCGATGTGTATGAGCGCGTGACCAACCAGATTGTCAGCGAACTGGAAAAAGGCGTCCGGCCGTGGATGCAGCCATGGAGCGACGAACATGCCGCCGTGCGCATCACGCGGCCGCTGCGTGCCAACGGCATCCCCTATCGCGGCATCAATGTCGTGATGCTCTGGAGCGAAGCCGTCGCCAAAGGCTACGCCTCCCCCGTCTGGATGACCTTCAAGCAGGCGCAGGAGCTCGACGCCCATGTGCGCAAGGGCGAACACGGCAGCCTTGTCGTCTATGCCTCCTCGGTCACCCGCACCGCGCGCGACGACGACACGGGCGAGGAATCGGAGCGCGAAATCCCCTTCATGAAAGGCTACACCGTGTTCAACGTGGAGCAGATTGAAGGCCTGCCCGCTCAATATTATGCAAAGCCGGAGCCGCGCATCGACCCGGTGCAGCGCATTGCCCATGCCGAGGCCTTTGCCGCCGCGACCGGCGCAGCCATCAGCCACGGCGGCACCATGGCGTATTACACCGTCACCGCCGACCGGGTGCAGATGCCCCCCTTCGAAACCTTCCGCGACGCGGTGAGCTATTACGCCACGCTCATCCACGAGCTGACGCACTGGACCCGCCATCCCTCGCGCCTCGACCGCGACCTTGGCCGCAAGCGCTGGGGCGACGAAGGCTATGCGATGGAGGAACTCGTGGCCGAGCTGGGCGCGGCCTTCCTGTGCGCAGATCTCGGGCTTGTCCCGGAGCAGCGCGACGACCACGCCGCCTATATCGCGTCCTGGCTCAAGGTGCTCAGGGACGACAAGCGCGCGGTGTTCACGGCCGCCTCGCATGCGCAGCGCGCCGCAGACTATCTGCACGGACTTCAGCCTTCCTCCGATGCGGCACCGGCGGACGACCGCCGGGCGGCATGAGCTATAGAGACGCGCTCTATAACTCATGCTCGCGCTTGCAAGAGAAAGGGGCCGCGCACCATGCGCGGCCCGGTCGCTGTCGTGCCGGCCCTCAAACCGCTTCGCCGCGCGCCCTGCGCCGCTCCAGGTCAAGCTGGGCGTTGTAGGCCTCGCGCAGCGCAGCGTCCCGGATGTCCTGTTCGGTTTTCATCTGAGCCTGAGAATTGCGGAAATGATCCTGCTCCGCCTGCTGGCGAACAAAGTCGATGTCGGACATGGGAGACTCCTCTCTTCGTACGAAATATGCGGGCGCTATTGCTGCGAAACCTGCCAGCCGTTCGAGGCCTTGAAGAACCGGCCTTTGGCGGCCGAAGGCATCTGGCGCGTCTGGCCGTTCGGCAGACGGAAGCTGACACGGTAGTCGCAGACATAGCCGGGCGAGCCCTGTGCCGCCGCGCAGCCGATTTTTTCGACGGAGAGGCCGTCCAGCAGTTTCTGCATCGCTTCCCTGGCAGCCGCAGAACCGTAAGGGGGCAGATTTGCGCCGGACATCAGCGCCAGCCCCTCACCCATGCCGGGCGTGGTGCGCAGCGCCTGTGCCATGTCGCTCGCACCTGGCTCCCCGCCGAAACAGCCGCCAAGCGTCACCGCCGATGCCAGCAGCACCGCGGTCGTCGTCATTCGTGTCATCCGTTACTCCCGTCCCTGAATCAGATCGGCCCCAGTCACGGGGCCGTCCGGTCGTTTCATCAATCGCTGTTCGTCAGAATTTTACGCGCAGGCCGCCCGCCACGCCGTGCGCGGTGTAATCCACCGTGATGTCCGAGAAGCTGCGGAACCAGTCGACCTTCATGCGTCCGTAGTTGAACTTGTATTCAAGGTCGAAGGACAAGCGCTCGCCAAGCGGCACCTCGATGCCCGCCTTGGCGTTGAAGCCGAAGCCCTGGCCCTTCGAGACCATGTCGCCGCCGGGGCAGAAGCCGCGCGCAAGCGCGGCGGGCGCAACGATGTGGCACGAATCTCCGGAGCCGCGGATGAACAGCAGATGGAAGGCCGGACCTGCGCCGACATAGGGCATGACCCCGCCCACCGGCTGGAAACGGTAGAGAATGTTCACCGCGCTGCTGAGCATATGGAAATCGGCGGCGAGCTGGTCTTCGGTGAACGCCGAATGTCCGCCGATGCTCGTATCCTTGAGCGTGATGGTCACGTTCTGCCGTTTGAAGTCCGGCCGTGAATACATGCCCTCGATCTCGATGCCGATGCCGGGCATGGACTCCAGGAAGCGGCCCGCCTTGAAGCCGAACATCAGCGAGGAGTTAAGGCTGATGTCCGAGCCGGTCGCCGGATGGCGCATCGGCGGGCTTCCGGTGTAGTTCAGGTCTTCCATTGCCGTCATGTTCGTGCCGCGCGTGCCGAACATGCCTCCAAGCTGGAGCCCGAAGTAATTCTCCGCGCGGGCATCGAGCGCGCAGAGCGGAATCGCCACGCTCACCGCGGCAGCGATGTGTTTCATTCCCAGTCCGGTCATGGATGACGGTCCCCCTCACGAATGACGGCAAGAGCGTCCGTGTGCCGTCTGTTCGCGGGCGGCGCTCTCTCAGGCGATGGCGTCAGGCTGAGAGGTTATGTAAACGGAATTGCCCATTCTGTTTAAGATGTTGTCTTTTCTGCGGATTTTGCGCTCAATTGTAATGGTGCCGAGGACCGTTTTGTGACTGCTCCGGGCGCAATCCCTTGCGCTGCCAGTTCGCCAAAAAACAGGTGACAGAATGGGCAAGTCCGTCCAATCGCGGGCGCCTGCCCTTCTTCCCTCGGGACGACGAAAGGAGGACGTGCAATGCGCGGCGGCGCTGTCCACACGGGCAGCCTTTACAGCGTTTCCGGTCAGCGCAAATACCTGACCCAGGACGAGCGCGCGCGCTTTATCGCCGCCGCTGAACGCTGCCCGCGCGCCAATGTCCGGACGCTGTGTCTCACGCTTGCATGGACGGGGTGCCGGATTTCTGAGGCGCTTGCTTTGACAGTTTCATCCATCGAGCCTGAGGGCGGCTTCGTCGCCATACGCTGTCTCAAGAAGAGATCTGGCCTTGTCGTCGTCCGTGAGGTGCCGGTGCCGCAGACGCTGCTTTCAGAAATTGACGCCGTTCATCGCCTTGACGGACTGCAGCGTGACGCACGCCTTTGGCCCTTCTCCCGTTGCCGGGCATGGCAGCTCGTCAAGGCAGTGATGGACGAAGCAAATGTCCCGCACGGCCTGCACGCCACGCCCAAGGGGCTGCGGCACGGATTCGGGCTTCATGCCATCCGCAGCGGCGTTCCTATCAACCTCGTGCAGCGCTGGCTTGGACATGCACGGATGGAGACGACGGCAATCTATCTTCAGGCCATGGGGAGCGAAGAGCGCGCGATTGCAGAGAGGATGTGGATCTCACATTGAGTGTCAGCCACCGGTCTGATGGGGCAGTCGCCCCTGGTCTTCCTCTTCCGCGGCTCTTACTGCATCCAGCAGATGTCGGACAATCACCGCAAAATCCTCACTGACTGCCTCTCCGCGCGCGGTCTGCTCGACAACCTAGCGGCAGGCGCGCTGTTCCAGTTCGGTCAGGCTGAAGCCTTCGGGCTCGGAGAGGAAATGCCGGACCTGAAGGATTTCGGAGGGGCTGAAAGGAAGCGCCTTCATTGTGACTGACGCAGAATATTCCTGGACAACAATTACGAACCATTCACTGAAACAGTCTGACCTGAAATCGTCGTGTTGAAAAGCGTTTCTGACGCGTCTTGTCCGTGCCCGAGTTACGGCCGGGCGCGGTGGGTGAGCAAGCGGCCAAACTCACAGTGTCACGCTCTGACAACGGCGCATCTGTGATCAAGGTTGGCAGCAAACGACGTAGGTGGAGTGTACCCATTCATCTGGTCGGCTGTTCGCGGGACCTTGTTTCGCCCATGGCCATGCTATGGGCACGGCAGCGGAACATGATAAGTTACTGGGGGCATAAGTACCTGAATCACCCTGACCCCGGATGTACCAGTACCTAACGCTGTTGCAGACGGTGCGCGGGCCATCTGTTGCGCTATCAGCGGCGCAGATTTGCGTTCCGGTCTGACCAAAGCGAGATTGGGGCACTTGAATTGCGCGACTGCCCGAAGGGCAAGAACCAGTAGCCGACGCGTAGGTTAGGTGCGATGCGGCTGCCCAAAAATAATTGCTGGCGGGTGTTATCCACGACAGAGTTCCAGACCCATTGGTGGACAGGACTTGCCCGTTTGAGCCGTCGGCAGACGGGAGAGTGTACGTCGTCGAACCTGCGGCGGCAGCCGGAGCAAGACCCACATATCCTGAAGTCGCACCGGTAAGTCTGATTGTGCCCCTTACGTCAAGAGCCGATCCCGGGCTCGTCGTCCCGATGCCGACGTTGCCGGTGGCGTCAATCGTCATCCGTGTTGTGTTGTTCGTTCCGAATATGAGCGATCCGTTGGTGACAGTTTTCAACTCACCGCCCGAGCCGATTTCTCCAAGCTGCACATTATGTGTCGGACCGCGGACGCGCAGGTAAACGACGTCAGTCCCGCCCAGGACGTCCAGATTGACGGTCGGCGTCGCTGTTCCAATGCCGAGGCGCTTATTGGTGTTGTCCCAGTGCAGCGCTGTGTCGGCTTTCAGATTGCCGCCTTCGTTGAACTGCACCTGCCCTGCGCTGCCGTCAGCGGATGCGGTCGCTCCGCCCACGAAGTTGAAGGCTCTGTTGTTTGCGTAGAGAGATGAAATCGATACGTTGCAGTTCGATGTCGTATACCCTGATGACACACTTGAATTGTAAGTCCCGTCGGAATTGAACGCGACGACGTTGGTCGTTGAAGGTTCGCGGTAGCGATAGACGGAATCTAGCACGTAGGGCGACTCTTGAAGATACAATGTTCTCCATCCCCAGTTGGGATTCGTCACGTTGCAGCGGATCGCATCCGGCCAGCCGGAGACCATGGTGTTGCCGGTCATGCCGCCGCCGAAGGACAGCCAGCTTGAGGCCACGCGCAGGTCTAGCGATTTGGTCGTCGTGTTGTAAACGACGAGGCCTTCAGCCGGCGACGCAATCGCGTCGCGCTGCGCCGTCGTCATGCGCGGCGGCAGGAAGCCCCTGGTGGTGGAATCGGCCTGCAGAATGGCCGATGCGTTCAGCGCGGCCGCGCCAACCGCCGCACCGCCGGCAGCATAGCTGAGCCCGCCGGTGACATCGGCCCATTGCGAGGAGCCGCCACCGCCGTCCTTGATGGCGGTATAGTGATAAACCGTGCCGTTGTAGTTGAACATGGAGCCGTTTACGTTGCCATAGGCGTCAAAACCCGTGGCCGTGATCTTCGGCTGCGTCGAATCGGCTGCCACGCCGTCGGACGCGTAGATTCGCGAGTGGGCAGCCCCGTCCGGAATGCCGTCAATCGCAATGCCGACCGGCTTATATATGCCGTTGATGCCTTTGACGACGACCAGTTTCGGACGGAAACCAAGATTGATCGACTGTGATGCCGCGCCGTTCCCCGTATATGAGCCAGTGACGACATTGCCGCCGCCACCGCCACCGGAAATCGTCTGCGCTTCCCATTTGCTCGACGTGGAATTGTAGACCAGTGCCTTGCCGTTCGCCGCCGCGGACACATCGACATCCGTAAGACCAGCAAGCGTCGATGATCCGCCGCCACCGGCGCCGCTGGCGCCGTCAGAAATTCTATACGCGGTTGCGCCAAATGCGTGGTTTACCGGGCCCGGCGTAACCAGTACGGAACCGGAGTACGATGAAACGCGCAGAGAAACCGCACCCGTAGCGCTGGTCTTGAAGACGCCCGTATAAAAGGTCCCGCATGAACTTTGTGGAAAGGTATTGAGGTTGGCCCACGTGCTTGAACTTAGGCTCACGGTCGCGCCGACCACCTGGATGCTGTTCCCGCTGCCGCTGGAATAGGTGAGCTGCCCCGCGCAGTTATAGAGTATCCATAGGTAAGTGCCTGCCGTCAGGTTCGGACCCGTGAGATCGTAATAGCCGCCTGCGGCAACCGCGGTAGTTCCTCCTGCCTGCGGAAATTTGCCGAAGCTATACGTGGTCGTATCAGCGGAACCGCTTGCCCCGGTTCCGACGGCTTCCCACGAATCGCCGTCGTAATAATTCAGCGCGTTGGTATCCGTGTTGTAGATAACAAGGCCGGTGGCCGGCGTTGCGATGGCGTCGCGCTGCGCCTCTGTCATGCGCGGCGGCAGGAAACCCTTGGTCGTCGATGTGAGATCCAGAAGCGCGGACGCTGCGGGCGTGGCCGTGGCGATGCCGACATTGCCGTTGGTATCGATCCACACACGGTCCGTATTGTTTGTCCGTAAGGAAAACTTGCTGTTGTCGAAACTTCCAACCGCGCCGCCTGAATCGCGCAGCGCCGCCAGCACCAGCCGTCCCGTTCCGGCCGTCACGCTGATATGCGAATTGCCCGATGCGCCCGCGTCGAAACGGGCCAGCTCGCCGCCAGTGGCTCCGGCGACTGATAGGATCTGGTTGGGCGAAGTTGTACCGATACCGAGCCGGTCGTTGGTGTCGTCCCACACGAAATTGGCGTCCGCGTTGAACGCGCCTGTGCTGCTGTTGCGGAACTGAACTTCGCTGCCAGCGCCGGCCGCCGTCGCACTTCCGCCGCCTCCGGAGCCGACGAGGCTCACCCAGTTCGTGCCGTCGCAGTAGCGCAGCGCATTCGTGGTGTCGTCGTAGACGAGCATCCCTTCCTTCACCGGGGATGCGAACTGCGTGGATGCCGCCGCCTGCGTGCCGCCCTGTGCCGCAAGGAAGCTGACGACCAGATCATCTGTGCTCCCAAGCGGTGCAACAGAACAGTCGGCACGGGCGATGGCCGGAAGAGCGAGGGACGCGACGGCCAGCAGTGAGGCAAACAGAAGCGGCCGGGCGTTCGAAACCACGTTCACGGCAAATGGCACGACGCTCTTTAGACGGTTCCCGTCCTGGACATGCAGCGTCGTCGCCCGGCCTGTTTCGTTATCCTGGGCAATGCACAGTGTCCGGACGCCCAAAGCGCTAAGCTTGCGAGTCTTTAGGGGTCCGGGCGCCCGGACGCTGTGCACCAGTCGCCACGTCACTCACCCTCGCTTGCCGGGGGATTGGCGATAACAAATCCACGCGGCGCATGGATCGGCCCTTCAAATGGCTCCGTGCCGCTGCTCAGTCCCTGAAGTCTGGAATCGAGCGCGGCAACGGCCGCAATAAGACAGGCGATTGCTGTCCGTTCGGCCTCGTCGTCGTTTCTCTTCAGCGCCTCTTGCGCCTGCTCGATTGTCTGGGATGGTGTGCCGGCGCAGGATTGGTCGGCGTGGACGGCAGAACTCGCGACAATTCCGGCAAGGATTGCACCTGTGAAGACAACCGGACGTGCCGAAAACCTGCGATCCATTTTCCTCCGAACACCGATAGCCACCAGACCGCACGCAGACGCACAGGCTGGTGGCCGGGAGTTGATAACCGCTATCTCAGGAAAACGGCGCGGCGCTTTTTGGCCGCGGAGGCTTGGACATATAACGCCGCCTCCCGGCCCTGGGCCGAGAAGCAACATGATTTCCGGCTCATGTCAGCCGCTGAGATAAAAGGGGTTATCACGCCCCGGGACTGCGCATTTGCAGTCCTAAAAATATTGTACCCGGCAAATGATTAACGGGTCAACGAACTTGCATCGAACGGCAGAAATCTGCCGTTCTCGTGCGCGCTTGTTCACGCGCTTGGCGTCATCACCATCAGCTCGGCACGCCTTTGCGCAACCACGTCCCAGAAATGCTTGCGCGCAACTTGCGGTCGGTCGCCGAATTCCTGTTCGTAGAGTTCAATAACCGCGTGCTGGAAATCGCAGTCCGCAACGGTCTGCGCGCGCGTAATGAAAATGTGCTCGGCCGCGGACATGGCATAGAAGCGGCTCTTCCGTTCGGCGCGCACCTCAGGCTGGCGCGCATACCATGCGGCACCGCGCTGCATGCCGGCCATGGCCTGCCGCAGGGCAGGTTCGGCGCGTTCCAACACCTCGCGATACTCCCGGTAGCGCGTCATCTTTCTGATGAGCAGGCCCTTGAGGGCCATCATCCGTTCGCTCAGTCCGGTCGCCTGCATGATGGACGGCAGACACACCGCTGCGATCACGCCGCCGCCCACCGCCAGGCCGCCAACCACGAGTCTCCGCCGACTGATTGCGCGTTTCCCCGACTGCACGTCTCGCCTCCCCCGTCTTCCTGCATGACCACACGCGCCGACAGGCGTGAGGCCGACACAGGCGCTTTTATTGTCCGGTGCCACGCGTCGGTGCCGTGCCGTGATTGCGATCTCTCCTCTCCCTGCAAGATGGCGAATGTGAGTCAGCGCCGGCTTCACGTGGTGCTCGGCGCTCCTCTTGTTGCCTTTGCTGACCTGACTGACACGCGCGGCCTGGAACGATGGGTTCTATCCGAGCCCGCTCGCTAGGGGATCAACGGGCTGCCCGCTCCGTTCGCTTCGCTCCCGTGTTGCCCGTGTGACCCGCTCGCCTTGGGCATCGGACTTCACGTCCCCATCAGGCCGGGCGTGGTGTCCGGCCGGAACGCAAAGCAAGAGGAGCCTATCATGAGCAACACGAACGAAACCAAGCGCCCGACCCACGCCATCTACGTCGTGCAGGGCGAAGGAGAAAACGCCCGCTGGGTGCGCATCGGCGCAGCGTGGCAGAACAAGGACAAGAAAGGCGCGAACCTGGTGTTCGATGCCCTGCCCGTCTCCGGCCGCGTGGTGATGCGCATCGTCGACGAGAAGAACGACGCGCAGACCGCCGGGGATGCGCAAGGGGGTCAGCAATGACCCCCGGTTTCCTTCGGCCGCTGGCGGCGGACGTGTTCGAGACCCTGGTCGAGAATGCCGTCTGCCGGTGCGAGGACCTCTACGACCTCGACGGCGAAACCATGTTTCGCAGCCGCGGCGGCCGCATCGAAACCTTCGACGCCGACTATCTGGAGGCGGGAGGCCGGTAACGGCCTCCCTTACGCCTGCCGCGGGGAGGCCGATCGCGCGGAACACCGTCCTTGTCAGGTTTCGCGCATGCCCTTTGAGGCGGCGGTCTTCCGGCGCGCTCCCACACAGCGCCGTAGCCGGAAGACCGCCGCCCGCGATTTTACAGATTACAAGACGCCACGCGCTGCCCTCATCAGAACGGTATCAGCTTGTCCCGCAACGTCAGCTCATGCGTCGCGCGGCCCATCGTCCATTCTGCTGCCATATCTTCGAGCGCCATCCGGCGCGCTGCGAGGATGCGCCAGAAGATGGCGTAGCGTTCCGGAACGACCAAGGTGACATCCGAATATCCCCTGCCCGTCGCCTCGTCGAGCTTCCACTCGGATGCGGCAATCCGGAACAGTCTGAGATCGGGCGCGTAGGGCTGCGCCTCCGCAAGCCGCGATGCGAAATCAGGGGCGACCCGCGTCAGCCGCAACCGCACCACATGCTCGACGCCGCACATGTTTTTCTGTTTCTCCTCCCGCAAACATTATCGATCGCGGTTGCGGCACAGAAAACGGTGCATATGCGCGTGTGCCGCCCTGCGCGGCCGGTCAGTCGATGATTGTTTCGCGCGCATTGCCTGCTCCCAATAACGCAGCCGTTCGCCAGGCGCGCATCTCCTGCAGCGCGTTGGAGAGCTGCACCGCCACCTTGTGCGCCTCGACCATGGTGAGACCCGCCGCGACATGCATCACGTCGCCGTTGCGCAGATACGCGGCCACGCGGTGGACCGGCTGGCCGTTCGCAGGATCACAGCGCAGCGCCTCGAAGGACACGATGTCGGCCTGCTCGTATGGCATGGCTTGGTAGCCGCGATGTCCGGTGAAACCATCGGGCGCCCAGGTCGACCCGTCCGAGAGGAAATACAGGCTGCGGTTTCGTTCCGGCCGGTCCCGAAGCTCCATCAGGAAAAACGCTTCGAGGCCGAGAAGAGAAGCGGCCGTCCAGCCGTATGGAAACAAGCCGCCGCCAGGCTGCTGCATGTGTTGCACGAAGCTCCAGAGGGCGACGAGCGGGAGGATCGCGGCGACGGCGATAAGCACGTTGCGCAGCCAGCTCCGGCATTCCGTCCAGAAAACGCCGGCACCCGCGCGGTCGCCGGTGCCCACGGGGCCGCTCTGGTACACGCATCTAAAACTCATCGATGGCCAGCCTTTCCATGTAGACAGGCGGGCGCCCCGGAACGAGCAGGAGCTGGCGGCCGCTCTCGCGGCTGAACCACCGCGTGATCTCGTAGGCATCGAGGAGGCGCACGCTGCGCAGATGCTCGCGAAGGCCCGTGTCGCCCTGCGCCATCGCCGCGCCCGACACGCGCACCTGCTGGCGTTCCATGACCTGCGTCGTTCCGAGCAGCTTCGAGAGATGCTCGGTCGTGGTCACGTCGGAATTCCCGAAAGCCTGGATGATTCCTGCATTGCCGAGAAAGGTCTCCCAGGATTTCGGGTAATGGGTCTGAAGCTGCGTGAGATCCTGAAGCACGCTCCAGAGCTTCACGCCGAACCCCGCCATCAGTCCGGCCGCCGTCTCGATCGATCGCATATGGCCGAGCGACGGGAATTCCTCCAGCACGAACCAGACAGGCCGTTCGTCCCGCGGCACCGGCCTGCGTTCAAGCGCGGCGAGCGCCTGCTGGATGACGAGGCGCAGCCAGCGGTAATGCGTGCCCATGCGCATGCCGGGCAGGACGAGATAGACGCTCAGATTGCCCTGGCCGAGATCGGCAAGCGCGAAGTCCGAGCGCTCGGTGATGGGGACGATATCGTCAAGCGGCCCGGTCTGCTCCTGCGCCGTCGAGAGGATGCCCTGAAGCTCGCGCCCGCCGGATTCCTTCTTGCCCAGAAACGACGCCCCGATATTCGAGACGATTCCGTCGAACGCCGATGAATTCGTCATGTCCCGGAACAGGCGGTCCAGCTCCGGCGGCGTCGCGTTCAGAAGACGACGCACTTCACGGATCGTCGTCTGCGGCGCCGTCGTCGAGAGCAGATGCAGCGTGATGCCGCGGATGAGGTTCTTGGCGCTGTCCGTCCAGTGCGGGTCGCGCGGATTGCCGATGATGAGCGCATCGGCGAGTTGCGCCGCATCCGCCGCGACATGTCTGGGATTGCCGTGTCCGAGTTCGGCGAACGGATTATGCGAGGCCGAGTAAAGCCCCGTCTCGCCGAACGGGTCCAGGACGAAGACGCGCTGCCCCATCCGCCGGCGATGCGCGGCCGTGGCGCGTGCAAGCTCTCCCTTCGGGTCGAGCACGATGACCGATCCCGGGTAATGTCTCAGGTTCGGAATAAGCACCGTCGATGACTTGCCCGCGCGGTTGCCGGCAATCGTCACGACGTGACGATCATCGTCGCGGCCGAGCATGCGGCCGTTCCATTTTCCGAGAAGCACCCTGCCCGGCGCCCATTCCCAGCTCGTACCGAGCTGCCAGGGATGCGCCCAGATCTGCGCGGGGGGCGTCTCGCAACGCCCCTCGATGTTTGAGCCGCGCGGTGGAAACGAAACATCCGACATGCCATCACTCACGAAAGTATCTGCGGCGCCCCCGTCTGCGTCACGCAGCCGGACTGCGCCGCTTCAAACGACAACACCTGTCGTTCACGTGAATGAAGATGAGCATCGCGTTATCGAAAGTAAACGTGCGCGCATCTTCGTCGATGCACGCGCATGTTCAGCAACGCGCCGAAAGGTGACGCATAAATTTTCATATCAATTGCGCATGCGTTCGTATTGCGCCGCATGAAGTTGAGGATAAATGAAGTTTGAAAATTCAAACGCAAGGAAACCCGCGGTAGGCATGAAGACGAGTAGCGAGATGTGGATTTGATTTCGAAATCAAATCCCTCTCGCCGGGGAGCGCCGCTCCGCTCACTCCCGCGGACCCCTTCCCGGTCAGGGCGCACCCCGAACCCGATCCCTTCGGAGACACTGGATGGCACGACGACGGACGTATCGCGAGGCTGCAAGAACGCAGGCGATCACCGTGCGCATCACACCCGCCGAGCATGCGCGGCTGGCGGCCGAAGCGGCGCAGGCAGGCGTCAGCATCGCCGGCCTTGCCGAGCGCTACATCACGCGCGGCACGCTGAAGATTGAATCGTCCGGACCGGCGCCGCTGCAGCCGGCTGCTCTCGCCGAACTCAAGCGCATCGCGAACGCCTTGCACGCTATCGCCGGCACGGCGCCGGCGCACCTGCCCGCCAAGGCGGACAGCGTCGCCGCCACCATGCGCGATCTTCTCCAGCTTCTTGTGAGAGACGAACTTCTCTCGCAACGGATCACTGCGCTCAGAACGAGGACCACCGCAAATGATTCCGCGCCTGCAAGCGCGCGGCAGGAGTTTCAAAGGGTCATGCACCTACGTGCTGCACGACCCGAAAGCGAAAACCCGTGACCGCGTCGCCTGGACACTGACCCGGAACCTGCACAGCGATCCGGATCATGTCTGGTTTGAAATGTACGAGACCTGGCGCAACCAGGCCCAGCTCAAGGCCAATGCGGGCCTGTCCGCGCGCGGACGCAAGAACGAGACGCCCGTCCTGCACTACACCCTGGCCTGGCATATCGACGACAAGCCGACGCCGGAGCAGATGCAAGCGGCGGCTCTCGCCAGCCTCAGGGTGCTCGGCCTTGAGGAGCACGAGGCGCTTATCGTCGCGCATGACGACAAGACGCACCCGCATGTTCACATCGTCGCCAACACGGTCCATCCCTATACGGGCCGGACGGCCGCGCTCAAATACAGCAAGGAGCGCCTGTCCGAATGGGCCGAAGCCTATGAGCGCGAGCACGGGCGCATTCATTGCGAAGAGCGCGTCAAAAACAACGAGGAGCGGCGCAACATCCGCAAAGCCCGCGCCCAGGAACGCCTTGCCGAGTCCTTCGCGCCGGCCGCCGCACCTCCGCCGAAAATGCCGTATGTCCCGGTCAAGGATAACTCCCCTACCCGGCCGCAATGGTTCGACAGGAAGGAGATCGTCGATCGCATGAAGCGGCTGCGGGCCGAGCTCGACCTGCAGCACAAGGCGGAACGCGGCGCCACATGGGAGCGCCAGAAGACGGAGCGCGACGCGCTCGACCGCGACACGCAGGCGGCCATCGACAATGCCCGCGCGCATATGCGCGAACGCTTCCGGCCGCAGTGGCGCGCGCTTTACGGACAGCAGGGACGCGAGCGACGCGTTGCCACGAGCGGCGGCGTGCTGCCGCTGGAGCGTGCCGTCTTCGTGTTCAAAAACCGGCACAGGCTGAGCGGCAGGTCGGCCCTCAGCCTCCGGCAGATTGTCGGGCTTGTGCTCTCTCCCGCGCGCCTCGCGCGGGCGCTTGAGAGCGTGCATCTGCGCGAGCGCAGGACGCTCGCGCGTGACTCGCGGCTGGAGACGAAGCAGCTGACCGAAAGGATCTGGGCCATCCACCGCGAACGCTTCCACACGCTGCGGGAGCGCCAGGCCCAGGAGCGCGAGGCCGAGCGCGCCCACCAGAGGCTTGAACGCAAGGACGTCACCCTCGCCCGGGCCAAGGCCCATCTCATCGAGGAGCTGGCCCGCCCGGCACCATTGCGCCCGCAGCCGCGTCCGCCGCGCGAGGCGCTGACCACAGCCGGGCAGTTCAATCTGGCGGCAGTCGACCTTTCAGATACGGTGCCGGCGCCGGTGTCGCGCGCCGACCAGATACGCCGCGACATGGAGATCTGGCGGCAGCAGAACGGCCACCGCGATATCGGCCGGGAATTTTAAAGGGAGATCGGGGATAATAATCCTTGCTTTTGTGACCATAAAAATGGACAATAAATCAAATAACGTTCATTTCATTGGACACAATGCCGAAACGCACCGGACCCTCCCTGCCCCTTCCCGTGATGCGTGCCCTGCGCAAGCTCGGCGCGGATATTCGCGATGCGCGCCGCCGCCGGCGCATTCCGACGACGATCATGGCGCAGCGCGCCGCAATCAGCCGGACCACGCTTGGCAAGGTCGAAAAGGGCGATCCCGGCGTCCAGCTTGGCATCTATGCCACTGTTCTGTTCGTGCTCGGATTGAGCAATCGCCTTGCCGATCTTGCCGACATACGCAGCGACACGGCCGGGCTTGAGCTGGAGGACGAGCGGCTGCCCAAACGCATCCGCCTGTCCAGGCCTGCACAGCCGAGGAAGACCCCGTGATGGACCGTGAAGCCTTCGTCTACATGGATCATCATAAAGGCCCAACGCTTGTCGGGCGGCTGTGGTCGCGTGTGCGTAAGGGTCGGGAAAGCGCCAGCTTCGAATACGATCCGGGCTGGCTTTCACGTCCGGACCGTTTCGCCCTTGAGCCGGCTCTGATCCTTGCCCCTGGCCCCTACCATGCAGGGCCGGACCGGCCGCTGTTTGGCGCGATTGGCGATTCCGCGCCAGATCGGTGGGGCCGCGCCCTCATGCGCCGCGCTGAACGCAGGCGGGCGGAGCGTGAGAGGCAGGCGCCGCGCACGCTCTTCGAAATCGACTATCTTCTGATGGTCGATGATGAGGTGCGCGCGGGAGCTTTGCGCTTCCGCGAAACACAGAACGGGCCGTTTCTCTCAGAACCGGGCAGGTTCCGGATTCCCCCGCTCGTCGACCTGCCGCGGCTCCTCTCCGCGACCGAGCGCGTCATCGAGAACAGGGAAGACGACGAGGATCTGCGGCTTCTCATTGCACCGGGATCGTCCCTGGGCGGCGCACGGCCAAAGGCATCCGTGCGCAATTCGGACGGCGCGCTTGCGATTGCCAAGTTTCCGCACCGGGACGACACCGTTGATGTCGTTCTGTGGGAAGGCGTTGCGCTCACGCTCGCCGCGCGCGCCGGCATTGCCGTCCCGCAATGGCGGATTGAAACCATTGCCGACAGAGCTGCACTCATCCTGCGGCGTTTCGATCGCAAAGGAGCGGAGCGCATTCCGTTCGTATCGGCGATGAGCATGCTCGGCGCCGCCGACAACGAACCACACAGCTATCTGGAAATCGTTGAAGCTTTGCGACGCCACGGGGCCGCACCGAAGGAGGACATGGTGCAGCTCTGGCGGCGCATCGTGTTCAATGTCCTTATTTCGAATACGGACGATCACCTGCGCAATCACGGCTTTCTGTATGAAGGCCAGGGCGGCGGGTGGCGCCTGTCGCCTGCCTACGACATGAATCCGGTTCCCGTTGAGATAAAACCGCGTGTGCTATCGACCGCGATCGAGAGCGACGATCCAACCGCATCGGTCGATCTCGCTTTCAGGAACGCGGAATATTTCGGGCTGAAGACCAGGGATGCGCGCGCGGTGGCGGCGGATGTCGCTGCTATTGTCGCTGGATGGCGTGACGTCGCCGCCGCGGTCGGGCTGCAGCGGGCGGACATCGACCGGATGGCCTCTGCCTTCGAGCATGACGATCTGAAAAAAGCACAGACCGGATAAGACCGATCGTCACCCGGCAAGGATATGCGAAAGCCTGCCCTCCCAGAGTTCAAGCGCCGCGCGCATCTCCTTGTCGTAGGTCGCCTTGTTGTAGCGCAGGGCAATGGGCGAGAGCGTGCCGGTCACGTGATTGAGCAGGCGCTCGACCACGTGCGGGGCCACGCCGAGCGCGGCCAGGTTCGTCGCGAAGGTGCGCCGCAGATCATGGAGCGTCCAGTTCCTGACGCCCGCGGTCTTGTCCAGATGCGCCTTGCTCGCCGAAAACCCCGCGAACGGCCCCTCGCGGCGGCGCGCCGGAAAGACGTAGGGCCCCTGACGCGGGATGCCGTCAAGGATCGCCTTTGCCATGGCGCCGATCGGGAAGGTGTGGCGGCGGCCGTTCTTCACCGCCTCCGGCGGCAGGGAGATTTCTGCCTTGTCGAGATCGACGTGCTCCCATTTGAGGGCGCTGATTTCGGTGCGGCGCTGGCCGGTCAGGATGAGCAGCCGGACGATCCGCCCGAAGCTCCCTTCGCCCGCGGTATAGACCCGCTTGAGTTCGTCATCCGTGAGCACCCGCTCCCGGGCCTTCTCCCGCGCGGGCGCGGCCATGGTGCAAGGGTTCTTGCAGTAGCCCCGCCGCTCCGCCCACCGGAAGAAGGTCCGCGCCGCCTTGAAGGCGTGCTGTGCCTCGGACGGCGTGTCGAGAAGGCCGTCAAGGATGCCGGTGATCTGCGCCGTGGTGATGGCCGAGAGCAATTTGCGGTCGAGAGACGCGAAGTGCTTCGTGAGCAGCCGCTCGGTCTCCTTGCGCGTGCTTTCCCGCTGATGCTGCGCGCAGTGCGTCCGTATGAAGAGCTCGCGCCCCTCCGCGAAGGTCGAGACCGGCTGTTCTTCGAGCGGCGTGCCCAGAAGCACCAGGGCCTTCTTGCGGGCCTCCGAGAGCGGCAGGGCCGGGTAATGGCCGATGCGCGTGCGGATGCGCTCCCTGCCCCGCACGACGATCCAGGTCTTGCGGTTCTTGCCGACGCGGATGCCGAAGGCCGGTGTCTTGGTGTCGAAATACGCGCCGGGCTTGAGGCTGCGGATGGTGAGATCGGTAAAGACGACCTTCGCCATTTTTGGCTCCGTTTTGGCTCCCAAATCGGATGCACCGCCATGTTCCAGGGGGTGTCATCGTGTTCAGCCCATACAGAGAAGAATAGCTGAAATTATCAGCTTTTTCAATGAGTAAAGGGGTGATTTTCGGGGTGGGAGGTTGGAGCGGGTGAAGGGAATCGAACCCTCGTCATCAGCTTGGAAGGCTGTTGCTCTACCATTGAGCTACACCCGCACCGACAATCGTCAATCGCGGCCGTCGGGAACACCCGCCTCGTCCTGCGCGCCGAAGATCGGCCCTCGCCGGCGATGGTGGGAGAGGTAGGACTCGAACCTACGAAGGCGTAAGCCAGCGGATTTACAGTCCGCCCCCTTTGCCACTCGGGACACTCTCCCCAACCGTCGCACCGCCTTGATCGCGAAGGACAAACGGAGTTCGCCCGCCGGCCGGTCGGATGCTGCGCTTTATGGTGACCGATCGGAGGGAAGTCAATGGATTGCGTTCCGAACGGGCTTCCACCCCTGAAGGACGCACCTATCGTTGCAGGATGTCGCCGCTCCCGGTACCTCACGCGGAGAAAAGCACCGACAAGGCCGCCTATCAATGCCCCATCGCCCGAAAGACAGCCGCCGCGAGGGCGGCCACCATCAACAGCCGCGGCTCGGCGCTCCGTCCGGCGCCAAACCTGGCGCAAAGCCCGGCACCACGCACGAGCAGGCGGCGCGCCGCGAACGGTTCGAGCGCGCCCGGAGGGAAAGCCTGCGGCCGGACGACGACACCGCCGTCCTTTACGGCTGGCATACGGTCAAGGCCGCGCTGGAAAACCCACAGCGGCACATCCGCAAGCTGCTCGCCACAGAAAACGCCGCCCGCCGCCTGACCGAGGAAAACGTCGCGACCGCTGTGTCGCCGGAGATCGTGCGTCCTGACGCCATCGCCGCACGCCTGCCGACGGATGCGGTTCACCAGGGGCTTTATGTCGAGGCCGATCCCCTGCCCGCGCCAACCATCGAGGCGCTGCCCGCCGACGGTGTCGTGCTTGTGCTCGACCAGATCACCGACCCACACAACGTCGGCGCGATCTTCCGCTCCGCCGCCGCGTTTGCCGCAACTGCCATCGTCACCACCGCGCGCCATAGCCCGGAGGCGACGGGCGTGCTGGCGAAATCCGCCTCGGGCGCGCTCGAACACGTCCCGCTGGTCGCGGTGCAGAACCTTGCGCGCGGCCTCGCGGCCTTGAAGGAGCGCGGCTTCCTGATCGTGGGGCTCGACTCGGAGGGTGAGGACGATCTCGCCGACCTGTCGCTACGTCGGCCGCTGGCGCTGGTCCTCGGCGCGGAGGGCAAAGGCTTGCGGCAATTGACCAAGGACACCTGCGACCACGTCGCGCGGCTCGATCTGCCCGGCGCGATCCACAGCCTCAACGTATCGAACGCCGCGGCCCTCTCGCTCTACATCGCGCATCGCCACTCCGGCACGCGATAGCGTACCGCACCTGCCTCGTCCTTGCAGTCGGATCAATCCAGCATGCGGACTTGGACAATCTTGGCGTCAGGGGCAACGAGGCTCATCCGCGGGCCGACGTCCGGCACGTAGGTGCCGTAAGGCCGATAGCCGTAAACACCATAGGGATGATAGCTGTAGGGCCCGCAGAGCGAGGCGTTCTGCCATGCGCCGTGCCCGCCGATCTGGCAAAGCCTCCACGCCGGATCGAGCGCCACGCCGGTCAGCACCACGCCGCCACGCGGATAGCCGGCATAAAACGGCGCGGCGCCGCGCGCGGCCAGCACGCGCGCCAGCGACGAGCGGCGCCCTTCGATCAAGCCTGCCGTCTCACCCAAGTGCGGGACGGAGGCAACGCGCATGGGGCGCGGATCGCTCGCGGGCGCGGCCTTGGCGATGCGCACCGGCTTTGCCTCCACCTCGGGCGACGACACCATCGAAACTCGTATGATACGCGCGCCGCCAGCGGACGCCTGCTCTTGCGGACGCACAATCGCCGACGGGCGCAGGACTGCCGGCACCGCCGCCACAAATGCAGGCTTCGTATCAGGCTGTGGCTGCACGTTCACATGCGACGTGACGCCGGCAGTTGCAACTTTGCCTTGGAGCGCGGCCTCGGCGGGCGGCGCAGCAGGCGACAAGCCGGCGGACGGAATGGGGGCTGCCAGAGTAGCAGCGACCGGGGCTGTCGGAATCGAAGCCACCGCCTCGCGCGTCGGTTCGGCGACGTCGGCCGCTGGCTTCTCGGGGGCCTGCGACGGCGCTTGCGCCACCGCGACCGGAACGACCGGCGCGGGATGTTCTGGCAGTCCCGGAAGCCGGCATTGCCCATCAAGGCATTCGCGACCGGCCGCGGCCAATAGCGCGATCACGGCGACCGAAGCGACAAGCGTCAGGGCAAGGTTGCGAGACAGCGGGTTGACGGACATGGGAATCCCCGTTCAAGGGCTTCAATTCCCATATCTTAACTCAATTTTAACGCTATCGGCCACCGCCCTTGCGCAAATCTCAGCGCCGCCGGGCCCGGGGTTCCATCATCTCCGGCGTGCCGTAATCCGGCGAGAAGGTTTCCGGGTCGGTAATCGTTGCCGGCTCGGGATCGGACGAGGTGGACCAGCTCCGGTGGTACGACTCCGCTGGCCTGGGAAGCCGGCGATTGGCCGGCGGCTCGATCTCCAGGCGGCCGCGCGGCGGGGCATGGCCGTAGCGCGGCAGATAAGGATATCGCGGGGCATAGGCCGGATTGGGCAGGATCGGCGAGCCACCGATCACGGTGACGCGACCCGCGCCCGGCCGCGCCAGACCCCAATCCCCCTCCACGACTGCGTAAGACGCATCGACGCCATTGATGATGACCGGAACGCCCGGCCGACTTGGCACGACGATCACCGGCCCCTCGTCCGCCCTCGCAGCCAGGGTCGTGACCGCGAATGGGATCACAAACCCCATCAGCGCCGCGAGGACGATGGTCGCGCGACGCGGCTCGATAAGACGCGGTGTGGGGAGATGCGGCATGGGAAATCGCCCTCCTCGAAAGCTTGTTGGCCAAGCCGACGAGCCAGGCCCGCGAGTCAGGCTCGCCGGCCCTTTGGTTGAACCGTCTGGCTTTCTAGATGAGGGAACGCCGCGATCTGGTGAATCCAACAACGGAATTGCCCGGTAACATTAATCCACTGCTACCGCTCCGAACGCTCAGCCGCGCCGCCCGTCGCAAACTGACGCAGCGCGGCGAGGCTGAGTTCTCGGAGATAGCCGCCTCAAGGTTTGATGAATGTCTTGCCCGAAGGGCCCATCCCTGTGAGCTGGATGACGACCTCGCCATCCTTGGCCCAGGTGAAATGCGGCGACCGAGGCGGCTCCGAATAGAACGTCCCGGCTGGATAGGCCTTGAGTTTACTGTCGTCCCATTTCTCGCCGGAGCCGAAATAAAACGTCCCGGACAACACCACCACCGTTCGCGCTTGGTCGGGGTGCCAATGCGGCGGGTCCTTCCACCCAGGCGAGAAGCGGGTGCGGGTGACAAACAAGCCCGGCTTGGTGGGATCGCCGTAAATCACGACGGTCTGCGGCGGGCCATTGCCACCCTTGAAAACGATGTCTGTCGGCAGCTTGACGACTGAGCCGCCAACCTCCTGAGCCGGCGCCTGTGTTCCGATCGCGAGAAGAAGCAAAGCCACACTCACAACGCACGATGTTGTTTTGTTCATGGACTTCTCCTTGTGATTTGCAGCGGACGGATCACCTCCGAATTTCAGGCAATGCCTATGCAGCGGTATGGGAGAGCAACACCGCGCCTTAGCGCCACGACCGCAATCTTATCCACTGGCAGCGGGGGCCGTCTGCGCCGGCTGCAATGCTCTTGCCGACCGCCCCTCTCTAAAATTCTTAATCTAAATCAATATCATGTCTTTTTATACGACTTTAGACCTACGACTTGGGCCGAACAGACGGCGTTTCCGGCGCGGCGTATTTCTGCGGTTGGGGCGCGCTGCGCCGATCGCGTGGACGCGATCCCCAACAAGAAAGGACATCGCAACTAAAGACTGGGGCAACGCCAATGACAGCGGCAACAGCGTCAGACTATCGCTCTGGTGCCATGACCTCCGAACAACGGATGGTCATCTTCGCATCTTCGCTCGGCACCGTCTTCGAATGGTACGATTTCTATATCTACGGCACGCTCGGCGTGTTTCTCGCCAAGTACTTTTTCTCCAACGTGCCAGCCAACGTCGGCTTCATCTTCGCGCTGCTCGCATTCGCTGCGGGCTTTGCCGTGCGGCCGTTCGGCGCGCTGATCTTCGGCCGGCTCGGCGACTTGATCGGCCGCAAGTACACCTTCCTCATCACCATGTCTCTGATGGGCGTCGGCACGTTCTTCATCGGCGTGCTGCCGGGCTACGAGAGCTGGGGCATCATGGCGCCGATCGTGCTGATCACGTTGCGCCTGGTGCAGGGCCTCGCGCTCGGCGGCGAGTATGGCGGCGCGGCGATCTATGTCGCCGAACATGCACCGAAGAACAAGCGCGGCTTCTATACGTCGTGGATTCAGACCACGGCCACGCTTGGCCTGTTCATGGCGCTGCTGCTGATCCTCGGCATCCGCACCGCGATGGGCGAACAAGCGTTCGGCGATTGGGGCTGGCGCATTCCGTTCCTGCTGTCGGCGATCCTGCTCGCGGTTTCGATCTGGATCCGGCTCAAGCTCAACGAGTCGCCGCTGTTCCAGAAAATGGTGGCGGAAGGCAAGCAATCGAAGAAGCCGTTGAAGGAGGCTTTCGGCCAATGGTCGAACGCCAAGATCGCGATCTTCGCGCTGCTCGGTGCGACGGCCGGCGAAGCGGTGGTGTGGTACGGCGGGCAGTTCTACGCGCTATTCTTCCTGACCCAGACGCTTAAGGTTCCTGCGGTCGACTCCCAAATCATGATCGCACTCGCGCTCCTGATTGGCACGCCGTGCTTCATCCTGTTCGGCTGGCTGTCCGACAAGGTCGGACGCAAACCGATCATGCTGGCCGGCTTCGCGCTCGCAGCCCTGACCTACTTCCCGCTGTTCCAGGGCCTCACCCACTTCGCCAATCCGAAGCTGGAAGCTGCACTCGCGGCCTCGCCGGTGACGGTCACCGCCGATCCGTCGGAGTGCTCGTTCCAGTTCAAGGCGACGGGCACTGAGAAGTTCACCACCGGCTGCGACAACATCAAGGCCGCGCTGGTGAGCCTCTCCGTCAACTATGACAACGTCACCGCGGCGAAGGGCACGCCGGCAAGCGTCAAGATCGGCGATCAGGTGATCCCGGCCTCGACGCCGAACCTGGCAGCGGCCATCACCGCGGCGGTACGCAGCCACGGCTATCCAGCCAGCGCCGACACCAAAGACATCAACTACGTGATGACCGTGGTGCTTCTCACCATCCTCGTGATCTACGTGACGATGGTGTACGGGCCGATCGCGGCATGGCTGGTCGAATTGTTCCCGACCCGCATCCGCTATAGCGGCCTGTCGCTGCCCTACCACATCGGCAACGGCTGGTTCGGCGGTTTCCTTCCGGCAACCGTGTTCGCCATCGTGGCGGCAACCGGAAACATCTACTCCGGCCTCTGGTACCCGATCATCGTCGCCACCATGAGTTTCGTCGTCGGGCTTCTGTTCCTGCCCGAAACGAAGGACCGGGATATCACCAGCATGTAAGCGCCGCGCCGGGCGGTCTCCCCGTCGCCCGATGCAGCAGCACCCCGGCACCGTTCGTGCCGGGGTGCTTTTCTTTGTTCGACGACAGAAAGAAGAGCCGACGCGGATTCGCTCTTGACGGACGGCGGCAAAGCCCGTTGGTTCGGCCAGGCTAAGCGGGAGAAAGAAGAAAGGCCCGCGAGAAGAACGCCGGCCAAAAAGGAATGCCTGCCGATGACCCGCTTCATTCGCCAAACTGCCGCCGTGCTGGCGCTGGGCCTGCTTGTGGCCGGGTGCGCATCGTCGGCCCAGATCGCCCAACGCAACGAGGAGCGCTGCGCGGCCCGCGGCTATCAGCCCAAGACGGACGCCTTCAACAATTGCGTCGTCCAGCTCGAGGGCGAGCGGCAACAGCGCATGGAAAACACCCGCCGCGAGATGATGGAAAAACCGGCCACCCCCTGGCAGAACTCGGGCACGCCCTGGTCACAGTAAGCCGGGACGAATGACTTTACGGCCGGTGGCAATTTCGCCGCGTATCGCTTAAAAAGCCCGCCGGCGCCGGGTTAGCTCAGCGGTAGAGCAGCGGTTTTGTAAACCGAAGGTCGGGAGTTCAATCCTCTCACCCGGCACCACCCCAAAACGGCTCCCCTGCCAATCGGCGGCGGATTTACGCCTCGCTTCCCACGCTCGAGCGAGCGGCGGAGGACGCGGTCACGCCGAGATACTGGCGGCAGATTTGCTCATCGGCGGCCAGTTCCGATGAACGGCCAGCGTAGACGATCCGGCCCTTGTTCATCACCAGCACCCTCTTGGTGTGACGCAGCGCGAAGGACAGGTTCTGTTCGACGATCAGGATCGCGCAGCCCTCCCCGTTCAACCGCTGAACGATATCGCCCACCTCATCGACAATGCGCGGGCTCAAACCTTCCGACGGCTCGTCCATCAGGATCAGCTCGGGATTGGCGATCAGCGCCCGTGCGATCGCCAGCATCTGCTGTTCGCCGCCGGACAGCGTCCCGGCGCGGGCGTTGCCGCGCTCCCTGAGGATGGGGAATAGCTCCAGCACACGATCGAGGCTCCACGGCCCCGGCCGCGCGTGCCGGGCCGCAAGCTGCAAGCCTTCGAGAACCGTCAGGCTCGGGAATACGCGATGGCCCTGCGGCACCCAGGCCATGCCGGCGCGCACGATCGCATAGGTCGGCAAGCCTGAGATCACGCTGCCCTTGAAGCGGATTTCGCCCGAGCGCGGCACCGGCAGCCCCAGGATGCTTTGCAACAGCGTGGTTTTGCCGACGCCGTTACGGCCGAGAATGCCGAGCACCTCTCCCGCCGCAAGCTCGAACGAAATACCCTGCAAGATATGGCTGTCGCCGTAATAAGTGTGGATGTCCGCAACGCTGAGCAGCGCCGTCATGATGCATCCTCCGCGTGCCGACCGAGGTAAACGTTGACGACGCGCGGGTCGCTCTGGATCACACGCGGCTCGCCCTCGGTCAGGATCTCGCCAAGATGAAGCACGGTCACGATGTCGGCGATGGCGAAGACCACGTCCATGTCGTGTTCGACGATGAGCAGCGTCACGTCGCGCGGCAGCCCGCCGAGCAACGCAATCATGGCCTGCGTCTCGGCCGGCGACATGCCGGCCGTCGGCTCGTCCAGCATCAGGATTTTCGGTCGTCGCACCAGTGCGAGCGCAAGCTCAAGCTGGCGCTGCTCGCCATAAGCCAAATCACGCACGATGGCGTCTTGACGGTCAATCAAATGCACGCGGCCAAGGATATCGGTCACGCTCTCGTCCACCGCCGGGAACCGGCCGAGCGTCGAGAACAGCCGCCCGCCGATGCCGTGCATGGCAATGGCGGCGAGCCGAACGTTGTCGCGCACGGAAACGCTGGGAAAGAGCTGGTTGCGCTGGAACGTGCGGGTCAGCCCGTGCCGCCACATGATGTGCGGCGGCGCGCCGGTGGTTTCGACAGCGCCGATCTTGACGTGCCCCTGCGTCGGTCGCGTCTGCCCGGCGATGGCGTTGAACAGCGTCGTCTTGCCGGCACCGTTCGGACCGATAATCGCCCGGCGCTCGCCGTCCGCGACGCTGAAGCTGACGTTCTTCAGTGCGTGGAAACCACCGAACGACTTGGAAAGCCCGGAAACCTCGATCGCGGTCATCCCGTCCGCTCCCTCAGCAGGGCCAGCGCGCGCGCAGCTAGCCCGTACAGACCCTCGCGGGCCCACAGGATCAGCGCGATGAACAAGAGGCCGAGCGCGAGGCTCCAGTATTCGGTGTACGAACTCAGCCAGTGCTGCAACAGCAATACGATGGTCGCGCCGACGACCGAGCCAATCATGCTGCGCGTGCCGCCGATCAGCACCATGACAAGCACGAGGCCCGATTGGGTCCAGTGCGCCGATTCAGGGGCGATGAACAGGTTGAGCTGCGCGATGATGACGCCGGCAAGCCCGGCAAAGGCCGCTGCGATCACGAAGGCCGCAAGCTTGTAATTGCGCACGTTGTAGCCAAGCGCCCGCATGCGCCGGGTGTTCTCGCGAATGCCGACTAGCACCCGGCCGAACGGCGAAGCGATGACGCGGTGCATGGCAAGAAAGCTCAGACCGAAGCACACCAGCGCGAAGAAGTAGAGCGACTGGCGCGACTGCAGAACCGGCTCGCCGAACAGCGTCGGCGCGCTGATGAGAAGACCGTCCGAGCCGCCGGTCAGCCAGTTCCAGCGATAGACCACCGCATACACCATCTGCGCGAAAGCGAAGGTGATCATCAGGAAATAGAAGCCGGACAACCGGATCGACAGCCAGCCGACCGGGACGGCCAGAAGCGTTGCCACCACAACGCCGATCGGAAACGAAATCCATGCTTCGGTGCCGATCTGATTGGCCGCGGCGCCGGCGGCATAGGCTCCGACGGCGAAGAATGCCGCATGCCCAAACGAGACGAGCCCGGCATAGCCGAGGATCAGGTTCAGGCTCATCGCCAGGATGGCGAAGATCATCACCTCGAGCAGGAGGGAAAGATGAAAATCCGTCGCGCCAAGAAGGGGCGCAACACCCAACAACGCCATGACCACAAAACCGAGGATCAAGTCGACCCGGTTTTGCCCCGGCTCGCGCTCGGAGACGGCGCGGCTTGGCGACGCCCCGCTGGGGGTCGTGTCCTTTGCGGCGGTTTCGTTCAGCGCCATGTCACTGCCATGTCATTCCATCTCTTCCTCGGGCACACCCCAGGAGCGGATCAAAAGAACCAGCGCCATCAGCCCGAAAATGAGAAAGGCCGCCGAGTCCGGGAATAGCGCCCGGCCGTAGGTGTCCGTTACTCCGATGAGAAGGCTCGCCCAGAACGCCCCGCTGATGCTGCCGAGCCCGCCCACCACCACGACGATCAAGGTCGTAATCAGGATTTCGAAATCGAGGCCCGGATAGACGCTGGTGATGGGCCCGGCGAACACGCCGCCGAGGCCGGCCAGCGCCGCGCCGGCCGCAAACACCAACGCGAACAGTCCGCGCACGTCAAACCCAATGCCCCCGACCATATCCCGGTCATCGACCGATGCACGGATCAGGGCGCCGATCCGCGTGCGCTCGATGATCAGCCATGTCGCGACGAAAAGAACACAGCCGAGACCGATCAACAGGAGCCGATAGACGGGGAACGTGACGGAGGCAATTTCGATACCGCCGGAAAGCCATTCCGGCGCTGGCAGGCTGCGAATGTCCTTGCCCCAGATCATCTTGGCGATGTCCCCGAACACCAATGCCAGGCCGTAGCTGACGATGACCTGATCGAGATCGGTCCGGGTATAGAAGCGACGAAAGAACAGCCGCTCGATCCCCAACCCTACGAAGCCCGCGACGATGGCGCCGCCGAGCAACGCCAATCCGAAGCTATGGGTGATCGCCAGGATCGAAATCCCGGTATAGGCGCCAAGCAGGAAAAACGAGCCGTGCGCCAAGTTGACGAAGCGCAGCAGACCGAAGGTGGTGCTGAGCCCAAGCGCGAACACGAACAGCAGCATGCTGTAAACGAGTCCGTTGAGCGTCTGGACGATGATGAATTCGGACACGATGGGTCGATCCGGCGTCTTCGGTGCCGCGGGCGCCGGAGGCGCCCGCCTGGGAATGCTGTGCTGCGTGCAGGCCTTAAACCGGCTGCAGCCTAGACACCGGGATCTTTGACGTTTTCATAGGTTGCCACAACATAGTTGTGGAACTCGTCACCGTCCTTGCGGACCTCCCGAATGTAGATGTTCTGGATGACATTGTTGGTTTCGGGATCGAAACTCACCGGCCCGCGCGGCGACGTCAACTTGACCTTGGACACCGCATCCGCCAGCGCAAGCTGGTTGGGCACGGAGCCGCCCAGGCTCGTGATCGCTGCCGTCGTCACCTGCCCGCAGACGTATCCGGCTGCGGCATCGACGGTCGCGATCGACTGATAGCGGCTGCGATAATCGCTGACGAATTTCTTGTTTTGCGGCGTATCCAAGCCATAGGCCCAGTTGATGCCCGAATTGACGCCGAGGGCCGCTTCCTTCTGGATCGGGAGAACGTCCTCCGTCACCAGGTAGCCGAAGCCCGCAAGCTTGATCGACGACGACAGGCCGAACGCCGCGAACTGCTGCACGAACCGCGCCGCATCCGAGCCGGCGTAGCTTGCGTAAACGAGGTCGGGCTTCGCCTGTTTGATCTGCGCCATGTAAGGCGCAAAGTCGTTGGTGCCGAGCGGAATGTAAATTTCGCCGACCGTCTCCGCGCCCGGCACCTTGAAGGTGCTGCGGAAAGCGGTGATCGCCTCGCGCCCCATCGCATAATCCGGGCCGGTGTAGAGAACCCGCTTGTAACCCTTCTCGCCGAGCCACGTCCCCATCGGCGTGTTGGCCTGCCACACGCTCAAGCTTGCGCGGAAGGCATAAGGGTTGCGGTTCTTCTTCTTGAAAATTCCGTCCGCGCCCGCGGCGCCCACCAGCCAGACCTTGTGGGCTCGCGCCACATATTCCTTCACCGCGTAGCCAACCGCGCTGCTGATAACGCCGAGCATGATGTCAACCTGGTCGGACTCGACCAGCTTGCGGGCCTTGCGGAGTCCTTCCTGTGGCTTGGCTTCGGTATCTTCGACGATGAAGGTGACGGGGCGGCCTGCGATCTTGTTGCCGCCCTCATCGAACGACATCTTGATGCCGTTGACGAGATGCATGCCGAGGCTGCTGAAGACTCCCGATAGCGGGCTGAGCACACCGATCTTGATCGGTGCATTTTGCGCGATAGCGGGCTTGAACAGCGCTCCCGTCAGCGGAAGCGACGCCGTCGCGGCGGCCCCCGCAAGAAGCGTCCGCCGGCTCGGCCCCCTCGTTGGGCCGGAGTCTCTCTCAGATATCTCGCGTCCGTTGGGTTTCATTTCACCCTCCTGGATTTCTCGTCGGCGCCGATGTTCTGCGCATCGGTGGCCGACTGCGTTCCCTATCCCCCGAAACTTTCGTCACGACGCCCCGTTGTTGCGGGGTGCGATCTTCGCGGCGTCGAAGCCGATCTGATCGGCCTCGCCGCCGATGCGCGCCCCGAGCGCGCGCTCGTCACCGAACTGCGCCGGCGCCAACACCGAGCGGTCCACGCTCAGCTTGAATATGTCGAACCGATTATAGGCGCCGATGATGTCGTGATACTGTTTGGGTTCGATGCAGCGATTGAGGTCGATCTCGGCATAGACAATGCCTTCGTCGTCGATCAAAGGCGGCGTAACAAGCCGGCCGTCCGGCCCGAAAATTCCCGAGAAGGCGTTCGGCTTGCCCGACATCATCGTGCGAAGCTTGTCGTCGGTGCCGATCGCGTCGATGATCTCCTGCGACATGGCGGAGCACGACACGATGGTGAAAATCTTGCCCTCGAACGCATGCGCGCCCGCCCGGATCTGGATCGCGGCCGTCATGTCGTAGTTTTCCACGAACGGGAAACCGATGTAGTTGGCGATATGGATCAGTTCGCCCTGGGCAAGAAGCGCGAACCGGGCCAGGGTGTTGGTGTTCTCGCCACACGCCAGCATGCCGATACGGCCAAACTCGGAATCGTAAACGCGGATGCTGCTGCCGTCGCCGCTCGCCCAGGTCAGCTTTTCGGCAAAAGTCGGGACAAGCTTGCGGTGGCGGCCGATAACGACGCCTTGCGGGGAAATGATGACATTGGTGTTGTAGATCGTCGCAAGGCTGTGATTGCTGCGCTCGTTGACGCCGATGACGACATAAACGCCGGCGGAACGTGCCGCCTCGCAGAGCACGTCGATTTCCGGTCCGGGGATTTCGATCGAGTTGAGGCAGAGACGCCGGAACCAGGCGCTGCCCTCAAGCGGCGTCATGCACCAGTTCCAATAAGGATAGCCGGGAACAAAGACCTCGGGAAACACAACGAGCTTCGCACCGTTCCTCGCCGCTTCGGCGATGAGATCGCTGGCTTTGGCGACGGTTGCGCTGCTGTCGAGGAAACACGGCGCAGCCTGCACCGCGGCCGCTTTGAACACTGGCAGCTCATTCATGAACGATCCCAAGCTCCTGTTGGTATCGGGATTTGTCGAATCCCCTTGACGGGCGAACGCCGCCATTGACGCGCGATGCAGCGTCCGCACGGACGCTGCGTCGAAGAAGCATCCAATGGCCGATCAATCACAGGCTTCGCTCCGATCGTTCGATGCTAGCTCCCCGCTTGTCCGAATCGAGCGATTTCGGCGGGATACGTTCCGCGATGCAGAACGTGCGACCCTTGCGGTTCAACACGTCATTGGCGCGGGCATGTCACAGAGATGGTGAGCGTTGCGCTTCGTGCCACAATCGTCGGTGTGTCAGCGACGCACACGCGATCGCCTCGAGGGCGCTTTCGATACCTGATGAATTCCGAAACGGAATCAAGGCTATAACAGCTGCAGGGCGCATCCTTGAGGCGCTTGCAGAGGCACACAGACCCGTTGCATTCCGCGAAATTGCCACGTCGAGCACGATTGGCGGCCGCACCGTCACGAACAACCATCCAGCGGCGAGGAACGCATGGATATTCTCGATGTCGTTGCGATGAACCCGGCGCGAACGGTCAACGAAATCGTTGAACTGGCGCTGTGACGGATCGGATACCGATTAGCCGGCCCCGGCAGCAAATCCTCAGGGTTGAGCAGCCCTGCCCCATGAGCTTCAGGATCATGAGAGAGGCCGCGACCGCATAAACAACGAAGACCGGATTTTCGATGCCGGAAGCGCCCATCCCGCTTCCCCCGAACCTCGTTGGAACGATGGGCGTAGCTCAGCGCCTCCAGTGGTATCATTGTAGAGGCCAAACGCCGCGAAAGCCTTATTTTTCGGGGCCCGCTAACGTTTACGATCGGTTAACGGATTGATTCGCATTGTGGGCACTCCAGCTTGGAGAGCCGCCATGTACGCCTATCGAATCCCCCAGGAAGAGCCCTGCCCTGTTTCCGACGACACGCTCGGCGCTTTGTACCGGGCGACACCGGAAGGTCTGCCCACCTTGGTCGAAACCATTCCGCCCAAGGCTCGCGCGCTGCTTGCGCTTTACTGCCACCGCCGTACGCATCTTTCGTCGATCGGGCTCGCCATCGCCACGACCTGCGACAAGAACGACATGATCAATTTTGGCGGAGACGCGGGAGCGGCGCTGTTTGAACAGGCCAGGCGGACGCCGAAGGCGGGCACGCCGCGCCAATTCCAGCGCAAGGTTTCGCTGTCGACCGGCGCCATCATGCAAGTGGTGATCGACCAGGATCTGGTCTGAGCGAGGACGCCCCGCGCGGCGGATCAGGACGAAGCGGCCTAAACAACGGCCGGCCAGGCGAACACGGTCGCCGTCGCGGCAATTGTGATGGCGATCAACAGCGTCGCCAGCACCAGCCCCCACACCACCAGCCCCTTGCGCCCGGAGGCCAACGGCCTCTCCACGGCCAGGCCCCGCCCCTGCTGGTCCGGCAGGGGCTGCGACCCTTCGGCAGGCCGGAAATGGGGAACGGCGTTCATGGCAACTCTCCCGTCTTGACCTGACCTATATCGACGCTTCGGCCCCGAAGCTGAAGTGCGAAAGGTCACAGCCCGGCAGCGGCAGCCCCCTCCTCCCACCCGCCCCACCATTGGCGCTTGGAAACGGCCTCCAAAGCGATCAAAGTGCGCCGGACAAACACCCTTTTCCTTTTTGGAGATTTGGAATGCGCGCAATCACGCTCGACGAGGCCGTCGCGATCATCAACGCAACCTTTGCCGAGGCCAAGCGGCGAAACGCCTATCCGCTCACCGCCGTGCTGCTCGACGCCGGCGGCCGGATGAAGTGCGCCATGAAGCAGGACGGAGCCTCGCTGCTACGCTTCGAGGTGTCCTACGGCAAGGCCTACGCGGCACTGGCGATGGGGCGCGAATCACGCCAGGTGCTGCAGAAGGCGAAGGACAAACCGCTGTTCATGCAATCGTTCCTCGAACTGGCGGACGGCCCGATGTTCCTCGAAGGCGGCGGCCAGTTGATCCGTGACTCGGAGGGCGAAGTGATCGGGGCCATCGCCACCACCGGCGACACCAACGAGGTGGACGATCTTTGCGCCATCGCCGGCATCCGCGCCGCGGGCTTCAAGACGGACCATGATTTCGGCGAAGCCGACATGCGCCGTCTCAATATCAAGCGCGGCCTGCCGATCGCGGACCCGGAGAAGGCTGAAGCGCCGCGCGTGCCGCGTCGCGCTTAGGGCCATAGGCGAATTTCAGTTTTGTGTACGGGGCGTCCATTCGGGCGCCCCGCCGCGTTTTGCCGTCTCAAACCGGAAAGGGAACCGAAGTCCGCAACAGCCGTTGATGGGTGCGGCCGGGCGACGTTTGGCTGCGTCTTCATGTTGGCAAAAACTCATTATCCGCTGAACGGCGGAAAAGGCTCGGGCATGTCCATTCTCATCAGCGCGCTCATTACGTTCCTCGTGGTTATTCTTGTGCTTTATCTCGTCAACATGCTGCCGATCGAAGGACGCATCAAACAGATCGCGCGGATCGTCGTCATCGCCATCGGCGTTCTGTCGCTGCTGCAATACCTGAGCGTGTTTTGATCGCGCGAAAGGTCGCGCGATGACCTTAAGGAGGCAGCCTTGAACGTCACGCCGAAGCGATACATGGCGGGATGGGTCGAGCGGCGGCTTTCGCTCGAGGCGCACGATCCGACACCGTTCGAGAGCACCGGTAACTTCTGGCGCGCGGCCTCGCAGGCTGCGACTATCGTGATGTGCGCGCTGATGCTGGGCACGCTGCTCTATTTCGCCCGCGCGCTGCTGCTGCCCGTATTGTGCGCGCTTTCCGTCGGCCTCACCCTCGGCCCGTCGATCGGTGCGCTCGTCAGACGCGGCGCGCCGGCTTGGCTGATCGCGATTGCCACCGTGGTGCTGCTGATCGCGATCGCCAACCTCGCCATCGTTGTCCTTTCGGGACCTGTAACCGAGCTCCTGGGTCGCGCCTCCGAGTTCGGCACAGCCTTTGCCGAGAAGCTGCACGTCTTCGACCGGCCACTGGCGGCCCTCAATGAATTGCAGACGGCGCTCGGCATCAACGCATCGGGAAAACCGCTGGACTTCAACCCGATGCAGATCGTCGAGGCCATGTTGGCGGTGGTCACGCCGGCGGCGCTGCAATTCGTTTTGTCCAGCGTGCTGTTCCTGGGCACGCTATTCTTTCTCATCCTCGGTCGCGCCAGCTTCCGCAAGAATGCGGTGAACTGGTCATCCTCGCGTACCACGCGCCTTCGAACGCTCAAGATCCTCAACGACATCGAGGAGAACCTCGGCGGTTATCTTCTCGTTGTTACCATCATCAATCTCGTGCTTGGCGCCGTGACCGTCGTTGCCGCCATGCTGATGGGACTGCCGTCGCCGATCCTATGGGGTGCATTGGCCTTCGTCCTCAACTACATTCCCTACGTCGGCCCGGCGATCATGGATGTGCTGCTGTTCGGCATCGGCCTTCTCACCTTTCCGACGCTTCTCGGCGCGTTGCTGCCGCCCGCCGTGTTCATTGCTATCACCACCATCGAAGGACACTTCCTGACGCCGGCGATCGTCGGGCGGAAGGTGCTCAATCTGCATCCGCTCGCCATCTTCCTCAGCATCGCGTTCTGGGCCTGGATGTGGGGGCCGGTCGGCGCGTTCCTCGCCACGCCGATCCTTATCGTTGCGCGCGTGGCGCTGGCCCATCTCTATCCGAGTCAAAAGGCCGAATTGCCGGGATAGTTCGCGACGGCGGCGGCGTCCTACTGCCCCGCCTCCTCCGTCTCTTCCATGAGCCACCGCAGATAATTGTTCTCGACGCTCTCCAGCGGGATCACCAGGATCGCCGGCACCGTGTAGCTGTGCAGTTCCTTCACGGCCGCCGACACCGCGTCGGCGAGCGACGCGCGGGTCTTGACGATCATCACCGTCTCCTCGCCGCGCTCGACCCGCCCCTCCCAGCGATAGTGCGAAATCATGCCCGGCAGAATGTTGACGCAGGCCGCGAGCCGGCGCTCGACCAACGTCCGCCCGGCCTGCTCCGCCTCGACAGTCGTAGGCCAAGTCGTATAGACGAACACCGCGCGTTCCATCATCCTCGTCCCGTTCGGCAGGCGCACGCCGGACCCCGAATCGTCCATAGCCGTCCCATGCCTCGAAAGACCTCAAAATACGAGCGGATCGCGTTCGTGGCGAGCCCTGCGCCGGAAGCCCGCACGGCCCTGGCGCGCCTCGTCAAGCGTTACGGCAACGTCAGCCCCTCCAGGGCCGACGTGGTGGTGGCGCTGGGCGGCGACGGCCTGATGCTGCGCACGCTACGCAAGGCCATGAAGGCCGACAAGCCGATCTATGGCATGCACCGCGGCACGGTCGGCTTCCTGATGAACGACTTCCAGGAAGCACGTCTGCGGGAGCGCCTCGCCGATGCGCAGATCACCGTCATCCACCCGTTGGTGATGCGCGCGCGCGACATCAAGGGCAAGCTGCACGAACACTATGCCATCAACGAAGTGTCGCTGTTTCGCCAGACCTACCAGGTGGCCCGGCTCGCAATCTCGGTCGACGGCAAGGAGCGGATGTCGGAACTGATGGCCGACGGCGTGCTTGTGGCGACGCCGGCGGGCTCGACGGCGTATAACCTGTCGGCGCAAGGGCCGATCATTCCGATCAATGCACCGCTGCTTGCAGTCACGCCGATCAGCCCATTCCGGCCGCGCCGCTGGCGCGGTGCGCTATTGCCCGACACCGCGCATGTGACGATCCGCGTGATCGACCCGGAACGCCGGCCGGTCGCGGCCGTCGCTGACCATGCCGAGGTCCGCGCGGTCCGCGATGTCGAAATCCGTATGGATCCGTCGATCTCGATGCAGATGCTGTTCGACCCCGGCCACAGCCTCGACGAGCGCATCCTCGGCGAGCAATTTGGATACTGAGCAGCCACTTGGCCGCACGGCGTAAAACGCCGATCCATCAAGATTCCGTGCGAAACAATCCCTGCTTCACCCCCAGGGACTGCTAGGCGGCGCGCCGGCGTTTGACCGCCGAACGAGCCGCGCGCTTCTGCTTCTTGGCGGGACGCTTCTTCGACGCAACCTTCTTCGCAACCGCCTTTGCCTTCTTCTTCGCGACAGACCTGCTACTGGAAGACTTGCTGCTGGAAGACTTCCCACCAGACTTGCGCCCGGTGCCCCACAACTCCTTGCTGGCGAGCCGCGCGCCCTCGGCCAGCGCCTGCAGCTTCGCCCATTGAATTGTCGGGTGGACGCGCTGGTGCGTCGGCTGCTGCGCAAACCCGCAATCGGTGCCGGCGATGACGTTCTCGCGACCGACAAGCTTGGCCAGCCGCACAATGCGCTCCTTGATGAGCTCCGGGTGCTCGACCACGTTGGTGGCATGGCTCACCACGCCCGGAATGAGCACCGCGCCCTTCGGCAGCTTGATGTCCTTCCAGATCTGCCATTCGTGCTCGTGGCGCGGGTTGGCCATTTCCAGCACGAAAGCACCGGCCCGGACGCTGAGGATCAGGTCCATGATGTCGCGCGCGGGAACGTCGGTGGTATGCGGGCCGGGCCAGCTTCCCCAGCAGACGTGATAGCGGATCTTCTCGGACGGAATGCCTTCGATGGCCCGGTTAAGCACGGCCATCTGGCGGCCGACCCACTTGCGATAGTCCTTGAAGCTCGCCGGCGGCACCATGCGGTCGTAGGTCACTGCGGCGCGCGCATCGTCAAGCTGGACGATCAGGCCGTTATCGACGATCTGCTTGTACTCGTCATGCAGCGCCTCGCCGATCGCCTCCATCAGATCGTCTTCGTTCTTGTAGTATTCGTTTTTACGATCGGGCGCGGCGGAGGCCGGCGCCGCGACCGGCAAGAAGCCCTCGACCACCTTCACCTGTTTCAACGCGGCTTTGAAATTGTCGATGTCCTGCTGCAACACCGCCTGGCCGGCGTACTTGATCGGCCCGACAATGACCGAGTCCGTCTTCACCTGCACATGGTCGCGCGCGTCAAGCTCCTTGTAGAAGTCGGAAAAACGCTGGCGGTCCGCGCCGCTCATGAACGGGTTTCCGCTCGGCGTGAAAGGCCGCAACTCGAAGCCCGCCATCCGCTCGACTACATATTGCGACCAGGAAATTCCCTTGCCGAACTCGCCATCGCTGACGATGTCGATTCCCACCTCGGCCTGCTGGCGCACCACGTCGGCGACCGCCGTCTTGAGGTCGCGGGCGTGGGCCGCGGCGTCATAGCCCTCGCCACTCTGCTTGGCGCGAAGGTGCCGCCGAACCATCTCCGGACGAATGAGGCTGCCGACATGGGTGGTGAGGATCCGGTCGGTGCTGCGGTGCATTCAAAATCTCCTTCTGGGCACGTTCTTGGGAGCGTGACGCGCTCGCGTTTAAGGCGATGGTTAGCAGGTCGGAGCGATCCTGCAAACGAGGCGGCGCCACATGGTCTTCTGCCCACTCCCGTGTCGGCCGTGGGCAAACCGCGCCGCCGAATGCTCAACCGTTCGTTAACGGCGCAGATTTACCTTTGGCCCGGACGTGGCTGGGCCCTGCCCGGCCCCTTGAGGCGTCATGATCCGCATCGACTTCAATCGGCTGCGCTTCCTTGTGATCGATGACAACGCCCATATGCGGCGGATCATCCGCACCCTGCTGCACGGATTCGGCGCGCGCGAGGTCTACGAGGCGGAGGACGGCGCGGTCGGCCTCGATGCCTTCACCCACTACACGCCCGACATCGTGCTGACCGACTGGGCCATGCCAATCTTCGACGGCCTCGAACTGACGCAGATGATCCGCCAGCCCAACGCCAACGCCAACCCGTTCGTGCCGATCATCATGGTCACGGGCCACACCGAGAAGGATCGCGTCACCGCCGCCCGCGATGCCGGCGTCACCGAATTCCTGGCCAAGCCGATCTCGGCCAAGGCGCTGTATCAGCGCATCGTCAATGTCGTCGCCAACCCGCGGCCGTTCATCAAGACCAAGACCTATTTCGGCCCGGACCGGCGCCGCAACACCAGTGCGAATTACGTCGGCCCCGAACGCCGCAAGGACGGCCCAGCCGAAGTGATCCGCCAGCAGCCGCTCTTGGAAAAAGCCAAGCGGCTGGCATAACGGGCGAGCACCATGATCGAAGCGAAGCCGAAAGAGCCGCAGGTCGTCAGCCACGCCGATTACGACCTCATCACGCCGGACGTCAGCAAGCTCAGCCGGACCGTGCGTCCGGCGGAGCCCGGCGAGGCCGACCAGGTTGCATTGGCCGAAACCGCCCTGAGCCGAATCGCCAACGATTTCAGCCACTGGATGCAGGACGAATGCGCGCGGCTCGATGCCGCCCGGCAGACGGTGCAGGACCAAGGGCTGACGACGGAGACAAAGCAGGAGCTGTTCCTCGCCGCCCATGACGTGAAGGGCTATTCGGAAACGCTCGGCTATCCGGAGGCACGCCGCGTTGCGGACAGCCTTTGTCGGCTGCTGGAATACACCCCCGAGCTGTCGCGTATCCCGCTGCTGATCGTCGACCAGCACGTTGATGCGGTGTGCGCTATCGTCCGCGAGCACGAGCGCGAGGATATCGTCACGGTCGCGGCCGAGCTGACCGGAAAACTGCGACAAGTGACCGACGAGTTCCTCATGACGGAAAACCGGCACAGGCCGGAAATCCTGGCCAAGCTGGCCAATACCTCGCGCGCGGGCTGGGATTTGTTCTGACGCCGCTGTTTTGGCGAGACGGCCGTGCGAAAGGCCGATCAGGCCGCCGCCGGTTCCCAATCCGCCTCGATGCCATCCCAGTCGTTCGCCACCAGGTCATCGCAGAACAGGCGCGCTTCCTCGCGCGCGGCTTCGGCGGCATAGCGGCGCAACAGCGTGAGCAGCGGCGCAATCTCCTCCGGCCCCTCGTTCTCGCAGCGTGTCAGCACACGCTCGACTATGCGACGCTTGAGACGACTCGCGCCGCCCGGCTCGACGACAAAGCCGTCATCGTGCATCGCCTCGACGGCCTCGCGAAATGCCGGAAACGCCGACGCCGGAAGCCCGGCCTTATCGTAGAGCGCACGGAATCCTGCGCCGCGCCCGTCATGAACGATGCCGACAACACGGCGCAGCGGCACGTCCGCCAGTTCCGCCAAAGCATCCTCGAACAACTCGATATGACCCGATAGCAGCGAGCGCAGGATCAGCCCCGCGGTCAACTGGCCGCTCTCGTGCAAGTGCCGGACGAGCGGATGCACCTCGCTCTCGGGCACGTCGGCCACCAGCGCGATAGTTGCTCGCTCGCATGCCTCGTAAGCAATCCGGCGGGCGCGCTCCTCCGGCAGCCATTCGCGCGCGGTGACGAAATCGGCCAGCGTCTGCGACAGCTTCACCACCAGCGAATGCCGCGTGGCCGCGGAGAGATCGTCGCGCTTCAGGAGCGCGTCGCGAATGACGCCGAGATGGCCGAACCGCTCCACAATGCGGTCAATCGAGAAGGGGACGATATCCGCGCGCCAGTTCTCCAGCAGAACCAAGCACGATTCCGCGCTGCCGACCTCGGCGATCGCGGCCGACACCGAACACGGCAGGCCATCGCGCGCGGCAACGGCTGCCTGGCGCTCCGGCTCGCCGGTGGCGACGAGTTCGACCAGGTCGGCATCGAGCAGCAACGGCGAGCGCTGCAGCACCGGCGTCGCGATATCCGGCTGATCGTAAGCCAGCGCGTGGATGATGGTCGGCGGCGCGACTTCGCAGCCGGCGAACACCTCCGCCATCGCCTGCCGCACCAGCGGCGACGCATCGTCGAGCATCATGACCAGGGCGCCTTCGGCGGCGTCGCGGTCGCTCTCGGACAGGTCGGAATAAAGGAAGGCGCGCGCCAGCGCGCTGGTGGCCTCGGCGCGGTCACCGGCGGGCGCGGTGCGGACCCATTGCAGGAAGTGTCGGACAATCATGGCTGAAACCACACGATTGGCCGCGGAACGATGCGGCGGCACCGTCGATCAGGGACGGCAGCATCAGCCTACCGCCAGACCTTTAATAAACCGTTCAGCATAAATCTTAACGGCAATGAACGGCCTCAGCCGCCGCGGGGCCGAGCTTGCGGCCGGCGGCCCGCTCCCTCCGGCCGATCCCGGAACAGGTCGAGCAGGCCGCTGGATTGGCCACGCTCCGCCGTCGGGGAGCCCGTAAGAGGCGCGGCGCCGGTCGGCGACGGCGCGCTCCAGAGCGCCTGCACGACCGGGGCAACCGCTTCGCGTTCCGCGCCGGTGTGGAACAGGCCGTGGAACACCGACCCGGATTCGCCCGGCCGAATCGCCGGTACGGTCCGCGGCGCGGCAGCGTTGAGCTGATCGATCAAGGCTGGCGTAAACGTCAAAGGCTCCGGCGCCGTTGCGTCGGCCGCCACGGTGCGCACCGGCGCGCCTCCCGCCTTCCCGTCAGCGCCAGCTTGCGCCGTCTCGTAGCGGCCGGCAAGATTGCGGTAGACCTCCAGCGCGCTGCGGGCGCGGCCGCTGCGGTCGAAGAAGATCGACGGATTGGCGCGCGCGGCCTCCGGCAGCGCCGACGCGGCCGGTATGTCGGGCCGCGATGCGGCCAGGCCGATCAACTGGCCTGCTCCACCCGATCCCAGGAAGTGCGCGATATAAAGCTCGCCCCCGGTGGGCTCGCGGCCCAGGCGCTCGGCCAGCTTGCCGGCGTTCATTTGCGTGTAGGCACCCGCCATGAGTGCATTGGCGGTGGGGTCGGACCGCAGGTTCATGACCGCGTTGCGCATCCGCGGGTCGGTGACGGTGTACCCGCCGCTCGGCCGCCGCGCGATCGCGTCGGCGTAAGGCCCGTAGCCGAACGCGCTTCCCCGCTCCTTGAGCATCCCAAGCCAGGTCTGCTCGATGAACTGAAACAGCCCGTGCGCCGACGACGTCGGCGCCTTCGCCGCGGGATTGAGGTTCGACTCGACCTGGGCGGTCGCCAGCAGGTACTTAAAGTCGGTGCCGGTCATCCGCGCGGCTTGCCGAATGGCTCCGGTCACGGCTCCCGTTACAGACTGGGCGGCACCGCTGGGGTCGACGATCATGGCTGCCTTCGTCCGGCGGCGGAAGCGCGATGCCGGCGGAGCGAAGTGTTAACAATTATGGTAAATGAAACCTTAATTCCGATAGCCGCAGGAGAATTGACTATGGCGGAAACCACAATGGACACGGCAAAGCGCCACCCCCGCGGCGGCCTGTATTTTGACGACATGGTCGTCGGCTCCATCACCGAACACCGCTATTGGCGCACGGTGACGCAGATGGACAACATGCTGTTCTCGAATATGACGCTCAACCCGCAGCCGCTGCACATCGACCGTCATTTCTGCGAGCAGGAAACCGAATGGGGCCAGCCGCTGATGAACTCGCTGTTCACGCTCGGCCTGATGATCGGCATCCAGGTGTCGGATATGACCGTCGGCACCACCATCGCCAATCTCGGCATGACCGACGTGCGATTCCCTCACCCGCTGTTCGAGGGCGACACCGTCCACTGCACCACCGAGGTGATCGGCAAGCGCGAATCGAAATCGCGGCCGGGCGCGGGCATCGTCGAATTCCACCACCGCGCCTTCAACCAGGACAACAAGCTTGTGGCGGAGTGCCGCCGCAATGTGTTCATGCGGATGCGGCCCAAATAGACCGACTGCCGTCCATCCGCCGTCGTCCGCTAGCATGCGCGCGGAGGCAGGCGACGCGGACGCCGCAACAAAGACAAAACACAGAAACAATTACGCCCGCGCCGGGTGTCCCCTCTCCCGGCGCGGCGCGTTCGTCATACTCCACCGTCTGGACTGTCGGAACTCAGATGTGGATGACGTTCATCAATTCCAACGTCCCGAATCCGATCAAGACGAGCATCAAGATGCTGGCGACGATGCGGTAGTTCGTTGCTTCCTTGCTCGTGATCTCCTCAGACATGGGTCCCCTCTGCATTGACCGAGATACGATCGGCACTGTCGGCGACGGCACCGCGCGAGGGGCGCAGTCAATCAGAGAGCGGCTCCGATGTTGCGTTAAAGAGTTGTCATGTATCGGTCATGTGCTCGCAACGTCCGCGCCGTGCGCGGGCGGCCCCTCCGTCCCGGAGACACAGGGCAACCCACGGCAAATACGGTGAAATATGGCCTGTCTCGCGGCGGCCGGCGGGCACGACCGCAGGGATGGCCGAACCGGAAGGTCGCCGCCGCGCGACGCCATGCCGCGGAGGCCCTGCCGCTCGGACGCGGTTTGAATGCAAGCGAAGCCCCGTGCTAATCGTCCGTGGATTCCGGTTCCGACCGACATCCGTCGCGCCGCGGCCGCCGATCAGCACGAGAATCGTGGAATGCGCTCCCTCCTGTTCATCCCCGGCGACAGTCCGAAAAAGCTCGACAAGGGCATGGGCAGCGGAGCCGACGCGCTGCTGCTCGACCTGGAGGACTCGATCTCGCCGCAGAACAAGGCTCAGGCGCGCGCGACCACCGCGGCCTTCGTGAAAGAGGCCCGCACCGCCAAGGACCGCCCCCGCCTCTACGTCCGCATCAATGGACTTGCCACCGGGTTGACCGACGACGATCTCGACGCCGTGGTGGCGGCGGAGCCCGACGGCGTGATGTTCCCCAAGGCCGAAGGCGGCGCGGCTGTCGCCCATTGCGACGCCAAGATCACCGCGCGCGAAGCCCTGCATGGCGTGCCGGACGGCGCGCTCGACATCATCGCCATCGCAACCGAGACGGCGCAGGCGATCTTCCTGGCTGGCACGTACGGCGGTTCGAGCAAGCGCCTCAAGGGACTGACCTGGGGCGCGGAGGATCTTTCGGTCGAGCTTGGCGCGGAAGCCAACCGCGACAACGATGGCCATTTCCTCGCGCCCTACCAACTCGCGCGCAGCCTATGCCTTGCCGGCGCGGCCGCAGCGCAAGTGCAAGCCATCGACACGGTCTATGTCGATTTCCGCAACGAGGCCGGCCTGCGCCGCGAATGCGAAGAAGCCCGCCGCGACGGCTTCACCGGCAAGATGGCGATCCATCCGGCCCAGGTCGCCGTTATCAACGCGGTGTTCACGCCGACAGCGGAAGCGATCGAGAGAGCCGAGGCGGTGATCGCGGCCTTCGCGGCCGATCCAGGCGCCGGCACGGTCGGCATCGGCGGCGTGATGTACGACCGCCCGCACCTCGAACGCGCGCGGCAACTGCTCGCGCGCGCCAAACGCTGACGCGCGCATTGTTGCAACCGCCGCTTAGGCCTTCGGTTTGATCAGCGCCACGGCCTCGATTTCGACCAACAGGTCGTCGCGCATGACCTCGGCACGAAAGCATGTACTGATCGGCGGATCGACCGGGAAATACTCCGCCCGCACCGCGTTCATGCGCTTATAGTCTGCCGGATTCTTCAGCATGATGACGACCTTGAAGATGTCGGCCATCGTGCCGCCGGCGGCTTCCACGCACTTCTTGATATTGTCGAGCGTGAGGCGCGTCTGCTCCTCGATGTTATCGGGGATGGTCCGGTCGTAGTAATCGCCGCTGACATGGCTCAAGGCCGTGGTGCCGGCGATGTAGAGATGATCGCCAACCAGGACCGCGCGGGAAAACGGGCCGACCGCTTCGGCCATGCCGCGCGGCTGAATGATCGTCTTGGTGGTCACAGGGATCGTCCTATGGATGGTGAGGTGATGCCGCGAGGGCTTCCGCGCGGAAGCCCTCGCAAGTAAGCGGCGTCAGGCCTTGTAGGGCAGCACGCCGATGGCGTTGATCTCGATCAGCGAACGATCATCGACCATGCGGCTGACCTGCACCATCGTCGAAACCGGCGCGTTGTTGGGGAAATAGCGCCGCCGCACGGCATGAATGGCGTCGAACTGCTCGATATCGCGGACGAACACATCGACACGCACGATATCCTTGAGCTCGCCGCCGGCCGACCGCATCGCGTTCTGCAAGAGCTTGCACACTTGTTCGGTCTGGGCGCTGATGTCGCCGACGCCGACGACATTGCCCGCCTCGTCGCGCGAGGTGAATCCCGACAGGAACACCAGTTGCCCCGGCTGCGTGACCAGAATGGCGGGTGTCCAGACCCCGCTCGGCTTGGCGACGGTGCCGGGATGAATGTGCTTGACCTCCATAACAGTCTCCGTTTTCCAGTGTGATTGTTGCCGCTGATGACAGTTGCAAACGGCCGCAGCGGCGATCAGGCGACCGGGCTTGCCTCGGATAATTGCATCGCAATTGGATCGAACAAATCCGTCAGCGCGAGGGGCCGTGCGATCAGCCCCTGCTCCGCCAGGAAGCCCGCGACGGTTTCCACAGCGCGCCGGTTGGTTGGCGTCAGCCCATAGGGCAGCGGGTCGTGATGGAAGAGTGCGAGCGTCTCTTCCCAATAGTCCCGCGCCCAAGGCACCAGCGTCGCGCCAAGCTGACGATCCAGCGCCTTGGCCTTGCTGGCGCAGAACGCATCGAACACCGGCGCCGCGATCCGCTCGAAATTCTTGACCACGTCGAGGTTCACCACGAGAACATGATTCGGCGGATAGATACCCGTTTTCAGGAAATACTCGCGCTCGTCCTTCGGATGATTCGGCAGCAAGCGGCGGAACTTGCCGTGCGCCTGTGCCTTCTCGCTCAGGTCTGGGATCAACAGCGCGTCGATCTCGCCGCGCTCCAGCAGGTCTTCCAGGTCATCGCCCGTCAGCCGCAGATTGACGCCGGCCGGCGTCGGAAACCGTTGATTGAGGCGCGACACCCAGGCGATTTCGCCAGGGTCGAGCCCATATTCGGCCTTGTACAGGCCGCGCGTCCAGACCGCGGCGGTCATCGAATAATCCGGCAAGCCAACCGTCTTGCCGCGAAGGTCCATCGGCGCCTTGAGCGGGCTGTCCTTGCGAACGTGGACGATGTTGTGGCGGAACGCGCGATAAGGAAAAACCGGCAGCGCCGTCAGCCATCGCGCGCCCTGCGAGCGCATCATGATGTAGTTGGAAATCGAGAACTCCGCGACCTCGAACGGCTTGCGCTGCAACGCGAGCTGAAACATCTCGCGGGTGCTGGCGATCCGCCGCTTGATCTCGACGTCGCCGAATGTGCCGCCAACCGCGAGCGCATGTTCGTAATCGTCGCACAGCACTTCCACGCTCGCGGTTGCCATCGGTCGTTCCTTGCTGCGGGTGTGTCCGTTCGGACAACGAATGCGGGAAAAACGCCGCCATCCAAGCGAACCGATCGGACGGCGGAGCACGAGCGGCGATTGAAAGCCGCCTTGAGAGACGGCGGCGCCTGCCGCCGTCTTCGGCGGCCGCACCGCTCACATCAGCACGACGGATCCCTCGCGCCGAAGTGCGCCTTGATGGCGCGGCGGGCACGCTCGGGGTCGATCCCGGTCTTGGCGATGTCGTCGGCCAGTTCTTTCATGATCTGCTCGACATTACCGAGCGTGCTGAAGTGTGCAAACTTGTCTTGATGGAACGGCAGTCCCATGCTGCGCGCCATCAGCCCGAGATAGTTCTCCACCTGCACCCGCGCCTCGAGCGGCGCGTCAAGCTGCGACACCACCATTTGCCGGTGACAGGAATGATAGACGGAGACGACGCGATCGGCGCCGCGGCGTTTGGCCTCGGCGATCCACTCCATCATTTCCGCGAGGTATCTGTCCTTGCCGTAATTCCGCAGCGTGGTGTCGGAGCAATGCCGACCCTCGATGGACCACTGCCGCATATCGATCAGCTCGAGCTTGGGGATCATCGACAGCAGGTGCATCACGCCCGCCGAATCCCGATCCTGTTCGGCGAAGCCGTGATGCGTGTGCACGGCCACGCGCAGCGGCACCTCATTGACGAAATGCTCGGGCTTCATCGCCGAGACAAGAAACTCGACCACGCTCTTGCGGTTGCGGGTCGTCTCAGTCTCGAACTCCGCGCCCTTGACGCGCAGATGGTTGTCGCAAGACGGGCACCACCACAGCAACTGTTCGGGCGTATAGGCATCGAACTTGCTCACCGTGCGGCGCGTCATCGCCTCGCCCACGGCGACGTCACCGCGACGCTGGTGAAGGGTTCCGCAGCACGCCGAGGGGCCGCCGAGCGCGACATGATCGACGGCGAGGTGATTCATGATGTCGTCGAGCGACTGCGCGATATGCGCGGTCCGCAGCATGTGGCAGCCGAACCAGATCACATACTGATGATGGGTCTCGTCGTGCCCAACCGTACTGACCCAGGGTTTCTTGGAATCGGCGGTGAGCAGATCGCCGGTGATACGAACGTTGCCGAACAACTCGTTGTAAGGAACGACATCCCCATTCGATTTCGGCTGCGCCGCGCCCGCATTGTCCTTTGTCATAAGTCCTCCATTCGTCGGCGCGCGCCGCGCATCTGGCGACCGCTTCCGCTCTCATTAGCACAAACCCGCCCCGCCGGCATCGGCTACTTGTCCTTCGCGTTCGCCAGCATCTGCGCGAAGTTCGCGACCTCCTCGTGGATCAGCCTGGCAAAGGCGTGCCGGTCGTGGAAATTCGGATCGAGTCCCTGCCTGCTGAAGAATTCTTTCATGTCGGGCCGCGCCATGATTTCACCGATCGCCGTTTGCAGGCGCGCGACGATATCGTCCGGCGTGCCGGCCGGCGCGACGATCCCCGACCACGAGGCGGTGGCAAAGCCCGGCAGCCCCATCTCCTGGATTGTGGGAATGTCGGGCGCAAGCGGCGAACGCTTTTCGGAAGCGATGCCCAGCACGCGCACCTTGCCGGCCTCGATGAAGCCCTTGGCGAGGCTGAGCGAAGGAAACATCAGGTCGAGGCGTTCGCCGAGAAGATCGGTCAGAGCCGGCGCCGCGCCCTTGTAGGGCACCTGGGTGAGCGTGATGCCGGCTTTTTGCTGGAACAGCTCGGCGGCGATGTAAGGCGGGCTGCCCCGCCCCGCCGAGCCGTAGGTCAGGCCGCCGGGCTTGGCCTTTGCCGCGGCGATGAGATCGCGCACCGTCGCGAACGGGCTTTTCGGCGGAACCACCAGCGTGATCGGCGCGGTCGCGATGGTGGCGACCGGCGCAAAGGATTTCTCAGCGTCGTAGGACAGCTTGTACAGGCTCGGATTCACGCTGATGGCCTGCCCCGTGTAAAGCAGCGTGTAGCCGTCCGGCTCCGAGCGCGCGACAAACTCGGATCCAATGGTGGAATTGGCGCCGGGCTTGTTCTCCACGACGAAGGGCGAGCCGAAATGCGCTTCGAGCTTGGCGGCCATGCCGCGGGCAATCGTATCGAGGGCCGCGCCCGCACCGGTCGGAACGATGACCCGCACCGGCCGCGCCGGGTAGCCGGACTGCGCGCGGGCCGGTCCCGCCGCGGCCAATGTCAATGCCGCCGCAAGAACAGTGCGCCGCGAGGGCGTCCATCGCGGTGTCGAATCAAACGTCCGGCTCATCGCTTCCCTCCATCAATTATTCTCGAGATGCTCGCCGCACCGGCGGGTCCACCTTCCAAAACGCCGGGCGATCGGGTACGGACCCGGCAACCCTGTGTGGCGCGACGCAGGCAACCTAACGGCTCGCGCATGTTTCCCGAATGACCGCAAGCACAACCAAGACTCCGCTCGATCGCGCCTTCGCGCTGCTGCACTTCCTCGCCGAGCGGCGCGGCAAGGGTGCGCGCATCCCGGAAATCTGCAGCCATCTCGAGATCCATCGCGTCAGCGCGCATCGGCTCATCAAGACGATGAACGAACTGGGCTACGTCTCGCAGGCGTCGGATCTGTCCTATCATCTTGGCTTCGAAGCCTGGGCGCTGGGGCTGAGCAGCACGCCCCGCTTCATCCCCGAAGCGGTGCAGCGCGTGATGAAGCAGGTCAGCGCCCGGACCGAGGAAGACGTCTATCTGATGCGCAAGGCCGGCGCCGACGGCATCTGCATCGCGCGCCTGGAGGGGCTTTATCCGATCCGCTCGATGGTGCTTCAGGTCGGCACCCGCCGGCCGCTCGGCATCGGCGCAACGAGTTGCGCGATCCTTGCCCAGATGCCGGAGGCGGAAGCCGGCGCGCTGATCGAGGCCAATGCGCCGGCCTATGCCCGCTACAGGCAGACCGCCGCCGAGGTCGAAGCCATCGTTGCCGCTGCGCGAACGCACGGCTATGCGTTTTCCAAGGGTCCGGTCATCCCGGAATCGCAAACGCTCGCCGTGCCGTTGCCCCCGCTCGATGGCGCCGCCGCGCCGATGTCCATGAGCATCGTGGCCTTCGATTCCCGACTGCCCGAATCGCGACGAAACGAATTGATCGAAATCCTGCGCAGTGAAGCGGGCACGCTGGCGAAGAGCTGAGCCGTCCGACGCGGGCGACAGGCCCACCGGCAGCGTCACGCGATGGTGGGACGCGGCGCTCACGTCGTCCCCACACCGGCCGCAACCGGAGTTTCCGCCTCGCCGCTCGCACCGCTTGCGATCGACAGGAATTCGTCGCGGTCGATGACCTTGTCGCGGACTTTGCCCTTCGCCTGACCGCGCTCAAGCTCGACACGGTCGATGGCTTGCCAATGCGCGAAGCTCGTCGCCCGCACGCCGCGTTCGCGCAGCAAAGCCGAGGCGCGCTCACGCCCGCCTGCGCCTTCCTGCCGCGGCAGATCGTCGGCGAGAAGGCTTGCCACCGTCTCGATGCTATCGACCCGGTTGGTGCCGATGATGCCGGTCGGGCCGCGCTTGATCCAGCCGGTGACATAAAGGCGCGGAACGACGGCGCCATCGGCATCGCGGACGCGGCCGGCGACGTTCGGAACGATCTTGGCGCGGCCGTCGAACGGCAGGCCGGGCATCGGCAGCCCGGCGTAGCCGATGCTGCGGAACACCACGTCGGCCGCAATCGCGCGATAAGTCCCCGTTCCCTCGGCCCGCTGCTGAAACGCAGGGCCCGACAACCGGGTCCGTTCCACCACGAAGCTTTCGACACGCCCCTCGCCCTCCAGCCGGTGCGGAGCCGCGAAAAAGCAGAACCGGATTTCACGCGGGTTCGACCGCGGCTTTGCCGCGAAGCCGCGCAGGACTTCGATGTTCTTCGCCGCGGTCGCGGACTGCGGCGCGGCCATCTCCGCCGCGCTGGTGCCGTCGAGCGCGAGATCGGCCGGGTCGAGCGTCACGTCCCAACCCGGCAAAGTGCCAAGCTCGCGCAGCTCCTTGGTGGTGAACTTCATCTGCGCCGGGCCGCGCCGGCCGACGATGGTGATCGTCTTCAGGCGCGAGCGCGCAAGCGTCGTCAACGCATGCTCGGCGATATCGGTCTTGCGGAGCTCATCTGCGGTTTTCGCCAGGATGCGGCAAACGTCGATGGCGACATTGCCCTGCCCGACGATCACGGCGTGCTCGCCCGACAAATCGAAACAACGATCCCGATAATCGGGATGGCCGTTGTACCAGCCGACGAAATCCACCGCGGCATGCGAGCCAGCAAGGTCTTCGCCCGGCACGTTCATCGCGCGGTCCACGCCGGCGCCGGAGGCGATCACCACCGCATCGTAAAGTCTGCCCAGTTCCGCGACCGACACGTCGCGGCCAACCGTGACGTTGCCGAAAAAACCGACGCGCGGATCGAGCGCGAACCTGGTGAAAACGCGGGTGACCTCCTTCAGCTTCTGATGATCGGGCGCAACGCCATAACGGACCAGCCCGAACGGCACCGGGATGCGGTCGTAGACATCGACCTCGACATCACGCCCCGATTGCAGCAGCGCCTCGACGGCATAGTAACCGCTCGGCCCGCTGCCGACGATGGCGACCCTCAGTGGGCTTGCGTGCGGCGTCACGACGGCGTCCGCCGGCCCTAGAAGCCGAGTTCGGCCCGCCGCGCTTCCGCTGTCGGAAGCGGTTGCTGCTTGGCGGAAATTACCGGGAGGTCTTTCGCGCGCTCGGCATTGATTTCACGCCAATGCTCCTGCTCGGGCGTCAGATGGAATTCCTCCCTGATGGCCTGCACTGGACAGGCCGGAATGCAGGCGTTGCAATCGATGCACACCTCGGGATCGATGTAGAGGCGCTCACCGTCACCGTGAAAACATTGCACCGGGCAGGTCACCGCGCAGTCGGTAAAGCGGCATTGGCTGCAATTCTCGGTAACGACGTGCGTCATGATCGCCTCAAAAGCTCATGTCCGTGGTTCCGGATGCCTGCCATCGCGACCCGGCACCCGGCCTTTCCCTTCCGGATGGACAGGAGTGACTGCTCCGGTGGTGGGCATCGCCCCGCCGCGTCTTTCTCACCAGCCAGCCCTGCCCTCCAACGGCGCGGCATGCCCCACCACCGCGGTGCGCCAATCTCAGTCCTACCCATTATTGTATCATTATAAGATACAATATATTTTCTTTGTATCGTAATTCGTGAATCTGACAGCGGCAACAGGAAAAACCGCCTCCATCCCCTTCACCGCAACGGATCGAAGGGCATCGCTTTTGGGTGGCGCTTCGCTCGGGCAACGGGCGTGCAAACGTGCGTCGCAACGAACAGCCGGTTTATCCAGCGCCTTTCACCCGCAACACCTGTCCACACACGCCGTCTCTGCACTTGGCTGCGGATTTGAATCGCGGACTTGCACACACTCGGATTGCCGCCTTTTGCGCTCCTGCCCTATACACGGCAGGCTGAAAATTCCGGCAGCAGCGCCGCGCTGTGGTCGCCATGCTTCGCCTTGCCGGCCTGTCGCCGCCGAGAAATCTAAATTCGAGCGCCCTTCATGCTGTCCGACCAGCAAGCCACGCCAGCCATCATGAAAACATCGCCGCTGCATCGCGTGTTTTCGTTGCTGCGCTTCCTTGCCGACAACAACACGAAAGGCGCGCGCATTCCCGAAATCTGCGCCCACCTCGGCATCCACCGCGTGAGCGCCCATCGGCTGCTGAGGACGCTGGTCGCATCGGGGCATGTCGAGCAGGCCCCCGACCTCTCCTACCGGCTTGGCTTCGAGGCCTGGGCGCTGGGCCTCAACTATACGCAACTGTTCGTGCCGCCGGTGATCGCCGAAGCGCTCAAGCGTGTGTCCGAAACGAGCGAAGAATCCGTGTTCCTGATGCGCCGCGCGGGAACCGAGGGCGTTTGCATCGCCGCGCACGACGGCTCCTATCCGTTGCGCGCCTTTGTCATGCGCATCGGAACGCGCCGCCCGCTCGGCGTCGGCGGCACCAGCACGGCGCTGCTGGCGCAGATGCCCGAAGACGAGGCCAACAGGATCATCGAGGCCAACGCCAAGGAATACGCCGCCTATGGCCTCAAGGAACGCGACATCCAACTGCTGGTGAGTGAAGGCCGCGCGCAAGGATACGTTTTCACCAAGGGCTACCTCGCCCAGGAACTGCGAACGGTGGCCGTCGCCATCCCGCGCTTGTCGGCCACGGCCGCGCAGATGTCGCTCGGCATCGTCGCGCTGGAATCCCGTCTGCGCGAACCACGACGCGGCGAATTGCTCCGCGCGCTGCAAACCGCGGCCGCGACCTTGCAGGACGTGATCTACTAGAGTCCTTCACCGTTTGATGGAAACGGTGAAGGACTCTAGGTCGTTGTTTAAACGCGTTTTCTTCACGCGAACCGGTATCCACTTCGCTCGAAAACGCTCTAGCTTCGCACGAAGGGGCTTGCCTCCGCGCGCCGGCGTTCAGGCTCGCGGCGGACGCCGCCGTTCCTGGAACCAGGGACGGTACTTCGTCATCTTGGCGCGTTGCGCAGCCGGCGCATGCCGGCGGCAGGTCGAGGCTTCCTCGCTCTTATCGGGCGCGCCCCAGCGCAACTCCACGCAATCGTTGACGTTGTAGGCCATCTCCAGCGCCGTCGCGCGGTCGAGCACATCCTTGAGCGTGAGCGTCCAGGACGAGCCGTCGCTACGCATGTACGAGAATTTCCGCCCCGCGACTTCCGAGGCCAACACACGCTGCAAATCCGCCTTCACGTCGGCGGCGCTTTTGCCCTGCGGCATCGCATATCGTTCGGGCCGGCGTTCGACGCGCTCGGGGAAATTGCGAACCACGTCGATGGCGATCAGCAAGCGCAGGTCGCGCGCAGGCGTGGCGAAGTCCTCCCACGCACCCGTCGTCTCGAAGATCGCCGCGCCATCGGGCATGCTGGCCTCGCCGCGCCCGCTGTTCTGGTACTTGCGTCCATTCTCGACGGACGTCACGCGCGCCTTCACCTGCTCGTCGAGAGAGGTGATTGCCTCTTTCATCGCGCGCAGCGGATCGAGCGGCGCGGGCGACATGACATCGTCCATGCGGTCGTAAAACGCTTCGACCCCGAGTTTCGTCTGCTCCATCGAGAAATCGCCATACTCCGGATTCTTGGCGATCTCGCTGTTGGTCATCCGGCGCAGCGTGCCGTTCTTTTCGCGCACGATCGGCCGGAAGCGCTTGAAGCCTGGACTGCCGAGCTTGGGATCCTGGGCGAACAGGAAGTTGCCGCGCCAGAACCGCTTGCGCGCAACCGTGCCGTCGGGCTGCGCATCGACGGCGAAGAATACGCCGGCGGCATCCGCCGTCTGCGAGATACGTTTCGCCAGAACCAGGACGTGGCCGAACGGATCGACGTAGACCGTTCCCGGCCGCAACGTGTCCTGCGTCAGCGGCACCGGATAATAATCGGTGTTGTCGTCGCCGTCGGGCGCGCGCGCGGATGCGGAATGAACGGTGTCGGCGGCGGCCCGCAGCGCCTGCCCGAACGAGGCGACGAGCCCAGCCCGTTTCGGCGCGGGAGCCGGTGCCGGCCCATTCGCGCTTGGGTTTTGTTCGGATGCCTCGGCCGGCTTCGCGGCCTGCAGCCTCTGGATGTTGAGCCATTGGTAGCATTTCGGCGGATGGCCGCCGCCGCCACGCGAGCAGTTCGAGTAACCGAACGGCAGGCCCATCTTGAAGGCGAAATAGGCGCGCAGGAAATACGGAAGGTCGGCGCAGTCGGGCCGGATGACGAGGCCGGACTCGTCCTCACGCAGCCCTAGGTGGTTGAACAGCATGTTGCGCGACTTGTCGCGCAGCACCTCATGGAGCGCCCGCCACGACGGCGCGGCATCCAGCGGCGCGTCGAACAGCTTTTCGATCCAAGCCGAATAGAGATTTTCCGTCTCGCGATTCCAGGTGTTGCGCAGCGGCCAGGCGATTCCCGCTACCGCTCCGGGAGACGGCGGCGCCTTGTCGCGCACGGCGACCTCGCGCGTAAGGATGCCGCATTCGCCGCTCGCGCGATCGCGCGTCAGCCTCACCTGCCATGTCCCCGCGGCCGGCGCAGTAACCTCGGCGAACCAGAAGTACGGCGGCCCACCGTGCCGCTGGCGCGACCGCGCCGCGACGCTGCCGTCGGGCGCGACCAGAGACAATTCGCCGTCGAGCGGCTTCTCGGCGGTGAAGACGACGCGCAGCGGTGCCCCTTTCCAGGGCGCGACCGGCGACGGCAACACCGCGATCCCGGCCGCATCCTCGCAGGTTCCCGCCGCGCGCTGGGCCTGCGCGTCCGTCCCGGACATCACCCAGGCCAAAACCGCACCCGCGACCAACAAAGAGGCCGTCACCGCAACAGGACATCGGCGCGCTGGAAGCACTGGAGCCCTCCTCCCATCGACCGCAGTCGAACATTACCGCGAGAGCATAGGCCGAATCGTGGCGACTCCGGCGCCAGCCCCGCCGCACGATACTGGATTGGGGAGGATCAGTCAGCGGGGGCGCGGGTCGGCATCTTCGGCGGCCGGCCGGCCGGACCTTGGGTCGATGAGGCTCGGACTCCGATCCGCTTGCGCTGGATCGGAGTCCTCCCCTCGAGCACGGTCCGGAAAGATGGGCACCTTTTCCGGACTTCCCATGCCCTAACGGGCGGCAGTGTCGTCGCTCTTGCCTTCAGTGCGACATGCGCTGCCGCTACCTCGAACGCTTCAAGACGAAGCGCCTAGTTTCCCAGCACCGTCTTCGGTGCGGCGAGCGGATTCCACTGGCCGCGCCGCATCCGTGTGACCTTCACGCTCTTGAATGCGCCCGCCTTGCGGAACGGTTCGTTGAGCGAGAACCGATCCGCCTCCTCGCGACTCGGCACGTTCACGATCAAGCAACTCCCGAGCAGCTTGTCGCCGTCGTCCGACAGCAGTCCGCCGCCGAGCACGAGAATGTCCTTGTGCTCCTCGAGATAAGCGAAATGCTTCTCGCGTGTCGCCGCCCGAACGGCGGGGCCGTTCTCGCCGTCTTCCTGGTAGATGATGTAGAGCATCGCTTGTTACGCAGTCCTGGTTTGCAACGTCGGGCTTCGCCGCCTTCGGGTGACGGCGCGCTCCGTTCGTTTATTTGCCTTGGTTGAATCCCGAAAGCAGCGTGGCGAACCGCTTGGTTTCGTCGCGGAGCATGACGCCGAAATCTTGGTGAGACTTGTAGTAGACTTCCATGCCGGCGGTGTGGAACACCTTCTCAAGCTCCGGGCTCTTGACCGCCTGCGCCACGGTTCGATCCAGCAGCGCGACGATATCGGGCGGCGTGGTGGGCGGCGCAACGAGGCCGACCCAATAGCTCGACTCGTATCCGGGCAGGCCCATCTCGCTGATCGTCGGAATGTTCGGCGCCAAAGGCGAGCGCCGTGCCGAGGAAATGCCCAGCGCACGCAAACGACCGGCCTCGACATAAGGCTTGGTCAGCGGCAGCGACGCGATCATGAAATCGAGCCGCCCGGCCAGGAGATCGGTCATCGCCGGCGCTGTTCCCTTGTAGGGAATGTGCGCGAAATGCACCTTGGCCATCTGCTCGAAAATCTGCGTCGCCAGATGTGGCGGGCTGCCGATGCCGGCGGAGCCGTAATTCAGCTTGTTGGGATTTTTGGTGGCCGCGGCGATCAGGCCGGCAACATCCTTGATCGGGCTGTCGGCCGGCACCACCAGCGTTTGCGGAATGGAGGCCACCGAAGCGATCGCCGCGATCGTCGAAATGTCGTAGCCCACCTTGATGAGATTGGGATTGACCGCGATGCTTTGCGCGGTGAATTGCAGGGTGTAGCCGTCCGGCGCCGACTGCGCGACGTAGGCGGCCGCGATGCTGGAGTTGGCGCCCGGCCGGTTCTCCGCGACGACCGACACCTTGAGCAGCTTCTCCATCTGCGTCGCAAGCGTGCGCGCGGACAGATCGACCGAAGCGCCGGGCGCGGTGCCGATGAGCATGCGGATCGGCTTGTCGGGATAGGATGCGCCTTGAGCCGCCGCCCCTCGAACGAGCGCGGGCGACGCAAGAATGCCAAGAACGGCGGCGCGCCGGCTGATGGCGCGGCGCGCTGAACGTTCCGATAGAGTCATGCCTTCCCCTCCCTCACGATGGCCGGCTTGTTCTTTTTGTTGCGGGGCGTGGCTCGCGGCCACTTCCCGAATAAACGGTCGGCGCGCGATCAGATCGCCTTGAAGCGTTCGAGCGCCACCGACCGGCAATCCATCTCGAACGCCAATACGTTCACCGGCGGCCGGTTGAAGTGCCACGTCAGCCCGTTGCGTCCGGCGCCCCGACGTACGAGTTCGTCGGCAAAGAACGAATGGAAGTCGTAGATGGTGTAGAGCTGGGTCGCCGATACGTCCGTCCAGGCGAAGCCCAGCGCCGCGAGCCGGTCGCCCATCTCGCCGACGACGTATCGCGCCTTTTCCCGCAGCGCATCTGTGCTCGTCTCGCCGAACCGGACCGTCTTCTGCTCGTAGGGCAGGTCTACCGTGCGCGCCTCGGCGGAACCCGAGATCACACATGTCGGCTGCGCGTTGTCCGATTTCACCGTGAAGGAGAAGGCGTGCAGCGACGGCTCCGGCGGCGGATCGACTTGCGGACAGACGTTGCTGCGCGCCACCGGATTGTCGTCATCGCCGCCGGCGTAGATGCCCCACGCCTTCAGCGTTTCGACATAGAGCTTGTTAAAGGCCTTGAAGCCGTCGGGCGTGAATGGCGCAGGCGAGCGCAACTCGCAGGCGCAGAATGCCGTCAACGGCCGGCCCGCATCCTTGACGGTTTGCTCGATGAGCTTGAAGCCGTCTTTCAGCGGCATCGGCCTGCTGAGGCTGACGCGCTGGATTTCGTAGGACGGCAACGCGGCGACGCCGCTCGAATACTGGAAGACAGCCGGAATGTAGCGATAGCCGCCAGCGGCGAAGTCTCGCGTTGCAGCCATCGAATATCCCCCCTCGACCCCGTTGCCGCGTCGCGCACCCGCTTCGCCCGCGCCGCCTATCGCTCTTATGAATGTATCATATTTCGATACATATGATTGATAATGTAGTCATATTCGGTACAGCAAGGCAACTCGATTCGCGATGGCCGATCGACGCATCCCTGCGCAGCCCTACCAAAGCTCGGTGCAAGCAACTGAAATCCAGGCGCAAGCGCCCCGCTTCGCCCGCGCATTATCGCGGTCGATCTGAACGAACGCGGATGATCTCAGGCAACCCGATCCGACCGGACCGAGGCCGCCTTAGCGCGGCGTCTTGTCGTAGACCGCGTGCGGATCGAAAGCCTTTTCGGCATCGCGATATTCAAGCGCGACAGCGCCGGTCTGCCGCAACGGAATAGCGCGATAGAAACACGACTGCCGTCCGGTGTGGCAGGCGCCCGGCCCGCTCTGCTCGACCCTGATCCAGACCGCATCCTGGTCGCAGTCGACGCGCATTTCCGTCACCCGCTGGGTATGGCCGGAGCTTTCGCCCTTCTTCCACAGCGCGCGGCGCGAGCGCGAGTAATACCAAGCCTCGCCCGTCTCGATGGTGCGCCGAAGCGCCTCCTCGTTCATGTGGGCAACCATCAACACGTCGCCGGTCCAAACATCCGTGGCGACACATGTCACGAGGCCTTCGGCGTCGAATTTCGGCGCCAGCGCCAGGCCTTCCTCACGATCCTGCTCCGGCGTTTCATCGGTCATGGCAATGCCCGCGGCATGAAGATTGAACCCTGAAGGCCGGTCCCTGTCTCAATAGACTCAGCCGGTTTGCACCGAAGAGGACGTTCCGTAACAACCGACGCCCCATAAGAGTGAACGTTCCACGTTGCCGGACTCTTAAAAGCAAAACGCCGGCCCAGGGCATTCCTGAAGCCGGCGTTGGAAGCAGAGAGAACCAGGGGCAAGCGGCGACTATCGCTGACTGCCGCGCACTGCCGACAGGAACCGCACCTGCTCGTTCGGATCGTCACGGAACGCGCCGCGGAACTGCGTCGTCACCGTGAGCGCGCCGGGCTTCTCGACGCCGCGAAGCGACATGCAGGTGTGCTCGGCCTCGAGCATCACCGCGACACCGCGCGGCTTGAGGATTTCCTCGATGGCGGTGACGATCTGCGCGTTCATGTGCTCCTGCGTCTGCAGGCGCCGCGCATAGACATCGACCAGCCGCGCCAGCTTGGACAGACCCACCACCTTGTCGATCGGCATATAGGCGATGTGAGCCTTGCCGGTGAACGGCATCATGTGATGCTCGCACGCCGAGTTGAAAGTGATGTTCTTCACCAGCACGAAGTCGTCGTACTTGCCCGTTTCGGAGAATTGGCGCTCTAGCGCCTCGGCCGGGCATTCCCTGTAGCCGCGGTAAAGCTCCTCGTAAGCGCCGACCACACGCTTGGGCGTGTCAAGCAAACCTTCGCGGTCGGGGTTGTCGCCGATATAGGCGATCAGCGTGCGAACCGCCGCTTCCGCCTGCTCGCGCGAGGGGCGGTCGCCGACCGGCTGCGGCGCAGCGCGGACATGATCGGACAATTCGGGAGTGGAGCCCTTTGGCCAGGGCTTAACAACTGCGTCCATCGGTCTCTCCGTTCGACCGGCCCCTCGACCTCCGCCGGGAACCGGGTGTGTCACCGGGTGCCGCATCGCGGACCGCATCCGTGCCAAGCAGTCCTGCTTAGCACGAAGGCCGTTGGACGCCGCATTCCCCTTCTGCATGGCTCCCCATCAGGGGCGATTACAACCGGGCCGGCACAAAACCCTTTCCGCTCAGCCCGGCAGCCCCATATATAATCCACCAGAGACCGAACACAATCTGCTTCACTCACGCCCGTCCCGGTCTCGCGGAATGACGATCCCATGCTCAACGAGGTCTACAACCGCCGCATCCTGGAATTGGCGGGCAACATCCCACGCATCGGCCGCTTGGCGGAACCCGACGCCACCGCCACGGCCCACTCCAAGCTGTGCGGCTCGACTGTCACTGTCGACCTCAAGATGGACGGCGATACCGTCACCGATTTCGCCCATGTGGTGAAGGCTTGCGCGCTCGGTCAGGCCTCGTCGTCGATCATGGCGAGCCATGTCGTCGGCGCCAAGGCGGACGAACTGCGCGAGCTCCGCGATTCCGTCCGCAAGATGCTGAAGGAAAACGGCGAACCGCCCAAGGACGGCCGCTGGGCCGACATCGCGGTTCTGGAGCCGGTTCGCGACTACAAGGCCCGCCACGCCTCGACCCTGCTCACGTTCGACGCCGTGGTGGACGCCATCGGCCAGATCGAGAGCAAGCGTCAGAACGCCGCCGGCGAACAGCCCACGCTTGAGTCCGCCAAAGCGCCGTAGCGAAGCAACCGGTCGCCTACCCGCCCTGCCGCACGCTGGTGCGGGCGGTGTTGCGGATGGGCGAGCCCGCGGCGCAACGCGCCTCCAGTCCGCGCAAGCCCGTCGTCATACCAGCATTACCGACACGGATCGCCGTGTCCGAATCATCGGCGCTTGCGGTTTCGACGACGAGCGAGCGGCTACCGCTGGCGGCAAACGTCTGCAACAGGTCGCGGGTCATGGTGCCGCTGGCGGTCGACTCGAGTCTCTGCGTCGCCCGCTTGACCCGTGACGAGACGACCTTCAGCGGCACGGTTTTTCCGGCAAGCTTCAGGTTGACCCCGCTCAACGGCGCCGGCGCGCCGTCGCGATCGCCGCGCCGACGCTCGACGTAGCTGACGGTATAGTCTTGTCGCCCCGCGCCGCAGGTGAAGGTCAGTTCGAACGAACCGATGTCTTGTCCCTCCACCGTCAGCGGGTGGCTGCGGCTCAACACCGCGCCGTTGTCGCCCGCCTCCATGATCCAACCGCCACCGTTGGCGGGCGCCCGTTTGCCGCTCGCGAGTGCGGCCGAATTGGTCGCGGGGCCGGAACTCGGCTCCGCCACGTCACCGGCCGCAGTCATCACCTTCATGCTTTGCAATTCCTCGCGCGTAAGCATCCGCATCGGCTCCCACGGCGGAATCTTGAGCGCGATCTCGAGGAGGTCGATACCGCCGCCCATCTCCACCGTGTATTGCGCCAGCCGGCCGATATCCCGCTGCACCACGACGAGGTCCTCGGCGGAATAGCTCGCGGCGGTGGGGTCGTCACGGCGGTCGCCGAGCCAAATCTGGTGCACCATGACCCGCGCCTGCAAAGGCACCCGGCGCTCCACGCCGGCCAGCAGCACGAAGGCGCACATCGACTCGCAGGAGGCCCGCGGCTGCAGCCGTGCCCGCTTGCCGCCATCGGCCACCGACGACAAGGGAACGGTCTTGCCGACGGTTGTGATCATGCCGAGACGGCGGATGCTGCGGCCGAGCGCCAGCGCGCCGAGGACCGAGCCACCGTCCGAATCCAACGCGATGGTGACGCCGGCAAGCTTGTTACGCTTCGCGAAGGCGTCGAAGTCGCGCGGCGTATCGGCGGTAATGGCGCCGACAGCCGACACCCAGGTGCGGCACGCCTCAGCGCATGTCTGCGCCGGTCCTTCGGTCCACAGATCGAAATGCATCGGCATCGCGCGTGCGTCTGGCGCGGCAATCGCGATGGAACATGCCGCGAGCGACAGGCCGAGCGCGCCTGCGGCAACAGCGAAACGGATCATTCCAGGTTACCCCCTTGCACGGCCCCTCGGCCGCGCAACGCCCCCTCAAGTGATGATGCAATTCGCGAGAGTTGTCCCCGCGTTATTGCCTGTTCCATATTCCACAGGTGACGGGCCGACTCGAATGTCTCAGCACTGTTATACGCGCGGCGACTCCGGTCTAGTGCGTTTCCGCAACAGTCGGCGCATCTCGTGTCGCTGGGTCATGTCGGGCAATAATGACGTAATCATGAACGCGCAATGATCTTTAAGTCGCGGGTTCCCGAGGCGCCGAGTTCCATCATGGGAATTGAATCGCATGATTGAGGCCAAGCCGCCGCCGGCAAGGATCATACGATGCATCGTGCGATGCGTCGCCTATGCGCCACGCGCGGTCGGGCGCACTCTCATCAAGGCGTACCGTTACACGCTGTCGCCGCTGATCGGTTTCCATTGCCGTCACCTTCCGACCTGCTCCGACTATGCCGACCAAGCATTGCAACGCTACGGACTCTGGGCCGGCGGCTGGATGACGCTGGCACGCCTGTTGCGTTGCCACCCGTGGGGCAGTTCGGGTCTCGATTTCGTGCCCAGGACGCTGCCGCCGCGCGCGCGCTGGTACCTACCCTGGCGCTACGGTCGCTGGCGCGGCACCAATGCAGCGCCGTGAATGGAACCTGGCCGTTGCCTCCACGCCCGCCCTGTCTTATGAACGCCGCCGACGCTTACCTGCATTCGTAGGCAGCGAGTGAGCAAAAGGAGCATGGAATGGTCGCGCTGACCTTTCCCGACGGCGCACGTCGGGACTTCCCCCAAGGCACCACAGGCCTCGACATCGCCAAGGGCATCTCGCCCTCGCTCGCCAAGCGCACCGTCGCGATGGCGCTCGACGGCGTGCTGGCCGACCTTGCCGATCCGATCGAGAAGGACGCCAGGATCGAGTTCATCTCGCGCGAGGACCCGCGCGCGCTGGAATTGATCCGGCACGACGCCGCCCATGTGATGGCCGAAGCGGTGCAATCGCTCTGGCCCGGCACGCAGGTGACCATCGGCCCGGTAATCGAGAACGGTTTCTTCTACGACTTCTACCGCAACCAGCCGTTCACCTCGGAAGACCTGCCGGTCATCGAAAAGAAGATGCGCGAGATCATCGCGCGCGACAAACCCTTCACCAAGGAGGTGTGGCCGCGCGACGAGGCCAAGCGCGTGTTCAAGGAGAAAGGCGAGAACTTCAAGGTCGAGCTGGTGGACGCCATCCCGCCGGGCGAACAGCTGAAGATCTATCGCCAGGGTGACTGGTTCGATCTTTGCCGCGGCCCGCACATGACCTCGACGGGCAAGATCGGCAGCGCCTTCAAGCTGCAGAAGGTCGCGGGCGCCTATTGGCGCGGCGACAGCAACAACCCGATGCTGACCCGCATCTACGGCACGGCCTTCGCCAAGCAGGACGAGCTGGATGCGTATCTGCACCAACTCGAGGAGGCCGAGAAGCGCGACCATCGCAAGCTCGGCCGCGAGATGGACCTGTTCCACTTTCAGGAGGAAGGTCCCGGCACCGTGTTCTGGCACGCCAACGGCTGGACCATCTTCCAGGAAATCGTTGCCTACATGCGCCGCCGCCTCAGAGGCGACTACCGCGAGGTGAATGCACCGCAGCTTCTCGACAAGTCGCTATGGGAGACGTCGGGCCACTGGGGCTGGTTCCGGGAAAACATGTTCATGGCGCGGTCGGCCGGGGAAGAAACCGACGACCCGCGCATCTTCGCCATCAAGCCGATGAACTGTCCGGGCCACATCCAGATTTTCAAACACGGGCTGCGCTCCTATCGCGAGTTGCCGCTGCGCATGGCCGAATTCGGCGTGGTGCACCGCTACGAGCCGTCCGGCGCGCTGCACGGACTGATGCGCGTGCGCGCCTTCACGCAGGACGATGCCCATGTGTTCTGCACCGAAGAGCAGATGGCCGAGGAGTGTCTGAAGATCAACGATCTGATCCTCACCACCTATGCCGACTTCGGATTCCAAGGCGAACTGACGGTGAAACTCTCGACGCGGCCCGAGAAGCGGGTCGGCTCGGACGCCGCCTGGGATCACGCCGAAGGCATCATGCAGAACGTGCTGAAGCAGATCGCGCAAAGCAACAACCGCATCAAGACCGCGATCAATCCCGGCGAAGGTGCGTTCTACGGTCCGAAGTTCGAATACGTGCTGCGCGATGCCATCGGCCGCGATTGGCAGTGCGGCACCACGCAGGTCGATTTCAACCTGCCGGAGCGTTTCGACGCCTTCTACATCGCCGCCGACGGCTCCAAGAAACCGCCGGTGATGATCCACCGCGCCATCTGCGGCTCGATGGAACGCTTCCTCGGCATCCTGCTCGAGAATTACGCGGGCCACCTCCCCTTGTGGCTTTCCCCGGTTCAGGCCGTGGTCACCACCATCGTCTCGGAAGCCGATGATTATGCTCATGAAGTGCTGGCTGCCGCGCGCCGGCTCGGGCTTCGGGCTGAAAGCGATCTTCGCAACGAGAAGATCAACTACAAGGTCCGCGAGCACTCGCTGGCGAAGGTCCCGGTGATGCTGGTGGTCGGCAAGAAGGAGGCGGCGGAACGGCTCGTCTCGATCCGCAGGCTCGGCAAGGAGGGCCAGCAGGTCATGCCGCTCGACGCCGCGCTCAAGGCGCTGGTCGAGGAGTCCATGCCGCCGGATGTGCGGCGCATGAAGGAGGCAGCGGCATAGATCGGCCGCGGCCTCTCTCCGCTTCGTCCTGAGGAGTGGCGCGCCATTGCGCCAACACGCTACCGCGCCAGAACCTCGATCTCGCCATCGACGCCGGGGATCACCTTCAAGTCCTGCTGGTAAACCCGGTTGTCGTTGCGGGCGATGATCTTGTAATCGCCCTCGGCCAGGATCACGCGCGGAAACGCGCCCTTCGTCTCGGTGATGGTGTCGCCGGCCGGCGACAGCACCGCCCAGTCGGTGTTGGCCAGCGCCTCGCCGCCGCGCTTGCTCACCAGCTTGAACATGATCGCCGCCGCGCGATGCGTGATGGCGACATCGGTCAGCTTGCCCGCGACGACCCGGATATCCGAGCGTACGACAGCGTTGCCGTCGCCATACTTGGAGAGGATGTAATAGGTGCCCTCCGGCACCAGCACGATATCGCCGGTCAACACGCTCGAAACGATGGGTCGCCGGTCGCCCGGCTCGAACTGGCTGCCCTGGTAGATATCGAACGAGATTTGTCCGGTTGGAATTTTCGCGTTGCCGACGCGGCCTTCCATGCGCAACCCGCCGGCCGCGATCTCGAACACCTCGCGCACGGTCTCGCGGCCGACCTGAACCGCCTTGGCGGCGCTCGCAAGCCCGAACGAGACATGCACGACATAGCCGCCCGCGGGCAGCACGAAGGTCGGCTGTACGCCGTAGTCTTCCTTGATCAGGCGGAATGCACCGGCCTGGTCCGGCTTGCTGGCATAGACCCGCCAGTGCAATCCGCCGTTGATGGCGCCGCCGTCGTGTCCATAGCGGGCGGTGGCGATGATGGCGCCCTCGCCCTGGCGCATGTTGGTCGGAGCCTGCGGCGGCGGAGGCGTCGGCATGGTGAACGGCGATTGCGCCAGCGCCGGCGCGGCGAGCGCGCAAACCGCCAGCGCGACCAGCAGCGCGCGACAATGCAGCGGGAGACGGAGCGGGCTCGGGCTCACCATGAGGCCGCTTTTCGACTGAAATCGCGGCGATTTCAAGCCACCATCCGGCGCCCTTCGGCGGCTTCTTCGGGGAGGCGCCGTCTTTACGCGCTTCCTTGGAGCGTCTCAATTTGTCGGAACGGCCACGCTATGCTACCGGCACACGCGATGCCGAACGCGATTGATCTCTTCACCTCCCGACGCTCGATCAAGCCGGTCGAACTGGTCGGCCCCGCCCCCACCGCGGCCGAGCTTTCGACGCTGCTGACGATTGCGTCGCGCGTGCCCGATCATGGCCGGCTGACACCGTGGCGCTTCATCGTGTTCGAGGGCGATGCGCGGCTCAAGGCCGGCGAGGCCATCGTGGCGGCGTTCCGCAAGAAGCAGCCCAATGCGACGCCCGAACAGATCGAGCGCGAACGCCAGCGCCTCGCCCGCGCTCCGCTGGTGGTCGCCGTGGTGAGCCGCGCCGCGCCCCATGTCAAAATCCCTGAGTGGGAGCAAGTGCTGTCGGCCGGTGCCGCCGCCACCAGCCTGGTGTTCGCCACTTATGCGCTCGGCTTTGCCGCAAGCTGGCTCACCGAATGGTACGCCTATGACCGCGACGTGCTGGATGCGCTCGGCGTAAAGCCCAACGAACGCATCGTGGGCTTTGTCCACATCGGACGCGCCGAAAAGCCGGCCGAGGACCGCCCGCGCCCGGCGCTCGAGGATATCGTGACGCGCTTCGGCGCGAACTGACGGCGATCCCAAGCAGGCCTCGACCCGACATCGTCGGCCGTCACGGCCCGCGCCGTATTTCCGTCATGGCCGCCCGGCACGATGGCGGCCTGCCCGCGCTTTCACAACGACGCTCCCGTCTCTTGTGTCGCTGCCGCCCCCGCGCGATCATCGCGCCAGGAGGGAGACTTGGTTCTCGACGATCAAAACACCCACCACCGTGGCGAGCGCAGCGTCCCCGCGACGCCGCAACAACCCGATGCGGCCCCGCCCCAGCGTCCAAGCATTGGGCTTGCGCTCGGCAGCGGAGGCGCGCGCGGTTTTGCCCATATCGGCGTCATCCACAGCCTGCTGCGGCATGGCATCGTGCCCGACATCATCGTCGGCACCTCCATCGGCGCCGTGGTCGGCGGCTGCTATGCGGCGGAACGCCTCGACCTGCTGGAGGAATGGGCGCGCGGCCTGACCCGGCGCGGCATCCTCGGCTATCTCGACATCAGCCTATCGGGCAGCGGGCTGATCGGCGGCGGCAAGCTCGGCGCCAAGCTGGAGGAAAAGCTCGGCGATGCGGCCATCGAGACATTGCCTACGCGCTTTGCCGCGATCGCCACGGAGATCGACACCGGCCACGAAATCTGGCTGACGCGCGGCCGCCTGTCCGATGCGCTGCGCGCGTCCTACGCGCTGCCCGGAATCTTTCCGCCTGTCGCACTCGCCGGGCGCTGGCTCGTGGACGGCGCACTCGTCAATCCTGTGCCGGTTTCTGCGGCGCGCGTGCTCGGCGCGCGGATCGTCATCGCCGTAAACCTCAGCTTCGATGTGCTCGGCCGCGCGACAATCATGGCCGGCGACAGCAAGCCCGCGCAATACGGACCCGCCGAACAACAGGACGAGGAGCCGGAGTCAGGCGGATTGCGCGCGCTGTTCGGACTGGAGCGAACGATCAAGCGGCAGTTCGTCGGCAACGGCCACCGTCCCGGCATCCCGACCGTGATGGCCGATGCCTTCAACATCATGCAGGATCGCATCACCCGCGCGCGACTTGCCGGCGATCCGCCCGATGTCTCCATCGGCCCACGGCTCGGTCAGGTGGGTTGGTTCGATTTCCATCGCGCCGGCGACGCCATCGAAGCAGGAGTCCGCGCCACGGAACGCGAACTCGATCTGATCGACGAGGCGATTGCGACATTGACGCCGCGCTCGGCCACGTAGAACGCCCGCGCGCGGCCAAGCCGCACGCAAGCCTGTCACCGGAAGCCTATCGTCAGGCCGTCTGGATGTAGTCGCGCAACGCCGACTGCTCGCGCTCCATCTCGTGAAGACGGTGCTTCACCACGTCGCCAATCGAAACGATGCCGCCGAGTTGGCCCTGCTCGATCACCGGCAGGTGGCGGAATTTGCCTTCCGTCATCCTCTCCATCAGCGAACTGATGGTGTCCGACACGCTGCACGTCACCACCTTGCGGATCATGATGTCGGTGAGCGGCAGTTCGAGAGCGGCCGAGCCGTGCTCGGCGAGCGCGCGAACGATATCACGCTCCGACACGATGCCGACAACGCGCCGGTCGGCGCCGGTGACAACCAGCGCGCCGATCCTGCGTTGCGACAGGAGCGTGGCGGCGGCAGCCAGATTGGCAGTGGGTTCGATGGTTACGACCTCGCCGCCTTTCGCGGCAAGGATAGCCTTAACGGTCATAGTCGCCTCCCTATCCCGCGGAACACCCGGTTGCCCGATCGGAACCACGGGACGATCCAACGGTAACCGTTAAATCCACCAGGTGGGTCAGGGTTCCTGCCGCGCCTCGTCGCGGGGCAGCCATGCGATGCGCGGACGGCCGTGCTCGACCGGCCGGCAAATGCGCCAGCTTTTTGCGTCAACTTTAATGAAACGTCGGACGGTCGGGAGGCAGCCAATCGGTGGCCGGCGGCTCGTCGCGCTCGGGCTCCGCCGGCGGCGGAGGCTTCGTCGGGTCGAACATCGAGAACAGCAACAATCCCGCCAGGAAGCCGCCGAGATGCGCCTCCCAGGCGATCGCCTGATCACCTTCGACGAACGACAGCGAGCCGAGCCCGAACAACAGATTGAGTCCGAACCACACCGCAACGAACGCCACCACGCGCGGATTGCGCAGCGCAACGCCAAGCGGCGCGGCCGGCACCTGATCGGCATGGCTGCGATCGCCGCGCCGCATGTCGAGCGAGCCGCCCGGTTCGAAGACGAACCGCGCCGATGCGCCCATCGTGCCGGAAATGCCGGCCGAGGCGCCGATCATCGGCGCAAGCTCGCCTGGGTGCACGACAAGATAGGCCACCGCGCCCGCCACAACCGTCACTGCGAAGAACACCAGGAAGCGGCGCGTCCCGAACCGCCGCGCCACCGGGCTTGCGAACGCCAACAGCCAGATCGCGTTGAACCCGATGTGTGTCAGGTCGGCATGGAGCAGCGCATAGGTGACGAAGGTCCAGATTTCCGCGCCCCAGCCCCCCGGCAGCATGCCGTCGATGAGAACGCTGGTGTCGTAGCGCGCCGGAACGAACGCCAGCGTCCACACCAACATCCGGTCGATATCGTCCGGCAATAGCCACACGCGCACGGCGTGCACGCCGCCCAGCACCAACAGCAGCGCAACGATCACCGGGGGGACGTTCAGAATCGGCTCGCGCGGCCGGTCCGACGGTTTGTCCAAGGGCTCGTCCAAAAGAACTCCCGCATCCCCGGCGCCTGCACTCGGCCGCCCGTTTGGGCGCTCATTTGGCCGCCGTCGCCGCACGCGGCGCGTGCTGCATGCAGTCAGTTAAGCGAGAGCGGCGCCGCAATCAAACAAAGAAAAGGAGGGCCTGGTCCCCCTCAAGGACCAAGCCCTCCCAGACAGCCACATTCCCCAACTCTCCCGCTCAGCTCAGGCCCTGACCCTACGTCGGCCGCCCCACCTCGCCAATGACGGACTGCCGGTAACTTTAACGGTGGACGCGACCGCGCAAAGGCGGCCCGCGGCACGGCCGATGCTCGATCGGAGGCAGCCACGCGAGGACGTGGCAAGCCTGTCCCGGCCGGGGACGAACCGCATCAAGCGCCGTACCGCGGTAGTGCAAAATGAAACATGCATCCAGTCGCGAGCTGTTCGACTATTGGAACGAGCGTCGCGGTCCACGCCTCGCCCCGCAACGCACGGATATCGAGCCCGGCGCGATCCGCGGCATCCTGGCCGACACATTCATGCTCGACGCTTGCGGCCCCGATCACATCGTCAGGCTCGCCGGAACGCGCCTTTGCGCCTTGTTCGCCCGCGAACTGAAGGGCGAAAGCTTCGCCGGCCTCTGGCGGACCGTCGATCAGGCCTCGCTCGCCGAACTGCTGACGGTCGTGGTCGAGGAGAAGCTCGGCGTGGTCGCAAGCGTCACCGGGGCGACGGCAAGCGACGCGCTGCTGCCGGTCAAACTCGAGCTGGTGCTGCTGCCGCTCGCCCACCGTGCCGACGTCAACACTCACGTCTTGGGATCTCTCGCTCCGCTGGCCGCGCCGTATTGGTTGGGTGCCAAGGCGATGGGTTCGCTTGAGCTTGGCATGTTCCGCCATGTCGGCGGATGGGGGGATATGGACCCGCCCCGCTTCCACGCTGTACCGGGGCGGATGCGGGGCGGCCTTATCGTCTACGATGGCGGGCTTGCCGAATAGCCGGCCCTGGAACGTCTCCGGACCACTGCATATCGACCGCTGGCAAACGCCCGTCGGGGTGGAACGAGCCGCATGAATCGGCTTTATGGGGCATGTCGCCGGCTAACGCCCCGTTAACGATACGTGAATAGGGTTTGCGGGAATCTATCGGCCCAGGGTCCGCACTGCATGGCGCTGTTGCAAACCAAACCGCTCATGCTGCCGCATGCCCAGGAGCGGCGCCGCCATCAGCGCGTCCGCGTCAACCTGCTGGGCCGCTATATGTTGGCGGACCGCCGCGAATATCCCTGCCAGGTCATCAATATGTCGCCCGGCGGCATGGCGCTGATCGCCCCCGTCATCGGCAACATCGGCGAGCGGGTGATCGCCTATGTCGATCACCTGGGCCGCCTCGAAGGCACCATCGCCCGCCATCTCGAGAACGGTTTCGCCATGACGATCTCGGCGACCGCGCGCAAGCGCGACAAGCTCGCCGCGCAGCTCACCTGGCTCGCCAACCGCAGCATCCTCAACCTGCCGGAAGACCGCCGCCACGGCCGCTTCGTGCCGAAAATCGTCGGCGCGCGTCTCGTTCTGCCGAACGGCACCTCGGTCGGCGTGCGCATCATCGACATCTCGCTGTCGGGCGCCGGCATCGCCACCGAATTCCGCCCCGAGATCGGCAGCCATGTCACGCTCGGACGGATTCCGGGCCGCGTGGTGCGCCATCTCGACGAGGGCTTCGCCATCGAGTTCACCCGGCTTCAGCACCCGGACTCGGTCGAAGAGAACGCCGCCGCACAGTAAACGCGGGGTTGCCGGACTCTGCGCCGCGCCCGCGCCGGCGGCATAAAGCGCCCGTTGGCAGTCTCCCGACCGGCCCTTCCCACCCCTCTCCCAGCGTTAATGCCCCGCGCATTCGCCATTGCGCGGACCCGCGCCATTGCGGCCGAAACAGTCTTAAAGATACAATTTTATTCAATTCGTATTATTTCAAATTTTATGCAAATTTTCCAAGAATAATCTCTGCATTTGCTTCAATGAATACTTGTCTTTTCCTCAAAATGACTTTGCTGGATTAGCGGCGCACCAAAAGCTTTGTGGGAAATACGACCCCAACAAGACGGGAAGGGGTCGCGTCCATGTTGTCGAAGTCGAGGGCCGTGTTTCGTGCCGCCGTCGCGGCCGCCATGCTCGCCGTCCCCGGCGCGATGGCGCAGGCGGAGACTCAGCAAGCCACCCAGCAAGCCGCCTACGTGTCCATCGGCTCCGCCACGCGGGCGCCCTTCGGCTGGGTCGAATTCTGCAACGACAATCCGAAGGAGTGCCCCGACGTCACCACCGAGGCGCGCGACGTGGTGCTGACGCCGAAGGTCTGGAAAGACCTCGTGCGCATCAACCGCTGGGTCAACGACAACATCCAGGCGCAGACCGACATCGACCACTGGGGCGTGGTCGAACGCTGGTCCTATCCCGATGACGGCAAGGGCGACTGCGAGGATTACGTGCTGCTGAAGCGCCGCATGCTGATCAAGGCCGGCTGGCCGCGCGAGGCGCTGCTCGTCACCGTGGTGCGCGACAAGAAGGGCGACGGCCACGCCGTGCTGACGGTCGCGACCGACAAGGGCGATTTCATCCTCGACAATCAGGAGTCGGAGATTCTGCTCTGGTCCGACACGGGCTATCGGTTCGTCAAACGCCAGTCGCAGAGCAATCCCAATGTCTGGGTCGCGCTCAGCGCGCCGCGCCCGGCGTTCGCGACAGCCGCCTCCTCATCCGCGCATTGAGAAAAGGAAAGTTTCGCGAGTCCGGTCACGTCCCCACCCCTCCCCGTCCCCAGACCGGGTTCGCGCGCGGCCGGCGTCCCCAACGCCGGCCGCACTTTTTTCATAACGGACTCGCCGCCGCCTCTACCTAACGGCAATATTCACGTTTAACGTGTGTAGAAATATAAGAAATAGACAACTTCTCCGAGAAGGTGTTTATATACCTTCAAGGGGAGTAGTATGGAATTGGATGCCGTCTACGTCTTGTCGGTGAAAAGCTTCACCGAACGCCATCAACATATCCGCCAGCAGCTGGCTGCCTACGACATCCCTTTTGAATTCATTTTCGATTTCGATCCCGACCAGCTTCAAGAAGACGGTTCACCGCAGACATTGTCACGCGCTCACAAATCGCTCATTCTAAAACACCGCTGCGCCTGGGAGCGCGCCTGCGCCAACGCACTTGAGAAAGTCCTCATCTTCGAGGATGACGTAATTCTAAAACGCAATTTTGCGTCTCGTTTGCATGCTGTATTGGAGTCGGTTACCACACTCGAACCTGGGTGGCTCGTATTCTTAGGGGGCGCCGATAGCAAACTTAGCGACCGCTTCTTCCTCGATCCATCATTGCTTATCCCCCATCCGATCTCGACGGCCGAAGCCTACATCACCGACAACGTTGCTTGTTGCGCTAGGTTGGATTGGCTCAGTAAAAATACAAGCGACCTCCCAGCCGACCACCTTCTGCGACACATCGACTCTGCAGTCGGCATACAGCAGTACTGGCCGCGCGACGCGCTCCTTGTTCAGGGAAGCATAAACGGCCGATTCAGCAGCACGCTGGATGGCAGTCGAAGAAAGCACTCAGACTTCGTGAATTGGATGCGATTTCAATGGCAGAGATTTCAGAGGCGCAAATTACGAAAGTGGTTTATCCAGGCCGTGAATTTGTCATCGCGCGCACGCTTCTAATTGCTGTCATTCCAGCTACTCTCTTCTCAACGTCCATAACGGCCGCAATCGAATTCGCATTGTATCTCCTATTTGCGGCAAGCCCCGAGCTTCGGAACAAGCTGATCTATGTTCTGCGCAACCCTACCTCGATTGCGCTTTTAGTTTTCCTTGCGATTTGCGCGATCGGAGTTTTATACGGCGACGCCCCTTGGGACGATAGATTGGGCTCACTCAAACGATGGCGCAAAGCGCTGGTGTTTTTTCTAGCGGCTGCAGTCTTTGACAACGACAAATCAAAAAATACGTTTCTGATACTCTTCGTCTGGTTTTGCTGCACAATGGCAGCAATATCTTATCTCACATTCATTTGGCCCATAGGAAGATTAGAGCCGGGGATCGTTCTCCGGGATCACGCCATTCAAGGGTTGTTTTTTGCAGTCGGCGCAGGTGTCGCATTTTTCCTCGATCCCGTACGATGGTTACCCGCTATAATCCTGTTACTTCTAACCATCGCCCTTGGGACCGGCCGCGTTGGATATCTCGCATTCGTCGTAATCATTGGCACTCTCGCATTTCGCAATTCATGGAAAACTGGAGCGTCAATTGTTCTTGCCTGTGTGATCACCCTAACTTTTAGCGGTACCGTTCGCGACCGAATTCAAACGGGCGTTTCAGAGCTTGGAACATACGAGCAATCGGAAAGCCTGACCTCCATGGGATTCCGGATGGTGATGTGGAGGAACACCTTCTCCATCATCAAGGAGCATTGGCTCCTGGGCGTTGGAACTGGAGGGTTTGAGCATGCTTACAAACAACAAACCAGCGGCGACGACAGTTGGCGTGCGACGTCAACGAATGACCCTCACAATCAATATATGCGCACGTTGTCCGAGCACGGCCTTTTTGGGTTTGCGGCGTTCATAACATTTATCGTCTTAGCGTTCTTAAGCAGACATCGCCATCAAACGCTCCTCGTAGCCATACTGGCTGCCTGGTGCATTTCCAGTTTGTTTGCATCTTATTTCTCTCGATTTGTGGAAGGAGAATTTATCTTTCTTATTCTCGGGGTTTTATTATCCGACTCCAAGAATACAGGAATTATCAGCGATACGAAAATCACTGCGTAGCCCCGACGTCAGGCTATCTTTCAGCAAAATGCGTGCGAGAAATCGCCGCAAACCCGGTGTAGGATCGCACCGCGCCGAGCGCTCGGCGCGCAAATCCCGATATCGACAGGAGGCAGACATGCAACCGAGGCTGGACGCGATCAAGGCGAGCCCAGGCGTATACAAGGCGATGACGGGGCTTCAGTCCTATGTCGACCAATGCGGCCTGGAGCATTCGCTGCTCGAACTGGTGAAAATCCGCTCCTCGCAGATCAACGGCTGCGCCTTTTGTCTCATCATGCACACCAACGATGCGCGCAAGCAGGGCGAAAGCGACGAGCGCATGCACCTGCTCAACGCCTGGCGCGAGGCACCGGTGTTCACCGCGCGCGAGCGCGCCGCGCTCGGCTGGGTTGAGGCGCTCACCCTCATCACCGAGGGCCACGTCCCCGACGACGTCTACGAGGAGGCCCGCCGCCATTTCTCCGAAAAGGAACTGGTGGACCTGAGCGCCGCCGTTGTCACCATCAACGCCTGGAACAGGCTGGCCATCGCGTTCCGCGCGGTCCCGCAGGTCAAGACGGCAAAGATCGCGGCCTGACGGACGCCCGACGCCGCTCAATCGATCCGCTTCAAACCCTTGGCGTATTGCTGCCAGCGCCGCACGTAAATGTCGGCGCCGGCGGCGATCATCTTCGTCATCCGCTCGTCGAGCGTGCGGATGGCGCGCGCCGGCGAACCGACGATCAGCGAATTGTCGGGAAAGCTCTTGCCCTCGGTCACCAGCGCGCCCGCCCCGACCAGCGAGTTGTTGCCGATCCTGGCGCCGTTGAGCACGATCGCGCCCATTCCGATCAGGCTGTTGTCGCCGACTGTGCAGCCGTGCAGCATCACCTTGTGACCGATCACGCAATGGCTGCCGATCGTCATCGGGAATCCGGGATCGGTGTGCAGCGTGGCATTGTCCTGAATCTGCGAACGCTCGCCGATCTCGATCCACTCGTTATCGCCGCGCAGCACCGCGCCGAACCAGACGCTGGCGTGACTTTTCAGGCGCACCCGCCCGATCAGCACCGCGGTTTCGGCAATCCAATATTGGCCATCGGCGGGAAATTCCGGCGCCTCGCCATCGAGTTCGTAAATCGGCATCGCGGTCCTCCAAAGGAACGCGAACCTGCCACGTCCGGCGAAGCGAAGCGAGCGGTGCTCGCGCCCTATGCCACCAGCCGGCCGAGAGCCTGCAAACCCATCACCACGATGGTGCCCGACATCAGGCTCCAGAAGCCGGCCACGAATGCCGCCATCGCGGCAAAACCGAAATTGCGGCCTCGGGCCCGACCGCCGCGAACGGTGATGGCGACGATGATGAACGGCGCGGCAAACAGCAGGAAGGCCAGCCCGGCCAGCGCGCGGTTGCGCTCCTCGTTCAACAAATAGAAGCCCGGCGGCCGAAGCGTCAGCAGTTCGTAGCCGCTCGACAGCAGGCCGGCGACAGCAAAGCCGATGGCGAGGTCCAAGAGCGACCGCGCGGAATCCGACCAGATCAATCCAAGCACAAGACCTTCGGGCGACATAGCGGCAGCCCCAACACGACACCGCCGGATTCCTTCCAGATCGCGGGCCCGACCGCCAGCGCATGCTTAAGGGAAGGTTAACGGATCCGCGGTTCGATACCGGCGGCGATTCGCGACGAGGAAGGCTATGGCTCATACGGCAACGGTGGCGCGCCGGCGGCGACAGGGCGGCGGCCTGCTCGCCCGTGCACTGGTGCCGGCGCTTGGTGCCGCCGCAATCGCCCTCGCCGTCTCGGCCGTGGCCTATGTGGTGTGGCCGGCGCCCGCGCCGCTGTCGCCGGACGCGCCCGCGCTGCCAATCACCGTCGGCAACGTGCTGTTCAACGTGCCGGCCGCCGCGATCCGCTTCAAGGCGCAACGCCGCAGCGGCGACCAGGCCCGCATCGACCTCAGCTTCGTGTGGCCCTCGCTCACCCCGCCCGACCCGAACGCCAAACCGAAACCGTCCGATACCCCCGACGTGACCGACCGGCTGTTCATGACCATCGCCGCAAGCGACAACACGCTCGCGCCGATGGAGCGGCTCAAGACGATCTATCCGCGCTATCTGGATGGAACGCCGGTGGTGGGGACGGACGGCCTCAGCCGGCAAAGCTTCCGCGACAACTCGGCGTACAAGGGCGACGAGCTGATCTTCGACCCGGCCGCGCAGGAGCGCTTTCTGCTACGCTGCGCGCGACAGGCCGGCGTGACGCCTGCGATGTGCCTGCACGAGCGCCGGATCGCCGGCGCCGACCTGATGCTTCGCTTCCCGCGCGCCTGGCTTGGCGACTGGCGCACCACCGCCTCGCGGATCGAGCGGCTGATCGCCAGCCTCCATCCATCGCCGATGGCGAATTAGAGCGTTTTCGAGCGAAGTGGATACCGGTTCGCGTGAAGAAAACGCGTTTAAACAACGACCTAGAGTCCTTCACCGTTTCCATCAAACGGTGAAGGACTCTAGGTCACATACTCATAAACGGGATTCCCTTGGAGGGGGTGTTCTGATTCATTGCTCTCAGCCTTGGAGGTTGAGATGGCGCGCTTTGATCTGACGGATTTCGAGTGGTCGGTGATCGAGCC
>Ga0182740_1000150_pt1 | contig 112111 bp, 109 predicted proteins | sample eDN5th37CKraftBY_FD_128872 | JGI IMG/M metagenome (GOLD analysis project Ga0182740, IMG submission 128872) | Enriched backyard soil microbial communities from Emeryville, California, USA - eDNA 5th pass 37_C Kraft BY (version 2) (version 2) | ecosystem: Environmental > Terrestrial > Soil >...
ACCCTGCGCCGCCCGCGCCGTAACCCCAGGTATATCACCCGCCCGCATCGCAACCGCCCTCGACGCAACTCCCCCCGTCAGCGGGTTCTCTCGCGTGAACTCCATCTCTAGCACTCCTGAATCGGGCTGAAGCCAACCATTGGAAACGATGCGGCAACGTTAGTTTTCCTTGGTAGCAATACGAACGAGGAGGTCGCATAGCGTCTTTCGTTCGGCGAGGCTGAGATCACACAGCAATCTCTCTTCATGCTGACGGATCCGGCTCAAACACTCTTCAAAAAACACCCGACCCTGAGTCGTGAGCGTGAGTTCGAATGCGCGACGATCCTCAATGGACGCCATGCGCCTAATGAGTCCGGCATCAATCAACTCGTTCACGCGGCTCACCATATTGGCGCGCTTGATACCGAGGGCTCGGCCGACATTTCCTTGGTTGATACCAGGGTTGGCTTCGACAACCGCCAGAATTCCAAACAAAACTTGGCGGATACCTATATCACCGACAGAATGGGAGAAGTCCGCATAAAACACACCCGAAGCACGCCGCAGATGATAGCCCATCAGTCCATCGAGCACGCCAAGACTGGTTACTGCGTCGAAGAGATGGGTTTCACTTGTCATTAGGATCTCGCAGACTGACTCGGGCGCAGGATCATCAGTGCTCCTGCCGCCACGAGCGATCCTAATGCCATAAGCAGCGCCACCGTTGCCAGACCATAACCGGCAACGAACAAAAGGCCCGCGATCACTGGCGCGAGAGCAGAGCCGCCGCGCCCGACCCCGATGACGAATCCGGTCGCGGTTGCACGCAGATGAGTGGGGAACGCCTCGGCAATGATGGCATAGAGGCCCACTACGCCGGCGTTAGTCGCGAAACCTGCCATCGCCGCCACTAATGACAGTGCCGAAATGTCAGTTGATCCTCGCCCAAACAACACCACCAGAACAACGGACAGCAGCATCGCGCCGACCGTCAGCGAGACCAGCCTGGCCTGCATTGTCAACAATCCGAGCGCCAGCGATCCCATAGCGCCACCCAGACTTGCCCAGACCAGAACACCAGCGGCATCGGAGGGTGCAAAGCCCATGTCGGCAACAATTTTGGGTATCCATTTCAGGATGAAATAGAAGGTCATGATATGAGCGAAATAGGCCAGCGTCAGCAATGCCGACGTGCGCGCGAGCCTGGGTCCAAATAGCTGGGCCACAGGCACGCCCTGCGGCCGAGGCTCAGCCGGCGGCAGGGAAGCGATGGGGGCATGCCCCATGCGACCGAGCATCTGATTGATCCGCGGCAGCGCGTTTGCCGGCCGACGATGCAAAAGGAAGGCAATCGATTCCGGTGCCGCCCATAGCACCAATGGAACGAATGCCAGCGTCGCAAAACCACCAAAGACGAAGACGGCCTGCCAATCATAGTGGGCGAGAAGGACGGCGGAAATCGAGCCCCCCACCACGCTGCCCACCGGATAGCCGCCGGCCATGAGGACGACGCACAATGCTCGACGCCGCGCATTCGCGGCCTCGGCAACCGCGGCATTGGTCGCCGCGAGCATGCCGCCGATCCCGAGACCGGTCAGGACGCGCCAGACACTCAATGTCGCCACATCCTGCGCCGTCGCGGCACCGAACATGCCGCCAGCCATCACAAACAGGCAGGTCAGGATGGTCGAGCGTCGGCCAATCCGGTCCGCAATGCCTCCCAACACCACCGATCCGATCGCCATGCCGATGAGTTCCATGGCCAGCACGACACCCAACGCGGCGCGGTCGATTCCCCAACCGCTCGCGATACCGGGGGACGCGAAGCTGATGGACAGCACGTCGAATCCATCGAGCGCGTTGAGCCCGATCATCACCGCAACCGTGCCCCATTGGGCACGGGACATCGGTGCACTATCCACAAGCTTGCGAGGGTCGGTAACCGTGCCGGTCTGCTGGGAGACACTGGTCATGGATTGACAGTAATCGCCACACGACGGGTTTGATAATCGTCAACGCCATCGAACTCGGCGTCGCTTGTCCTGCTGGTGACGATCTTCAGGTCTGCGCCCGCATGCTCCAGCATGCCGATTACCTTGGCAACGCGGCGGCTGGCGACATCCGCGCGCTCCTGCAAGCGCGTCCCATCACTCAGCAACGCGCCACTGCGATAACCTACCACCTCTATCGACTTGGCGTTGATTGCCCTCGCATAGTCGGCCGCAACGGAAACCATTCGGGAATCGCGAGCGAAAAGATGGTCTGAAACATCGAAGGCGAAGGGCACGTCGAAATTCTTGGCTTGGAAGGGCGGTTCTGGCGCCTCCGGTCGCGCCCTGTTCCGCTCGCGTTCTTCACTGTTGCTCGGTCCAGGTGTGCGATGGTGCGGAGGATTGGCGAAGCCGGACGCGGGCAAGATGGTGTTGCATGACGCATCAAGCTCCGGGAGCACCGAGACCTTGACCGGCGAAAGAACCAAACCGCCGGAAATTCGCTCGGCATTAGTGGACACCACACCCTCGATGAGGGCCCTATGTCCTAGCTGAGGAGGATAGAATTCCGTGCCGAGATCGCCTTGGGCGCCAAGATAGTAGAGCTCTCCATCCTTCTCAGCGAGCCACGCCGGGACATAGGTGTCCCGGACAAGCGGGCAGGCAATGAAGTTTATGCGGGCGCCAGGATTGGGCGCTTGGACCACTCCCTGGCCATTGCCGGGTCCAGCCATGGACAGCCCGATGGCAAGTGCCAGGACAGCGCGAAGTCGATTGCTCATAGCGTTTTCCCTCAGTCTGTCTCGCATGGTCACAGCACGCTCAGGAAGTTGACCAAGTCCTGTTTCTCCTGCTCGCTATATCGGGCATCAAAACGCAGGTCGTAATAATCCACCAGTTCTCGCAATGTCCGCGCCGAGCCGTTGGAGAAATAAGGAGCGCGAGCGGCAAGGGAGCGCATTTGCTGCATGGTGATCGCACCGATGTCTGCGCACCGACCCGTAATCAGGGCGCGGCCCGGATCACTTGTGTAGATCACCCGGCCCAAAAACGGATGCGGCGATGCCGACGCCTTGCAGGTGAGCTTGAACAGCGGCAACTCGGCAGAACGATCAGCCGATGACGGCTGAGAGGCATTTTCTATCGCCTTGTCATAGGCATGGGCGAAAGGCGCACGCCCCTGTGCAACATTAGCCGCCACCTTCGCCCACGGCATGTTCGTTGTACCCAGATCCATCCAGCCCGGCGCGATATCGTTGCCGATATATTTAGCGTTGTGACAGGTCGCGCAGGTTCGCTTGATGGGATTGCCCAGACCGACGGTATTGAGGTGCGTTACGTCACGAATCCAGAAGGGCCGGACGAAAAACACATCATGGCCCCTGACAACGGATTCACGAAAGGCGCGCTGCTTCGGCGTTTCTCCGGGCTGCGGCTTTTTCCAGACCTCATAATCGCCAAAGGCCGGTGTCTTGAAATTATCGCCGAGGCCGAATTCACCATCTGCCACGGCGCGGACCCCCAGCGCGGTAGGCGCATTGGTGGTCAGACTACCGCCATCCTTGCTGAAAACTTGAGCCGTATAGACCTGCATCTGGAAGGCCTGAATCTTCTGTAGTTGCGCCGGCGTCAGCTTGCCGCTCAGTTGCAGGTGACTGGCGGACGCCCCGATCGCCTGTGTCTTCAGGGTGGCTTCACGCCCGTCAGCCATGAGTTGCATGCTCACTGGCTTGCCAGTCTCCGGATCCTTCAACATCAGGGAGCCATCCTTGATGTTGAACAGACCGCCGCCTGCGGTGATGTATTTCATGTTCGCCATCACGCGGGGGCGCCGATAAACAGAAATCATGGGATTGGCGCTTGCCAGCCCATATTTCGAGCTGGTGTTGCAGCCTGTCGGATCCCTGACGACCTCGATGGTGAATTCGGGATCAATCGCTTTGCCCTTGGCATCCTTGGCCGGCCACGGGAGGAAGATGCGGAACAGTCCGCGCTCCAATAGCAGCGAGTGGGATTTGGGGTCGCCTGCGGGCTGGCTCGGGCAGTTCATGCCATCAACCGCCGCAAAGATCGGATCCTTGCCACCCGTTAGCTTCCACTGCTGCTGGATGGTTGGGACCGAAAGGCTCATGCCGTCGACAGGCTGGTGACAGGAAATGCAGGCCCGCCCATTCTTACTCAACGGCTCGAAGAAGGGATGCCCCTTGGTATCGATCTGCCCGTCCGTGTTCAGAACGGCGACGCGCCCATAGTCATTGGCATATTCTTTATAGGCGAGCATCGGCCGCTTTTCTCCCGGCGACCACCAGTCGGCGACGGGTGCGGCGTTAGCCGCGCGGGTGTTGATCGGCGCCCTGCTGGACTGCTCACGCTGGTCGGGCACGTGACTTGAAACATTGTCCGCAGCGATAAGCCGCGTCTCAAGTTCAGACTGTTGCGGCTGGTTCGCTGCCGCGATGACAGCGCTGCCAAACAGCAGGGCGGAACAACCCAGAAGAGCGCCATGAACGTGTGATTTCCTGAATCGCCTTGCAAACATTTTCAGGCCCTCTCCAGACTAGAAGCCAAATCGGACGCCAACACGATAGGAGCGTCCCAGTTCATCGAAGAAGCCGCCGCCATTGCTGGGGAAAGGCGGCCAGCTATCGAAGAGATTGCTGACGCGGAAAAAGATCTCGCGCTTGCGCTCCTGGTCGATCGCGTAGGTAAAAGTGAGATTGGTATAGAAGGTGCTATCAACGTTATTGATGTTCACACCCGTGGCCGACACCGCGCCCTGGGTCAGCGTGTTGTCGATCGTACCTCCTTCATACCAGCGCAGGTCCGCCACCGCGCGGAAGGGGCCCTTTGAGAAGCCGACCGTTCCAAGAGCGGTCCAATGCGGAGTCGTGTATTGACCCGCAACATCAACAACCCTGGCATTGATCGAGGCAGTGGTTGCCAGCCTGTCCACATAACTGGCCAGCACGCGCAGGCTCAGATCTCCGCTCAGGAAGGCCGTATTGTAACTCGCTTCGATATCCAGCCCGCGCGCATTGAAGCGGTTGAGATTGAGTTGCTGGGTCGTCACCTGAGTGATGCGCCCGGCTGAATTTGTCTGGATCAGGCCGCAGAAATCCTGAAGCTTGTCGAGATAGCAGCGATCGATGATCTGTTGAGGCGTCAACGTGCCGATCGCTCCGTTGATCTCAATATCATAATAGTCGACCGCGAGCCGCAATCCACGCAGCCACTCTGGCGTATAGGTTATGCCCACCGTCCAGGTATCGGCCTTTTCCGGGCTCAGCGTGCGGTTTCCCTGGGTAAGGACGAGCGCAGGGCTGCTATCACCGGTCACAGGGTTCCGAAGGCCGGAACTTGTTGCGGTGGAGACGGGTGTAAACAGTTCGCCCAGATTACCGGCACGAATATCGCGCGAGCGGGTCCCTCGCAGGCGGACGCCGCCGGCCAGATCCAGCGTCGCACCCACCTTCCACGTCGTCACTCCGCCGGAACTACTGTAGTCCGCATAACGCACGGCGCTATTGAGCTCGAGGGAGTTGACGAAGGCCGCGTCGCGCAACAGCGGAACTGTGAGTTCGCCATAGACTTCGCGAATATCGAACTTGCCCTTGGTGCTCTTTCGGTTCCCCGTCTGCCAGCCGTTCACTTCGGCCCGCGGATCCGCGACAGAGTCAATGGTCTCTTCCCGATATTCAGCACCGACAGCAAAGCCCACTGGCCCCGCCCATAGAGCGACTGGTTCACCAGAAAGGTTCAATGCAGCGACCTTCTGGGTGATATCGGTGAGCAAGCTCGACGTACCGGTAACGTAGGCGGCGGCCGCCGGCGTTGCCGACCCATGACCGAAGACGTTGAGCGGGACGCAGCCATCACCCGCGTTAGTCAAAGTCGAGCGACACACGATGTCTCCCGATGGAGCACGGACGGCATCGATGGCGCGCCGGAAGTTCTCCATGTTCACGTTACCGATGCGTAATTGCTGCGACGACGTTTTGCCGTACTGGAAATAGCCATCCCATTTCCAGCCGCTGCCCAAATCACCGCGTGCACCGACCACGCCCCGCCAAGCATCGCTGGTACCGTCATTGAAATCGACGCTACCAATATCGCGGAACGTCCGCCCGACCTGGATGCACGATACGCCAGCGGCATTCATGGCGGCCCGGGCCGCATCCGGAAGGTAAGGGTTGTTGATGTTAACGAGAATGCCGCCAAGGGATGTCGGCGCCGTCGTCCCCGCGCAGGTGTTCGTTGCGCCCGTCACGGAGCCCTGGAAGCGGACGGCATTGGTTGTCCCGGCAGACAGCGCATGAGCATAACTGCCCTCTGCGAACAAGGTGAAGGCACGGCTGATTTCGAACTCGGCATGGAGCAATGCCGTGTAGCGTTCGGTAGGATACCGCACATCCGACCCCGGCGTCGTCGTCTCCGCAAAATTGTCGGTGCCGCCAATCATATTGTTCCCGAACACCTGCCCATAGCCAAAAGGCCGCAATGTACCGTCGGGATTAAAGGTGAATCCACGTAGTGGGCCGTTGGTTATCAGACCCCCCGCAGAGGTATCGGCGCGCCGTACGTCCGGCGAATAAAGAACACCGGGCAAGCCATTGGTCGCGAACGCGGCGTTCGACACGCGGTCCCGACCAGCCCAGGGACGGGAGATATCAGGCGGCTGCAAATCACCGACGCCGTAGTCACGAGCATATTCACCACCGAACAAAATATGCCCACGCCCGCCACCAAACCGGGTCCCCGCAGTCAGCGAAACGGAATGGTTGGCACCATCTCCATATTCCGAAATACCCGACTGAGCGGAAAGCTCGACGCCCTCCATATCAGTGCGAAGGAGCAGGTTGATCACGCCGGCAACAGCATCAGAGCCCCAGGATGCCGATGCGCCGCCCGTCACCACCTCACTTCGACGGACCAGGTTGGTTGGGATGAGATTGAGGTCGAACGTCCCTTCAGCGGTGGTCGGCACATGGCGTCGACCATCGACCAGCACCAAGGTGCGGGTCGCCCCGATGGACCGAAGATTGGCGTAAACCGCTGATGACGAACTCGTCGTCGTCTGGCGGAATGACGGGATGAGTTGCAGCGCCTCCGATATCTGGAGCGGCGCCGTCGATTGAATAGCCTCGGCGCCAATCACGGTCGTCGGTGTCGGCGCAGTAAAATTGCCGATAATACGGGAACCTGTGACGGTAATGACGTCGGATTCAGCATCATCCGCCGCGCCGAGAGGCGAAGCCGCGTCCGTTTGAGCTGCAGCACTCTGCGCCACCGCAGGGGCACTGATGGACAAGGCAACCAGCGCGCCCCCCATCAACAAACGACCTCGCAGGGTCACGAATCGATCCAAGCCAAGCATCACACCCACCTCCCTGTTTTCTGCCACGCCCGAACCATTCTGGTTCAATCGTCTTATATAGTAATATGCTATTACTAACATGGCTTGAAATGATTGCAAGAGGTGCGGTTGCCGTCCGACCAACGGCCCAGATCATGTCAACCTTGCCGATGTGGACCGTCGCCTGGAATTTGCTCGAGCCGCGGCCGCCACATGCGCTATCGCGTACGTGAGGGTGAGGGCGGTATCCGTGCGTCGCTCGATAATCCCATCGTCGACGGGCGATCTGGTCATTCCCGCCACACTGCGGCTGCAAGCCGCCCCCGCCCCCAACCGAGCTGCCAATCGATCTACGCTCCGGCTGCACGTCAACTGATCGACGAGAGGGGCTCCCTCGGGCTACCGCTCGGTGCGGCGACCGCACCGTCGCGCCATTAATATCAACGCCGCAATAGTCGCGCTGGCTAGCTCATAAAGCCGTCTACGCGGTTACGCCGCCAGCAAGCTGTCACACATCCCCGCTACCGGCCAGTGTGACCAGCCGTCAGACTGGAAGACGCTCGGGACGGCGGAGGCCCAGTGGCACGTGCTGAGACCTTGCACGGTGCCGCAAAGCGCAACTGCCTTCTTTCTCCCCTGTTGCCCGGCAAAGCGCGGCAATTTTACCGACGTCGCCGGCACTGCCGCGGAGCGCTTCTCCAGGCAAGCGCGCCCATTGCAATGCGGGGTGCCGAATAGGACAAGCAAGTCCCGCAATTTGGCCACAGGGAAAAAGGGTTCGTCACAGCGCGGGAAGAGACAAAATCGTGAATGAAAGCAGGCCCATCGCGTTGGCCAACGTGGGCACAGTCCGCTTCGGAACCAACACCACACTAACCTGCGCGGGCGATTTGTCAGAGCGAGGGCTAACCTCCGCCTTCCTGGTGACAACTCCGCCGACACGCCCGCTGTGCGAGCCGCTGGCCGAGGCATGCCGGTCTAAGGGCATTGCCGTCACTCTGTGGGATGAGATTGTGGGCGAACCGACCCTCACCGATTTTGCCAACGCTATGGCCGCCGCTCGCGCCTCCGCAGCCGATTGCGTCATCGGCCTGGGCGGCGGCAGCGCGATGGACGTCGCCAAGCTGGTCGCGGCGCTGTTCGACGGCGCGCAGACGATCCACGAGGTCATCGGCGTCGATCTGCTCAAGGCACGCGCTCTTCCCCTCGCCTGCATCCCGACCACGGCGGGGACGGGGAGTGAGGTCACGCCCATCGCTATCCTTGGCGATGAGGAAGCCGATCTCAAAAAAGGCGTGGTCAGCGAGCGTCTGGTGCCGGATTTTGCCTATCTCGATCCCGCCCTCACAGTCTCCATGCCGCGGGCCGTAACGGCCTCCACCGGGATCGACGCGCTCACCCACTGCATCGAGGCGTTCGCCAACAAGTTTGCCCATCCGCTGGTCGACATGTTTGCGCTGGAGGGCATCCGACTGATCGCCGGCCATATCGAGCGGGCCTGCACCGACGGCACCGATATCGAGGCGCGCGCGGCAATGCTGCGGGCGAGCTTCTTTGGCGGTATGTGCCTCGGGCCGGTCAATACCGCCGCTGTTCACGCCCTCGCCTATCCTCTCGGCGGGGAATTCCACGTGCCGCACGGCGTGGCGAACTCCATCCTCTTGCCGCATGTGCTGCGCTTTAACCTCCCAGCCGCTCCGGCTCGTTACGCCCGGGTAGCGGAAGCGCTCGGGGTGCCACGCACCGGCAACGACCTGGCAGACAGCGCGCACGGCGTCGAGCGAATCGCCGCGCTGTCTCGGCATATCGGCATCGCGTCCGGCATGTCCGCCTTCGGCATAAGTTCCAACGCCATTCCGCACATGGCGGCGGCGGCCATGACCGTGACCCGCCTACTCATGCGCAATCCGCGCGAAGTGACGGAAGCGGACGCCGTGCGGATCTACGCAGCCGCGCTCTGATTTACCGCTTGCCTGCCAATTGAGGACATACCGATGACCGATCTCGACGCCGTGCTGAAGCTCAATGCGGAGCTGTCCCTCCAGCTTGCCGACTACTGGTTCGAAATCGACACCAATGGCGGTCGCAACGCGCGCGATTATTATACCGATGATGCTGTCTTCCACGGCCAGTATGCGTCCTACGAGGGGCGCGACAAGATCCAGCAATTCTATGACTGGCGGATTGCACAGGGAGCGCGTCTCTCGGTGCATGGCTTCACCAATTTCCGCGCGCGGTTCACCGGGCCGGACACGGCCGAGGCCACCAACCATCTCTTTCTCTATGCCTCAAATGGCGAGAAGATCCTGCCGACCCACGCCCCAATCACCATCAGCCTGGCGACGGACAAGTATCGGCGTGTGGGTAATCGCTGGCTGTGCACCTATCGGCGCTTCGAGCACTGGTTCGAGGGCGATACGCCGATAACCAATCCCAAGCTGGACGACAAATAGGCGACGGCGTCCTCAGCCCGAATAGAAGGTCATCGCCGTCCGGTCGCTCCTCGGGAGCGGACGGCGGGGTCCGACTGGCGTCCGGCGGGATCTGCTCAACGCGCGCGCAAGTGACGCAGCGCCGGTCGCGGACGAACGACACCATAACAAGGGGTGGGAGGCGGAAGCCACCGACAAGCTTTATGCACATCGAGCAGCGCGGTCAGGAGTTGGTTCGAGTCAGCTTCAGATATTCAGTATGCTTACCCGGTGGACATAGGCGAGCGCGTCAATCACGACGTCAGCATGCCCTGCTCGACCACGATCTACGCGCCGGTCCGGATCAGGTCGGCATTGGATAGTCGGCCGCGTTGATCACCCAGCCCTCCATCTTCGAGAAGTCCTCGCGCGGCGGCGAGAAGATGTCGACGAGCAGGTTGACGCCGGGATCGATCGCGGCGGATGTGTGGATGACGCGGGGCGGGATCACCGCGATGGACGGCGAGCCGCACTCTTCATGCTCGTCATCCCGCCAGTCGGCCAGATTGGCCGTCCATGGCCAGCGTAGATGGTGGACGTAGGTGCCGCCAATAGCGAGCGAGCATTGCTCGAAATCATCATGGTGATGCGGCGATAACTTGGCGGGATCGCGCGGCCCCATCTGTGGCGGGAACACGTTCACCATGAACGTGGTGCAGCGGAAAATCTTGCCGAACCGACCTGGCTGATCTGGCACATCAAGGCTGTAACTGCGGAGGCGGTAACCGCCGACCGGCTCCGGCCATGCCTCAAACGGCGGCACCTGCGGATGCGGCCCGGTATAAATGTCGGCATTTGAGGCAAGTGCTGCCATGTCCTCCGAGCGGATGGAGAACAGGCGGACGACCGGACCAGCCGCAGCCACCCGCACCGCGCTATCCCCCGGCGGGATCATGGTGATGGTGAAGCCGCCAATCTCCTGCCTCTCGCCATTGGCCTCGACCGTGACGGCGCTGTCTGCCTCAGGGAGCAGCAGTACATACTCGTCGACTTGGCCCGTGCGCTCGAAGACGGCACCGGTCTGCGCATCTGCATAGACCACGACGAAGTTCTGCCCGCGCGCGATCCAGGACCGATGCAGGGCTTCCTCGCTCTGTGGCTGGGTGGCGTAGAAGCGGGCATAAGAGGAACTCCCAAACGCCGTTGCGGCTGCCGTTGGCACCGCCTTGGCCGTACCAAGGCGCGAGCGGGGGTCATAGGATTCATACATGTGTTCGCTCCGTGGGTAGGTGACTCATGCCCCGCCGCAAGGTTTCGGCGATCGTGGCCCGTGCCGCCTTGCCAAACAGTGTGGCGTCATTGCTGAGCATGACCAGCGAATAGCCAAGATCGAGATAGCGTCGCGCCTCCTCCGGCGAGCCGGCGGCGATGCCGCTTAGCTTGCCGACATCGGCAGCAGCCTGGCGGACGGCGGCGACCAGCGCCTGCACTTCTGGTTCGTCAGCAGGTCTGCCACTGGAGAGGAAGAGGTCGCCGAGCCCCACGAACACACCGCCGACATCCCGCAGCGCAAGATAGTCGGCCACTTGATGGAGCGTCTCCCAATCCTCGAGCTGCACCATCCGCAGGCACTCGTCATTGCCGCGCTGGACATAGTCGGCCATCGGGATCAGTCCCCAGCGCCCTGCACGGGAGGTTGCGCCGAGGCCGCGCTCGCCGCGTGGGGAAAAGACCATCTGCCGGGTAATGCGCCGCGCCGTGTCCAGACTGTCGACGCGTGGCACCAGCAGGCCGTCAGCGCCACCATCGAGTAGACGCTGGACCGCGCTGCCGCTTTGGTCAGGCAAGCGCACCAGCGCCGCCATGCCGCAGGACTGCGCCGCGAAGATGAGGCGATAGGCCGTATCGAGCCCGTGCGGCGCATGCTCCATATCGATCACGACAAAATCGAACCCTGCATGGCCGAGCAACTCGACCGTTTCCAAGGACGGGATCTTGACCCACGTACCAAGCATACCAGTGGAGCGGTCGACGAACGACGACAGGAAATTCTTCAACGGAACACCTTCAGGTTGAACCCCGTTCCTGCTGGAGAGCGCCCCGTCAATCTTGTCCTGAGAGGCACGAGCTCTTGATGCCCGCGCCCCGTCTCCGCCCGCGCGCTCAAGCATCCATGCCGCAATAGGCAAGTGAGGCATGGCTAGCCGATCTAGTGGGAGGGACAGCGATTGGATACAACGGATACACGAGCAGGAGCGAACAAAGTTGGCCAACCAGACCCACGCAGAGCATGTGGATGCCGTCCGCACATCGCCCTTGTTTCGCCAACAGGCGCTGATCGACGGACAGTGGCGGACAGCCGCGTCAGGGCGGGCCATCGCGGTGGACGATCCCTTCACCGGCGAAACGATCGGTACCATTCCGGATCTCGACCGGCGGGAGGTACAAAGCGCCATCGACGCCGCAGCCCGCGCCTTCTCCGACTGGGGACGCCGCCCCGCCGCGGACCGTGGTGTCCTGCTCGCGCGCTGGCACGGCCTCATTCTCGACAACCGCGAAACGCTCGCCCGGCTCATCACGCTGGAAAACGGAAAACCCATCCGCGAAGCCCGTGCCGAGATCGATTATGGCGCCAGCTTCGTCAAATTCTACGCCGAGGAAGCGACGCGCGCGCTCGGCGAGACGATCCCACCGCCCGTCGGGGGCCGGTCGTTGCGCGCCGAGCGCGAGCCGATCGGTGTGTGCGCGGCGATCACGCCGTGGAATTTCCCCAACGCCATGCTCACCCGCAAGCTGGCGCCAGCATTGGCGGCCGGCTGCACCGTGGTCGCCAAGCCCGCCTCCCAGACGCCGCTCTCCGCGCTGACGCTGGCCGCGCTGGCTCAGGAAGCCGGTTTCCCCGAGGGCACGGTCAACGTCATCACCGGCAAGGCGTCGATGATCGGCGAGATGGTCACATCGTCCGACGTCGTCCGCAAGATCAGTTTCACGGGCTCCACCGAGATCGGCGCCTGGCTGATGCAGGCCTCCGGCCTGACCATCAAGCGCCTGTCGCTGGAACTGGGCGGCAACGCGCCGCTGCTGATCTTCGACGATGCCAATTTGGAAACGGCCGTTGAGACCGCGATGATCGCCAAATTCCGCAATTGCGGCCAGAGCTGCATCGCCGCCAACCGCATCTATGTGCAGGCCGGCATCCACGACCGTTTCGTCGCCGCTTTCGCCGCCCGCGTAAGAGCGCTCAAATGGGGCGACGGGTTCGACGAGGATACGGACATCAGCGCGCTGATCGACGAGGCAGCGGTGACCAAGGTCAACGAGCATCTCGACGAGGCAATCGCCGGCGGCGCAACGCTGGTGGCCGGCCAGCGCGGCGACGGGCGGATGATGCCACCTTCGTTGCTCTCCGGCGTGCGTCAGGATGCGCTGCTCACCCGCGAGGAGACATTCGGCCCCCTCGCCCCGGTGATCCGCTTCGAGCGCTATGAGGAGGCGATCGCGCTGGCCAACGCCACGCCCTTCGGCCTGGCTTCCTATGTCTGCTCGACCAACCCTCAGACCATTGCACGGGCCAGCCGCGATATCGAGAGCGGCATGGTCGGCATCAACACCGGGCTCATCTCCAACGCCGCCGCCCCCTTTGGCGGCGTCAAGCAATCCGGCCTTGGGCGCGAGGGCTCCCACCACGGGCTGGAGGAGTATCTCAACATCAAATATCTCTGCCAGGCCGGATTGTAGGAGCTGCGGCAATGTTCGATCAGGGCAAGAACCGCAAGGTCATCATCACCTGCGCGCCGACCGGCTCCATCCACACGCCGTCCATGTCGCCACATCTGCCGGTGACGCCGGACGAGATCGCGCGGGCCGCCATCGACGCGGCGGAGGCCGGCGCGGCGATCCTGCACCTGCACGCCCGCAACCCCGTGGACGGCAGCCCCTCCCCGCTCGCCGCGGACTTCATGGCGTTCCTGCCGCACATCAGGCAGGCGACGGATGCGGTCATCAACATCTCGACCGGCGGCAGCGCGACCATGACGCTGGATGCCCGACTGGAAGGTGCCAAGGCCGCCCGGCCGGAGCTGGCCTCGCTCAACATGGGGCCGCTGATTTTCGACTTTTCCGGCGCTGGCGCACGTGTGGAGCAGTGGCTCCACCCATGGGAGCAGCCTTATGTCGACGGCGCGCGCGACCGGATTATGTATAATGATAACGGCTTTATCGAGCGCATCATGACCGACGTGGGGCAAGTGTTCGGCACGCGATTTGAGTTCGAATGCTACGATGTCGGTCACCTCTACACACTGGCCCATTTCGCCGACAAAGGTCTGATAAAGCCGCCTTTCCTCATTCAGGGTATTTTCGGTATATTGGGTGGCATCGGGCCGGACGTGCGCAACACGGCGCATATGGTCACAGTAGCCGACAGCCTATTCGGGCGGGATTATCACTTCTCCGCCTTCGCCGCCGGGCGTAACCAGATGAACTTCTGCACCCAGAGCGTGCTGCTTGGCGGCCACGCCCGCGTTGGTCTGGAGGATAGCCTCTATATCGGCAGGGGCGCGCTGGCTGCCTCCAACGCACAGCAGGTCGCCAAGATCCGCCGCATCGTCGAGGAATTGGGGCTGGAGGTAGCGACACCAGATGAAGCCCGCGCGCTCCTCGACCTCAAGGGCGGCGATCAGGTTGGTTTCTAAGGAGGCAAGGTGACAGGTCGGATGGCTATCGCATATGGCAAATAGGGGCGACATCCTGGTCGTCTACAACGTAGCGATATAGCCGCCATCGAGAGGGATTGTCGTGCCGTTGACGTAGGCCCCCGCGCGCGATGCGAGAAAGGTGACAAGGCCGACAATATCATCCGCCTCGCCCGCCCGGCCCAGCGGGATATGGGCCGCCACGTTCTTGCGCACAGCCTCCGACTCCGTATCGGTCAGCCGCGAAGGAAACGGGCCGGGTGCGATGGCGTTGGCCGTGATCCGGTCCGGCCCCAGCGCCTTGGCGAGCGAGCGGGTCAGATGGTGGAGCGCCGCTTTCGAAGCGCCATAGGCATGGGCCTCCCAATTGGGGACATGCAGCCCACCGATTGAGCCGATATTGACGATGCGCGCTGGATCTTCCGCGCGCCCCGCCGCCTTGAGCAGCGGCATCAGTGCCTGCGTCAGAAAGAAGGCCGCCCGCGTGTTGACGTTGAGAACAAGGTCCCAGTCCGCCATCGTCATGTCAGCAAGGTTGCCGGATGTATTGGCGCCGGCATTGTTGACGAGCAGATCCAGTCGCTCTTCATGTGCGGCCAGAGCCTGTGCCAGTGCTCTCGGCCCCGCCGGATCGGAAAGGTTTACCGCTAGGCCGACACAGTCGCCACCGGCGGCCGCCAGGTCATCGGCTAGCGCCGCGGTCCGCCCCGCGTCCCGCCCGCTTACATAAGTCCGCACGCCTCGTGCAACCAGACCGCGCGCGATCATGTACCCGATCCCGCTGGTCCCGCCGGTCACCAGCGCGACCTTGCCGCCGATGTCGAAAAGAGTATCGGTCATGCACCTCTCCGGGCTTGCATCCGCTGTCCTATCCGGGCTCTAATGGGCAGATTGCCGGCAGGGCAAGACACTTCCGGCAGGCGCGAAAATTATAGCATTCGTGCAACTTAGGACGCCGGTTTCATCAAGCGACATAGGGCAACCGTAGTACATCATGGCCCCGAGAAAATGCGTTCGGGTCCGTTCGGGGGAGTGATGACCATATTTATGTGGCGCCGGCAAGAATGGGCTGCCAGTCGGTTGAGGAAGCCGTCGAGTTGCCAGTCTATCCGCCTCGTGGAAACTTGCGCTTGATGGGTTGGTATCGCGAATCCGACAAGCGCACGCGTCGCGTATTCTGGACCTGCGGCGCCGGCTGGGTGATGGATGCCGTCGACGCGCAGGTCTATCAATATCTGATCCCGCTGCTAATCGGCTCGCTCGGCATCACGCTGACAGAGGCCGGCTCGATCGCCAGCGCCAGCTACTTCTCGGCCGCTATCGGCGGGTGGCTCGGCGGATGGCTGTGCGACCGGTTCGGCCGCGCGCGCATCCTCCAGCTCACCATCCTGTGGTTCTCGGTGTTCTCCTTCGCCTCCGGCTTTGCGCAGAGCTACGAGCAATTGCTCGTCATCCGTGTGCTCCACGGTCTCGGCTTCGGCGCCGAATGGGCGGTAGGCGCGGTGTTGATCGGCGAGATGATCGCGCCGCAGCATCGCGGCAAGGCGCTGGGCATCATCCAGAGCGGCGCACCCATCGGCTCCGGCATCGCCGCGCTGCTCGCCGGCCCCGTCGCCGCAGCGTTCGAGCCCGACATCGGTTGGCGCGTCGCCTTCTGGGTGGGCCTGCTGCCGGCGGCACTGATCTTCTTCATCCGCAAGGGCTCTGATGATTCGGATATCTTCAAGGCCGCAAAGGCGCACCAGCAGACCCGGCACAGCGGGCCCGGCCTCACCGCCATCTTCACCACCAACCGGATGCTGGGTATCACCCTGCTGGCCTCGATGCTGTCGCTCGGCGTGCAGGGCGCGGCCTATTCGGTCGCCAATTACCTGACCACCTTCATGACGCAGGAGCGCGGCCTCACCCAATCGGTCGCCAGCTATTGCGTGCTGGTCAACAGCATCGGCGGCTTCTTCGGCTGCCTCATCAACGCCTATGTCAGCGACCGCGTAGGACGCCGCGCCGTGTTCCGGTTGTTCGGTATCGGCTTCATCATCACGGCGTCCATCTACCTGTTCGGGCCGTGGGGCGGGGATATCCGCATCCTCATCCCAGTTGGTATGATCTACGGCTTCTTCCAGTTCGGCATGTACGCTTCGTTCGGGCCATATTTCACCGAGTTGTTCCCCACGGAGCTTCGCGGTTCGGGCCAATCGTTTGCCTATAATTCAGGGCGCGCCGGTGCCACCATATTCATCATGAGCGTGCCACTGCTGGCCGGCTTCATCCCCCTCAGCGCGGCAATGGCGACACTCGGCATCGTCGGCATCGTCTGCGCTCTGCTGCCGACGATGCTACTGCCGGAGACGGCGGGCCGCACCTTGCTATCGCTAGGCGATTTCGCCAACGCGCCCGCCTCGCCGAACGCAGCGGCGGAGCCAAAGCCGGCGCAATGATGAGACAGTTTCCTCCTCGATGCACCAGCATCAAGCCAGCCGGCAATGGCGCATGGAGCTAGGATTGACTCAGTTGGGACCGCATGCGACGACCTAGGTCGCGCACGCCTGATGGCGAGGTAACCGGCCCGGAGAGGCTGAGCCCACCGCGAAAAAGGGGGAACAGGAGATGGAGAGGTTCAGCACCACCGACCTGCCGACAACCACCGGACGAACGGCGGCATGGAACGCGCTTTACGCCCAACGCATGAGCCGAGGCGGCTTCACGCCGGATGATCAAGTTCAGTTCGACGCGGATCTACGGATCGGCAAGATCGGGCCGGTCAAGCTCGCCAAGCTTACCATCGACAAATGTAGCTTCGAGCGCAGCCAGGCCGACATCGCGCAGAACTACCCGCGCCTTTATTCATTCCTGCTCCAGGCCAGGGGGCACTCGACCTTCTACCACTGCGGCAACGAGGCCGAACTAGCCGAGGGCGACTTCGTGCTGTGCGATACGGGCCTTCCGCATTACTGGACGACGCGCGACCATTCGACAACCATTATGGTCCGCGTCGAACCGACGGTGCTGCGCGAATATCTGCCGGCGCCCGAGCAGTTCTGTGGCCTCCATCTCGGCCGTGCGGTCGGCTTGACCGACACCGTTTCGGCTATGGTTCAATCACTGGCCAGCCGGGTCGAGGCGGGGATCGACGCCGCCTATGAAGGGCAGATCGCTCGCCACCTGCTCGACATGATCTCGATGACCTACACCATGGGTTTCGGCGGTTCCAACGCGTCCGCCACACTATGGCAGCGGCGCAAGGATATCATCCGCTATATCGAGGAACATCTGCGCGATCCACAGCTCAGTCCCGCTGCCATCGCCGCGGGCCTGCGCCTTTCGCCGCGCTATCTACGCACGATCTTCTCCATCTCCGGCGAGCGCGTCTCGGCCTATATCCTGCGTCGTCGTCTGGAGGAGTGTGCCCGGCAGATGCGCAATCCAGCGTGGAGCGGCCATACGCTGACCGAGATCGCCTTCTCCTGGGGCTTCAACAGCTCGGCCTATTTCACGCGCTGTTTCCACGAACTGTTCGGCGCGGCCCCGCGCGACTACCGGCGGATAGCGTTGCAGGATCAGACGAAGGACTGATCCTGGAACGCCCGGCCTAGCGCCGCAAAGCCAATTCTCGTCCCCATTTCGAGCCGCCTAGAGGCATCGCCACACCCCCAGGAATCGTGCCGATATCCTGAAAATCCTTCTGTTTTCAGGAACCTTTTGCAGTTGTGATTCTCAACAAATTGTTGCGCCCTTTCGAGCAAGTTGGGGCGTCGGGACGCGCCGTAATCACGGGGTCGGCGCTGTCGCGCCTGGCCGCGCACGTCGAACACTTTGCCAGCGAGAGGAAGTATGTCCCTGCCCCAGCCCTTGTTCGACACCCACGCACACCTCATCTCCGACGATTGGGACCGCTACCCGCCTCGCGCTTTGGGCCCCGGCCTACCGGTGCCCGATCGAACGAGCTTCAGCATCACGGTCGAGACGCTGATCGCGCTGATGGACACCCATCATGTGGCCGAGGCGTGCCTGGTGCAGCGCGGCCATATTTACGGCTACGACAACAGCTACATCATTGACTCCGCCGCGCGCTACCCGGGCCGGCTGCACCCGGTGGTGATCCTCGACACGCAGGACCCCGCCACTCCGGCGCACTATCGCGACCTTGCCCTCAACCATTATGTGCGGGGCTTCCGCATGGCGGTCGCACGCCCCTGGATCCTCGATACGAGCTGGCTCTGCTCGCCGGCCGCCATGAAGGTGTGGGAGACCTGCGCCGAGCTTGGCACGCCGGTAACGCTCATCCTTTTCATGAAGCAGCTGCCCTACTTGCTGCCGCTGGTCAGGATCCTCGCCCTGCAGTTCCCGGAATTGCCGATTCTGCTGGATCACGGCGCCATGCCCTATGGCATGACCCAGTACGAGGTCGGGCTCGCCGAAGAAGCGGGCGAAACGATCGTCATGCCGCCACCGCCGCACTACGGCATTGATACGACGATCGCGATCTTGGAGGATGTACCGAACGTCCATTTCAAAATCACTGAGATCAACATGGAGCGGACGGTGAAATCGGACGTCTCCGCCGCCGCTCTCGTCCGACGGATGGTCGACGGCTTCGGACCGCACCGTCTCATATGGGGCTCGGACATCGGCCAGAGCATGCTTTGGCCCTACGCGGAAAAGACCGCCATGGCGCGCGATGCAGCCGCCCTGCTGAGCCCAGAGGAAGCACGGGCCTTCCTTTATGACAACGCCGCACGCATCTACGGCGGGGAAATTGGGGGGCGGTCCGTCACACCCCTTTACCGGACCGAAACGCCGCGACGACGCCCCTGAAAGAGCGCTTACGGGACCAAGGCCCCTTTTTACATCCGATCTCGATCGGACAGCGCTCTCACGAAGCAGAAGTCAGAGAGGCAGGGAGACGCGGCTTGGCCTTCCACTATGCTATCTCATACCAGCCGAGCCAAGATAAGGGCATGCTGGGTTTGGACCAACGGGCTCACGGCCCGATCGTGCGCCGCCGATAGATCCGCCGCTGCGGTCGGAGCCGGGGCAGGGAGCGGAAACGCGTCGCTCGCTCCCGGTCAATCAATGGAGAAGATGCTCCGGGCGACGTGGCGGACGCCTCCGTTCGTCTGAACCTTGTCGTTCTTGTCATTGAAATAGTAGAGCGTGCCGATCTGTCCCTCCCCGACATACCAGCTATTGGGATAGCCAAGGTCCCAACTCCCGCCATCATCACGGACGATGATCTCGGGGCCCCAGCTCTTGCCACTATCCTCGCTGACCGTCGCACGGATCCCCGAGGGCATCAACCGGTAGCCATAAACGCACACGATGCGACCATCAGGCATGAGCACCAGATTGCATGGTGCGCCAAAGTCATTGATGCGGGACAGAAAGCCCCATGTTTCGCCGCCATCGTCGCTGTAATAGACCTCGCTCCACATGACGCCGGTGGGATCGCGCTGGCACCGCACGGTGCACAGAATACGGCCGTTCGGCAACATGTAGCCACGCGGATAGAACCAGCGGTGGCCGATGAACGCGACGCTTGGGTCCGCATAGTCGCCGTCGGCCTGGCCCCATGGATCGGCCTTGGGCACGATGTAGGACATGAAATTGAACTCCCGGCCATCATCGCTGCTGGCGTAAACCAACGGCCGGCGATTGCTGTTATCCTTTTCCACCGAAAACAGGAACAGGAGGCAGCGGCCATCCGGGCGGACCAGCGTGGACTGAACGCCGGTCGTCGCGGACAGCCCGCCGAGCGGCAGGAGAACGGTCGGCCCCCAGGTTTTGCCACCATCCTGCGAAAGGCTCACCGTGCCGCGCGCGCTCGATGTGGCGAAGCCGCCGGCGCTACCGCTGGACACCAGCACATTCTTATCAAGATAGTCGACCGGATCGGCAAAGGCGGCTGGCATCTTCGCCATCGCATCCCGACCCCCTCCGCCGCCGGGGCCAGCCATCATGTTGATTTGCGGATCACCGCCGTCCCAGGTCCTACCGCGATCCCGCGAACGCACGGTAACAGTCTTGGGGTTGCTGCTGTTCTGCCCAAGCACGTCATGACGGATCGCATCGCCACTGTTATAGGAAACCGTCCGCGACGCGAAGTTAGCGATAAGCGTGCCTTCGCCATTCTCCCAGAAACCGCTAGTGAACGGCCATGAACAGAATTCATCCTCACGCCGATAGACCACAGTGTGGTCGACATGCCGGGGTCGACGGGGTGGGCTGAACTGAGGCATATGTTTCTCCAGCGAGCGGATTTCTTACGCGCAGACAGGGGCGTCACGGCCCGACTCATTCGCTTACCATCGATCTCACGCAGATAGCGCAAGACGACTGCCGCGCCGCCCGAGAGAAACGGGCCGCGCGGCAGTTGCACCAATCAAAAGCGCTTCTTGAGCGTCAGGTACCACTCTCGCGGGGGTGCAGGCTGGCCCAGATTAGTCGGCAGACCAAGCCCCTCAAAGATCGTCACGTTTCGATAGTAGAATTTGTTGAACAGGTTGGTTGCGCCTATCGAAATGTCATAATCATGCTCGTTATTATGGTACGTAATCCGACCATTAAAGACAGACCGAGCTGGAAGATCATATTGCGGCCTGTTGGAATCTGAAACGGTCTTGGCTTCCCACATCCAGTCCAGGCGTGGCGTGATTGATCCTCCGATTGAATCGGATTCATATTTATACTGAATTCCACCGCTCATATTGACGCCAGGAAGGTTCCTGGCATTCGCCGTTGCCTTGAACTTATTGTATCCGAAAGAGTAGTCGATCATAAGATCGTCGATCGGTTCCAACGTCACTTCTAGCTCGGCGCCCCTCGCGTGGCCACCTACCGAATAGGAGAAGGGGCGCGCGATGCAGGCGACGCCGACACCCTCCTTTGTATTCGCGCCGCCGCCCTTGTCGGGATCACGGGGGCCATCAACAGCGGCATCGTAAGCCCGGCATGTGGTGAAGGCAGTGGCAAGGTTTGTGCCGGCAGGGCCACCGGGGATGACCGTCATATTGCCCGGCACCTTGTGCTGGAGATCGCCAGGCACCAGTTGCGCTTCCTGCCCTGAGAAACCGGCAGGACGCTCCGTAAAGGTGATGGAATAGACCGCCGCATTAATCCGAAGACGGCGGTCAAGAAGGTCCGTCTTGACGCCCAGCTCGTAGCTGATGAGCGATTCACCCGGCGTCTGGCCCTCCTGACCAGGCTGCGACGGCCGAGCCTGATAGCCTGGCAGACGATATCCGGACCCGGCAGAGAAATATATCATCGTTCGGTCGAACGGCTCATAGTTGATGCCGCCCTTCCAATCCCAGCGCTTTCCACCAATCGTGGTCTTGAAGAAGGTATCCACTCCGTCCGAACGGAATGCCGTCCCGCCGGGCGGAGTACCGTCATTCAAGCTAGAAAAGTCGACCCCCTTACCGTCATCGGACCAGCGCAGACCTCCGGTCACACTCCACCGCTCGAATGGTCGCAGCACCACGTTGCCATAAATGGCCTTAGACAATGGGCTGTAAAGCACGCGCTGAAAACGTTGCGTTCCAGCTCGCACGCCTTGGGGCTGCCCGAGATGCTCCGCACTTCCGTCGTAATAGAAAAAGCCAGCTACCCAGTCGACCCAGTCCATTTGCCCGGTGAGTCGTGCTTCTCCGGTAAAATGATTTTCATGAACTTCATGATAAATGATTGAATCATTCAGCACGGTGCCGTCGGATGCCGCACCGAATCTTTGGTCCATCTTGCGATATCCTACGATGGTCGTGAAATTTATGGAGTCTGTCAGCCCAATCGTAATCTTGCCGTTAATACCACGATTCTTGAGTGGTACATCATTGCCATAACACTTCCCACCACGGAATATAGATCCAGTATAATATGTATTTCCTGGTATCCTGAAGCCGGCTGGGAACGGGTCACAATAATTGTCATAGGTCTGGAAGGGATTATTTGTCTCGAACCTCTCGTCCCACCGAAACGGATTCTGTCCGGGGATAGAGAAATAATCCGCCATCGTGATGAAGTTCTTGTTGGCCTTAGTTTGATCTACCGTACCATCCGGCATCAGCCCGTAGGTTTGTTTATAGTCCGTGCGGAAGATGTGTTCAGCCGGAATTTCGTCATTCTGGTCAGTATAGTCACCGGAAATCAGCACCTCGACATTCGACAGGGGCTGCCAGAGAAACGAACCTCTGATGCCGCGGGTATCTTCCCCGCCGAGATGATCGATGACGCAGTTCTTCGGTTCGCGAACCGGAACGCCAACAAAGCTTGTATTCGGCGTCTGGAACGGAAAGGCACCAGCTAGTTCCGGCGTGCCGTTCTTGAACATCTGGCAGCTGAAATCGAGCATCTCCTGATATCCAGTTCGCTTCCTAGACGCCATGGACACGCTCAGCGCCGCTGTATTCGTCAACGGAATGTTGAACCCAGCTCGCAACTCCCGACGATTATAGCGTCCGACCGTTACTTCAATTTGCGCGGTGGCGTCCGTCAAACTTGGCTTTTTGCTCACCAGATTGACCGCGCCCGCTAGGGAGTTGCGACCGAACAGCGTCCCCTGCGGGCCGCGCAACACTTCGACATGATCGAGGTCTAGCAAGTCAAATTGCGAGCCAAACAGGAAGGGATAGTAGACGTCATCCACATAAAAGGCGACTGCCGGCTCCCCGGCAAGATTGGGGTCGGACTGCCCAATGCCACGCAATGACGCCGTTACGGCGGGGCCGTAGATACCTTCTGCCTTGCGAAAGCGGGCATTGGGAACAATGCCTCCAAGATCGGAGGCATTGACTACTTGGCGCGTTGCCAGCGTTTCCGCCGTCACGGCCGTGATGGCGATCGGCGTATCTTGGACGTTGGTGGCGACCTTCGTCGCCGTGACAATGATGTCGCGGCTCGAATCGCCCCTGTCAGCGCTCGCGCCATCCTGCGCCACTGCAGCGCTTGCAAAAGCCAGCGACAACATCGACACGGTCGCCATTCCTATTCTTTTCATGTCGCCCCTCCTCTGACGGCTGGTGATGTTCAATTGCATCATCACGTTTACTGGAGGCGCCATGGATCGCTTTACTGGAACGGATCAAGATTTTGTATTACAATAAATATTGAATTTTAGATTACTATACGCTTGCATTTTGAAATAATGATTATGATTATTAAATATTGTTATTTGAGATGATATTTTATACTATTGGCTATACATGCCATCGCCCAACAAGGGCTGGCAGGCGCACGGGCTGCCAACAGACACTCACCCCTTGGGGCCGCGTCCTCCGGGGACGAAAATCCGATCGGCGGTATCGAAGAACAAGGCCTTCTGCTGCGCCTCGGGCAGGTTGGAGGCGGATTCAAGAGCATATTGGACCCAACCGAACATGCTGCCTGGTGTATTGCCTACGTCGCTGCCCCAGACCATCTGGTCGGCGCCGAACGTCTTGACCATGTGCTCAAGAAACGGCTGCAAGGGCACCTTTGCGGCATGGAGTTGCTCGATCAGCAGAGTCGTATATTTGTAGTAGATGTTCTTGTGCTTCGCGAGCGCGATATGCTCAGGGCTCAGGCCATGGGTCGGACTAACCTCCGGACGTGGAAAGCCGATATGATCGAGCACGATGTTGACGTTGGGGTACTGCACGGCAAACTGGGCCACTGTCTTCATCGTCGCCGGCATGTTACCGCCGATCGGCATAAGAACGATGACGAGGCCCAGCCGGTTGCAGGCATCCCAGGCGCCCCGCGCCGCGTCGCTCAGAAAATCATAGGTGCCCTGCTTATCTGGCGCTCCGGTGAAACGCACGCCAGCGATCTTATTTTCGGCTGCCATCTTGGCAAGCGTTACCGGCGTCTCGGCCCCCACTGGATCGAGGATCACGACGGGAATGATACGATCTGGATGCTGTCGACTGATATCGAGCAGATAGCGATTATCGGTTTGATACGTGCTATTATATTGCACCCCGCAGCCCTTAGCGATGCCGCATTCATCCCAGAAAGCGAAGACTTCCTTGGGAGTCTGCGGAAAGCGCATCGCTTTTGCGACCATGATCTCCGGGCCATAGCGCGAGCGCGTCGCCTTGAACGGATAAGTCTCGACATCGTTCGTATAGAAGTGCCCATGTGTATCGTAGAGCTTGAAAGAGGGCGTGATGACATGCCCGAAGGCGGCCCTAGGCACTGTGGAGAGAGCGGCCGCGCCCAAGGCGGAACCCAGGAAAGTTCGACGTCTCAGCATGTAATCCTCACCTAAACTGTTGGAAGCCCCAAGCCCCGCACGCCGGCTCTGACCGGTCTCCAGCGGGCCCCGATGTCTAGCAATCGGCATTGGCCCCGACTTGATCGCAACGGCGCTGTTGTCTGTTCGCTTTGGCAATTGGCCTGCTCCGCAACGCACCGAAGGGGCATAAGCTTTTGACCGGACCGCAAAAAGGGTCGATCCGACCTTGCATTCTTGCGGACGGTTGCCCGACACTGCTGGGCAGGATTGATCTGAGAGGATGGCAATGAACGGGAAAACGGTGACCGCATGTGCGGCCCTGTCTTTGATCCTGGGATCGGTCGGCTGGGCGCAGGCAGCGACTGACCCGACGGATTCAGTCGACATCCTCGCGCGCGACATAGAGCGCCTCGAATCGCTGCGGGCGGTCAAGGATGTGCAGCGCAGCTACAGTCACTATGCCCAGTTCGGTCTGTGGACCGACATGGCAGACCTGTTCGCCACGAACGGCAATGTTGTCTGGGGCGACGAAACAATCGAAGGGAAAGCGGCCATCGCCCGCTGGCTGGTCCAGCGCGGCGGCCCGGCCGGTGCCGTTGCAGGCGCGCTCAACACCGAGATGATCGACGATCCGCTGGTCAACCTCTCCATCGATGGCAACAGCGCCAAAGTGCGCTGGCGCGGCATGGCCTACCGTGGCGACGGGAAGGGACGGGCCTGGATCGAGGGTGGCATTTACGAGAACGACTATGTCCGCGAGAACGGCCGCTGGAAGATCGCCAAGCAGCATTATTTTCCTCAGTTTGAAGGCAGCTATGCGGACGGCGTCAGTAACATTGGCCAGCAGGATCTGCCGATCGTGCCTTATCATTTCACGGTCGACGAGACAGGCATACCGATCCCTCCGGCGCAAGGCGCCGCCCCGGCCAGCGGCGCGACGCTCCGGACGCTTGCGCAGCGCGTCGCAGCGCTGAACGACGAGGACGACGTTCGCAACCTCCAGAACATCTACGGCTACTATGTCGACCTGCGCATGTGGGACGATGTGGTCGACCTCTTTACCGAGGATGGCGCGTTCGAGATCGGCGGCAAGCTCTACAAGGGCAAGGCCGGCGTTCGCCAGGCCATGGAGTTGATGGGGCCGGCTGGCCTCTCCCACGGCGTGCTCAACGACCACCCGCTGTTCGACACCATCGTGAAGGTCTTGCCCGGCGGGCAGGAAGCCTATGCGCGGGGCACCGAACTGGGCATGATCGGCGAGGCCGACAAGGAGACCGCCCATTGGGAGGTCAATGTGTTCCGCAACCGCTTCGTCAAGGAGGACGGACTATGGAAGATTCGCGAGATGCGGATCACGCCGGTGATGAAGGCGGATTTCAAGACCGGCTGGGGCAATGGCGGCATGCTGGGCACGGCCAAGGTTCGCATGCCAGCCTTACTCGGCCCCAATCCTGCGACAGGCAAAGCCGTCACCACCGGTAAACTCACCATCGTGTCAGCGACTCCCCTGACCCCTTCGGTCAAGGCGAGGCTGCTCTCCAGCACCACCACCATTCCGGATATCCGCCGCCGTTACCTGCGTTCGCTCGCCTTTGACGGGACCGAGAACGTCTCCTCGGCCTACGGCCATTATCTGGACGATTTCCAGTGGCCGGGCATGTCAGGGATCTTCGCGGTCAAGGGTAACAAACAGTCTCCCTTCGCGGGCTATTATTTCGGCCGGGATCGCATCGCCGGCGCCGCAACCGCCATGTATGGCGAAACCCCCGATCCATCGACGGTGATGCGCGCGCGCATCGCTTATCACTGGCGCATCCAGCCGGTCATCCACGTCGCGCATGACGGACGGTCGACACTGCTGCGCACGCGGCTGTTTCACCCAAACACGGGCAAATACGATCCCGCCAGCGGGCCCAATCGCGTGGGCACCATCCAGACCGGCATGTACCCCAATGATCAGGTAGTACTGGAAGACGGCATCTGGCGGCTGTGGACGCTGACCATCGACGAGCCTTACATGATGATGCCGAGCTGGCAAGGCGGCTGGTCGGCCGCCAAGCCACCGCCACCCGGCGGCGGCATGCGCGCCAGCCCGCTCCTCCAGCGCTATCCACCAGACCTGCTGCTGACGGCTTTGGGCAAGCGCGAGGAGGGCTTCGCCGGGGGGACGGGCAAGACCATCAACTGGCCGGATATCCTGCCGATGTGGTTCCATTACCGCAATCCAGTGAGTGGCCGCCAACCGGCGCTCTATTGGCCCGACTGCGTGCCATGCGAACTGCGCCCGGAAAACCGGCTCATCAACAACGGCTATCAGATGCCACCGACCGGACCAGCGATCGATGGCGTGGAGATCAAAGCGCCATGAGAACGAGCCACCTGCGGTACGATATACGCTTGGGCGACGCCTTTCCCTCCCGAACCTCTGATCGGAATAGCGCTGCGTAGTTGCCTGCGATCGCCCGTGCAGCATTGCCGGGACGCACCGCTACCTCGCCGGGCCGGTCGGATTATGATCCTATCCAGCGCCGACTGCGCTGCGACGCAGACAGTACGACGGCTGGCTCATCGGGTGAGAGCGCCCGTCAGGTGTGCGATGCTAATCCCGACCGGCTGAAACATCGCGGCCGAGCCTGCTTGCGGACGTTCGACCGAAAGCCGCCTCGATGATGCCGACCTGGTCTGCACCGGCAGTTGTTATTGCGATGCGCCAACCTGTGCATATCGGATCGTGGCCGCTATCCTGCCTGACCTTCATCACCACGGTTGATCACTGGCCGGTGTTCGCAGCCAATTCGCAAACCGGACTGTCGATAAGTTGTTTTGCCCTGCGACGCCCGATGAACTCACGCCCTATAAAGCCACTAACGGGGGCGGGGCAGGTAGGCCTCAGCCAAGGAATAGCTCGGATATGCCAACGTCGCGGTCATATCTGGAAGATCGGCGCAGGTAAAAAGGTCCGCAAAATGCAGCACTCGCCTTCGGTCCGCCGAGCCGCACGCCCACTAACTGCCTTCATCCGCGGACGAGCAACCGCGTGATCATTAGAGAGTGGCCTTGAACATCGCGAGCACGGCCGCCCACGCCCTGTCGGCCGCCGTGGCATCGTAATTGGCGTTGCCTGGCACCGCAAAACCATGGTTGGCGGGATAGACCTCCACCGTGCCTGTGAGCCTCCCCTCGGCGATGACCTTGCGCAGATCGTCCTTGTCCTCCGGCTCGCGGGCATCGTCGTCCTTGGCTTGTGCGACGAAATATACCGCATGAGTCTTGGGAACCAGCAGATGCGGGCTGTTGGGTCGCGGGGTCGCCACCCCCAGCCCGTGGATGCAGCCCACAGCGGCGATCCGGCCCGACACCGCAGCGGCGGTGCGCAAGGCATAAGAGGCACCGACATCATATCCGAGCGCGCCAGCCTTACGCCGTTTCGCGCTTTGCTTAAGGCTGTCGAGATAGGCCATATAGGCCACCGCATCACGCGCGATGCCGTCATCGGTCGCCGCCGCGCGATAATCCATCTGCCGCTGGCGCACCTCCGCATCGCGCATGTCCAGTTCCTCTCCGCTAGCTCTGGCGCTGCGGTAGAAGGCGTTGGGCTCGAGGACAACATAGCCCTGCCCCGCCAGTTTGCGACCCATGGCGCGATACACCGGGCGAAGGCCCGCGAGATCGTGCCACAGGATAACCGTAGGCCACGCTCCCTTGCCGGCGGGCGTGAAGAGCACCGCATCGGCCGAGCCGTCCGGCGTCGGGATGATTACATCCGCTTCATTCACGCCTGCCGGCGCACGTGCCGCAGAGGGGAAGGCCAGCGTGATCGACCCGGCGAGCAGGACAGACCGCCGATCCGCGCGCCAGCCCGTCGTCTCGGTTCCTCCGCCATGACGCTCACTCATCGCGCTGTCTCCACCGGCTGGTTCAGGTCGTCCGTCACGGTCGGAATACCGTGCAGGCGATATGCCTGACGCCACCGTTTACGTTGATACGGTCGTTCTTGAGATTGATGTAATAAGTGGTCAACAACGTGCCTGGCTCGACCTCAATAACGCGAGGGTAGCCCAGATCCCAACCGCCTGCGTCATCACGCAGGATCATTTCGGTGCCCCAACTCCTTCCGCCGTCTTCGCTGACACGATAGCGAATGCCCGGATTTGGCGGATTGCGATAGCCATAGACGGCGACGACACGCCCATCGCTCATCGGCACCAGATCAGCCGGCGCTCCCCAGTCATTGAGGCGCGAAAGCCAGTGCCAGGTCCGGCCCCCATCGAGGCTTTCATGGATTTCGGTCCAGATGACATAGCGCGCGTCCCGCTGGTAGCGCAGCGCGGAAAGCACGCGCCCATCCTTGAGTACAATCGGCCGGGGGTAGAAATGCGGCGCTGCAGCGAACGGGCTACCTCCCGGGTAATAAGGCGATTGCGGCTCCTCCTCGAAGATCGAACCGAGATAGAGAAACTGGACACCGTCCGGACTCGCGTAAACAATTGGGCGCGGCCCTTGCGCCCCGGGGGCCCAGGACTGCATGCCGAACAGCATGACGCCGTCCTCGCGCAGCGAATAAGTGGACGAGCCCGGCATTGATACGCCCGGAAAATCCCAGTTGGGCAGGATGGTGTGAGCTCGCCAGGTCCGCCCTCCATCGGTTGAGGCGCGCACCCATGGTCTGGCATTCGGCGCGAACAGAGCCGGAATACCGCCCCCCATCAACAACGTATCACGGTCGCGGAAATCGAGTGGCGGGAGCGATGACCAGTCGCTGGCCTTACCACCGGGCAAGTCGGCTTCCGATTTGATCGACATATCGAAGACCGGGACGATTGAGTTCCTGTCCCAGGTCTTTCCGTTATCTCGCGAACGAATCACGACGATCTCGCCCATGTTGCGCGTCAGTTTGCTGTGATCGACGTCGGCATATTGGCCATAATTGCTCGGCACGCGCTTGAAACCCGCGACGATGCTGCCATCGCGGGTTTTCCAGAGTCCGCAATAATGCGGCCAGGCCGCGAACTCGCGATCGTTCCGATAAACGACGTGGTGCGCGGCATTCGGGGCTCTCTGCGCGGGCCAGCCGGTCTTGGTGAGAACTTGCGTGGACGGAGAGCCCGATGCGCGACTGGCCGATAACATTGCCCCCGCGACCGACCCGCCTACAAGTGCCGCGCGACGCGTCAATCCTGCGCCGGGTTTCGCCCGTTCCGCCTCGTCCGCCATGCTGCACCTCCTCCAATAACGAGCGGATCAATCGACAGAAAAGATACTCCGGCAGATATGCCGAACGCCGCCGTTGATCTGAACCCTGTCGTCCTTGCTGTTGAAGTAGTAGATCACGCCGACCTTACCCTCGTCCGTCACCCAGGCGTTGGGATAGCCGAGGTCCCAGCTTCCGCCGTCATCGCGCACGATCAGTTCGGGCCCCCACGTCCTGCCTTCGTCTTCGCTCACTGTGGCGCGGATACCCGCAGGCATCAGGCGATAGCCGTAAACCATGACCAACCGTCCATCAGGCAAGCGCACCAGACTGCCGGGCGAGCCAAAATCGTTGACACGCGAGAGGAACTCCCATGTCCGCCCACCGTCGTCACTCGCATAGACTTCAGTCCACATGATCCCGCGCGGATCGCGCTGCGAGCGCAGCACGCAGAGCATGCGGCCGCTCGGTAGCATATAGCCACGCGGATAAAACCAGCGATGGCCACCAAAACGGAAGGTGCTGGTATAGTCGCCATCCGCATTGCCCCACGGATCGGCCTTCTTGGTAATGAAGGTGAGGAAGTGGAAATCGGTGCCGCGCGGCGGCAGTGCATAGACGCAGGGGTGGCGGTTCCAACCTCCCTTATCCACCTCCATCAGCCAAATCAGCGCCGTTCCGTCCGGGCGGATCAACACCGAGTTCATCCCGGAAAGCGAGTTCAGGCCATCAAGCGGCACCGGAATCGGCGGTCCCCATGTGCGGCCACGGTTCTTCGAGACGCGCACATTGGTCCGGCCGGTCGGCATGCCGAAGGAGGTCCCGGAATTGGCGATGAGAACATTCTTGTCGAGAAAATCGATTGGCTGAAGATCGCCGATTGTCTTGGCGCTGGCCTGGCTCTTGTCGGCACGCTCCATCATGTTGAACACCGGCGCCTGCCAGGTTTGGCCATAGTCCTTCGATCGTAGCGCCACCGCTTTGCTGCCCAGCCCCTCGCGACCGAGATTATCGTGACTGATATCATCGGCGTTACCGTAACGCGTGGTGATGGCGGTGACCTGCTGTAGCAGTTCGCCATCGCCCATGTCCCAGAAGCCCATGACATGCGGCCACCCGACCATCTCGTTTTCCCGGCGATAGACCACCATATGGTCCACATTGCCCAGCCGCCGGGGCGCGGCGTAACGCCGAACGGTCTGCCCGCGCGCCATCGCCGGCAGCAATAATGTCAGCGCGGCCCCACCACTCAACGCTCTCCTACGCGTCAGATTGACATGGGTTGCGGAGCCTAGTTCGCGCCCGATCGTCATCCCTCTCCCTCCGTTTGCAGCAGACCTTTGATAATCGTCGCGTTTCGCTACCACTCCGGCCTAAAGGCCTTGCGCGGAGGGGGTCAAACGAAAGCAGCCAGTCTACCCATCCGGTAAAAAAAGACTGCCCATTCCGTCCTGTCAGAGGTGCCGGCTAACCGAGCGAGGGAAAGAAGCTGTACCGCTCCGGCCCATCCATTCAAAGATGGGCGTAGCCGGCGGGATCTAACCCTAATGGAGGCTAACCAAAGCCGAGCGGCTTAACAAAGCCGAAATTTGAAAGTTTGTCTTTACTGGTCCGGCAGGACCGCTCCGAGTCCATCTATTAGTGCTGAGTGCGCGGCGTGGACCCGTACCTAGCGGAGCTTGGGAATCGGCGCTGTCAGGGCTTTCACCGGCTTTCTTTTTTGGCTTGCGCTGACGCAGCCGCGCCATCCGCCTTCCGTGCGGTAGGTTGTCCCGGTCAACAAGCAGGAATCAAGATGGCCCGAATCGCTCGTAGGCGCCGGTCGGGCAGCAACAGGGCCTGCCACAATGCTCGCCCCCCCAGCGCCCCTTTCGCCTACTCCACCGTCACCGATTTGGCGAGGTTGCGCGGCTGATCCACGTCCGTGCCCTTCAGCACGGCGACGTGGTAGGCCAGCAACTGCACCGGCACCGCGTAGACCATCGGCGCGATCAGCGGGTGGACCTTGGGCAGCGCCAGCGTCGCCAGACAGCCTTCGCCCGCTGCCGCGATGCCTTCCTCATCCGAGATCAGCACCACCTTGCCGCCGCGCGCCTGCACCTCCTGCATGTTAGAGACGGTCTTGTCGAACAAGGGACCGGACGGGGCGATGACGATCACCGGCACCGCCTCGTCGATCAGCGCGATGGGGCCATGCTTCATCTCGCCGGCGGCATAACCCTCGGCATGGATGTAGCTGATTTCCTTGAGCTTCAGCGCCCCTTCCAGCGCCAGCGGATAATCGGTACCGCGCCCCAGATAGAGCACGTCGCGCGCCGGGACGATCAGCGGGGCAAGCGCTTGGATCGCCTCGTCCTGCGCCAGCGCCTGATTGATTGCGGCGGGCGCCTCGGCGAGTTGTTCGACGATCCCTTTCTCCTCCGCCGCCGTCAGCCGCCCCTTGGCCCGCGCGAAATTGGCAGCCAGCGCGGCCAGCACCGCAAGCTGACATGTGAACGCCTTGGTCGAGGCGACGCCGATCTCCGGCCCGGCATGGGTCGGCAGCAACAGGTCCGCCTCGCGCGCCATCGAACTGGTCGGCACGTTGACGACCACGGCGATCTTCTGCCCCTCCGCCTTGGCATGGCGCAGCGCCGCCAGCGTGTCGGCCGTCTCGCCCGATTGCGAGATGAACAGCGCCAGCCCATCCTCCTCCAGGACCGGCGCGCGGTAGCGGAACTCTGAGGCGACATCGAGGTCGACCGGCATGCGCGCGAATTGCTCGAACCAGTATTTGGCGACCATGCCCGCGTAGAAGCTGGTTCCGCAGGCGACGATCGTCACCCGCCGGATCGTCGAGAGGTCGAAGTCCGGCACCGGCAGCGAGACCTGATCGTCGATCCGCCGCAAATAGCTGCGCAGCGTCTGCGCCACCACCACCGGCTGCTCGTAAATCTCCTTCTGCATGAAGTGGCGGTGATTGCCCTTGTCGATCATCGCGCCGGAGACGCCGGAGAGCGTCACCGCGCGCTCGACCGGCGCGTTATCCCGGTCGAACACCTGCGCGCCCTCGCGGGTGACAACCACCCAGTCGCCCTCCTCCAGATAGGCGATCTTCTGGGTAAGCGGAGCCAGCGCCAGTGCATCGGAACCGAGATAGGTCTCGCCCTCCCCATGCCCCACCACCAGCGGCGAGCCGAGCCGCGCGCCGATCAGCAGGTCCGGGTGACGGCGGAACAATATCGCCAGCGCGAAGGCCCCGTGCAGGCGTGGCAGCACGTCGCGCACCGCCTCCTGCGGGCTGGCGCCCTCCTCCACCCGCTCGCTCACCAGGTGCGCGACGACCTCGGTATCGGTCTCGCTATGAAAGACCCGCCCGCGCCCGATCAGTTCATCGCGCAGCGCCTTGAAATTCTCGATGATGCCATTGTGAACAACCGCTACCTCGTCGGTGGCGTGCGGGTGGGCATTGTTGGTCGTCGGCGCGCCGTGGGTCGCCCAGCGCGTGTGGGCAATGCCGGTCGTGCCGGTCAGCGGCTCCTGCGCCAGCGCACGGGCGAGGTTGATCAGCTTCCCCTCCGCGCGCCGTCGCGCGATATGACCGTCCACGATGGTGGCGATGCCCGCCGAATCATAGCCGCGATATTCCAGTCGCCGCAGCCCGTCGAGCAGACGGTCCGCAACATCCTCCGCGCCGACGATCCCGATGATTCCGCACATGCAGCGAGCCTTCCGTTGATCAGAGTGTGTAGGGGATGCGGATGCCCGGCATATTGGCCGGAAAATCCCTGTTATTGCGTGTCACGAGAATGCGCCCGCCGGTCTGGGCCGAGGCGAGGATGATCGCCGCGGACAGGCTCATCGCCGGGCGCTGGCGGTGGAGCGCAGCGGCGCGGCGGCTCACCTCGCCATCCACTTCAGCAATGGCGAACAGATCGAGGAACCGCTCGGTCTCCGCCACAGTGTTTTCCGGCGCGCCGGCGAGCAGCTCGGTCCAGCTGATCCGGCTGATCCAGCGGCGGCGCGCGCGGCGCAACTCGGCCCAGGCCGGGGGATGCTCATGGAGCGCGTCGACCAGGATGTTGGTATCGAACTGGATGTCGCTCACGCGCTCCCTCCGGCTTTCTCGCCTGGCTCGCCGCGCAACCCGCGCTCATAAGCCAACCCGTCGACCGCCGAGCCCTGCCGCGCCCACAGACCAAGGAACCGTTCCAACCCCCTGTCCGCCTGTTCCGCCCTGAACATCGCGACTGCTTCGCGCAACAGCGCGGCACGCGATATGCCAAGCTCCGCCGCGCGGGTATCCAGCCATTTCACATCATCTTCTGCAAGGTCGGCCAGGAGTCGCATGATATGCCGATATCATATACAGATATCATTGCAAGCGAAGCGGCCGTTTTTATCGGCATTGTCTCACCCCGCGCTCGTGCCGGCCGGATGCCCCAAAAAAGGAGAGGGCAGCAGGCCTGCTACCCTCTCCTCCTTTCTCATCGCCCCGCCGCCCTTGTCGACCAGAGGTCGACCCACGGAGCAGGAGATGAAACTGGCCATGCGGCCATGCGAAAACCACGTCGCGCGTGCCGTGGCACCCACCCCTTTTGGGGTGATGGGCATCCACATACCCTCTGTGCGCACGCACCGTGCCGTTGCGCTTCGCTCCCACAAACGACGCGCGAGCCCGGGCGGCAGCCCCATCCGGGACACGCAACCAGTTCTCGACGCGGATACTCTTGCCACGGGCACAGGTGGACTGGATTGGACGTTTTCGACATTGATACCACCACTCGTCGCAAACACTCCTCGATCCTGATGCGAGAAGCCTTCAACTGCCCTTTTTCTCCGCTTCTTTCTTCTTGCGCATCGCGTCGTGGAAGCGGTCGGCCCAGCCCGGCTTGACCAGTTGCTCGCCGCGGACGAGCCGCAGTTCACCATCGCCCACATCACGCGAGACCGCGCTGCCTGCCGCCACGATGGCGTCGCGTCCGATTCGCACCGGGGCCACCAGCGCGCTGTTCGATCCGATGAAGGCTCCCTCGCCGATGACCGTGCGATACTTGAAATAGCCGTCATAATTGCAGGTGATGGTGCCCGCGCCGATATTCGCCGCTGCGCCGACCGTCGCGTCGCCGATATAGCTCAGATGATTGGCCTTGGCGCCGCGGCCGAGCGTCGCGTTCTTGATCTCGACGAAATTGCCGACCCGCGCCTTTTCCTCCAGCTCAGCGCCCGGGCGCAGCCGCGCGAACGGCCCTACCGAGGCGTTCGGGCCAATCCGCGCGCCCTCGATATGGCAGAAGGCATGGATCACCGCACCCTCCGCCACGGTCACGCCGGGACCGAACACGACATTAGGTTCCACCGTCACGTCGCGTCCCAGCACTGTGTCGTGCGCGAAAAACACCGTTTCCGGCGCGATCAGCGTCACCCCGTCGCGCATCGCCTCCTCGCGGCGGCGCGCCTGCCAGGCGGCCTCCAGCGCGGCCAGCTCGACGCGGCTGTTAACACCGGCCACCTCTCCCGCGTCGGTCTCGATGACGGCGCTCTGTCGCCCATCCGCCGCCGCCAGCATGACGATATCGGGCAGATAATATTCTCCCGCGGCATTATCGTTGCCCACCCGCTCCAGCAACGCGAACAGATCCTCCGAGCGCACCGCCATCAGCCCGCTGTTGCACAGGTCGACCGCGCGCTCGGCCGCGCTCGCATCCTTATATTCGACCATACGCTCGATCCGCCCATCCGCCGCGATGATCCGCCCATAAGCAGCGGCATCGGCGGGCCGGAAGCCGAGCACGACGCAGGCCGGCGCGTCGGCACCATGCAGCCGGTCGATCATCGCGCGCATCGTCTCGGGCCGTACCAGCGGCACGTCGCCATAGAGGATCAGCACATCGCCGGAAAAGCCCGCCAGTGCGTCGCGCGCACCCGCCACCGCATGGCCGGTGCCGAGTTGCTCCGCCTGGACCGCGATCGCCACGCCGCTTCCCGCGACCGCCTTCTCGACCTGCTCGCGCCCCGCGCCCACCACCACCACCTGCCGTTCCGGCGCCAGCTCGGCTACGGCACCGAGCAGATGCAGCAGCATCGGCCGCCCAGCGATGGGATGGAGCACCTTGTGCAGGCTGGATTTCATGCGCGTCCCCTGCCCGGCGGCAAGAACGATCACGGCAAGCGGGCTGGTCACGGCGGACTCCTCGAGCTGAAACCACGTCTCGGGCATTAGCGCCATCCAGATCAGGCCCGTGGGCGGAATGGCGAAACGGCCCGCGCAGCCATTGCCATGTTTGACTTGATCGCGCCACCGCCGAGCGGGCATGGGAGCGCCATGACACACATCCCGTTCGCCGTTGTCGGCTTCGATCTCGATGGCACCCTCATCGATTCCAGCGCTGATCTCGCCGCCGGCGTCAATCATGCCCTCGCCAGCATCGGCCTGCCGTCCCACAGCGTGGAGGAAGTGAAAGGCTTCGTCGGCAAGGGCGTCAAGATCATGCTCGAGCGGGCACTGCGGGCGTCGGGCGACTATTCGGAAGCGCGGCTGGAGGCGCTACGGCCCGTGTTTGCCGACTATTACAGCGCGCATCTTGCCGACCACAGCCGGCCCTACCCCGGCGCGGTCGCTGCGCTGGAGACACTTGCGGAGCGCGGCGCCCGGGTGGCGCTGTGTACCAACAAGAGCGAGCAGTTCACCCTGCCGTTGCTGGACCAACTCGGTCTCACCAGGCATTTCGAAGCGATTGTCTGCGGCGATACGCTTGGACAAGGCGTACTCAAGCCCGATCCCGCGCCGGTGCGGGCGATGGTGGAGCGCGCCGGCGGAGGCCGCGCGGTGTTCATCGGCGACACCTCGCACGACGTTGAGGCAGCCCACGCCGCCGGGCTTGCGTCCATCGCGGTGCGCTTCGGCTTCGTCGACGCGGCGGACGAACTCGGCGCCGACGCGATCCTCGATGGCTATGCCGATCTACTCCCGCTGCTAGAGAATTGGCCGCGCTGATCACAACCCGCCACGCCCTGGCCCGACGCGGCCGAACTGACGGGCTTCTTTCCCGCCGCAACAAAGGCTAAGGATCGGCGCTATGGCACGCGTAGATCGTTCGATCGGGATTCTGCTCCTGTCGGTGGTCCTCGCGGCGATCGCCGTCTTTCTGCTGACACGCAGTTGGGAAGCGACCGCGATCAGCAGCCTGGCCGGTCTGTTCGCAACCGCCTTGCTCTACGACGCGATTCAACAGCGTATCGCCTTGGCCATCCGCCGTCCGCCTTCCGCAACGGCGGGCGGCGCGAGTAGCGATGAGTTGGCGACCCTTCTCGACGCATTGCCGCTCCCCTGCCTCATCATCCATCGTGGCCGGGTCGAGCGCTGCAACCGGGTCGCGCTCGATCTGCTCGGCCAGCACATCATCGGGCAGGATATGCGACTCGCGCTTCGCCATCCGGCCGCCATCGAGCTGCTCGCCCAGCCCGGCGGCGCGCGCGAGCCCGCGCGCATCGCGATTGCCGGCCTCGGCAGCGCCGAGCAAAGCTGGGAACTCGACATCCAGCCGCTGGAGAAAGACCGCAACCTCGTCCTGCTCCTCGATCAGAGCGGACGGCAGGCGACCGAGCAGATGCGCGTCGACTTCGTCGCCAATGCCAGCCACGAGCTGCGGACGCCGCTCGCCGGCATCCTGGGCTTCATCGAAACGCTCCGCGACCCGCTCGCCGGCAGCGATCCGGCGACGCGCGAGCGTTTCCTCACGATCATGGACGGCGAGGCGCGGCGCATGCAGCGCCTGGTCGACGATCTCATGTCGCTCTCCCGCATCGAGGCGGACAAATACCGCGCGCCCGACCAGCCGGTCGCGGTCCCGGCGCTGGTCGAGGAGGTCGTCGGCGTTTTCCGCCAAAGCCAGAACGAGCATGCCCGCAACATCGTGGTCCATATCGAGCCGGACGTCGCCACCGTGCGCGGCGACCGGGCGCAACTCAACCAGGTGCTCCACAACCTCGTGAGCAACGCCCTCAAATATGGCGCGCAGGGCACCGAGGTCACCGTCGCGGCGCGGCGGATCGACGACGGCATGACCGAGCTGTCCGTCACCGATCGCGGCGACGGCATCGCTCCCCAGCACCTCCCCCGACTCACCGAGCGCTTCTATCGCGTCGATTCGAGCCGCAGCCGTGCCATGGGCGGCACCGGTCTCGGCCTCGCCATCGTCAAGCATATCGTCCAGCGCCACGGCGGCACGCTGCACCTCGAGAGCAAGGTCGGCGAGGGCACGACGGTGCGCGTGGCGCTCCCTAATTTCGAAGGCCGCTAGCACGCTTTTCCACATCGGCAGGGGGCGTTGTCACAAAACCGAAACAGAAACGTCACATTGGCGCGATGGACCGGACCTAGGGCGACTCCGGATCTGATCATCAATCGCCCAGGAGACTTTTCCGATGCGGTACGCACTTTTCGCAGCGGCATCCTTGCTCACGCTCGCTGGCTGCCAGAATCAGGCAGGTGGCGGCGCCGGCGCAGCACGCGACCAGATCCGCGCGGTCGGCTCGTCCACCGTTTACCCCTTCGCCCAGGCAGCGGTGGAACTGTTCACCCAGGCCAACCCCGGCATGAAGGCGCCGATCATCGAATCGACCGGCACCGGCGCGGGCGTCAAACTGTTCTGCGACGGCGTCGGCGCCCAGTATCCGGATATCGCCAACGCCTCGCGTCGCATGAAGAAGAGCGAATTCGATTCGTGCCAGCAGAACGGCGTCAAGGACGTGATGGAGGTCCAGATCGGCGTGGACGGCCTCGCCTTCGCCGAATCAGTCAAAGGTCCCGGTCTCAAGCTGACCACCAAGCAGGTCTATGAGGCGCTGGCCGCCAACCCCTATGGCAAGGGCCCGAACAAGGCGAAGACCTGGGCCGACATCGACCCGACTTTGCCCAAGATCGCTATCACCGTCTTCGGTCCGCCCTCCACGTCCGGCACGCGCGATTCGCTGGCCGAGCTGGTGCTCACCAAGGGCTGTGAGAGCGATCCCGCGATGAAGGCCCTCAAGGGCAGCGACGAGGCGAAGCACAAGCAATTGTGCACCCAGATCCGCGAGGACGGCGCCTATGTCGACGCGGGTGAGAACGACAATCTCATTGTTCAAAAGCTTACAGCTAACCCCGATGCGATCGGCGTGTTCGGCTTCTCCTATCTTGATGGCAACCGCGACAAGCTGAAGGATGTCCCGTTGAACGGCGTCGAGGCGACCTATGAGACCGTCGCTGGTGGCACCTATCCCGGCGCACGACCACTCTACATCTACGTCAAGAAGGCGCATCTCGCCGCCGTCCCCGGCCTCAAAAACTATGTCGAGGCGTTTGCCGCCAACTGGGGCCCGGACGGGGCGCTCGCTCGCCGCGGCATGGTCACCGCGCCCGAGGACGTCCGCAAGGCCAATGCCGATGTCGTCACGAACCTCACCGCGTTGACCGGCGACAAGTTGAAGTGAGCGGTCCGGCCATGGCGCACCGGGAGCCCGAACGATGAGTGGAACGATGACCCTATTCGTCGTCGTCGCGCTCGGGTCGATCGGCTGGATCGTCGCGCGCGCCCGCGCCACGCGGATGCAGGCTGAGGTCGGGCGCCTCGCGACCAACAGCCTGCCTTCGCAGCACGGCTGGTATGTCGCGCTGTGGACGGCGCTGCCGGCGCTGGCCTTCCTCGCCATATGGGCGAATGTAACGCCCGCGCTGGTGCTCGATACCGTGCTGCAATCGCCCGCCGCGCAGTCCCTGCCGGCGGACGATTTCAGCCGGAGCGCCGTTCTTGGCGAGGCACGCGCCATCGCCAGGGGTGCGCAGGCAGCCGCCTTCAACCCGCAATCCATGACGCTGGTCGAGCCCTTCCGTGACGCCACCCGGCACTATGGCGGCATGGGCGCGTTGCTCGCGATCATTCTCGCGTTCGCGGGCGGCACCTATGCGCTCTCGCGCGTGCGCCCTGCCTTCACGGCGCGCCGCCGCGTGGAAAAGCTGGTGATGTGGGGGCTGCTCGGCGCCTCGCTGATTGCGATCATCACGACGGCGGGCATCGTCGGCTCGCTGCTGTTCGAATCGATGCGCTTCTTCTCGCTGGTCAACCCGCTCGATTTCCTGACCGGCCTCAAGTGGAGCCCCCAATCGGCCGCCATGGGCTACGGCAATGAGGACGCCTTCGGTGCGGTGCCGCTGTTCTGGGGGACGATCTTCATCGGCGCGATCATCGCCATGGTCGTTGCCATCCCGCTCGGCCTGATGAGCGCTGTCTATCTCACGCAATATGCCCGGCCGCAGGTCCGCAAGTGGATGAAACCGACGCTGGAGGTGTTGGCCGGCGTCCCCACCGTGGTCTACGGCTATTTCGCGGCACTCACCGTGGCGCCCGCGCTGCGCGGGTTCGCGGCGGCTGTGGGCATCCCCGGCGCCTCGTCGGAGAGCGCGCTGGCCGCCGGCCTCGTCATGGGCGTGATGATCATTCCGTTCGTCTCCTCCATGGCGGATGACAGCATCGCCGCCGTGCCGCAAGCAATGCGCGACGGCAGCCTCGCCATGGGCGCCACCACCAGCGAGACCATCCGCCGTGTGCTGATCCCCGCCGCGCTCCCCGGCGTGGTCGGCGGCGTGCTGCTCGCCGTCAGCCGCGCCATCGGCGAGACGATGATCGTGGTGATGGCCGCCGGCCTCGCCGCCAATCTCACCCTCAATCCCTTCGCCAGCGTGACCACCGTCACCACCCAGATGGTCCAGCTCCTCACCGGCGACCAGGAGTTTGACAGCGCCAAGACGCTTGCCGCCTTCGCGCTCGGCCTCGTGTTGTTCGTGGTGACGCTGCTGCTCAACATCGTCGCGCTGCGCGTCGTGAAGAAATACCGGGAGGCCTACGAATGACCGGCCAAGCCACCCTCACCCCGCAGCGGCCCACGTCCGGCGCCATATCCACGCCGCGCACGGCCGCGCCGACGGAGTGGCGCAGCGATGCCATGCGACGCCGCATTGCCCGCCGCTACTCTGCCGAGCGCCGCTTCAAGATGATGGGTCTGGCCGCAGTGCTGCTCTCTGCCGGCTTCCTCGCGTTCCTGCTCATCACCATGGTCGGCAACGGCGCGCGCGGCTTCATGCGGACCGAGATTGCTCTGCCGATCGATTTCCAGCGTAGCGCCATCCTGATCGATCCGGCCCTCCTGACCGGCGGCAGCGCCGAGCAGGCGTTGGCGAGCGCCAACCTCCCCGCCGTCATCGACAAGGCGGCGGACATCGCGTTCGGCGAAGGCGGCGCGCGGATGATCTCACCGGCCGCGCAGGCGGCGGTGCGCAAGGCGATTATCGCTGATCCCGCGATCCTGAACGGCACCGCTACCATCACCGTCCCGGCCTCGGAAGGCATCGACCTTGCAGCCAAGGGCCAGGGAAGCACGGCGAACGAGGCGGCCGTCGCGCGCCTCGAGCGGGCCGGCGCGCTTTCCACCGGCTTCAACCTGCGCTTCCTCACCGCCAGCGATGGCACGGATCCGACACTGGTCGGCATCTGGGGCGCACTCAAGGGCTCCCTGCTTACCATGGCGGTGACGCTGGCGCTGAGCTTCCCCGTGGGCGTGTTCGCCGCGCTCTATCTGGAGGAATATGCCCCACGAAACCGCTGGACGGACCTGATCGAGGTCTCGATCAACAACCTGGCCGCCGTGCCGTCGATCATCTTCGGCCTGCTCGGCCTCGCCATCTTCCTCAACCTCATGCACCTGCCGCGCTCGGCGCCGTTGGTCGGCGGCATGACACTGGCGTTGATGACCATGCCGGTCATCGTCATTGCCGGGCGCAACGCCATCAAGGCGGTGCCCCCCTCGATCCGCGACGCCGCGCTCGGCATCGGCGCCTCGCCGGTGCAGGTCGTCTTCCACCACGTCCTGCCGCTCGCCTTGCCCGGCATCCTGACCGGCACGATCATCGGCATGGCCCGCGCGCTGGGCGAAACGGCGCCACTGCTGATGATCGGCATGCGCGCCTTCGTCGCCTCCCCGCCCGGCGGCGTCATGGACCCGGCCAGCGTGCTGCCGGTGCAGATCTTCCTGTGGTCGGACGAGGTCGGGCACGGCTTCATCGAAAAGACATCCGCAGCGATCATCGTGCTGCTGGCCTTCCTGCTGACGATGAACAGCATCGCCATCTACCTGCGCAACAAATTCGAAAAGAAGTGGTGACGACACCCCATGGCTGAGATGCAGCATATCCCCAACGCCAAGATGTCCGCGCAGGGCGTGAATGTCTTCTATGGCGAGAAGCAGGCAATCCGGGACGTCTCGATCGAGGTCGATCTGGAGCATGTGACCGCGCTGATCGGTCCCTCCGGCTGCGGCAAGTCCACCTTCCTGCGCACACTCAACCGGATGAACGACACCGTTGCCGGCGCCCGCGTGGAAGGCCGCATCACGTTGGATGGCGAAGATATCTACGGGTCGGACATGGACGTGGTGCAGCTGCGCGCCCGCGTCGGCATGGTGTTCCAGAAGCCCAACCCCTTCCCCAAGACGATCTACGAGAACGTCGCCTACGGCCCGCGCATCCACGGTCTCGCCCACGGCAAGGCGGATCTCGACGAGATCGTCGAGAAGTCGCTTCGCCGCGCCGGCCTGTGGGATGAGGTGAAGGACCGGCTACACGAGAGCGGCACCGCCCTCTCCGGCGGCCAGCAGCAGCGCCTGTGCATCGGCCGCGCCATCGCCGTCGAGCCGGAGGTGATCCTGATGGACGAGCCCTGCTCGGCGCTGGACCCGATCGCTACCGCCCGCATCGAGGAGCTGATCCTCGACCTGCGCGGCAACTACGCCATCGTTATCGTCACCCACAATATGCAGCAGGCCGCGCGCGTCTCCCAGCGCACCGCCTTCTTCCACCTCGGCCGGCTCATCGAGCAGGGAGCGACCACGGAAATCTTCACCAATCCCCGCGAAGAGCGCACCAAGGACTACATCACTGGGCGCTACGGATGACACAGGACGACAGGACAAACACCATGCAGGACCACACCGTCACGGCGTTTGACGACGACCTCAACGCCCTGCGCGCGATGATCGCCGAAATGGGCGGTCTGACCGAGACCGCCATCGATCATGCCATCAAGGCGCTCACCACGCGCGATCTGGCACTGGCCCGGCAGGTGGTGGCCGGTGACGAGCGCGTCGACGAGCTCGATGCCCAGATCGAGCAGTTGGTGGTGCAGACCATCGCCCTGCGCGCGCCGATGGCGCACGACTTGCGCGAGATCATCGCCGTCCTCAAGATTTCCGGCATGGTCGAACGCATGGCCGATTACGCCAAGAACATCGCCAAGCGTGTCGAGGTCGTCACCGCCTCCGGGTCGCGGATGGAGCCGCTCTCGCTGTTGCCGGCCATGGCGCAGATCGCCCGCGAGATGGTCAAGTCCGCGCTGGACGCTTTCGCCGCGCGCGATGCCAGGCTCGCCCTTGCGGTCATCAATCGCGACCGGGCGGTTGACGATTTCTACAACAGTATCTTCCGCACGGCGGTCACCTTCATGATGGAAAATCCCAAGACCATCTCGGAAAGCGCCCACATCCTGTTCATCGCCAAGAATCTGGAGCGTATCGGCGATCATGCCACCAACATGGCCGAGATGATCCATTATGTCGTGACCGGCACCAAGCCGCCCGAACGGGAAAAGGGCGGCGACGTGGTCGACATCGGACCGGAGAACTGAGCCATGGCCCGCGCACGGATGCTGCTGGTCGAGGATGACGCCGCCCTCGCCGAACTGCTGACCTGGCATTTCCAGCGCGAGGATTTCGATGTCGTTCCCACCCCGGACGGCGAGGAGGCCCTGATCCTCGCGCAGGAGCAGACGCCGGACATCGTGCTGCTCGACTGGATGGTGGAGAATCTCTCGGGCATCGAGGTCTGCCGCCGCCTGCGTCGCATGAACGAGACGGCCAACGTGCCGATCATCATGCTCACCGCGCGCGGCGAGGAGGAGGACCGGGTGCGCGGGCTGGAGACCGGCGCGGACGATTATGTCACCAAGCCCTTCTCCCCGCGCGAACTGATCGCCCGCGTCAACGCGGTGCTGCGCCGCGTGCGTCCGGCACTGGCCGGCGAGGTGCTGACCTTCGGCGATCTGGAGATGGACACGGTCGCCCACAAGGTGCGGCGCGGCGGTGAGCTGATCGCGCTTGGTCCCACCGAGTTCCGCCTGCTCCGCCACCTGCTGGAGCATCCCGGCTGGGTTTTCTCGCGCGAGCGGCTGCTCGACAGCGTCTGGGGGCAGGATAGCGACATCGAGCTGCGCACGGTGGACGTCCACATCCGCCGCCTCCGCAAGGCGATCAACGCCGGCGGCCGCCCGGACATCATCCGCACCGTCCGCTCCGCCGGCTACTCGCTGGACGCCGACGCAGGGTAGAGCGGCTCTGGAGAGCCTGGGTGATCGCTTCGTTCGTGAATTGATCGTAGCCATCCGGCGTTCGCTTATGCTATTTGAAAATGCCCAATCCGCATAAAAAGCGGGGCACAAAGCGAGCAACCTGCTTGTGCCCATATGGCCCAAATTGCAAATAGCGCGCTACGCTCTCTCCGCACCGCTCCGTTGCTGATCGGGAACCTCGGCCGGCGCCAGCCTCGCTCAGAAATCATATTGCGCGCGCAGGCCGAACACGTTCGCATCATAGTCGCTGCGCCCTCCTGCCAGCACCGGTGTATCGCGCACCAGCACCCGCAGGTAATTGGCGAGAAACTTCACATGCTCCACCGGCACCCACATCAGTGACGCACCGAACGTGCGCTGGGTGCCGCCGACGATGCCGCGATCGGTGAGGTCTAGCCAGTCGTGGCGCAGGTTGATCTGCCAGGCGCCCGCGCCGCCCTTGTCCAGCCCGCGCGTCGGCTTGATACTGCCGAGCACGCCCTTCTTGTAGGTGCGCCCACTACCGCCGGCGAAAACATACCCAATCTCGCCATAGCCCCCGAAAAAGGTTGGCGCGGGCAGGCCCGGCCGCGCCACGCGCTGCCAGAAGCCTTCCGCCGCGACATGCACGGGGCCATGGATGGCGGCGAACTCCAGCCCGTAGCCGGTCTCCGCCGTCGCAGTGAACGCGCCGGTATCGACGAAGCGCACCTCGGTCGTCCGCGCGCCGGGTCGCGCCCGGTAGCGCAGCGTCGAAGCGAGGTCGTTGAGCTCGCGATGGTGCAGCGACCCACCGAATTGGAGCTGCGTGCCCCCCAGCTTGGGCATATAGACCAGCCGCCCGTCGAGCGAGTAGCTGTTGGCCGAGCCGCCGTTCCCCAGCGTGTCGAGGTCGTCGGCGAACACACCCGCGGCGACGAGCACATCGCCCACGCCGTAGCTGGCGGAAAAGCCGAGTCGTCGCTCCATACCGAACGCCTGGGTGAAGGCGGCGCGCTCCAGCATGCTGGTATCGAGGTCGCTGGTCACGTCTTCCAGCGAGGTGATCCGGTGATGGCCGAGCGTGAGGGTGAGCGGACCGTTGTCATAGGTCAGCCACGCGTCGGTGAACTGCACGGTGTCCGGTGCCACGTCGGCTTCCAGCCGATAGCCGAATCCGCCGCCCATTTTGCCCTCCACGCCCAGATAGGCGCGCCGCACATCGGCCGACCAGCCCAGCGTGGGCGCGGTCATCCCGTTCGGGCGGGAAACGACGTTGGTGTCGATCTGCAGCCGTCCACGCGGCTTGATGGTTACGCCGGAGGCCACTAGTTCGCGCGGCGGTTCGGCTGGCGCAGCCGTGGGCTGAGGAGCGGCCGCCGGGCTCTGAACGGCGGCGCTTTCCGACGGTGCGGCAGGGCTTTGCGCCGTCTCGGCCGAGCCGAGCCGCGCCTCCAGTTGATCGAGTTGCGCACGCATCCGCGCGATTTCCGCACGCAGCGCGGCGGCGTCCTCGGTCGGCGCGGCAAGGACCTGCCCCGGCACAAGCAAGGCAGCAGCAAAAAGCGGGAACAGCATAGGGGTTCGCAAGGGGGAAGCTCCAGTCGTCCGGTGGCGAGCGAGCGCCTATGACAATTATATTACGTATTTAAGACCATGTATGTTGCGGATCCGTGACGTGCGGCTGCGCGGCGCGGGAGGCACGCGCGACGGACGGAATGCGATGGATGGCGCAACGGGCCGCACGCGTCGGGCGAGCCCGTCGCATGGTCTAATCGGAATATGGGCTGCGCTAGGCTCCGTCGCGGCTTTCGATCAGCTTCAGCAGGCGCCGCTCGACCGGAGCGAGCACCCCGGCCAGTTCCTGTCCGCGCCGCAGCACCGCGCCTGTCTCACCGATCAGCGCCCACATGCCCTGGCGGTGGCGCAGCAGCGGCCGCTTCTCGATTCGCACCTCCGGCCGTTCCGCCGAGCGGCGGAAGGCCGAAAAAACTGCCACGTCGCGCGTGAGGTCGATCGCATAGTCCCGCCAATGTCCGGCGGACACCATGCGGCCGTAGAGGTCCATGATTCGGGAGAGTTCGACTCGATCGAAGGCGATCTGCGTCGGGGCCGCCCCGGGCCGCGGAAACGGCGTGACGTTGCTGATCATCACGCGCTGGTGCGCGATTGGCCTTCGGGCTCGCCATCCCGCTCGGCGGCCAGTTCGGCCAGCCGCTTGCGCAGATTCTCTACCTCGCACTGGAGGATTTCGAGACGCTGCGTCGCCGGGTCATACGTCTCGGAGCAAGGCGTGCCGTAGGGGGTGAAGCTTTTCTGATATTCCTTGGCGTCGACCAGCGTGGCCCGCGCCGGGATGCCGATCATTACCGCCCCGGCCGGTACATCCTTGGTGACGACCGCGTTGGCACCAATCCGCGCCCGCTCGCCCACCGTGATCGGCCCCAATACCTGCGAGCCGGAGCCGATGATCGAGCCGTCGCACAGCGTCGGATGGCGCTTGCCAGCGATGCCGTTGGCCGGGTCGGTCCCGCCCAGCGTCACGCACTGGTAGATCGTCACATCGTCACCGATCTCCGCCGTCTCGCCGATCACCGTGAAGCCATGGTCGATGAAGAAATTCTTGCCGATCTTGGCGCCCGGATGGATGTCGATCGCGGTCAGGAAGCGCGAGAAATGGTTGACCAGCCGCGCGAGGAAATACAGCCGCCAGCGGAACAGCCGGTGCGCCACGCGGTGTAGACCCAGCGCCCACACGCCTGGATAGATCAGGATCTCCATACGGGAGCGTGGCGCGGGATCGCGCGCCTTGACAGAATCGAGATAGGACAAAAGTCCCATGGCCAAACGCCCCTGCTGTATGACAAGACTCCTATCTAAAGGTTGCGTGTGCGCATTTCCAGAGAGATAAGCCCCTGCCCGGCAGGCCGATAAAGCGCTTGCATTATGGGCCCACCCATTTATTTGTCGATCAAATGAATTGAGAAAGGGGTGCGCGTGCACGAAGGCTGGCTCCAGTTCCTAGAAATATTGTTGCCTTTCATACTGGTCGGCTTCGGGGCACAGATTATCGACGGCGCGCTGGGCATGGCCTATGGCGTGATCTCGAGCAGCCTGCTCCTCACGCTCGGCGTTCCGCCGCGCGCGGCGTCCGCCAGCGTGCATGCGGCGGAGACCTGCACAACCGCCGTCTCCGCGCTCAGTCACGTCCTTCACCGCAATGTCGACTGGAAGCTGTTCTGGAAGCTCATCATTCCGGGCGTGATCGGCGGCGTTTCCGGCGCCTATTTCCTCTCCAATATCTCTGGCGACGTCATCAAGCCCTATATCCAGACCTATCTGGTCGGCATCGGCTTGTGGCTGCTGTGGCGCGGCTTCATGTACCCGCCCAAGGCGCGCGATCCGCGCTTCGTAGCCCCGCTCGGGCTGGCCGGCGGCTTCCTTGATGCCACCGGCGGCGGCGGCTGGGGCCCGGTGGTGACGTCCAACCTGCTCATCCAAGGCGCGAGTCCACGCCACACTATCGGCACGGTCAACACCGTCGAGTTCTTCCTCACCCTGTCGATCAGCATCACATTCCTGCTGCATCTCGGCTGGGAGACGTTTACCACCGCCACGATCGGTCTGCTTGTCGGCGGCGTCATCGCGGCCCCGTTCGGGGCATGGATCGCGCGACATGTTCCGGCCAAGCCGCTCCTCATCATGGTGGGCTCGATTCTCACGCTCACCGCGAGTTACGGTATTGCTCGCTCCCTTGAATTGATCGGTTAAAACGCTTAAATTCCTACTCGACCATCGAGAGGAACGATCAATGTCGAGCTACATGCCGACGCTCAAGCAGCTGCAATATCTTGTGGCTCTTAAGGAACATGGTCATTTCGGTCGGGCTGCGGAGGCGGCTTATGTCACCCAGTCCACGCTGTCGGCCGGTATCCGCGAACTTGAGTCGCTGATCGGTGTCACGCTGGTCGAGCGCACGCGGCGGATCGTGCGCTTCACCGCGCTCGGCAATCGTATCGTCGAGAAAGCTCACCGCGTGCTGCGCGAAGCGGAGGAACTGGCCGCAATGGCGCAGGCCTCAGGATCGCCGCTGGTGGGTGAGCTGCGCATGAGCGTCATCCCTACCATTGCGCCGTTTTTGCTGCCTAGCCTCCTCCCACGCTTGCGCGCTGAGCGACCTGCGCTCCAGCTCTATCTGCGCGAGGAAACCAGTCACGCCGCGCTCGATTCTCTGCGCCACGGCCATGCCGATTGCGTGCTGCTCGCCCTCCCCTTCCCGTGTGGCGATGTCGAGACGGAAGTGCTGTTCCCTGATCCGCTGCTCGTCGCTTTCCCGAAGGACGACCCGCGCGATCCGCCCCCGCAGATCTCGCCGGACATGATAGATGGCAACCGCCTGTTGCTGCTGGAGGACGGCCACTGCCTCAAGGACCATGCGCTGGCCGCCTGCAATCGGGCAGAGCTGCGCAACGAGGCCACCATCACCGGCACATCGCTCCACACGCTGGTGCAGATGGTGGATAACGGCCTCGGCCTGACCCTGCTACCCGACATGGCGATCCAGGGCGGTATCCTCACCAACACGCAGATCGTCACGCGCCCGATCGGCTCCCCCAGCGCGCATCGCGACATCGCCCTTATCTGGCGCCGCAACTCTCCGCGCGAGACTGATTTCCGCCTGATGGCTGACATTTTGCGCAACGCGGCCACCCAGCAGAAGGAAGCCGTGGCGGCCTGAACGGCACCGATCTCGGAGGACACATGACCCAGCACCGCATCTATGCGATGAGCTTCGCGAAGGTCTATCCGCTTTTGGTCGCCAAGGCGGAGAAGAAGGGGCGCACCAAGGCCGAGGTCGATGAGATCATCCATTGGCTGACCGGGTACAGCCCGGAGGCACTGTCCGACCAACTGGCGAAGTCCGTGAGCTTCGAGGATTTCTTCGCACAGGCGCCCCGGATGAACCCGGCGCGGTCTCTCATCACCGGCGTGGTTTGCGGCGTGCGTGTGGAAAGCATCGAGGAGCCCCTGATGCGCGAGATCCGCTATCTGGACAAACTGATCGACGAACTCGCCAAGGGCAAAGCGATGGAGAAAATCCTGCGGAGATGACCGGCGGCTCCGGGCGCGTTCCTCTTTTTGGGCGGTGCCGTCCGCCCACTTGGCGACGACCGCTGACGACACTTGTTGGCCGGGGTTGTCGTGACCAGACAGACCGCGGCGGCATCGTTCTTCCAGGCGTGTCATATCCATCGGGTTCGATGGACCGGTGCGAGAACACGTCCAACCTTCCCCGCCCCCCCTATCCAGCTTGATTTGGGCCACAGGCGCTGGCATCGATCCCGGCGGGGAACGTGTGCCCCCGATCGCGCGTCCGTTGAAGCCGAGGTTCGTTGCCCAAACCGTTCCGCTCTCGTTTTCGCGCCTTGTCCGAGCGCGTTCGCGCGCGATTTGGAGAGCGCGCCGCAGCGATGGCCCTGGCCGTGCTGCTCGAAGCCTTGCTCGGAGTACTTCTTCTCACCCTTTCTCCGTCGATCGTGCGTCGCGAACAGGCAGAGATCGCGCTGTTTACCGTCGATGTTCCCCCGGATGCGGAGCCGGAGGCGCAACCGGAGCCGACCCGGCCCGAACCGGAAGATCCCGACGCGCGCCCGAGAAACCAGGCGCCCAAGCCTGAACAGCCTGCGCCGGAACCTGATGTGGTGCCGCCGGAGCCTCCGCCCCCAGCCCCGCCCTTGCTGGTGCTGTCTCGCGACCAGCTGGCCGCAGCAGATATCAGCACCATGCGACCGGCGCCCGCCCCGCCCGCGCCCCGGTCCGCGCCGATCGGCCCGCCCGCTTCCGCTAATCCGGGCGACAGCCAGCGCGTCTCCGGACAGGGCCCCAACGGCGAACCGCTTTATGCCGCCGCCTGGTATCGCGAGCCCTATCCCGACGAACTGCGCGGCTATCTCTCCACGGCGCAGGGGCCAGGCTGGGGCCTGATCGCCTGCCGCACCGTACCGGACTACCGCGTGGAAGATTGTGTCGCGGTGGGCGAGTATCCACCGGGGTCGAATATCACGCGCGCCATTCTGGCCGCCGCATGGCAATTCCGGGTCCGTCCCCCCCGCGTTGGGGGCCGAACCATGGTTGGGGAATGGGTGCGCATCCGCATCGATTACCAAATGCGGCCATCACCCACTCGCTAGACCTGCAAATATTGTATCAGGATTTTGATTTTTATATATGAAACAATACGTTAGCATATAAATCAGATGCAGCCCCGCGACTTTCGAAAGAAAAATTGCGGCGCTGATCCTATTCGCGGGTCCACCCGGCGGCCCGCTCGTCGTCCGCAGCGGCGGCCTCCACCCAGGCACCCGAGCCGTCATGGCGGATGGTGCGCTTCCAGAAGGGCGCGGAGACCTTGAGCCAGTCGATGAGGAAGGCGCAGGCCTCCAGCGCGGCGGTGCGGTGTGATGACGCGGTGCCGACGAATACGATCCGGGCACCCACTGGCAGGGTGCCGTGACGGTGGATCACCGTCGCGCCGAGCAGCGGCCAGCGCGCGGCCGCCTGCGCAACGATCTCGCGGATCTGCTGCTCGGTCATCGCGGGGTAATGCTCCAGATGCAGCGCCGCCAATCCGCCGTCGTCGCGTACCAGTCCAGTGAAGCTCGCCACCGCGCCGCCGGGCAGCGCCTCCAGCGGGGCCAGTTCCGTCGCCGGATTGAAATCCTCAGGCCCCACCCGCACGAGGAGACGCGGCGCCACCGCTCAGCCCCCCGTGACGGGGGGAAACAGCGCCAGCTCGCGTGCTTCTCCGATGGCCGTGTCAAGGGGCACGAAGCGCTGGTCGAGCGCGGCGCGCAACCGGGCGCGGTCGGCGAAGGCCGCGGCGTGGCCGGGACTTTCGGTCGCCAGCGCGTCGAGCAGCGTGGCGATCGTCGTCTGCGCGCCCGGGTGGTCGATCTGCTGCTCGTCGCGGCCGATGCGTTCGCGCACCCACGCGAAATAGAGGATAGTGAGCCCGGCCATGGCTCAGGCGGTCATGTGCTTCAGGCCGACGCGCAGATAGTCCCAGCCGGTCACAAGCGTGATGAGCGCCGCCGCCCACAAGGTGACGAGTCCGAACAACTGGATGAACGCGATATGCGGCAGGCCCCCGGCGAGAATCAGGGCGCCGAGCGAAACGAGTTGCAGCGCCGTCTTCCACTTGGCGAGGCGCGAGACCGGCACCGAGATACGCAGCCCGGCGAGGAACTCGCGCAGGCCGGAAACGGCGATCTCGCGCAGCAGGATGACCAGTGCCGGTATAATATGCACGTCCTGGATATTGCGGTTGGCGCACAGGATGAGGATCACCGCGCCGACCATGATCTTGTCCGCGATGGGATCCAGGAAGACGCCGAGCTTGGAGACCGTGCCCTGGGCGCGCGCCAGATAGCCGTCGAAATAGTCGGTGATGCCCATCAGGCAGTAGAGGCCGAACGCCAGCAGATAGCCCAGGCTCCAGGCCCGGTCCGCATCCGCCGGCCACAGCAACGCGACGAGCAAAGGCACGGCGAGAATGCGCGAGAGCGTCAGAAGGTTCGGCAAGAGCATCACGGCGTACTCAGGCCTGCCACAGCGGATCGCCGCAGACAAGGGGCCGCAAGCGGTCTCCAGCGAAAGCGAGAGCGGACGGGCCGCCCTCCACGGAAGCCGGACGGATGACATTGTCCATCTTTTCTGCACCGCTGTCTTTTCTCCGACCCGTTTCGGGTCTAGAACGCCCCCGCGGCGGCTCGGGTCCCGCCGACTATAATGAGCAGATTCCCTCATGCAGGCATCCCTGCGGCTTCTTGCGCACCGAAAATTTCTTCCGCTGTTCACAACGCAGTTCCTCGGTGCCTTCAACGACAATCTATTCAAGACGGCGATGATCCTGTTCGCCACCTATGTCGTGTTCGAGGATCCCCGGCAGGAATCGAATTTCAACGCCATCGCCACCGGACTGTTCATCCTGCCCTTCTTCCTCCTCTCCGCACTGTCCGGCCAGCTTGCCGACAACATGGACAAGGCGCGGATCATCCGGCTGGTAAAGCTGGCGGAAATTGGCATCATGGCGGTGGGTGGCCTCGGACTACTTCTCTGCCAGTCGTATCCATGGACCGGCGTGGGCCTGATGCTCGGCGCGGTGTTCGCCATGGGAATTCACTCCACCTTCTTCGGCCCGATCAAATACGCCATCCTGCCGCAGCACCTTCCGGAAGACCATGTGCTAGGCGGCACCGGTCTGGTCGAGGCGGGGACCTATATTGCCATTCTCGCCGGCACGATCGTCGCGGGATGGATCACACCTGCAATGGCTGCCGGCGCTGTATTCGCCATCGCGCTGGTCGGCTATGTGGCGGGCCGCTTCGTCCCCCCGGCGCCGCGCCTGGGGCCACCCGTCACGCTAGACTATAACCCTTTTCGCGCCTCCTGGCGGCTGATCTACGGCACCATGCATATCCGCCGGCTGTTCCTCGCCATCATGTCGATCAGCTTCTTCTGGATGATTGCGACGGTGCTCATCGTTATCTTCCCGCCAATGGTGAAGAACGATTTCACTGCCAGCAAGGAAGTGGCCAGCCTGTTCCTGGCTATTTTCTCAGTCGGCGTAGCCGTCGGCTCGATCGCGATCAACCGGCTGCTTCAAGGCCATGTCTCTGCACGTTACTCGCCCATTTCGGTGCTGATGATGGCGGCCTTCGTCTGGTTCTTCCAGTTCGTCTCGCAAGGCTGGGTGCAAGCCCCCGCAGGTACGCTCTATAGTGTATCGGAGTTCCTCGCTCAGCCGCATAGCTGGCGGGTTCTCGTCGCGCTGTTCGGTATCGCCATGTTTGGCGGCATGTTCGTGGTGCCGCTCTATGCTTTTCTCACCACCACCGTCCGCAAGGACGAGACTGCACGCACCGTCGCCGCCAATAATGTCGTCAATTCCGGCGCAATGGTATTCGGCGCGCTCGTCATTCTTGGAGCCACCGGGGCGGGCCTCAGCAACAGCCACGCTTTGCTGATCGTGTGCCTGATGTGCTTTTTCTCAGCTTTCCTTGCAATCAGGCTTCACCGCGCGTGCGACGCCGACGCGCAGGTACCCCAGCAGGAGCGGGCTGGGACGGCCGTTTCAATCAGAGAATGAACGTGTAGGCGACGGTAAAAAAAGCCGCAAAGCTGAGCACGAACAGCTTCCAATCCTGATCTTCATCTTCCGAGGGACGCACGGGCGACCGTGCGGTCTCCTTCCGTGGGATGGTCAGCACATGGGCCGGCAGGCTTCGGCGGAACGGGTGCCGAGCCTGTTCGTGCGTCAAGACGAGCGCTCTCCTCATGTCAATTATAGTTACTAACATATTAACCTCACTTCCAGCGGCAATGAGGGTGAACGAACTACCGTCCCACACCGGAACACCGCCTCCGTTCACCGCATGAGCACTCAATTCGTCGAAAAAGTGCGATGCGAAGGACCGTTCCCGCACATGGAAAACACTTTATTAACTTCGTTACGAGCATGGTTTCAGCCACGTCACGCCTAGAGCGTTTCAGCATGATCCGGAGTTTCTTCACCCATGCTCGCCAAGATCAAGTGCGCTACACCGTTCGTTCTTGCGACCCTTCTCACGGCGTGCGGCGGAGGCGGTGCAGTCAATTCCACGCCCACACCGCCTTCTGGGAACCCGGCACCAACGCCTGCACCGACGCCTTCGCCTACACCAGGCACCAGTGGTGCCAATGATGATCTCACGGGCGTTTTGAAATCAGAGAATTTCCGTGGCGACGGCGTCAATGCGTCCGGGCGCTTCCATGCGGATGGACGGCCAGTCGAAAGCGGCGCAGCAGCCTCCGGCTCGCTCTCAATCGCCTACGACGCTGCGACGCAAAGCTACACGATCCGCACGGCAGGACGTAGCGCCACCTTCGTGCCCGCCGATCTCGTGGCATCTGGCTCGCCAGATTTTGTCAGCTTCGAGAAGATTGGGGCGACCAGCGAAGCGTTGACCATGACCCGGCCCGGAACGAGCGGCCCGCTAACTTATCAATATGTCAGCGGCGGCGCTTGGGAGCGCGCGACACTGAGCGGCGGCGTGCTCGATTTCTCATACGATCCCTTCACCTTCGGAGTCCCGACGCCCGACGCGGCACTGCGCCGCACCGGCACTGGCACTTACAGCGTAAGCCTGGTCGGCGCGCGGGCTATGGATGCGCCTTACGCCACCGCCGGTAACGGGACCCTACAGGTCGACTTCGGGCGGGGCTCGCTTTCCAGTAGCGGCGTGCTGACGAGCATCGACGTGTCCACCGGTCTCATCAAGAGTATCGGCGTCTTTTTCGGCGAGGCAGATCTGCTGAGCACCACGAACGCCTTTTCCGGAGATTTCTCCATGGATGACGGCAAGCGCTTTACCGGCGGCTGGAAAGGTCGCTTCTATGGACCAGGCAGCCAGGAAGTGGGTGCCGTCTGGCATCTCGCCAGCAGCGACGGAGAGGTGGCGGCGGGCTATATGCTCGGACGAGGAGATGGCTCCATCGCTCCCTTCAACAGCACGCTGACGGATCTCTCGTTCAGTGAGGGTTTCGCGCACCGCTTCAGCCAGTTGGCTTATACGGATCTCGGCGGCGGCACCAGCGCCGCTGCCCCTGCTTCCATCCGTTCGGACAGCGCATTCGCGGTCAACCCCGATAGCGGTCAGTTCACGTACGTCGACGGGGCACGGAGTATCAGCACGCAATTCGGTCCGACATCGCGTGTCGCCAGTGAATCGACCAGCGCCGTCGACGTCTACCGGATCACCGATACGGATGGCCTCACCTATACGCTCACCCTGAATAAGGCGGGTGCCGGCAATCCGACGATCGCCCTCACCTACGCCAGCTTCGGTCATTGGGAAAAGGCCCAAGGCACGACCACGGACCGGTTGGACCGTTGGTTCGCGTGGGGCATTCGCACCAATGGCTTCCAGATTCCGACTGGAACCGGCCATTTCGACGGGATAGTTCGAGGCACAGCGGCGCGTTTCAACGGCGGCGAGGTCTATTCCCTCAGCGGCACGAGTCGCTTCGATATGAACTTCAGCGCTGGCAGTTTCACCGGCTCGATCAATCCGATCGGCACCAGTCTGGCGAACGGTTCGACCCGTGATTTCGGGACGTTTGGGCTTGTCGACGGGGTCATCGATGTGGACGCAGGCTTGAATGCGAATATCGTCGACGGCAGCAACGCCTATCTTGGCTTCTTCGAAGGTGCTCTGTTTGGACCGCAGGCCACCGAACTCGGGGGCAGTTTCGGTTTCCAGACCGAGCCAACCAATGGCACCATTTCGCCAAGCAGCAATGGCGCGATCTTGAACGGCGTCGTCGTCGCGCGGCGGCCTTGACCGTTGACCCAGCCCATAGCTTTTTGTTGATGGTCGCATGAAACACACTGCGCCGGGCGCGCTCGCCCTGATCTGCGCACTGGCTTTCCATAACGCGGCCCACGCCGAGCCGGTGAATGATGAAATCCTGCCAGCAGGGGCGCACCTGTCGGGTGACGCCACCGCCCTCACGGGCCTCAGCGCTGCACAGCTTTTCGACCTTGCCGAGCAGGCGCGCGCTGCTGGACGGGCGGCGGACGCAGAGACGATCTACACCGCACTGACCCGCGATCCCAATATCGATATTCGTTCGGAGGCACGCTTCCGCCTGGGCATGATGCTGGCTGAGCACCAGCGCCACGCCGATGCCGCCCTTAGTTTCCGCGCCATTCTGGACGAACAGCCCGGCGCAGCGCGAGTGCGACTGGAGCTGGCGCGTGTGCTCGCGGCGATGGGTGATGAGGGACGTGCTCGCCAGCAGATCCGTCAGGCGCAGGCGAGTGGACTGCCCCCCGAAGTTGCGCAGGTCGTCGATCGGTTCGCCGCCGCTCTGCGATCCAATCGGCGGTTCGGCGGCAATTTCGAATTCGCTATCGCGCCCGACAGCAACATCAACCGAGCAACTGATGCCAAGACGCTCGATACCGTCATCGCGCCGCTCACCCTCTCCGACGATGCCCGCCAACAGTCCGGCCTTGGCGTCCACTTGACCGGCCAGATCTATGCACGGCTCGGCCTCACACCGCGCCTGACATTGGTGCCACGTGTTTCAGGCGACGGCACGTTCTACCGGGCCGGTGCGTTCAATGACGTATCGGCCAGCGCCCTCGTCGGCATCGAGTGGCAGGCGGGACGCAATCGCCTGATCCCTTCGGGCGGTGTGACGTGGCGCAGCTATGGCGGCAAGACCTATGCGCGCACTCGAACGGCAGACATCCGTTGGACACACCGGCTAGGTCGTCGCGCCCAAACCGATACAGTCTTCTCCTACGGTCGCACGGATTATGTCCGCAACGCCCAGCAGGATGGCTCCTTGTACAATCTGAACCTGAGCCTCGAGCGTGCGCTGACGGCACGCACCGGCATCGGTATCAGCGTCAGCGGCAACCGCCAGACCGCGCGCGACCCTGGCTATGCGACGGCGTCAGGCGGCGTCACCCTGCTTGGCTGGCGCGACATGGGCAAGGTAACATTGTTCGCCAATGCCACCGCTCGTCGACTGGAGGCGGATGCGCGGCTCTTTCCTTTCACCGACCGGCGTAGGGAATGGTATCTGCGCGGGGGCATGGGCGCTACGCTGCGCCAGATCGAGGTGGCCGGATTCTCGCCCGTTCTACGTGTTGCCTATGAGCGCAATATCTCGACGGTCGAAATTTACGATTATCGCCGCGTTGCAGTCGATATCGGGATCACCCGTGCATTCTGACCGGTCTCAGACTAATGCCCGGCTAAGATATCCTCTACCGGCGTCGTCAAAATGTAGCGCATCGTAGAAGCCATACGCTCTGCCCGTGGGTGCGCGTGCGACAATGCGACGGTAGCCTGCCTGGCGAGCCAGATCTGCAGCAGCTTCAACGAGCGCTCGTCCGAGTCCTCGTCCGCGCGACCCTTCGATGATGAAGATCTGTTGCAGCACGAGTGCGCTGGCTATCTCGTCCACTGCCATTGTCGCATAACCGACGACATATCCGAACCGTTCGACAACCAAGCCATGGCACAAAGGAGAGGTCGTCGCCAATTTATCTCCAAGCGTTATGGCATCAATCGACGGCTGGGCGTCTCGCTGATGCACCAGCCGGGCCATCATCGCGGCAACCACCGGTGCATCATAACGCGCCATCGGCCGCACTCGACCTCGCGCTTCAATTTTAACGTCTGTAAGCAGCATAGTGGCCTCTCAATCTAGCCGCCACTGATGCTTGGTTGTCCGATACCGCTCAGCGGCGGTATCGTCATGATATGATCAAACGAACCGCGTCTATGGGAGACGGGGCCAATAAAAGTTGGCGATGCGAGAACGGGTGATCATGGAGTCGCTATGGCTCCAGCGCCGAGCGGCTGTCAATCCGAACCAAGCGAAGCGATACCTGCTCAGTCCGTCGACTATCCTCCGTCGAACCGACGCTTGATCGTGAAATAGCCGACAATATGTCGCGCACGATAACGAAATTCGTTCATGTCCGGCAGCGCGCTGGTTCGGTCGGGGGTGAAGAAGTCGCGAAACTCCTTGAAATGGCTATCAATGAGATTGTCCACGCCCATGGTCAGAGCCCAGCGGGCCGTGGGACGAAACTCCACGAAGCCGCGCACATAAGGGGTCATTCGCTGATAGCGATATAGTTCATCCCGCCGGAAAGTGTTGGCGATCGTCCCACCTTCGGCGCTTATGCCCCATGAAAACTTGCCTCGATCCTGCCGGAACTCCGTCGTGAAAAAGAAGCCGGAGTAGCCTGAGAACGGACGGTGAAGCCCCGTGTATGGATCACGGACATTCGTGTCCGAATAGGAGCCATAAAGGCTAAGGCGGCCGCCTTTGATGCCTAACCTTGCCAGAGGAAGGTCCAGGTTGCCGACGAGGCTAAACTCCGAACCGTCCCCCAGATTTCCCGGAGCATCGAAGCCGTCCAATGTTGGAATCCGATCGACGACCTTGCTGATGAAGCTATACCCCACCTCCAGCTTCAGCCGACCATCGCCCAGTATCGCACGATCGACCGTTCCCAATAGTTCCCAAGCCCGCTGTGGCTGCAAATCGGCGTTTCCGCCGTTGATCCGGTCATTAACCAACTCCGCGAAACTGATGAAATCGTCGAAATTGAGTTGCGAGACGGTCCGTTGCCCGGAAATTCTTACATGCCAACCACTTTTCCACCAATCCAGGGCAGCGCTGGGCTTCAGAAAACGGAGAGAACGCCGCGCGTGGGCATCGCCACCTACGGTCACGCGGGATGTTTCATAGCCAAGACTGAGGTCGAGATGCAGGGCGGGAGACAAGTCCCGTCCAAGCTTTCCAAAGGCTTCACCGCGGTACTCACGGACCACGGCATCATCGATCGGCAGGTCGATCTGTGTCGCATCGCCGGTTGCGGTGACCGCCTGAAGATCAACAATGCTGCGTAACTGATTGAATGCGCCTTCGGCACCCAGTTCTACCGACCAGCCCACCAGATTGTCTCGACTCCACGAGAGTCGCGTGAGGCTTTCTTCGCGCCAATCGCGCTGATTCTGGAGAAACGCCCCGTCATTCTGTTGGAACGAACTGTCATCTCGATCACGGTAACGTCGCGTCGCGAGCCCGAGCCATTTGATTCCGCCGCCGAGCAAGGGGCGAGTCACATCAGCACCAAGTTCCGCGGTACGGCGGGAATAGCGTTGGAAAAGCGTATCGTCACGCTCCGGTTCAGTGCGGGGGACGACATGATTGGCCTGCGTTAGTCGGTCACGCTCTATTGCCAAGCTGGCATTGACATGGGCGCTACGATTGTCGCCCTCCTCGAGGGACCACCCTGCCGAGGCTGTTCCAATGGGATCCTTGACCCGATTAATCTTGCGGCGGAACTCACGCTCCATTCCGCTCGGCAAGTCGATGACTCGGTCGTAGCCGATTTCGGTCGTGGCCGCATTCTCCAGCTTCAGCGCTGCGTTGAAGGTGGAGGGACCACGACGGATCAAGGCAGAAGCGCTCCCCTCCGGTAGCAGCGCGCCCGTGAACTCACGCCGCAGCGTGGCTTCAACTGTCCCCGCCAGTCCGCCCACGTCGGATAGCACGATGTTGGCGACCTGCGTCTTGCCGGCGTAATCGGCGCCAAACTGTTCCCCCGAAGCAACCTCCACGCGCAGAACGCGGGAAGCCGGAATACGCGCCAACACCTGCGCCAGCGTCTCGCTCTTCAGGCTAGGTCGCTGTCCGTTGATAACGACATTGCCGGCGGTTTGGCGAAATCCCCGCACATCGCTGTCCGCTTCGTCCAGTTTGAAACCGGGCACGCGCCGGATGATCTGCAGGGCATCGCTCGGTGAGAATGTCTGGAAGAAATTGGCATCATAAACGACGCGCGTTGCGGCTGCACGAGGTTGTCCGCACGCAGGCCAAGGCAGTGCGACCAGTGTCGCACAGAGCAGCAGAGTGATATGGCCCCTCACATGCAGTCCACCCGTCTCGCCGGTTCATGGCGCACCCACGCACCACGGTCCGGCTCACAGCCATCCCTGCATGACTGTCCCTTCCGCCATCGTCTTAAGCACTACGGGCTGTCAATCGGTGGAGATCGGCGTGAATGTGTCCGAAAGAGCCGAAATGGAGGAAATTACTGGAGTGTCCGCCTGTTGCAGCAGGGCGGAGATTTAGGTCCAAATTGAATATTCCTTCGAAACGGTGCTCTATTCGCAACAATTACGTGGCGCGTCACTCTGGGCGACCGAATCGTCATCGTACATCACGCTCGGCAGCGTCCGGTGGTTCTGGGAGTCCCGCGGAAGGATAACGGCCGATCAGTCCACTACCCTGCTGTCCACGGCGGAATCACTGAAGCAGCCCAAGGTCTCTATCAGAAGCAGCGCATCCCCATTTGTCACGCGGCGGCATCGGGCGGGTCCGCCAATCGGCGTCCAGCGTAAAACTAGACAGTGTGCGACCCTCAGGGATCCGTCCATTTCCGCAGCCTTGACTGTAGTCGTAATAGAGTTTCAGCAGTTCTTCCTTGCTGCGATACTGTGCGGCAGAGTGAGTGACGCAAGCCTCGCGCCAGCGCAGCACCCGGTCAAATTGCGACGGCACGGTGTAGTCCTCGTAATATTCGAGAAACCACAGGCGTTTGAACATGGGGGTGAAAGCGACCTCCGCCCAGCCGAAGCGCTCCCCGAACAGGAAATCCTTGCCTGTCGCGTAACGCTTGAGAAACGCATCGACCTTGCCAAACTCGGCATCAACGGCCGTCCGCATCTCGTCGCGCTTGGCTGAATCGCGATTGAGGATCATCCGATAGCCGGCGCCCGAAAAGGCGCCGGACAGTTCCGCGAGCATCCCTTCCACCGCGTGGTGGAATGGGTCTGGATGCGCCACTGCCGGATCGGGATAGCGATCCTCGAGATACCGCAGAATGACCATGCTTTCCTTTATCGTCTCGCCATTCTCTAGGTCGAGCAGGGGCAGCGCGGTCGTGCCGCCACTTTTAGCCAGCAGCCAGTCGGGACGCGGCTTTGAGATGTCGATAGGAACATCCTTCATCGCCAGCTGCTTGAGTTCCAGCATGATCTCCACCCGCTCGGAGAAAGGACATCCGGGTACGTGATAGATGGTAAGGGTTTGGGTGCCGGCCATCGTTTCTATCCAATGATCAATTGGTCTGAGTGGTGCCACGCGGTGGCATCTTGGTGGTCTGCGGTCCCCTGTTGATACCCTGCCCACCAGCGCCTGCCGGACCGGCCTGCCTGACGAATGGTTCGGGATCCCCCTCCCGGAGCTTGAGACCGAATAACGAGTGCATTCCCGGATGCCGGCCTAGCCCGCCGAACAGATCGAAGCCACGGTCCAGCCAGTCGCGTAGGGGATCATCATCCGTGAGCGGCGGTGTCCGGGCAACAGAGGCCGTCCATAGAAACACGGCAAGCGCCGAATAGTCCGCGAAATTTGGCCTGTCGCCCCCCAGCCACTTGGTCTCGGCCAGAATCTTGCGAAGCGGCTCCAGCGTTGGCGGGACCAGGGGCAGGCGGTCCTCCCGACCGGCCTGCACATCCTCCAGCCTTTGCCCGCCGAGAAACCATTGCTCGCGGCTCCACCGCACATAATCGCGATCCTGCGGCAACGAGAGATCGTGATAGTCGAGGATGTAACAGCGGAACCACGGACCGATGGCCGTGCCCCACAGCCAGTTGTCCAGGAATTTCATCAAATTTTTCTGCGCCGGGCCTTCGAACAACATCGGCCGATCGGGGTATTTCTCGTCGAGATACTCCGCTATCGCCCAGCTATCGAGGACCCACTCGCCATCGTCCACGATCACCGGAACGCGCTCGGAGCGGCCGCCTGTGCGCTCCAAAATGCCGGTGAAGCCGCCAGGCACGATCTCCACATCAAACCCCTTGTGCGCCAGCGCATATTTGGTGCGCCAGACATAGGGGCTGATCGTGCAGCCGGATTCAAGCTGCAGATCGAAGAGAGTGATCTTGTTGTCCTTGGCCATGGCTATGTCCTCTGGATGTCCATGCGAGGCAGAGAACGCGTCAGTTGCTGGCGGGCTCGCCCACACGCTTCAATAATTCCTCGCGCTTGGCCTTGGCGAACATTTCCTTGATCGCCGGACGCTCGTTGATGCGAGCCAGCCAGGCGGCGACACCCGGCGTCTTCTGCTCAGTGACATAGCCCTCGAAGAATCCGCCGGGACGCTGCAGACCGTTAGCAATGGCAAAGTTGCAGATGTCGGCAAGGCTGTAGCCGCTATCGACGAGATAATCCTGCTTGGAGAGCGTCGCCTCCAGCCGATCGATGGAGACCCCGACCTTGCGATACTCCTCGTCGAGCATCTCCTGGGGAAAGCCGTTGCGCGCCCGGCGCCACTTCAGTTGTTGCTCAGGAATCGGAACATTCTTCCGGATATGCTCCTCAAATTCCTCGTCATTCATTTTCTGGGCGATCGCCTTGATGCCGAACGCCCAGCCGATGGTGGAGACGCACCAGCAGAAATATTCGTCTACCCACTTCGTCCACACTCGCATCTCGGCGCGCTTATAGGGATCGGCCGGGCGCAGCGAGGCGCCGGCATCGGGGAACACGTCCTCCAGATATTCACAGATCACCGTCGATTCAGTGACGATTCTGCCGTCATGATCGAGCGCCGGCACCTGTCCGCGCGGGTTGATTTTCTTGTACCAGTCCGAGTGCTGCTCGAACTTGGCCGGGTCGACAAAGCGCTGCGTGAAGTCGAGCCCCTTTTCGTAAAGCGTCGCCAGCGGCTTGAGGGAGTTCGCGCCAGGTCCAAAGCTATAGAGCGTCAAAGTCATTGCTATCTCCTGTGACTCGTCAGAGCAGCGCGGCTGCGGCACAGTAGCCGGCACACGCGATGGGCATGGGCAGACCCTATCGATCCTTGCCTTTCCCGAAAACATTGCTGCGATCCGCCGCCCAATTCTTCAACGCCTCGGTGCGGATGCGCGCTCCTTCCGGATCATAGTCCATCGGCGCGACAGATTGGACGATCGCATCGAAATGTCCCTCAAGCATCTCGCGCGTCTCGGGATAGGGAATGATGTAGAGCACGTCATCCTCGATCCCCTTCTTGATCGCCTCAGCGAGTTGCTCGGGGTCCATGCCGTGCTGATGGATACTCTGGAGCGAGGCAATAGACTCGGCATTCTCCACATAGCCGCTGGACCCGTAGCGCGACGGACGGAGCTTGGAAGCTTCAGCGATATTGGAGCGAATGTTCGCCGGCGTGCAGACCGATACGCCGATGCCATATTTAGCAAGCCCCTGCCGGTAGCTTTCCATCAAGTTGATCGTGGCCGCCTTGGCCGCCGAATAGGGCCCGGCCATGGCGCTGCCCATGAAGCCCCCGATCGAGGAAACGGTCACGATATGCCCCGGTTTCCCGCTGGCGATCATGCGCGGCACAAAGGTCACCATACCGTTGACAACGCCGTCCAGGTTTACGCCCATGATCCAGTCGAAATCATCATAGGTCGTCTTTTCGATAGGGCCGAAGCTGTTCACACCCGCCGTATTGGAGAGGATCGTCGGAGCCATGCCGAACACAGACTCCACCTCGTCCGCCACCTTCGCATATGCATCCCGGTCCATGATATCGAGCACAACGCCGTGGGCCTCGACCCCCTCGCCGCGCAGCACCGCCAGCGCCGCCTCGATCGCGTCGGCTCGCACATCCGCAATGCAAATGCGCGCACCCGCGCGGCCCAGAACCTTGGCCTGCCCAAGGCCCGCTCCGGATGCGCCGCCGGTGATGAACGCCGGTTGGCCTGCAAAATCTTTCATTCAATCCTCTCCGCTCATCGATCAGACGATGGTCGCCAGACGCTGTACAATAGCACCGCCGCAGCACGCTTCGCACGCTAGCAAATCTCAACATAATTTCGGACAATGTCAACAATTCACCAGCCATCGGGCGCCGGCACAGACGGGCAAGCCACCGCCCCCACCCACCACGGCGTCGTCGGTGACCATCTGCTGACGCCTCGATTCTAGCGCCATGCCTCCGAGCGCACGCCCACCGGCCGCTACGAACGGGTCGCGCGCGCCCTCAAGGCAACGCAAGCAGCGGGCGGGGGCGGCATTGTCAACGGGCCGCGCCCCCCTTTGCGTCGCTCAGTCATGTTACGACGTCGGGTGTTTTCCGGCCTGTATGGCGCGTGATACCGGCCAACGCATCGGCGGCACCCACGAGATCGGCCAACATGGCCGGGACATCCTCGTGGAGCGCACCACTGGCCGGCTCATAGCGTTCAAGATAGACGCGCAACGTCGCCCCCTGGGTCCCGGTGCCGGATAGGCGAAACACAACACGCGAGCCATTCTCGAATAGCACCCGCAAACCCTGGCCAGTGCTGCCCGTCCCGTCGACCGGATCGACATAAGCGAAGCTGTCCGCTGCCGCGACCGTCAGCGTGCCCAAGCGCGTACCCGGCAGCGACGGCAGCGCCGCCGTCAATTCAGCGACCAGCGCATCGGCCCGCTCCATCTCGATGCCTTCATAATCGTGCCGCGCATAATAATGGCGTCCGAACCGCGCCCAATGATCTCGAGCCAGTGCGTCAACGGAAATCTTGCGCACCGCCAATATATTGAGCCACAGCAGCACGGCCCATATCCCGTCCTTTTCGCGGACATGGTCGCTGCCGGTCCCGGCACTTTCCTCGCCGCAAATGGTTGCCATGCCTGCATCGAGCAAATTACCGAAGAACTTCCAGCCTGTAGGCGTCTCAAAGCAAGGGATGCCGAGCGCGGCCGCGACGCGATCTGCCGCTGCGCTGGTCGGCATCGATCGCGCGATGCCCTTGAGCCCACCGGCATAGCCCTTGGCCAGATGTGCATTAGCCGCCAGCATTGCCAAGGAGTCCGACGGCGTGATGAACCGTCCTCGACCGATGATGAGATTACGGTCTCCATCGCCATCCGATGCTGCGCCAAAGTCCGGTGCGTCGGCCCCCATCATCAGATCGTAGACGGCGCGCGCATGGACGAGATTGGGATCGGGATGATGGCCCCCAAAGTCCTCCAATGGCGTGCCGTTCCGCACCGTTCCAGACGCGAAGCCTAAGCGCTTCTCAAAAATTTCGATCGCATAGGGGCCCGTCACGGCACTCATCGCGTCGAATACCATCGTGAAGCCACTCGCCGCCATGGCGCGGATCGCATCGAAATCGAACAGTCGCTCCATCAGTGCGGCATAATCGGCAACCGGGTCGACAATTTCCACGACAGCGCCCCCCACGGCGACCGTGCCGAGGCGGTCGAGGTCGATGTCCGGCGCCTCCACAGTTAACCAGCGATCGATCGCCTGGGTGTGAGCATAGATCGCGTCCGTTACTTTTTCGGGAGCAGGGCCACCATTGGCTATATTATACTTGATTCCGAAGTCCTCATCCGGCCCGCCCGGATTGTGGCTCGCCGAAAGAATAAGCCCGCCGAGCGCGCCATATTGACGGATGAGGTTGCTCGCGGCCGGCGTCGAGAGGATGCCACCCCGCCCCACCATCACTTTGCCGAAGCCGTTGGCAGCCGCCATACGGATCGCCTGCTGGATTACTGAACGATTGTGATAGCGCCCATCGCCTCCGATGATGAGCGTCGCTCCGGCCTTGTCTGCCACCGCATCAAACACCGCCTGGATGAAATTTTCTGCATAGTTGGGCTGCTGGAATACCCGTACCTTCTTGCGCAGGCCGGAAGTACCGGGCTTCTGCCCTGAATACGGCGTGGTCGGCTTGGTTTCGATCGTCATGCCTGCTCCCTAGGGCGGTAATACACTTCACGCCACCGCGGCCGAATGCCGCGACAGTGGCCTCCGAAAACAGCCCATTGTAGCGATATATCGCGCGACGACAGGGGCTTGGATACCGAGCACCTTCACCCTCCGCCACTCGCCCGTGGGCGTCATTGCCACATACCGAATGACATCGGGTTTGCCGGACGGAAACTTCCGTTCCCTTTAGCCGTTCTGTTCGCAACCGTCGCCAGACATACGAAGGAGAGGATCCATGAGTCTCATCAATGTGGTGATCGTTCTCATAGTCGTAGGCGTCCTGCTTTGGCTCGTGAATGCTTACGTGCCGATGGACGGCAAGATCAAAAGTATTCTAAACGCGGTGGTGGTGATCGCGGTTGTCCTGTGGCTCCTTCAGGCATTTGGGGTTCTCGGTTCGCTTGGGTCGATCAGCGTGCGCTAGAAATTTCTTCGTATTCCAGTTCATCATGGTGGCGTGCCTGAACCCATGCCCACCCATTTTGTCGCGCTCCCGCAGGTCCGCCAGCCTGTTGCCTTCAAATCGTTCAGTAACTAACCTTGCACTGCTCTCGACCGATGATGCAGGAGGAGGGCACGCGGCCCGGCAATCAGCGCCGCTCAACTGGGGGTGGAAGCATTGACCAATCGGACGACGGCCGCGCCGAGCGACCATGATGATGTTTTTGGCACGATCCTGCCTCCCCGCGAAGGGTTTCCTTCCCCCGATCTGGGCTTAATGATCGCGATCGTATTGGCTGGCCGCCGCTGGCGATCTTTGCTCGACGAACGGCTCCGTCAGATGGGCCATAGCGCCTCTCGCATGGAAGCCATGGCAGCAATCGCTTATTCTCCTGCCTCGACCACTCAGATCCAGGTCGCCAAGCGCGTCGGCATCGAAGGGCCGACCCTCACGCGCACACTGGACATGCTGGAGGCCGATGGGTTGGTCGAGCGTCTCGCCGATCCGTCGGATCGGCGCAATAAGCATATGAGGCTAACGCGCGCCGGCTACGAGGCTCTCGGCGAGATGTTTGCCAGCATGGCCAAATGGCGTGAGCAATTACTCGATGGCATCTCCAAGGCAGATATCGAGGGGAATCTTGGATTCCTTTCTATGCTGCTCGAACGGATTGATGCTGGTCTCAGCCCAGCCGCGGGAAAATGAAAACTGCCGGTGACAACCGGACAGGAACCATGAGGGAACAACGGGTTTTCTCGGCGCGAACGCGCTCGAAATACGACATTGAAGCACCGATCATCCTCGATCAGCACCTTCATCGGGCGTGCGGGCTTCCAACAGGAGAGATTGAATGAAAGCGTGCGACGCCATCATCGAAATTCTGAAGCGTGAGGGCGTCGACGTGCTCATCGGCTATCCCCGCAATGCGCTGCTGGAAGCCGCCGCTGCTGCCAATGTCCGCACGATCATCCCGCGCCAGGAGCGGGTTGGCCTGCACATGGCCGACGCCCTCTCCCGCCTGACGCGCGGCGAGCGCATGGGCGTGTTCTGCTGCCAGCACGGCCCCGGTGCGGAAGTGGCCTATGCGGGCGTGGCACAGGCTTTTGGTGAATCCATCCCCGTGCTCGTTATGCCCGGCGGCTACCCGACCGCGACAGCCCATGTCGGTCGCAACTTCAATTCCGTGCGCAATATGGCGCAGATCACCAAGACGGCCGAGCCGCTCAACACGCCTGCCCAGACCAGCGATGTGATGCGCCGCGCCTTCACAGCGCTGCGCAATGGCCGGGGTGGGCCGGCGCTCGTGGAACTGCCATTCGACGTGTTGGAGCAGGAGGGCGCCGAGGTCGATTATCAGCCGGTGCTGCGAGCCCGCTTCGGACCGGATGGCGAGAGTATTGCGAAAGCAGCCGAATTGCTGTGCGCCGCCAACCGGCCAGTTCTTTATGCCGGCCAGGGTATCCACTGGGCTGCGGCTTATGCGGAATTGAAGGAGCTTGCCGAGTTACTGGCAATCCCCGTCTGCACCAGCCTGCCCGGCAAAAGCAGTTTCGACGAAACCCATCCGCTCTCGTTGGGAGCGGGCGGCGCAGCGATGCCCCATCAGGTGCGCTATTTCCTTGAAGAGGCCGACCTGATCCTGGGCGCTGGATGCAGCTTCACGAGCACAGCATTCGGAATCCGAATGCCGCTCGGCAAGCGGGTTATCCACGCCACACTCGACCCGATCGAGCTCAACCGGGCGGTGGCTACAGACGTAGCGCTGATCGGCGACGCCAAGCTGACGTTACGCGCACTGATCGAAGCATGCAAAGCCCGGCTTGGTGGGATTCCGCGCGATATCAGCCCTGTTGCGACGGAGATCAAAAAGGTTGCGGATGACTGGCTCGCCAAATGGATGCCCAAGTTGACCAGCAACGAAGTACCGATCACGCCGTATCGTGTTCTCTGGGACCTCCAGCATACGGTCGACGTCGCCAACACCATCATCACCCATGATGCCGGGAGCCCGCGCGACCAGCTTTCCCCCTTCTGGAAGACCCGAGCCCCGCATACCTACCTGGGATGGGGTAAAACGACGCAGCTCGGCTACGGCCTCGGCCTCGCACTCGGTGCCAAGCTGGCCTGTCCGGACAAGCTGTGTATCAACGTGTGGGGCGATGCAGCCATCGGTTTCACCGGCATGGACTTCGAAACAGCGGTACGCGAGCGGCTGCCAGTCCTCTCTATCCTCCTCAACAATGCCTCGATGGCGATGGAGCTGTCCATCATGCCGACAGCAACCGAGCGGTTCCGGTCGACCGACATTTCTGGCAATTATGCTGAATTCGCCAAGGCGCTCGGCGGCCATGGCGAACGGATTAGCCAGGTGGACGAAATTATCCCCGCGATCAAACGCGGGATCGCGGCGACCGAAGCCGGCAAGCCCGCCCTGTTGGAATTCATGACCTCACAGGAGCAGGATTTCTCACGCTATCCATGAGGATAGCGCGAGAGGACGCGGTGGAGGCGACGCTCAATCCCAGCACGCCTTCCCCTCGAGCGCCACTTTCTGAAGAAATCCAATCTCGAGGAGATTCGCGCCGTCAGGCAGCGGCCAGCACACCCTCGTAGATCGGGTCGTCAATGGTGCGGCCGGCGCCCTTTGCGACGCAGACGAGCGGATCGTCGGCAATTTTCACCGGGAGGCCAGTCGCATCCGCCAGTGCCTCATCAAGCCGGCCAAGGAGCGAACCGCCGCCGGTGAGTGTGATGCCCTCGTCGATCATGTCGGCAGCTAGCTCGGGCGGCGTTTGCTCCAGCGCATGCATGACGGCCTTGATGATATGGCCAACCGGCTCCCGCACTGCCTCCGCAATCTCCGCCTCGGTCACCTGCACCTCGCTCGGCCGGCCGTTGACCAGATCCCGCCCCTTCACGGTCATCCTCTCCCCCGCGCCGTCCGGCATGGTCGCACGGCCGATGGTCATCTTGACGCGTTCGGCGGAAATCTCGCCGATCATGAGATTGTGGCGGCGGCGGACATGCGAGGCGATGGCCTCGTCCAGCTTGTCGCCGCCAACCCGAACCGAGCCGCTATAGGCAATGCCTTGCAACGAGAGCACCGCCACTTCGGTCGTTCCGCCACCAATATCGACCACCATCGCGCCAATCGGTTCAGTGACCGGCAGGCCCGCACCAATAGCTGCCGCCATCGGCTCCTCCACCAACCGAACCTCGGAGGCACCAGCGTTGGAGACAGCGTCGCGGATAGCGCGCCGCTCGACCGCCGTCGCCCCCGACGGCACACCGACAACGATGCGGTTACTAATGTTCAAGCGGCTGCCGCCCAGCGCCTTGGCAATGAAGTGCTTTATCATCTGCTCGGCGGCTTCGAAATCCGCGATCACACCATCACGCAGCGGCCGCATCGCTTGAATCGAAGCTGGTGTCTTGCCAAGCATCAACCGCGCCTCATCCCCCACAGCGCGCACCATCCGCACACCATTGATCGTTTCCGTCGCGATCACAGAGGGCTCGTTCAGGACGATGCCCCTGTCTCGGACATGGATGAGGGTATTTACCGTACCAAGATCAATGGCGAGGTCATGTCTCGTAAGGCTGAAAACGCGAAGAAAATTCATAGGTGGGGAGCTGTCTCGTTGGGGAGACGGCGTAATGCACGAAAAAGGCCTCCCGCCATCCCCGCTGAACACCGAAAGGCGGCGAAGCGAGCAAGATGAGGGTTGAACGAACAAGCCGACGGTGCGGCCTATGGCAACACGGTCGGCTTGTCGAGAAAAGGAGATGGTGGACAGGGCTGGATTCGAACCAGCGTACGCTCACGCGGGCAGATTTACAGTCTGCTGCCTTTAACCACTCGGCCACCTGTCCAGTGCGCACGAGGACTTCGGAGTCACCGAAGCCTTGCTGGAGGCGGCTCAATGGCGAATGGGGCCTTGCCTGTCAATGCCATGCCGTGGAAAAGCGACGCCATGAAAAGAGGACATCGAACCGGTAAGCCCAAGGGCGGCTATCCCCGCCTGTATGGCCGCCATGCCGTCACTGCCGCGCTGGCCAACCCCAACCGCGTCATTCGCAAGCTATGGGGGACGCGGGACGCGCTGAGCGCGCTCGACCTGCCGCCCGTGCTGCCCATCGTTTACGCCGATGTCGCGGACCTCGGCCGCATGGTGCCGAACGACGCGCCGCATCAGGGTCTCGTCGCCGAGGTCGAGGCGCTCGAGGACATCTGGCTGGGAGACTTGATCGAGGCGGGAGCGCCCGACGAAGCTGCGCAGCGTCCCATTCTCGTGCTCGATCAGGTTACGGATCCGCACAACGTCGGCGCCATTTTACGCTCGGCCGCTGCCTTCGATGCACTCGGTATCGTCACGCAGGACCGGCACGCACCACCTGAATCCGGTGTTCTCGCTCGGGCCGCTGCTGGAGCGCTGGAGATCGTACCGTGGGTGCGCGTGGTCAATCTTGCCCGCGCGCTCGATGAGATTGCCGAGGCCGGCTACTGGCGGATAGCGCTCGATGGCGAAGCTGACGACACGCTCGGAACCGCCCTGCAAGGGGCGAATCGCGTAGCGCTGGTGCTCGGGGCCGAGGGTGAAGGGTTGCGGCTGAACAGCATCAACCATTGCGACATGCTCGCTCGCCTGCCGATCAGCCCACGCATGGAAAGCCTCAACGTTTCCAACGCAGCGGCGATCGCGCTATATGCCTGTATGACGCGATAGGGGCCGCCGCCCGCCCCGTGGGGACCGGAAATGGCAAGATTGATCCGCTACCTCACGCTGCTCACCGCGCCATTCATGCTGGCGAGTTGCCTGCTCGTTCCGACCAAATTCGTCTCGACGCTGGATATCGGCGCGGATCGCAGCTTCGCCTTCACCTATGTGGGTGAGGTACAGCTACTTCAGACCGGCAAGCCGGATTTTTCGAGTGAAGAAACGGACATGCCGAGCGATGACGGTGTCGGTCAGGACTGGAATGACGATGACGTGCCGCAACTGCACCCGGTGGCCATCCAACCCGACAAGAATTCGACAGGCGATGCAACCGAGGAGGAGCAACTCAAGCGCCTCGCCGAAACGCTTTCCAAGGAATATGGCTTCCGCTCAGTCCGCTATGTCGGCAACCGCTCGCTTGCGATCGATTACCGAATCAGCGGCCGTCTCGATCATAGCTTCGTCTTCCCATTCAACCCGGACGGCGAGGCGGTCGTCCCGTTCCTTGCCGTCGAACTGCGGGGCAAGGACCGGGTACGCGTCAAGGCACCGGGCTTTGCGAACGATAACAACGCAACATCAGCCCTGGGTAACGCCGGAAGTCCTAACGGACCGAGCCCCGGCGCGAGCCTGGATGGACGGTTTACGCTGACGACCGATGCAGAGATTGTCAGTCAGAATCAGGAGGAAGGAACCAAGCCAACAGCGGATGGACGGCACCGGATCGTCTGGGCGGTCACGCCAGCCACCCGCGAAGCTCCCATGGCGGTGCTACGAGTACGGCCACTCCCTTAAGCGGCAACCATTGTGGAAGGGGATGTGCAGGGCGATGCGTGGACTGGCACCTCCCGCCCTTGCGCACTGAATGACACCGCGCGAATCAGTCCTCCGGCGCGATTGTAACGGTCAGCCCATCAAGCTCCGGGCTGATCGGGATCTGACAGGAAAGTCGGCTGGTCGGCTGGCGATGATCCGAACTGTCGAGCAGGTCGTCCTCGTCGCCTTTCATGCCCGGCAGCTTGTCAAAAAAAGCTTCATCGACATAGACGTGGCAGGTCGCGCACGAGCAACAGCCACCGCAAATCGCCAGCAGCTCGTCGATACCCTGATCCCGAATCGCCTCCATGACCGAATGGCCGTTCGGCGCATCAAATCCTTTTCGCGTCCCATCCCTCTGCACAACCGTCAAATGCGGCATTTTTTATCTCCCAACGGTGGATCGCGCCGCTATGAGGGGCGCACAGGCAGAAATCAAGGCGGCCCATAACGGCCCGTCCGCACGGGGGCAAACATGCTCGACAAAACGGCGCTGCACGCATCGCTGGATACGCTCGCAGCACGCGACCCCATCATCGCGAGGCTGCTCGACCAGCTCGGCTATCCCGCCCCGCGCCTGCGCGAACGCGGTTATGTCACGCTGTTCCGCACCATTGTGGGCCAACAGGTGAGCGTGGCCGCCGCCGCCGCCGTATGGTCCAAGCTGGAGGCCGCATTGGGCCCTGGCTGCTCGCCCGAAGCGCTCCTCGCCAGCGAGTCCGAGACCCTCCGTGCCTGTGGTCTCTCCCGGCAGAAGCAGGGCTATGCGCGCAGTCTCGCCGAGCTTGTCACCAGCGGAGAGATCGATCTTTACAAGTTGCCTGAGGATGATGAGGAAGCCATCGCCCTGCTTACCCGCATCAAGGGCATCGGTCGCTGGTCGGCGGAGATCTATCTACTCTTCGCCGAGGCGCGACACGATATTTGGCCGGCGGGCGACCTCGCCATCCAGGTCGCGGTAGGCCGCATCCTGGGCTTGCCCGAGCGGCCGAGTGAGCGCGAGACCCGTTCTCTCGCCGAAGCTTGGCGGCCGCACCGTGGCGCGATGGCGCTGATGGCCTGGCATCACTACAACACCAACGTACTGTGATTGCTCTCCTGACCCTCACCGCTCCCCGGACTGCTCAATCGAGCAATGCGTCGATCGCCTTCGCCAAGGCGACATCTCTTGTGCTGAGCCCGCCGGCGTCATGGGTGGTGAGGCGAATATCGACGCGGTTATACACGTTCGACCATTCCGGGTGGTGGTCGGCACGCTCGGCGAGCAGGGCGACGCGGCTCATGAACCCGAACGCCTCAACAAAATCGCGGAACCTGAAGCTGCGGCTGATACCGCTCTCGTCATCTGCCAAACGCCAGTGCCGCAGTTCGGCCAGCGCAGCGGTGCGCTCATCTTCGGTCAATTGGGCGATGCGGGGCATGGCCTTCTCCTTGGTGATCCCGCCAGTGTCCGCCGATGCAGTGGGCGCCGTCAAGCCGTGACAGCCGCCGCCCTCTCGCTCCGCGGCCTCGCCTGCCGGCGTGGTGAGCGTCTCCTTTTCACGGGACTCGACCTCGATCTGGCGGCCGGCGGCAGCGCCCAGATCGCCGGGCCGAATGGCGTTGGGAAATCGAGTCTGCTCCGGATCATTGCCGGGCTGCTGCGGCCTTATGCCGGGACGGTATCGCGCAACTGCTCGGTCGCTCTCACCGACGAACTGGACGCGCTCGACCGGGATCGCACGGTGCACGCCGCCCTCGCCTTCTGGGCGAAGATGGACGAGGCCCCCCTCCACGCTATCGACGCCGCACTGGAGGATTTGGGGATCGCACATCTGGCTGAGATTCCAGTGCGGATGCTGTCGACCGGCCAGCGCAAGCGCGCCGCCCTTGCCCGCACGCTTGCCAGCGGAGCCCCCATCTGGTTGCTCGATGAGCCAGCTAATGGCCTCGATGCGCAGGCGGCTGCGCTGCTCGGCTCCGTCGTCGAGCGCCACCGGGCGCAAGGCGGCATCGTCCTCGCCGCTTCGCACACACCGCTGGCATGGCCCCAGGACGTGACCCTCCACCTCAGCGCACCGACTATCGACATGGACGTCGCCGGATATGCGACCGAGCCGACGGGACGAGATCCCGGTGAGGGTGCGCCGAGATGATCGGCGCGCTCATCCTGCGGGATCTCGGCCGCGCCTTCCGTAGCGGGGGGGCGTGGATGCCGCTCGCCTTCCTGCTCCTGATCGCGGCCCTGTTTCCCTTCGCGGTGGGGCCGAACATCACACTGCTCAGCCAGACCGGCGGCGGGGTCCTTTGGATCGCCGCGCTCCTCGCCAGCCTGATGCCGATCGACCGCCTTATCGAGCCCGACCGCGAGAGTGGCGTACTCGATCAGCTGGTGATGCGCGAGCATGGTGAGGGAAGCATTCTGTTCGCCAAGCAGATCGCGCACTGGTTGAGCTTCGGCCCTCCGTTGCTCATCGCCGCCCTGCCGGCCGGTGCGTTGCTGAGGCTCGAGCCGGACGTGCTTGGCACGGTTGTGCTCGGCCTCGCCCTGGGGACACCGGGGCTTTCGGCACTGGCGATCCTCGTCGCGGCGCTGACGGTCGGGCTGCGGGGCAGCAGCGCGCTAACCGGGCTCCTCGTACTCCCGCTCGCCGTGCCGATCCTGATCTTCGGTGCTGGCGCCCTGCATTTCGGTGGCGCTAGCGCGCTCAAGCTGGTCGCGGCCTGCTCGTTGCTGCTGTGCGTCGTTGCGCCCATCGCCGGGGGTGCGGCTTTGCGCGCCGGGCGGGACTAGGGCGGATCAACGCCCCTAGTCCCCGCGCCAAGAGAGCGGACGTGGCCGGTGCGGCTAGTGCCTCTCGCGCGATGAGCGGCACGGCGAAGGCGACGAACGGTTACACGGTTATCACCAACGATTCGGCGAAATAGCTTATGGCCTTCATACACAAGGCCGCAGCATTGAAAGGGCATAGGGGCAATGAGCATCAATCCATTCATCGGCGTGGCGATGATCGTCGCGATGATGCCGGCGGCCGCCCTGGCTGACGACCCCAACGATCCAACAATGCGCAGCGCCGCAGCGCGGGCACAGGATCGCGAGATGACCCGCCAGCTGAATCTCGCGGAACAGGCAAGGGTTCGTCAGCGCGACGCGCGCGCGATGCGGAATGCGCGCGCGAGCCATGGAGACGCGGCTCGCAAATATGCCGCCCGATCACAAGAGCATCAGCGCGCTGTCGACGATTATGCCCGCAGTCGCGCGCAGTATGACCGTGACATGGCCGCGTGGCGCCGCGCCGTCGCCGCATGCCGCGCGGGGAATTACGCCGCCTGCGACAAGTGAGGACATCCCCGGGGAAGGCAGCGGGATGGCGAAGAAACGGCGATATCTGACGGCAACGCTGCCCGACGGCTATGTGAAGACGATCGGCCCCACCGCCGATCCGTTCACCCATTACTGGCGGATCGTCGCCATCCTCCAGAACGGCAAGACCGAAGTGTTCTGGGGCCACACCAAGTCACTGGCCGAAGCCAAGAAGAAACGCATCGCAACGGTCGAAGCCGCCAGGATGCGTGGCTGGACGGACCATCGGTTCGAAATCGTCGAGCTGGTGGAAAGCGACGAGAAGCACGCTTAGACGTTCAATAGCGCCTGAAAATTGCGGCGCCGGCCTCTAGTCCCGAGTCCAGCGGGCCCAGATGGCGGTTGGCAACAACAGGCCGCGGGCTTCCTCGCGGACGGCGAGCTCGCCGCACTCGATACGGCCCGGCAGATCGCCAAGATGCGCACGCAGCAGTTCGCCGATGGCGAGAGCGGACATGCGCACGGCATAGACGGTGAGGAACAGGAAGCGGCTCCGCTCATCGAGCAACGCCCGGCACTGGGCGATGAGGCCAGGCAGATCCTCCTCCAGCTTCCAGACCTCGCCATCCGGACCGCGGCCATATTTAGGTGGGTCGAGCAGGATGCCATCATAGCGGCGCCCGCGCCGTCCCTCGCGCGCCACGAACTTGACGGCATCATCGACGATCCAGCGGACCGGCCGATCATCCATGCCGGACAATGCCGCATTGGCCCGCGCCTGCGCGACCGACTTCTTGGATGCGTCGACATGGACGGCCTGAGCGCCGATGGCCGAAAAAGCCAGCGTGCCGACGCCGGTATAGCCGAACAGATTGAGGAATTGCGGCGCTTCCATTCCGGCAAGCCGCTCGCGGCCCCACTGCCACACCGGCGCCATATCCGGAAAGAAGCCGAGGTGACGAAACGGCGTGCAATGCGCCTGAAAACGTGCCTCGCGCCAAGTGAGCGGCCACCCCTCGCGGGGCACCGGTTTTTCAAAATGCCAACGGCCGCCCCCGTCCTCATCCGACGCGGGAATGAAGCTGCCATGCGCATCCCAGCTTGCCTGAGCCGCTGGCCACATAGCCTGCGGTTCAGGGCGGATGAAGCGGAAATCGCCGTAGCGCTCCAACTTCAGGCCGTCACCGCTGTCGATGAGACCATAATCCGCCCATGGCTCGGCGATCATCACGCCGAGCGACAAGGCCTCGCGCACTTCAGCCACGGCGCGGCGTAGCACGACCCGCAATATAGTCGGTCACGGCCTCGAAGGTTGCCGGAAGCGTCACGAACCGTTCCTCGCGGCCAAACAGATCACCCGCACGGGACGGGAGTGACGGCCGCATGCCAGTCGCGCGTTCGACCGCCTCGCGGAACTTGGCGGCGTGGGCCGTTGCCAACGTGACGACCGGCACCGACGGATCGATCGTCGCGGCGCGCGCGGCGGCAAGGCCCACGGCGGTATGCGGATCGATGGTCTGCCCGGCGGACTCATAGGCCCAGCGCATGGCGCGGGTCATCTCATCGGCATCAACGCGTGCGGAGCCGAACAGGCCGGCGGCCCCCTCACGCTGCGCGTTGGTGAGACGCATCGCCTTGGTTTGCTCGAAACCGGCCATTTGCGTCGCCAAGGCGAGCCCATCCCGGCCGCCGAGATCGAACAGCAGCCGCTCGAAGTTGCTGGACACCTGAATGTCCATGCTCGGCGTCGCGGTGGGGATGACCGTCCCCTGGCTGTAATCACCGTCCGCCAGAGCGCGGTGCAGAATGTCGTTGACGTTGGTCGCGACGATCAGCCGCTCGATCGGCAGGCCCATGCGCGCGGCGACATAGCCGGCGAACACGTCGCCGAAGTTGCCCGTCGGCACCGCGAAAGCGACGCGCTTCTCCGGCGCGCCGAGGCGCACGCCGGCATAGACATAATAGACGACCTGCGCGACGAGGCGCGCCCAGTTGATGCTGTTCACCGCCGACAGATCGAACCGGGCGGAGAAGTCGGCATCGTTGAACATGCGCTTTACCAGCGCCTGCGCATCGTCGAAGCTGCCTTCCACCGCGATATTGTGGACATTGGGGGCGAGCACCGTGGTCATCTGCCGCCGCTGCACATCCGACACGCGACCGGCGGGGTGAAGCATGAAGATGTCGATATTCGCCCGTCCAGCGACGGCGTCGATCGCGGCCGAACCGGTATCACCCGACGTCGCCCCGACGATGGTGATGTGCGTATCGCGCCGGCTGAGGAACTTCTCGAACAACAGGCCGAGCAGTTGCAGGGCCACATCCTTGAACGCCAGCGTAGGGCCGTGGAACAGTTCCAGCAGCCAGTGGCTATGGTCGAGCTGAACCAGCGGGGTGACGGCAGCATGGGCGAAGCGGCCATAGGCCTGCGCGCACAGGGCACGCAACTCGTCCTCGCTCAGATTGTCACCGACAAATGGCGCGATCACCCGCACCGCCGTCTCCACGTAGGAGAGGCCACGCATCGCCGCCAGATCTTCGGCGGAGAATTGCGGCCAGCGCTCGGGCAGATAGAGACCGCCATCGCTCGCCAGCCCGGCCAGCGTCGCTCCTTCGAAATCAAGCGCCTCGGCGCGCCCTCTGGTGCTCACATATTGCATGAGGGCGCTCCTTAGCGACGAGTCGCCATGCCTGCAACGATCGCGGCAAGAAGGCTCCCTTGGCGGGCCCGGCAGCCGCCAGACGAGCGGCTCGATCGCCCCTTATGCTCTCGTGCACGCCGCGTTCAGAGCCGCGTGCCCCCGGCGGCCGCTCCTCAGGGCGTTGGATGGCCACCGCCCGGCCCATCCGTCCAGCGTTTCCGCAGCGCCAGAGCGTAGATAATCGCTGCAATGGCCGCGAACAGGAACCATTGCACCATGTAGGACCGATGGTTGTTGGGCACGGAGGAAGGATCGGGCGGCGTACTGGCCATGAGGCCGGGCGCCGGCGTCTCGGCGACGATCATGAGCCTGAGCGGGATGGCCTTGCCTGTCAGGCGCTCCACCATCGTGGAGTGATCGGGCTCATATGTGGCCCTGCCGCGCACCGGGCCGCCAGCCCAGGCAACCCGCGCGTCCGGCGTCGTGGTGACGCCAACATCCACGAGGAAGCCCGGCCCCTCCGCACCCGTCGCGCAGGTCGCGATATGGCGCCAGCCCGATCGGCCATCCACCGTGCGCCCTCCCAACGTCTGCCAACCCACCACGCGCAGGCAGTTCGCGGACAGACGCCGAAACAGATAGCGCTCGTCGGTCGGCTGCTGGCCGGGATAGGCCGTGGGTGCGCGTGTCATGTTGGCCCGATAGGCCGCCAGCGCCGCCTCTTTCTGGTGCGCCCGGCCAAGTTGCCAGACACCGAGGCCGATCATGATAGTGATGGCCAAGCCGACGATCAGCGTCGGCACGAGCGGCACGCGGCGCTTCATGCGGGCCTGCCCGGCACTGTGGGGGTCGCATCGATCAGCCGCCCATCACGCACCGCGCGATAGGCGGGCAGGCCACGCATCCCGAAGGATGAAACAATCATCAACTGCCGTGGGATCATCGCGTGCCCGCCTCCAGATGACTCAGGGGAAAGCCGCCGGGTCTGCACCCATCGCGGCCGCCAACGAGAGTGGGGCCTCTCCATGACCACGCACCGTCCCAACTGCACAATGCAACAGGGCCGCGCCGACATATGTGTCAGCGCGGCCCTGCTATCGGTCATGACCGCGTCAGCCGGCGTAGACCGGCGCGCCCCAGCCGCCCCAGACATAGATGGCGAGGAACAGGAACAGCCACACCACGTCGACGAAGTGCCAGTACCAGGCCGCCGCCTCGAAGCCGAAATGCTGACGGGGCGTGAAGTGGCCCTTATAGGAGCGGACCAGGCAGATGATCAGGAAGATCGTGCCGACCAGAACGTGGAAGCCGTGGAAGCCGGTCGCCATGTAGAAGGCCGAGCTGTAGGGCGTCTCGCCGAACGGGAACGGCGCGTGCATATATTCATAGGCCTGAATGCAGGTGAACAGCGCGCCCAGCAGGATGGTCGCCCACAGGCCCTTCTTGAGCCCGTCACGATCGCCGTGGATGAGGGCATGGTGCGCCCAGGTGATGGTCGTGCCAGAGCAGAGCAGGATCAGCGTGTTGAGCAACGGCAGCTCGAACGCGTTCAGAACCTCGATGCCCTTGGACGGGAACAGCCCGTCGATCGGCGGCAGTTCCGAGGGGAAGAGCGCGAAATCGAAGTACGCCCAGAACCAGCCGACAAAGAACATCACTTCCGACGCGATGAACAGAATCATGCCGTAGCGCAGGTGAAGCTGAACGACCGGGGTGTGGTCGCCGGCGTGCGCCTCGCGCACCACGTCGGACCACCACATGAACATCGTCGCCAGCACGCCCAGCACGCCCAGGATGAAGATGACGCCGCCGTGCGGAGGCATCGAGTCGGGGTGCATCCAGCTCACGGCGCCAAACGCCATCACCAGCGCGGACATCGCCCCCATCAACGGCGTAATGGCGGGGGGAAGAATGTGATAATCGTGGTTCTTGGCGCCGGACATATGACGTTCCCTGTTCTGCTGCGCGTGCGTTTGCGCGTCTCTTAGCTTTGGTCGCCCGGCTTCTCAACCGGGTAGAAGGTGTAGCTCAAGGTGATTTCCTCGACATCCTTATTGTCCGGGTCATCGAGGATCTTCTTGTCGACATAGAAGAGCACGGGCATGCGCACCTGCTGGCCCGGCTGCAACGTCTGCTCGGTAAAGCAGAAACACTGAATCTTGGTGAAATAAGGCCCCGCCTGCGCCGGCGTGACGTTGAACACCGCGCGACCGGTGATCGGCTTGTCGGACGTGTTCTTCGCGATGAAGATCGCCATCGACTTGCCACCGACTCCCACGGTCACGCGCCGCTTTTCCGGATAGAAATTCCACGGCAGCCCACCGGCCGTATTGGAATCGAAGCGAATCGAGAGCTGGCGCGCCAGGCCGGTCATCGCGGTCTCCGCCGCCTCATACTGCGCCTCGGTGGCACGCTGAGGCGTACCGCCGAAACCCGTCACGGCGCAGAACATGCGGTAGAGCGGCACGGCGGCAAAGCCGAGACCCAGCATCGCCAAGGCAACCGCCGCAGCAATCAAAGCCGTACGGCGCTGACTGGCGCGTCGCGTAGCAAGCGTTGTCATTTGCTATCCTCCCATAATCTTGGCGACAGCAATTCCGAAAAACAGGATCACGAGAGCAAACAGGATGATTGCCGTCACCCGCGAACGCGCGCGTTGACGGGCCTGTATGAGGTTCTGCTCCTCGGGGGTCATGCCGGCAACATCCAATGGTCGACGACCACCGCGCCGAACAGAAGGAACAGATAAAGCACCGAATATTTGAACAAGCGTCGCTCCGCCTTCATCTGCGCGGGATCGGTCTCGCGGCTCATGGCGACCTGCACCGCGAGCACCGCGAAGATGCCGGTCGCGACCAGGGCGGTAAACCCATAGATCAAGCCGGTGAGCTGAAACAGCACCGGTGCCAGCGCGGCAGCGCCCATGATGCTGGTGTAGAACAGGATTTGCCGCCGCGTGACGGTCTCCCCCGCTACCACCGGCAACATGGGAATGCCGGCATTGGCATAATCCATGCGCACGAACAGGGCGAGCGCCCAGAAATGCGGAGGGGTCCAGAAGAAAATCAGCATGAACAGCGCGATCGGCAAAGCCGCCACGTCCCCGGTGACTGCAGCCCAGCCGATCAACGGCGGAAAGGCGCCCGCCGCTCCACCGATCACGATGTTCTGCGCGGTGCGCGGCTTCAGCCAGATGGTGTAAATGAACACGTAAAACAGGATCGACACCGCCAGAATCGCGGCAGCGAACCAATTGGTGGCAACCCCCATGAGCAGCACCGAGAAGCAGGCGAGCCCGACCCCGAAGTGCAGCGCCCCCTCCCGCGTCATCCGCCCAGCCGGCAGTGGCCGGGTTGCGGTCCGCTTCATCTTGGCGTCGCGATCCACCTCATACCATTGGTTGAGCGCGCCGGCCGCTCCCGCGCCAAGCGCGATGCACAGAACAGCAGTGAAGGCCAAAACAGGGGAAAGCGACCCCGGGGCGGCAAGCAACCCGCAGAGTCCGGTAAACACGACGAGCGTCATCACGCGCGGCTTGGTCAGCGCGACAAGGTCCCGCCAATCCGCCGGCAACGGCACCGACGGCGAATCAGGTTCACGCGTCAGAATGGACATATTGCTCGCCAAAACCGTCGACTTTCGCTTTCGTTTCTCATCCGCTTATCACGCGGTCGAGGGCGCCTGAGCGCCCTCTCCCGTCTCACTTCATTGGCCGCGGAGCCTTCCGACTCCGTGACGCCCTCAGTCGATGACCGGCAGGGTCTCGAACTGGTGATAGGGCGGCGGGCTGGGCAGCGTCCACTCCAACGTCGTCGCCCCTTCGCCCCATGGATTACCCTCCGCCTTCTTGCCGGCCGCGAGCGACCAGATAAGGTTGACGAAGAAGATCAGCACGCCAACGCCCATGATCTCATAGCCATGCGTCGCAATGCCATTCCAGTAGGCATAAGCCTCCGGATAGTCCGGGATACGGCGGGGCATACCACTGACCCCGAGGAAGTGCATCGGGAAGAACAACATGTTCACGCCCACGAAGAACACCCAGAAGTGCAGGTGACCGAGGAACTCGTTGTACATCTTCCCCGACATCTTCGGGAACCAGTAGTAAAAGCCGGCAAACAGGGCGAACACCGCACCCAGCGACAACACATAGTGGAAGTGCGCCACGACATAGTAGGTGTCATGCAGGTTGTCGTCGATGCCGCCATTGGCAAGCACCACGCCGGTCACGCCACCCACGGTGAACATGAAGATGAAACCCAGCGCCCATACCATCGGCGTGCGGAAGCTAATGGAGCCACCCCACATCGTCGCGATCCACGAGAAGATCTTGACACCCGTAGGCACCGCGATGACCATCGTTGCGGCGGTGAAGTACATCTTCACGTTCACGCTGAGGCCGGTCGTAAACATGTGGTGCGCCCACACGATGAAGCCGACCACACCAATCGCGACCATCGCATAGGCCATGCCGAGATAACCGAAAATCGGCTTCCGACTAAAGGTCGACACGATGTGACTGATCATGCCGAAGCCCGGCAGGATCATGATGTAAACTTCGGGGTGCCCAAAGAACCAGAACAGATGCTGGTAGAGCACCGGATCGCCACCGCCAGCCGCGTCATAGAAGACGGTACCGAAGTTGCGGTCGGTCAGCAGCATGGTGATGGCGGCCGCGAGCACCGGCAGCGCGATGAGCAGCAGGAACGCCGTGACCAGCACCGACCAGGCGAACAGCGGCATCTTGTGCAGCGTCATGCCCGGGGCACGCATGTTGAAAATGGTCGTGATGAAGTTGATCGCACCCAGAATCGAGCTGGCGCCCGCAAGGTGGAGCGAGAGGATCGAGAGATCGACCGCCGGCCCAGGCGACCCGGTCGTCGCGAGCGGCGCATAGACCGTCCAACCGGTACCCGCGCCATTGCCCGTGCCGCCCGGAACGAAGGTCGAACCGAGCAACAGCAGGAACGCAGGAACCAGCAGCCAGAAGCTGATGTTGTTCATGCGCGGGAACGCCATGTCTGGCGCGCCGATCATGAGCGGCACGAACCAGTTGCCAAAGCCGCCAATCATGGCCGGCATGACCATGAAGAACACCATGATGAGGCCGTGGGCGGTGATGAGCACGTTCCACAGGTGATAAGCCTGATCGAGCGTTGCACCGGGTCCATCGGAATAGACGGCCCACGCCTCCAGGAACTGAATCCCCGGTTCGCGCAACTCCATGCGCATCATGCCCGAGATCGCACCGCCGATGATGCCGGCCACGATCGCGAAGATCAGATAGAGGGTGCCGATATCCTTGTGGTTCGTCGACATGAACCAACGAGCGAAAAAGCTCGGCTTGTGATCGGCATCATGATGGCCGTGGGCAAGCTCGCCCGCGGAACCATCTACGGTTGTGGTGGTCATTTTGTCGGTTCCCTCAGGACGTGGTGGCGACCGCCGGGGCTGGCGCGGCGGCGTTCGAGGTAGCGGCGGAGGCGGCAGCAGGCGCGGCCGCAGCGGCAGGCTCAGCTTCGGCAGAGGTTTCGCCAGGCATGGTACCGCCCTGCAACTTGACCCATTGCGCGAATCTCTCCGGCGTCACCGCTTCGACCGCGATCGGCATGAAGCCGTGGCGGGCACCGCAAAGCTCGGAGCATTGCCCGTAATAGACGCCGGGCTTGCTGATGGTGAAGGTCTTCTCGTTGAGACGACCGGGAACAGCGTCTTCCTTGACCCAGAAGGCGGGCACCGAGAAGCTGTGAATGACGTCCGAACCCGTGACGATCAGCTTGATCGGCACGCCGACAGGCAGAACGAGACGATTGTCAGCCGCGAGCAACGCAGGCTCGCCACGCTCGATGGCCTTTTCTGGCGGCAACATGTTGGACACATACTCGCCGATGCCGTTGTCCGGATATTCATAGCCCCAGTACCACTGGTAGCCGGTGACCTTGACGGTCAGGGCATCCTTGGGCGCCGGCTTGAACTGCTTGGCGAGCAGGTCGATCGAGGGAATGGCGACACCGATGAGAATCAGAACCGGGATCAACGTCCAGGCCACTTCGATGGCGGTGTTATGCGAGGTGCGCGAAGCAACCGGATTCGCGCCGCGCCGATAGCGCACGATCACCCAGAGCAGCAGCGCCAGGACGAGCAGCGATATGAAGGTGATGACCGGCAGCAGGATATAGCTGTGCATCCAATAGGCATAGTTGCCGGTGGAGGTGAACTGCTCCTGGAAATCGATCTCGCCGGACTGCGGCTGACCCACGCCCGGAACGGGCTTGGCATATTCGAACGCAGGCGCCGGCGTCGCTGCCGCCGCATTATCGGCGGTGGCATTATCCGCCGCGACCGGCGCAGCCTCGGCTACAGCCGGAACGGCGGGCGCTTGCGCTGCGGGGGCTGCCTCCTGAGCCATGGCGACGGACGGCGCGAGAGCGCTCAGACCAAGAGCCATCGCCATCATGAAGCCATATGTTCTTCTGTTCATGCGGTCGACCTGCTTTCAATTAAAGGCCCATTCGTCCGCAGCCGGAACGAGCGAGCCCCCCTCTGTCATCTCCGGGCCATATACGCAGGCAACCCTCGCGCCTCAAGCCTTCTGTTAGGCGGGAGCGAGCCGTTGATTGTCGGCCCATCCGCCGCTATCTGCCCGGCTCGACAAAGGACATCGAGGATAGAATGACCGAATCAGAAGTGCTCGCCGAATTCCGGGCATCCGAGGCGCTTCTGCAGGGGCATTTCGTGCTGTCGTCTGGCAAGCACAGTGCCAATTATCTGCAGTGCGCCCGGGTGTTGATGAATCCCGAGCGCGCCTCCCGCCTCGCCATTGCACTGGCACAGAGCCTGCCGCGCGAAGTGCGCGCAGCGGTGGACGTTGTCGTGTCGCCGGCGATGGGTGGCATCATCATCGGCCACGAGATGGGCCGTGCCCTCAATTGCGATGCGCTGTTTCTGGAACGCCCGGAGGGGCGCTTCGTATTTCGCCGCGGCTTTGCCCTCTCGGCAGGGCAGAAAGTGCTGATGGTGGAAGATGTCGTGACGACGGGCCTCTCCTCGCGTCAGGCCATGGACGCCGTGCGCGCGGCCGGCGGCGAGATCATCGCCGAGGCCGCATTGGTTGACCGCTCGGGCGGGGAGGCCGATCTGGGCGTGCCATTCTTCCCGCTCGTCAGCCTCAACTTCCCGGTTTACGACGCCGACGATCTGCCGCCCGAGCTCGCGGCGATCCCGGCGATGAAGCCCGGCAGCCGCGCATGAACGGTCCGCGCGCCCTACGGCTCGGCGTCAACATCGATCACGTCGCCACGATCCGCAACGCGCGCGGCACAGCCTATCCCGACCCGGTCCGCGCGGCCCTGATCGCGCAGGAGGCAGGCGCCGACGGCATCACTGCCCATCTGCGCGAGGACCGTCGGCATATCACCGACGGCGATATCGCCCGACTCACCGAGGCGCTGCGCATTCCGCTCAATCTGGAGATGGCGGCGACCGAGGAAATGCTCGCCATCGCCCTGCGCCACCGGCCGCACGCCGTCTGCATCGTGCCCGAGCGGCGGGAGGAACTGACCACGGAGGGCGGGCTGGACGCTGCGGGCATGCACGATCATCTGGCACCGATGGTGGATCGGCTGAGCGAAGCCGGCTGCCGCGTCTCGCTGTTCATCGAGGCGGCGCCCCGCCAGATCGAGGCGGCGCTGCGCCTGCATGCTCCCGTCGTCGAACTGCACACCGGCCGCTATTGCGATACGGACGGCGAGGCCCGCGCGGCCGAATTGGCGCGCATCACGGAGATGGCCGCGCTCGCCGCCAAGAATGGCCTGGAAGCCCATGCCGGCCACGGCATCACCTACGACAATGTTGGCCCCATCGCGGCGATCCCGCAGATCGCCGAGCTGAACATCGGCCATTTCCTGATCGGCGAGGCAATCTTCCGCGGCCTGCACGAGAGCATCACCGAGATGCGCCGGCACATGGACGCCGCGCGGGGATGACCGCTTACGCGCCGGGTAGACCGCCGCCGCCTGTCTTTTGCCGCATTCCAGATGCTATAACCGCGCCATGATTATCGGCCTCGGATCGGACCTCTGTAATATCGAGCGCATTCAGGCGTCGCTGGATCGATATGGCGACCGATTCGAGGCACGCGTCTTTACCGATATCGAGCGGGCCAAGGCTGCCCGCCGGCCCTTCACCAAAGCCGCGACGCTCGCCAAGCGCTTTGCCGCCAAGGAGGCGTTCAGCAAGGCGGTTGGTACCGGCTTCAAGGCGGGCGTGTTCATGAAGGACATCGGCGTGGTCAACCTGCCCTCGGGCGCGCCCACGCTGGCGTTGACCGGCGGTGCGAAGGCACGGCTCAACGCCTTGACCCCGCCTGGGGCCAGCTTATTTGTTCACCTGACATTGACCGACGATCACCCCTGGGCGCAGGCGTTCGTCATTCTGGAGGCACGCTTTCCGTGACGGACGAGGCATTGAGCGAGACGGGCAGCCAGGCGCCCGGCGATCCAGAGCTGCGCAAGCGCGGCAAGGCCAAGTCCGGCGGCACGGACTGGTGGGGCGAGGTCAAGAGCATCGGCCTGCTGGTGCTCGCTGTGCTCGGCTTCCACAGTTTCATCGCCAAGCCCTTCTATATTCCGTCCGAATCCATGATGCCCGGGATGCTGGTGGGCGACCGGCTGGTCGTCACCAAATATGCCTATGGCTGGTCCTACGTCTCGCCGACCATTCCCAACCCCGCGGCCATCTTCCGCAACGTGATCCTGCGCACGCCGGCCGAGCCGTGGGGCATCACCCTGCCCTTCATCAAGGGCCGCATCTGGGGCAAGTTACCGGAACGCGGCGACATCGTCATCGCCACCCCCCGTCATAGCAATGAAGACTATATCAAGCGTGTGATCGGCCTGCCCGGCGATCTGCTGGAGGTGCGCGACGGCGTCGTCATCCTCAACGGCACGCCGGTACGCCAAACGCCGATGGCCGCGCTGCGGCTGCCGATCGACGCCAACGCGCCATGCGATCCACGCCAGTTCCCGGGCGCACTGCAATATGAGACGGACGGCTCGGCAAGCTGCGTGCTCCCGGTCAAGCGCGAGACGCTGCCCAACGGCCGGAGCTACACGATCATCGACATGGGCGCGCGCGAAACCGATTGGTACGGGCCCGTCCGCATCGGCCCCGGTGAAGTCTTCCTGATGGGCGACAATCGCGACAACAGCGCGGATAGCCGCGTCTCGCTGGAACAGCAGGGGCTCGGTGGCCCCGTTCCGTGGGAGACGATCGGCGGGCGGGCTGAATTCATCACCTTCTCGCTGAATGGCACCACCAGCCTCAATCCGCTGACCTGGCTGGGCGGTTTCCGCAGCGGGCGGGCAGGCCTCTCGCTCCACCCCGCGCAGACCGAGCCAGCCAAGCCGTGACCCAACGCGCGACGGACGGCACCTCAAGCCAGAAAGGGGCCGGTCCGGCGTCTTCGCCGTCCCGTCGCGCTCGCAAGATCATCACCCCGCACAGCAAGCTCGCCGCCCGTGACGAGGAGGCGGAAGCGCTCGCCGGGCGCCCCGGGCCGTCGGACGCCCATTCTCCTGAGATCTGGCTGGAACTGCGCCGCGCCGTCACCTGGGTCGGCGTGGTCGGCGGCGCGGCGTTGATCGTGCTGCTGATCGAGCCGATCCTGTTCATCCTCGCCTCCATCGTCATCGCCGTGATGCTGGACGGCGGCACGCGCCTTCTCGGCCGCGTCCTGCCGATCGCGCGCGGCTACCGGCTGGCGATCGTGACGATAGCGGTTTTCCTGTTCATCGCCTGGACGGTTTTCCTGACCGGCACGCAAGTGGCGCAGCAGGCTGCCCAACTCCCGGCGCTGATCGAAAGTCAGGTCGCGCGGATCCAGACATGGGCCAGCTCGCACGGCGTGGACCTCGGCCTCAACGAGTTGCGCCAGGCGGGACAACAGTTGCTCGGCTCCGTCGGACGGGTGACGGCGGTCCTCAGCTCTGCCGCTGGCATCGTCTCCAGCCTCGTCATGATGCTGGTGCTCGCCATCTTCCTCGCGGTCGAGCCGAATATCTACTCGCGCGGCCTCGCCTGGTTCGTTCCCGTCGGCCACCGGGAGGAGACGCACGCACTGCTCGACAAGGTCGGCTACGCGCTGCGCCGGCTGATGGCCGGACGGCTGGTGGGCATGATGGCAACGGGTAGCCTCACCGGCTTTCTTCTGATGATGGGCGGCGTGCCGATGGCAACGCTGCTCGGCGTGCTCACCTTCATCCTCGCCTTCCTGCCCAACATCGGCGCGATCATCTCTGGCGTGCTGATCATGCTGGTCGGCTTCTCGGTCGACGTCCAGCACGGGCTGTTTGCGATCGGCGTCTATTTCACCGTGCAGATCATCGAGAGCTACTTGATCACCCCCACTGTGGCCCGCAAGGCGGTCGATATGCCGCCCGCCCTGGTCCTGGGCGCCCAGATCCTGTTCGGCGCGCTGTTCGGTATTCTTGGTCTCGCGCTCGCCGATCCGCTTCTTGCGATGACCAAGGTGACGCTGGAGGAGCGCGCGAAACGCCGCGTGGCGGCAGCGGAGCAGAGCTGAAAGTAGTCTCTTCAGCGCCGCGGCTGGGGCACAAGCCGACTACTCGCGCCTTCTTCCTTTCGGAAGCGTTCTTCCGAAAGGCCCTTCAAGCGCGCCGAGATGGGATTCCGGACCAGCCAAAATAGAGCCGGTGCTGATCCGCACTTGTGACAGAGGGCTCCTGCTTTCGCTGGAGTCACGTGCTTTCGCGAATGGGGTCTTTCCCGTGCGGCGGTTGCGTTCCGGGTCCGCCTCGTCAACGCATCGGCCGCAGCCGGGCGATGCCAGCCTTCACTGCTGCGGCAGTTCAATCCCCGGCGGCAAGCCCTGCCCGCCCTGCAGCATCTGCTGCATCTGCATCATGCGCTGGGCTTCCATCACCTCGGCACGGGTCTTGAACTCCAACAGGCCGATCTCGAATTGCAGATCGCTGTTGGGCGGAATGTTGCTGCCCTGCGGCGGATGGTCGCCATAAGCGAGCTTCGCCGGAATCCACGCACGCAGGCTGCCGCCCTTCTTGAGCAGCGTCACCGCTTCGGAGAAGCCGGGCACGGTGGAGGCCAGTTCCATCGGCGCGCTGGCATTCTCGTCGAACACCGTGCCATCGGGAAGGGTGCCCTTGTAGCGAACCAGCGCGAAATCGTCATGCGTGGGACTCGCGCCGGTGCCTTCGGTGAGCATCTGATAGCGCAGACCGCTCTCGGTGCGACCAAACTGGCGATTGCCCGCCCAGGCCAACACGATCGCACAGGCCGCCAGCAGGATCATCGCCAGCCAGAAGCGGCGCACCGAGCCGCGCTGAATGGGCTGCAAGGGAACCGCTGTGACCGACATGACCGTCTACCTCATTCGAGAACGCAAATTCGCCGCCCCTAGGCGGCACGGCTCCGTCTTAACGGGCGCCGTCGCGCTCCGCACGCTTGCGCTCCAGCTTGCGCGCACGCCGCACGGCAGCGGCCTTCTCACGCGCGCGCTTCTCGGACGGCTTCTCGTAGTGACGACGGAGCTTCATCTCGCGATACACGCCTTCACGCTGCAGCTTCTTCTTGAGCGCCCGCAGCGCCTGATCGACGTTATTGTCGCGCACGATGATTTGCATAAGCTCGTCAGTCTCCAATTCCACGCTGGCCCGGCGCCGACCCGGCCATCAGAGCCAGACGCGGACAATCTCCAAAAACAACATGCGCCGTAACCACGGGTCACGGCGGATCGGGCGGCCCATATCAGGCGAGGACCATCGGATCAAGACCGGACAGGTCGCAAAAGGCCGCCATGCCGAGCGAGACACAGCTTTGGGGCCGCTGGGCATCGGCCCCGGGAAGCTGGCATGACTGGCCGGCGCCGTCCCGAGTCGTGACACGTTCCGCTCGCGCTTAAAATGCTTTAGACGACACGCGCACCATGACCAAGTTTACCGTCAACGACCGCCCCGTCCAGTATCGCATGGACCCGCAAACGCCGCTGCTGTGGGCGCTGCGCGATGCCTCCAACCTCACCGGCACCAAATATGGCTGTGGTACAGGCGATTGCGGGGCCTGTACGGTAGACATCGACGGGCAGGCGATCCGCTCCTGCCAAGTGACGATCGCGGCGACCGAGGGCCGGTTCGTCACCACCATTGAGGGGCTTTCGGCCGACCGCAGCCATCCCGTGCAGCAGGCCTGGGCCGCACAGAACGTGCCGCAGTGCGGTTACTGCCAATCCGGCATGATCATGACCGCATCCGTGCTGCTCAAGCGCACCAACAATCCGACCGACGCGCAGATCGACGCGGCAATGACCAATATCTGCCGTTGCGGCACCTATCCGCGTATCCGCGAGGCCATCAAGCAGGCGGGACGGATCATGCGTGGCGAGGAACGGGTTGCCGCCGCACCCGCGCCGGGCATCGCCCCGGACGATGCGGCACGGCGCATCCCCGGCCTTACCCCGCCGGCCGAAACTCTGCCCTGACCCCGAGCGCCTCGATCCGCGGTCGAGCGGGAACGTCCAATCCTTACACGTTGCTGTCAGCCATGTTCAGCACTGCGACAGTCCTGTTGTCGCATAGAGGCAGCAATGGCGAAGACTCGCCTCGGTGTTAAGGATCCTGCGCGATGAAACGCATTCTGACGACAGGCCTGCTCGTTTCCACCATCCTGGCCATGGCCACTCCTGCCACCGCCCGTCCCGACGAAGGGCGTGACGGTGGTGGCTGGGCTCGCGGTCAGCGCCAGCACCAGTCTGCCGATCCGGGTCAGGCCCCGCGACGGGCGGCGCCGGAGCGATCCGAGCGGGCAGCGCCGCAGCAGGCGCCATCGGCCGTACAAACACGCCCGGTGCCCGCATCCCGCACCGGGGGCGAATGGCGTCGCCAGCCCGATAGCCGGTCGCGCCCCGATGTGCCGGTCAACGGCAACCGGGCCGAGCGCCCTCGCTGGTCGGATAACACCCGCCCGGCCGCTCCCGTTGCCCAGACCCAACCGCGCGACAGCGCCACATGGCAGCAGCGCGAGGCGCGTCGCGGCGACAACGACCGCGACGGCGTGCGCGATCGCAACCGGCAAGGCAATGGCCGCGACTGGCGCAACAATGAGCGGCAAGGTGCCGACCAGACTCGCGACTGGCGCGGTAACGACCGCAACTGGGAGCGCGACGGACGCGCTGACAATCGCGCCGACAATCGTAACCGGGCATGGAGTGGCCAAACCTGGCGTGGTAACGACCGCGACCGGGGATACAGCTACCAGCGCCGGCTCCAAGATCGCGACCGGTGGAACGACCAGCGCCGCTGGTCCAGCAGTTGGCGCAACGATCGCCGCTACGACTGGCGGAGCCATCGCACCCAGTATCGGTCCATCTACCGGATGCCGGCCTATTATGCGCCTTACGGCTGGAACCGCGGCTACACCCGCTTCTCCATCGGCATCTTCCTGAACAACATTCTGTTCGACCAGAACTACTGGATCGACGATCCCTATTATTACCGCCTGCCGCCGGCCTATGGCTGGCTGCGCTGGGTCCGCTACTACGATGACGCGCTGCTGGTCGATATCCGCGACGGTTATGTCGTCGACGTGATCCACGATTTCTTCTGGTGAGCTGAACAGGCTCCCCTCACCCCCTTCCTGATCGGCCTTCAGGAACGCCTGGACCGGCCTCGCTCGCGAGGCCGGTCTTTTTCCGCGGGAGCCGTCGCGCTGTTCCGGCTTTATGCCCTTGCCCATCAGCGGAGCCGCTGGCAGGAAACGCGCCATGAACGATATTTGGCTCGACGATGCGGACCTCGCGTCACCGGCGCGCGCGGAGATCGGCGAACGCGTCCGCCAGCGGCTCAAGCGCAACCCGATGGTCAGCAACGTGCCGACAGATCGTGCAGAGATGTTCCTGCGCCACGGCCTCGTCTCACCGCGCGAGTGCACCGAGTTGATCGCGCGGATCGATGCGGGATGCAAACCCTCCAAGCTGTTCTCCGGCACCAACAAGGATTATCGCACCAGCAGCAGTTGCAACCTCGATATATACGACCCGCTGGTGATCGCGGTCACCAGACGCATGGATGCGCTGCTCGGCATCGAAACGCAGTATGGCGAGTTGCTGCAAGGCCAACGCTACGAACCGGGGCAGCAATATCACCTCCACTGCGATTATTTCCCGGCCAACGTCCCTTACTGGCCGGCGATGCGGGTGAGCGGTGGCCAGCGCTGCTGGACCGCGATGGCCTATCTCTGCGATGTGGACGAAGGGGGCGAAACGCAGTTCCCCCGGCTCGGCGTCACGGTGCCGCCCCGCGCCGGCACGCTGCTCATCTGGAACAATATGCTCGCTGATGGCAGCCCCAATCACGATACCCTCCACGCCGCGCTGCCGGTGGTGAAAGGCGCCAAATATGTCGTGACCCGCTGGTATCGCGAGCGGCCCTGGGAACCACGCAACAAAGCCTGAGTCGGCCAAGCCCCCACGAGGGAGCGACAAATCGCGACATTTATGACTGGAAACTGACGCGCGCATTCGCGTGCCATTCAGCGTGCCCGATGCACAACGGCCCTGTCGGACGATGGCGGAAGCGCCGCCCTCCTACGCGGAACCTCCGTCTCGCCCGACACATGCAGGAGTGAATCGCCATGAAAAAATTGATCGTCGCCAGCCTCGCCGCACTGGTCATCATCCCCACCACCGCCATGGCGCAACCCGCGGGCGCTGCGCACCGCGATCGTCATGACATTCGCGAGGCACAGCGCGACGTGCGCGATGCCAGACGCGACGTGCGCGATGCCCGGCACGATGTGCGGGATGCCCGGCACGATGTGCGCGACGCGCGGCAGGACCATCGTCGGGACGTGCGAGACTATAACCGCGCCCACCCGTGGCGGGCTGCGCCGTTCCGCTACAAGCGCTTCACCGCAGGCACCCGCATCCAGCCCGTTTACTACGGGAACCAATATGTGGTGCGAGACTATCAGCGCTTCCATTGGAGCCGGCCGGGCGCGAACCAGCGCTGGGTGCGCCACTATGACGATGCGCTGCTCGTCAACACCCGCACCGGGCGCGTCGTGAAGGTGATCTACAACGCCTTCCGCTGAGCCATAAGAGCACTGATCGTTCCCAAGCCCCCGCCCCTTATGGTGGGGGCTTTTTTTGCACGGATCGGCGGCAATGTACCGATTGCGGAGGGCTGGTCCGCGCGTTAGGCATCTCGATGGGTGGCGGGCTTCTTCCCGCACTCGAAAGGCTTTCGCATGTCTCGCTTATCCTCCGCTCTCGCTTGCCTCCTGATGGCCGGCTCCTTCGCCGTGCCCTGTTTCGGTCAGTCTTCCCCCGCCAAGGTCACGGCGACCGCCCAGAGCGAGGACCAGAAATTGTTCGCGCTGTTCGCCGCATCGGACGAAGCCAACCTCAAGCGCAATCCGCTCAACGCCTTGTTCCGGGGCGATCTGCGCTATGCCGACCAACTCGGCGACTATATCAGCGACGCCTATTTCAACGCCGAGCGCGCGGCCGACGAGCACGATTTGGCTGCGCTACACCGGATCGACCGCGCTCAACTCTCTGCCCAGAACAAGATCGCCTACGACGTGTTCGAGTGGCAGATGAAGGACGCGCTCTCGGGCCTGCGCCCGGAAATTCTGGCGCTCACCGCCGTCCGGCCCATCAACCATTTCAGCGGCTTCCACACCTTCTACCCCACCTTCGCTTCCGGCAAGGGTGCGGCGCCGTTCAAGACGGTTGTGGACTATGAAAACAACCTCAAACGCCACCGGCAGTATATTGCCTTGCTCGATGCGGCGATCGGCCGATTCCGGCAGGGTCTGGCCTCGGGCGTGGTCGATACCAAGCTGACGATCAGCAACGTCATCGCCCAACTCGATACACTCGTTGCGCAGAAGGTCGAGGAGTCGCCCTTCTACCAGCCGGTCCTGATGTTCCCGGCGGACTTCTCAGCGGCGGACAAGGCGCGACTGACGGAGGCGTATCGCGCGATCATCCGAGACGGCATCAACCCCGCCGAAGCCCGGCTGCGCGACTTCCTCAAGACGGAGTATCTCCCCGCCGCGCGCGACACGGTCGGCCTTGGCAGCATGAAGGGCGGCGACATCCTTTATGCCGAACTGATCCGCAACATGACGACGCTGCCGCTGACCGCCGATTATGTGCATGATCTCGGCCTCTCCGAAGTGGCGCGCATCCGCAAGGAGATGGATCAGGTCCGACAGGAAGTCGGCTTCAAGGGGACGCTCGGCGAGTTTTTCGCCCATATCCGCAGCGATCCGCAATTCCACCCGACCTCGCGCGAAGGGTTCGCGGCGCAGTTCCGCGAGATCGGCAAGGCCGTGGACGCCAAGGTCGGCAGCCAGTTCTCGACGCTGCCCAAGACGAAGCTGGAGATCCGCCCCTACCCCGAATTCCGGGAGAAGTACGAGGCGGGGGGCAGCTATGAGAGCGGCACCCCGGACGGATCGCGACCGGGCGTCTTCTATTTCAACGCCTACGACCTGCCCTCACGCAACCTGCCCGGCAACACGACGCTCTATCTCCACGAGGGCGCGCCGGGCCATCACTTCCAGATCAGCCTCGCGCAGGAGAATGAGAGCCTGCCTGCCTTCATGCGCTTCGGCGGGAATACCGCCTATGTCGAGGGTTGGGCGCTCTATGCCGAGACGCTGGGCTATGATTTCGGCTTCTACAAGGACCCCTATCAGCGCATGGGCCATCTCGACGACGAGATGCTGCGCGCCATGCGGCTGGTGGTCGATAGCGGCATCCACGCCAAGGGATGGACCCGCGACCAGGCGATCCAGTACATGCTCGACAACAGCTCGATGGGAAAGACCGACGCCACCGCCGAGGTAGAGCGCTACATCGCCATCCCCGGACAGGCACTGGCCTACAAGATCGGGGCGCTCACCATCCAGCGGCTCAAGAAAAAGGCACAGGACGAGTTGGGGCCGAAGTTCGACGTGCGCGATTTCCACGCCCAGGTGCTGATGACCGGCGCCCTGCCGATGACCGTTCTGGAGAAGAAGATCGACGACTGGATCGCGGCGAAAAAGGCAGGGTAAGGTAGGCGTAGCCGTGCGGGGCCGCGCGGCCCCGGCGTTATGCCCCGGCAAGCCCACCCTTGCCCGGCTCTGACCGCCGGAGCGCGCTACCGAACCAGCGCGCTACCCCTCACGCTGGCACCGCGTCCAGTGCCTGTGCGATCAGCTTGCGGCTGTTCTCGATGCCGTAGAGCGCGATGAAGCTGCCCATGCGCGGTCCCTGCTCGGCGCCGAGCAGGGTCTCGTAGAGCGCCTTGAACCAGTCGCGGAGCTGGGTGAAGCCGTAGTGCGGATCCTTTCCGATCTCGTAGACGAGGGTCTGGATCTCCTCGGCGGTCGCCTCCTCCGGCAGAGCGGCAAGCTGGGCGTCCAGTTCGCGGAGCGCCATCGCCTCGGTGGCGTCGGGCGCGCGGCGCTGGAGCGTCGGCGCGATGAAGTCCCGGCTATAGGCCAGCGCATTGCGCACCAGACCGGCAAGGCGCGGATAATCCTCAGCCGTCACGTCCGGCGCATAATTGCGCAGATACGCCCAGACCTGCGCCTCGGTCGCGTCCGCACCCATCACGCCGACAAGGTTGAGCAGCAGGCCGTAGGTCACCGGCAGCGTATCCTCCGGCACCGCGCCGCCATGGACGTGGTGGACCGGGTTGCCGAGCTTCTTGGCGATGTCCTGCGCCGCGTAATTGCCGCGGAACTGCTCGTAATCGTCCACCGCGCGCGGGATGACGCCGATGTGCAGCGACTTAGCCGCCTTGGGCTCGCGATAGATGTAGAAGGCGAGGCTCTCCTCCGAGCCATAAGTCAGCCATTGCTCGATCGAGAGGCCGTTGCCCTTCGACTTGCTGATCTTCTCGCCCTTCTCGTCGAGGAACATCTCGTAATTGAAGCCCTCGGGCGGGCGGCCGCCGAGTGCCCGGGCAATGCGGGAGCTTTGCGTGACACTGTCGATCAGGTCCTTGCCCGCCATCTCATAATCGACGCCGAGCGCGACCCAGCGCATCGCCCAGTCGACCTTCCATTGCAGCTTGGCGCCGCCGGAAAGGATGCACTGCTCGATCGTCTCGCCTTCATCCTCGAAGCGAACGATGCCCGCCTGCGCATCGACCACGGTGACGGGCACCTGCAGCACGATGCCGCTGCTCGGGCTGATCGGCAGCACCGGCGAATAGGTCGCCTGCCGCTCCTTGCGCAGCGTCGGCAGCATGATGTCCATGATCGCCTGATAGTGGCGCAGCACATTGCGGAGCGCCTCGTCGAAATGCCCGCCGCGATACTGATCGGTCGACGAGACGAACTCATAATCGAACCCGTAGCGGTCGAGGAACGCGCGCAGCATCGCGTTATTGTGGTGGGCGAAGCTCTCATGCTCACCGAACGGATCGGGCACCTGCGTCAGCGGCTTGCCGAGATGCTCCGCCAGCATCGCCTGGTTGGGCACATTGTCCGGCACCTTGCGCAGCCCGTCCATGTCGTCGCTGAACGCGACCAGCCGCGTCGGCGCGCCGGTCAGTTCCTCATAGGCGTGGCGGACCATCGTGGTGCGCTGCACTTCGTTGAAGGTGCCGATGTGCGGCAGGCCCGATGGACCATAGCCGGTCTCGAACAGCACCGGCGCGCCCGCCTTGCCCTGCGGGTAGCGCTTGAGCAGCTTGCGCGCTTCCTCATAGGGCCATGCCTTGGAAACCATCGCGGCGTCGCGAAGGGCGGTCGAAATCTGTTCCTGCGTCATAGGGGCTGCCTCTAGAGCATGATCTCGCCGGTTTGAAGCAGATCATGCGCGGAAAGGCGTCGCGACGCAGTTACCTGAAATTTTACCAATATGCGCGACAGTGATCCCCAACCCGGACCAGAGGCGGACATTGGGGGACGAAGCCATGGCAACGCATGCAATAAAGGATGCACCGATCCAGCGCCGACAGCGAATCGGCGTGGATATACCGGTCATCCTGACCACGGTGCTCGAATCGATGGAGGCGACGATCGCCGACCTCTCCGAACAGGGCGCGCTCATCAAGGGATGTGCGGTGCCGGCGGGAGCCCGGGTGCAGATCGACTATCTGGGGCAGACGATCTACGCGCAGTGCCGCTGGGGCGAGGTCGACCGGATGGGCGTGCAGTTCGTCTATCCGCTCGCCGAGGGGCCGCTGTTCGAGCGCCTGCAGGTTGCCCGTGCCGCCGGGATGCCGCGCGACACGGTGATCGCTTTCCCGCAGACGCGGGTGCTGTTCGGGCGGCGGGCGCATTAGAGACTTTTAGCGAACGATTCGAGGTCTCGCCTGTAGGATCCCGCCTGTAGGATTTGCGGCGCTCCGGCCCGCTTTTCACTGCCTTTTTCGTTCACGAACCGTTCCCCTGCGGCGCACAGGCGGCTAAGGCGGGGGCGTGACCCCCGTTTCACTCCCTTCCGCGCTGCACGCCAGCCATGCCGGTATCTGGCTGGCGGAGGAAGGACGGCCGCTCGCCACGCTCGGCCGGGGCGAGGCGCTGGCACGCGCTGCCGACACGCCACTGCTGATGGTCAACGCCCCGCTGCTCGGCGCGCGGCTGGGCCACGCCGACCTCTCCGGCCTCGACCTGCTGGAGCTGTTCGCCTTCCTCTTCCCCGCCCAGTTCGTGATCCCCACCGTCGCCGGCCTTGCCCGCGCGATGGGCCTACCGGCGCCGGAAACCGACGCGCAGGCGGCGGCGCTGATCCCCGACCTCGCTCGCGCCATGCTCGCCTGGACCGAGCGGACCGACTGGGCCGAGCGCGAAGGCGCATGGACCGGGCTGGGCCAGCTCGAACGACTGCGCTGGAGCTGGACGCCGCTGCTGCGCGGGCGCATCGCCCAGCCTGCCCGGGCAGAGCGCTGGCTGTTCAGCCGCCTGCCGCAGTGGGAGGAGCAGCCGCCCCGCCCGCAGCCGCGCCCGGTGACGCTTGCCGAGTCGGACGTGATGGCGCGCCTGTCCGACCTGACCGGGGCTGGCGCGGAGACCCGCGAGGGGCAGCGCCTGTTCGCGGGTGCAACGGCCGCCGCCTTCGCGCCCCGCACCCGCGGCGAGTCGCCCAACGTCGTGCTGGCAGAGGCCGGCACCGGCATCGGCAAGACGCTGGGCTATCTCGCCCCGGCAACGCTCTGGGCGGAGCAGGCCGGCGGCGCGGTGTGGATCTCCACCTACACCAAGGCGCTGCAACGCCAGCTCGACCGCGAAACGCGCCGCCACTATCCGAACGACGCCGCGTTCCGGAAGCATGTCGTGATCCGCAAGGGGCGCGAAAACTACCTCTGCCTGCTCAATCTGGAGGATGCGCTGCAAGGCGGCTTTGCCGGGCGCGCGGCAATTCTCGCGCAGTTCGTGGCACGCTGGGCGGCCTACACGCGCGACGGCGACATGGTGGGCGGCGACCTGCCCGGCTGGCTGCCGGCACTGTTCCGCCGCGCGGGCGCGACCGCCCTCACCGACCGGCGCGGCGAGTGCATCTATGCCGGCTGCCCGCATTTCCGCACCTGCTTCATCGAGCGGGCGACGCGAGCGAGCCAGGGGGCCGATATCGTCATCGCCAACCATGCGCTGGTGATGATCAACGCCGCGCGCGGGCGCGAGGCGCAGGGCACGCCGACGCGGATCGTGTTCGACGAGGGGCACCACCTGTTCGACGCGGCCGACTCGACCTTCGGCGCGGCGCTGACCGGCCGCGAGGCGATCGAGCTGCGGCGCTGGGTGCTGGGCCCGGAAACGGCGAAGCGTGGGCGGCGGCGCGGCCTCTCCGCGCGTCTCTCAGACGTGGCGAGCTACGACGGCGAAGGTGCCGAGGCGATCGAGGATGCGGCCGAGGCGGCACGCGACCTGCCGGGCGACGACTGGCTGCGCCGCGTCGTCGAGCGCGCGCCGCTGGGCGCGGTGGAGGCGCTGCTCGGGGCGGTGCGCGATACCGTCTATGCCCGCGCCGAGCGCGACGGGCGCGAGACCGACCCCGGCTATGGGCTGGAGGTCGATCTCGCCGAAGCGGACGGTGCGCTGATCGACGCGGCGACCGATGCCGCGCGCGCGCTGGAGGCGCTGCTGGCGCCGCTCCAGCGCCTCACCAAGCGGCTGGTCGCGGTGCTGGAGCTGGCGCCCGACTGGCTCGACGGCCCGGCGCGCGCACGGATCGACGGCGCGCTCTCCGCGCTGGGCTGGCGCTGCGACCTGCTGATGAGCTGGATCGCGCTGCTGCTGCGGGTCGGCGGCCCGGCGGACCCGGCGTTCGTCGACTGGCTGGCGGTCGACCGGGTGGAAGGGCGCGAATATGACATCGGCCTGCACCGCCACTGGCTGGACCCGACCCGGCCACTCGCCGAAACGGTGCTGCGGCCCGCCCATGGCGTGCTCGTCACATCCGCCACGCTGCGCGCGGGCGGCGACGAGCAAACCGCCATCGCGCGCTCGGGCGCGGGGCATCTCGACGCGCCGCCGCGCTGGGTGGATGTGACCAGCCCGTTCGATTATGCGCGGCAGGCCGAGGTGCTGATCGTCACGGATCTCAAGCGCGGCGACCTGCCGGCGCTGGCCGGCGCCTATGCCCGGCTGATCGAGGCGGCCGGCGGAGGCACGCTGGGGCTGTTCACCGCGATCCGCCGGCTGCGCTCGGTGCAGGCGCGCATCGCCGACCGGCTGGCCCGCGCCGGGCTGCCGCTCTACGCGCAGCATGTCGACCCGCTCGACCCGGCAACGCTCATCGACATGTTCCGCGACGATCCGCGCGCCTCGCTGCTCGGCACCGATGCGCTGCGCGACGGCATCGACGTGCCCGGCGAATCGCTGCGTCTGGTGGTGATGGAAGGCGTGCCCTGGTCCAAGCCCTCCGTGCTGCACACCGCGCGCAAGCAGGCGAGCGAGGGACCGAGCGCCTATGAGGACCGGCTGGTGCGCGCGCGGCTGGCGCAGGCGTTCGGCCGGCTGATCCGCCGCGCCGACGATGCCGGGCAGTTCGTCATCCTCTCCGCCGCCATGCCGAGCCGGCTGCTCACCGCCTTCCCGGCCGATGTGCCAGTTCGGCGCGTTTTGCTGGACGAGGCGATCGCGGCGGTGCGGGCGCGCCTTGGTTCCGACGCGGTTTTGGGGCAGGAGACGCCGCACGGGTCGCAGATAGAGGGAATACGCGGGCAGGCATGAAGACGGTCATCGTTCTGCGTCATGCAAAGTCGGATTGGGGCGACGTGTCGCTGCGCGATTTCGACCGGGGGCTGAACAAACGCGGCGACCGCGCCGCCGCCTTGATGGGCCGCTGGGCCGCGCGCAACGACGTCACGCCCGAGCGGATCATCGCTTCCCCCGCCGTGCGCGTGGTCGAGACGCTGCACCGGTTCACGCAGGCGCATGGCGGCTGCCCGGAGCCGCTGTTCGACATGCGGCTCTACCTCGCCAGCGCGCCGATGATCGCCGAAGTGATCGCAGGCATTGGCGGCATCGCCGACCGGTTGCTGATCGCCGGGCATAGCACCGGCGTGGAAGAGTTTATCCTCGCCTGCGTGCCCGACGACGGCGACTCGCCTCTACGCGACGAGGTGGAGGCCAAATTCCCCACCGCCGCGCTGGCCGTGCTGGATTTCGACATGGCCGACTGGAGCGGCTTTGCCCATGATTTCGTCGGGCGGGCGCGGCTGCGTACCTTCGTCCGACCACGCGACCTGGACCCGGCGCTGGGACCGGACCAGCGCTGAAGGGTGCCTTGCAGGGCGGCGCAGGATGCCGCCAGATCGGCCGCCGGTCGCAGTCAGCAGGCAGCAACCCTTCCGTGGGCTCAGGACGAACGGCTTAGGGGCTTGCATCCGTGCGCCATGGACGAGCGCCGTTCAGACAGCGCTGTCGCGCGGCAAGACGAGCCTTCAGGAGCTGCGCAAAGGGCCCTTTCACGACCCTTCGAGGGCGTCGTGCAGGGTCTGGCGAATGACGGTGAGGCGGGCGATCAACAGGGCGATATCCGAGCCGCCGATTTGGCCCGTCATCCGCACGCCCTGTCTCGTTTCCGGGGCAGTGGGCGCCGAAGTGTCGCCGATGGGCAGTTCCCCCTGCGGCTTGGACGCGGCAGGCGGCCCGGCAACCACGGAGGGCGTGGCGGGACCGGGCGATACCGGCGGGCCGGCGGATGCCGTGCCGCGCGCCGCTGTGGCGCCGCCCCGACCGGACAGCAACCGCTGGGCACCACGGACGGTAAAGCCCTCCTCGTTCAACAATCGGTTGATTTTACTCGCGATTTCTACATCGCGCGGGCGATAATAACGGCGATTACCGGAACGTTGCAGCGGGCGAAGCTGCGGGAAGCGGGTTTCCCAGTAGCGCAGAACATGCTGCGCCACGCCAAGCTCGCGGGCGAGCTCCCCGATGGTCAGAAACGCGCCTTCTTCCTTGGCCATACCGCATTGTGCACCGATCCCTTAGCGCCGGTCAATCCGGCCGGTCGGGTCAAGCGTTGGCGACTCGATCCCGCAGCGACTGGCTGGGCCGGAAGGTCAACACCCGCCGCGATGTGATCGGCACTTCGACTCCGGTCTTGGGATTGCGCCCGATGCGTTCGTTCTTGTCCCGCAGGACGAAAGTGCCAAAACCGGAAATCTTGACGTTCTCGCCATTTTCCAGCGCCTCGGCGACGAGGTCCAGCACCTGTTCTACGAGATGCGCCGAATCCGCGCGCGACAACCCGACCTGCTTGTTGAGATGTTCCGCAATCTCGGCTCGAGTTAACGTGTCTTCCGAAACCATTCCGCCCCCAAAAACGAAATTTCCGCGCATGGGTCACGCCCCCACGCGCCCCAATAGACTGTCTGTGCGGCAGAATCTTAAGGTTTGCAACGAGAAGAATCGACGCAGGGCGCCATGGTGCATGCCACCATGGGGCCGGATCACCTCGCAATCAATAACGGAGCAGGCTTGCGCCCCAGGTGAAACCACCGCCCATCGCTTCCAGAACGACCAGATTGCCCTTACGGATTCTGCCATCTCGCACGGCGACGTCGAGAGCCAGCGGCACCGATGCAGCGGAGGTGTTGGCATGTTGGTCGACGGTCATGACGACCTTTGCCGGATCAAGCTTAAGTTTGCGGGCTGTGGCGTCGAGGATACGAGCATTGGCCTGGTGCGGCACCACCCAGTCGATGTCGGCGGGGGTGAGTCCCGCGGCCTCGAGCACCTCGCGCAGCACCTCGGCCAGGTTGACCACGGCATGGCGGAACACGTCCTGCCCCTTCATGCGCACCTTGCCGACCGTGCCGGTGGTCGAGGGGCCGCCATCCACGTTGAGCAGCGCGTTGTAGCGGCCGTCGGCGTGCAGGCGGCTGGCGAGAATGCCGCTGCCGGTCGCCGCGTCCGTCTCCTGCGCGCGGAGGACCACGGCGCCGGCGCCGTCGCCGAACAGCACGCAGGTGGTGCGGTCCTCCCAATCGAGGATGCGGCTGAACGTTTCCGCGCCGATCACGAGCGCGGAGCGCGCCGCGCCGCCGCGCAGCATGTTATCCGCCACGGTCAGCGCGTAAAGAAAGCCCGAGCAGACCGCGCCAACGTCAAACGCCATGCCGCGCGTGATGCCGAGCTGCGCCTGCACGATGGTGGCGCTGGCGGGAAATGTCTGGTCCGGCGTCGCCGTGGCGAGGATGATGAGATCGACCTCGTCGGCCGCCACGCCCGCCATCTCCAGCGCGCCCCGCGATGCCTCAACCGCGAGCGATGCCGTGGTCTCACCCTCGCCCGCGATGTAGCGCTGGCGGATGCCGGTCCGCTCGACGATCCAGGCATCGCTGGTGTCGACCGTCTGCGCCAGTTCGTCATTGCTGACGCAGCGGCGCGGCAGGGCCGAGCCGGTTCCCATTATCACGGACCGCAGGGTCATTTGGCGATCAGTTCCTCGCTCGCAATAGGCCCGACACGCGCCAGATCCTCACCGATGCGCGCGCTCAGCCCCTCCTCGACCAGCCGTGCCGCAACATGCACCGCATTGGCAACACCCTTCGCGTCGGCGCCGCCATGGCTTTTCACGACGATGCCGTTGAGCCCCAGGAACACGGCGCCGTTGTGATTATTCGGATCAAGATGGGTCTTGAGCAAATGCAGCGCCGGCCGCGACAGCAGGAAACCCGCCTTCGAGCGCAGCGAACTGGTGAAGGCGCGGCGCAGCACGTCCGTGACGAAGCGCGCGGTGCCCTCGGCCGTCTTGAGCGCGATGTTGCCGGCGAACCCTTCCGCCACGATCACATCGGCATCGCCCGACCCGATCCGGTCGCCCTCGATGAACCCGTCGAACCGCAGCGGCAGGCCGCGCGTGTGGCGCAGGATGCGGGCGGCGTCGCGAATCTCTTCGGTGCCCTTCAGGTCCTCGGTGCCGATGTTGAGCAGCTGGACGCGCGGCATCGCCAGATTGTTGACGATGCGCGCATAGGCCGCGCCCATCACCGCGAACTGGACGAGGTTGCGGGCGTCGCACTCGGTGTTGGCCCCGAGGTCGAGCATCACCACGTCGTTATCGCCGAGCGTGGGAAGCATGGCGGCCAGCGCCGGCCGGTCGATGCGGGGGAGCGTGCGCAGGGCAAGCTTGGCTATCGCCATCAGCGCGCCGGTATTGCCAGCGGACACGGCGGCCATCGCATCGCCATTCTTCACGGCCTGGATCGCGAGACCCATCGAGCTGCCGCGCGAGTGGCGGATCGCCTGACTGGGCTTATCGGTCGCCGCCACCACCTTGTCGGTGTGGACGACCTCGGCCGCTTTGGAAAGATTGGGGTGATTCTTCAGCGCGGCGCCAATGCGCGCCTCATCGCCGAACAGCAGAAAGCGCAGCCCCTCATGGCCATGGCGCGCACGCGCGACGCCGGCGACCATGACGCGCACGCCCTCGTCGCCGCCCATCGCATCGATCGCGATCCGCGGCGTCGTCACCTCTACCTCCCCCCTTTCGGGACTCAGGCGCCGATCGCGACGACTTCGCGGCCGTTATAGTGCCCGCAGGCACCGCACAGATTGTGGGGACGCTTCAGCTCGCCACAATTGGGGCATTCCTGATAGGATTCGACGGGCAGCCGATCATGGCTGCGGCGCATGCCGCGCTTGGACGGCGAAGTTTTTCTCTTTGGGACAGCCATCAGGGCACCTGTTCAAATCGCAACGGTCAAAAAAACGGGTTCGCGCGCCCGGTTGTCACATTGAGATGTCGGCGGCCACGGGGGCCGCGACCAATGGGAGGCCGGGCGATTGCGAGAGTGTGCGCCTATAGCGCTTTTTAGGGTCGGTGCAACCGATTCATTGGAAATCAGGCGATTTGACGGAAAGCGCGCCGCCTCTCAGCCGCGCAGCCCCGTCACGCGATCCCCGACGAACGGATTGTTCGCCCGCTCCTGCGCAAAGCTGCTCGGCTGGCCATGGCCGGGAACGAAGACCGTTTCGCCACCGAGCGGCCACAGCTTGCGCGTGATCGACGCCAGCAGGTCCTCATGATTGCCGAGCGGAAAATCGGTGCGGCCGATCGAACCCTGGAACAGCACGTCGCCGACGATGGCGAGGCGCGAGGGCGGGTGGTGGAACACGACATGGCCGGGCGTGTGGCCGGGGCAATGGATGACATCCAGCACCAGATCGCCCACGCGCACCGTATCGCCATCGACCAGCCAGCGGTCCGGCTCGAACGGGGCGCCGGGCACATTCCAGCGGCGGCCATCATCCTCCAGCCGGGCGATCCAGAAACGGTCGTCCTCGTGCGGCCCTTCGATCGGCAGGCCAAGCTCCTTGGCCAGCACCCCGGCCTGCCCGCAATGGTCGATATGGCCGTGGGTGACGAGCAACTTCTCCAGCGTGACGCCGTGCTGGGCGACCGCCGCCTTGAGGCGCGGCAGATCACCGCCGGGATCGACCAGCGCGCCGCGCATCGTGCGGGTGCACCAGATCAAGGAGCAATTCTGCTGGAGCGGCGTCACCGGGATCATCGCGACGCGCATCGGCGGCTCGGCGGTCTGGGGATCGGTCGTTTGCGGAGTGGTCATGAGGAGACGATCTGGCAGGCGGGTGGCGGCGACGCAAGGGCGGGCGGAAACGCCGGGCGGATCAGCCGGCCAGCAGGTCATCGATCCAGGCGGGGACCAGCGTGCCGGCGGGCCCGTGGCGGCAATCGTCGAACCAGCCGCTGCCGGCCGAGGGCTCCAGATTGATCTCCAGCGTGGGGATGCCGAGCGCGCCGGCCATCCGCACGAAGCCGGCGGCCGGATAGACAGCACCCGAGGTACCGATGGAGACGAACAGCCCGGCGCGGGCGAGCGCGGCCTCGATACGGTCCATCTGGTAAGGGATCTCCCCGAAGAAAACGATGTCGGGGCGCAAGACGGGTGCATCGCAGGCCGTGCAGAGCGCACCGGGCGGCAAATCGCCCTGCCAGGGCTGGCGCGCGCCGCAGGCCGCGCACAAGGCGCTGCGCAGCGCGCCATGCATATGGATGACCCGCCGCGAACCGGCCCGCTCGTGCAGATCGTCGACATTCTGGGTGACGATCAGCACCTCTTCCGGCCATGCCTGCTCCAGCCGCGCAAGCGCTTCGTGTGCGGCATTGGGCGCGACGGTGGCGAGCGCCGCACGGCGCTGATCGTAGAAGCGATGGACCAGCGCCGGATCGCGCGCCAGCGCCTCGGGCGTGCAGATATCCTCGATGCGGTGGCTCGCCCACAGGCCATCGGCGGAGCGGAAGGTCTCCAGGCCGCTCTCCGCGGATATGCCGGCGCCGGTGAGGATGACGATGGGAGAGGGCTGAAGCATGAGGCCAATCAAATAGCAGCCTTGGCAAGGGCGCAAGCGCTGGTGACAAACCATGCGCCGCGAGGTCCCTTTCCATCTCATCGCGCCCGCCTTCTCGCCAGCCCGCTGCTCCTCGCGCGAGCGTGCCATACAGCCGCCGCCAGCACCCATCGCCATGCTCGATCAGGCTCGCCGTCACGGAGCACAACGGGCGTCGCCTTCCCTGCCGAGAATCACTATCCTTTGGAGGTGCCGGATGGAGACGAACCGTGCCCGGCTGGATGGCGAGGGAGCCGGCGCTCAACGCGCACGACATCCTATGCTGCATGCCCCAACGCCCGGGATGACAAGCGCGCGGCAGTCTGGCATCGGCGCGGACGGACCGGTTTGAAGGAAGGGACAGGCAGCATGAGCGCGATCGGCATTTTCGGGGCCCGGGGCCGCATGGGTCAGGCTATTGCGCAGGTGGCTGCCGAGCAGAGCATCGCAGTCGTTGGCGGCACCGATGCGCAGGGCGGCGGGACGATCGGCGCGAACGATACGCCGATCACCACCGACCCGACCGCGCTGGCGGCGACGGCGGACATCCTGATCGACTTTTCCTCGCCGGCCGCCTTGCAGGCCAATCTCGACGCCTGCGTCGCCGCCAGCAAGCCGCTGGTGATCGGCACGACCGGGCTGGAAGCGGCGCATCACGCCGCGATCGACGCGGCGGCGCGCAGTATCCCGGTGCTGCAGACCGGCAATACCTCGCTCGGCGTCAACCTGCTCGCCGCGCTGGTGCGCGAGGCGGCGGGACGGCTCGGCGAGGATTGGGATATCGAGATCGTCGAGATGCATCACCGCCACAAGGTCGACGCGCCGTCCGGCACCGCACTGCTGCTCGGTCAGGCGGCGGCGGACGGCCGGGGCATCGATCTCGCCAGCCACAGCGCGCGCGGACGCGACGGCATCACCGGCGCGCGCAAGGCGGGCGACATCGGCTTCGCGGCGCTGCGCGGCGGATCGGTGGCGGGCGACCATATGGTCGTGCTCGCCGCCGAGGGCGAGCGGATCGAACTGGGCCACCGGGCGGAAGGCCGCATCGTCTTCGCGCGCGGGGCGATCAAGGCGGCGCAATGGCTGATCGGGCAGGAACGGGGGCGCTACACGATGGCCGACGTGCTCGGGCTGTAAAGGCATGGCGGCCCGGCAGCTCAACCGCGCGCAGATTTTCGACCTCTTCTCCCGCCTCGCCGAGGGCAACCCCGCCCCGCGCACCGAGCTGGCCTATGGCAACGACTATCAGCTGCTCGTCGCCGTGGTACTCTCCGCGCAGGCGACCGACGTGGGCGTCAACAAGGCGACGCGCGCGCTGTTCGAGCAGGTGACGACGCCGGCGCAGATGGTCGCGCTGGGCGAGGAGGCGCTCAAGCAGCACATCAAGACCATCGGCCTGTTCAACACCAAGGCGAAGAACGTCATCGCCCTCTCCGAAGCGCTGATCGCCAACCATGGCGGCGCGGTGCCGCGCGACCGCGAGGCGCTGACCGCGCTGCCCGGCGTGGGCCGCAAGACCGCCAATGTGGTAATGAACACCGCGTTCGGCGAGGAGACGTTCGCGGTCGATACGCATATCTTCCGGGTTGGCAACCGCACCGGGCTGGCCCCGGGAAAGACCGTCCTGGCGGTTGAGAAGGCGCTGGAAAAGCGCGTTCCACAGCCGTTCCGACGCGACGCCCATCATTGGCTAATCCTGCATGGCCGCTATATCTGCAAGGCGCGGCGCCCGGAATGCTGGCGCTGCCCGATCAACGACATCTGCCTCTACAAGGACAAGACTCCGCATCCATAATATATCCAAATAGGTTATTTATCGCTGTCCTACAGCGTGCCTCCTCTGGCTTAACTGTCCGTGCGGCGATTCGGCCGCCACGAGCATTCAGGAAAGGCACGGACCATGGCCGACCGCTTCGACAGCCAGATCGATTCCCTCACCCAGCCTGCGCGCCAGGCCTTCGCCATCACGCCGCACGCGACCAATGAGATCGACCCCTTGCCCAAGGCGATCTACGTCGGCACCGGCGGCGACATCACCCTGCGCGCGGCGGATGGGCAGGCCGACGTGGTGTTCAAGAATGTCGCGGCAGGCCAGATCATCGACGTGCGCGTGCGCTACATCCGCGCGGCCGGCACCACCGCCGCCGACATTGTGGGCCTCGCCTGATGCCCGGATATGGTTTTGGATATGGCTATGGCGCCGTGGGCCATGCCCGCCGCACGCCGCTGACCGCAGGCGGCGGAACGCCAACGCCAACGCCGACGCCCACGCCGGGCACGGCGCTCCCCGCGCTTGACGCCATTGTCGCGCATTTTGACAGCGCGGCGATCATACCGCAGGCCGACGACAGCGCGCTGGCGCAGTGGGATGACAGCAGCGGAACCGGCGCGCACGCGGCGCAGGCGACCAGCGCCAAGCAGCCCAAATACCGCACCGGCGGCAGCGGCGGGCGGCCTTATGTCGAGTTTGACGGCACGGACGACTATCTCGCCATAGCGGCACCCGGCGCCCTCGGAACCGCGATGGACAGCCGGACCTACACGGTGCTCGCCGTGGTCGAGAACGCGGGCGGCGGCGACTATGCCTGCATTTTCGGAGCCAGCATTGGCGGCGGCTCGCCGTGGCTGTGGGCCGGCGCGACCAACATCGGCTGGGCAGCGGTCAACAATGGCGGGTCCGTCGTCCCGCATGGCGCAGGGACGGGCTATATGGCGCTGGGGATGGTGAGCGATACCGCCTATTCCGCAGTCGCCGGCGCTTCGACGCTCATGCGCAACGTCTATCGCGGCGCAATCTACAACTGGAACATCAGCCAGGCTGCCGCCACCGGGAGCAATGCCATCACCATAGGGGCGAGCAGCACCGGCGCGGCCTTCCGCTTCAAAGGCCGTATCTACCGCATCATCGTGTGGAACCGGCCGCTGACACCGGCCGAACTGATGCAGGCAGAAGCCTATTTCAACGCTGCCTACAGCCAGACCCACCCGGCGGTGACGCTGGGCCGCTTCCTCCACCTGGATGGCGACAGCCGCACGGCCGGGGTCGGGGCCGATGGCACGCAGCGACTGCCTTACAAGCTGGCGAGCAGCCTCGGGCACCCGCTCGGCACTTATGGCGTCTATGCGGTGGGCGGCGCGTTGATCGCCGAATTGATCGCCAAGGGCGGCGAGGTGGACGCAGCGGCGCAGGCGCTGGCGGGCATCTCCCCGGCCATCCAGCACCGGCTGGTCTATGAGGAATTCTTCAACAGCCGCCTGCTCGCGGTGGGCGACAAGGCGACCGCCGGCACGATGGCCTACCAGACCGCGCAGTATCTCTCCGCGCGGCGCGCGGGGATGCCGGCCAACCTCAAGATCATGGGGCAGAGCCCGATGGACCATCTGGCCGCAACCTCCCCGCAACCGACCGCCTGGGCCGCCTACATCCAAGCTAACCATGCAGCGCTCGGGCTGGACGGGCTGGCGGACGTGTGGGCATCGCCCCTCGGCGGCGAGGACGCCTGCCCCAATGCCGCACCGTTTGCGCCATGGGCAGACGGCATCCACCTGACCGCCGCCGGACAGGCGACGCAGGCGGCCGTCATCGCCGATGCCTGTGCAGCGCTGGCGGGGTGGTGATCATGACCGACCTCGACGCCAAGCTCGACCGGATGCTGGGCAAGGTCGATGCGCTCATGGCCCTGCAGGCCGACCATTCCGCCCGGCTGGATGACCTGAGCCGGCGGGTCGCCCTTGTGGAGCAGGGCGTCACGGCAACCAAGGACGTCGTCGAGGCGTGGGGCGCCGCCAAATATTCGATCCGGCTCGTGCAACGGATCGCCGGCTTTGCAGCGGCCATCGCGGGCCTGGTGGCCGCCGCCAAGGGCTGGCTGCACAGATAGGAGACAAGCCATGCTGGATTATCAGCGGGCGCGCATTCGGGCGCGCCTGATCGACGACGTGCGCCGGGCGCATCGCCTCTGGTCGGTGCGGATCGCCGCGATCGGCGCAGCCTGCGCCGCCGCCTGGGGCGCGCTGCCGGCGGATACACGCGCGATCATCCCCGGCGCGCCGTGGATCGGGCTGGCCCTGTTCGCCGCAACCGCGCTCGCCCGCATCCTCCACCAGCCAGAGCTGCACCCATGAGCCTCCCCGGTTCAATCACACCCCTGCGCGCCGGTGTCACGGGCGGCGCCCTCGGCGGTGGCGCGTTCGTGGCGCTCGCTATGGCCATCGCTACGCCGCTGGTCGAGCGATGGGAGGGCACGCGGCTCGCCCCCTACCGGGATATCGCGGGCATCCCGACCGTCTGCACCGGCGAAACCCGCGTCGAGATGCGCCGCTATACGCCCGCCGAATGCGCGGCGATGCTGCGCCGGGCTCTGGCCAACAACTATGCGCCGGCCGTGCTGAAAGCCGTGCCTGCGCTGCGGGATCGCCCCAACCAGTTCGCCGCCGCCATCTCGCTCACCTACAATATCGGTGAGGTCGCCTTCGCCCGCTCGACCGTGGCGCGCCGGTTCAACGCCGGTGACTGGCGGGGCGGCTGCGATGCCTTCCTTATGTGGGTCAACGCCGGCGGGCGGCGCATCCAGGGGCTGGTCAACCGGAGGGAGGACGAGCGCAGGCTCTGCCTCAAGGGGCTGTGATGGGCGCCGCGTTCGCGCGCTTCACCCCGCCTCTGGGCATCGCTGCGTTGACCGTCATTGCCGCGCTCAGCACGGCCCTCGCGCTGACCCGAGGCAAGCTGGCTGACGTGCGCAAGGATCTGCGCGTCGAGCAGGCGCTGCACGAGACCGACATCGCCAACGTCAAGGCCGCGCAGGCCAAGGCCAATGCCGACTGGCAGGCCGAGATCACCCGCGTCCAGACCGAGAACCGGAGAATGACCGATGAAGCTGACCGCAGGGCTGATGCTGGCCGCACTGACTATGCTGCTCGCGTCATGCGGCTCCCCGCCGCCGCAGCCGATCCCCGTCTATCCGGCGGAGGTGCGCTGCCCGGCCCCGGAGACACCCCGAGCCCTGACCGACCCGGTGGCGATTCCATCCTTCTTGCGCGAGCCGACGCGCTGATCTGCGCGACCAATACCGCGCGGTTGCAGGCTGCTCATGTATGGGCGCTGGGGCTGGCCGTCGAACCGACGCCAAGACGGTAAAACATCCCGCTATTGCCAAGCATTATAGTGCGAATGCGAGAGAATCAGGAGAATATTATTTGCCGTTATTTCGGCTACATATGCGCGCGGACCATCGAGCGCTCATTTTGTCTTCCGCGCAATGAACGTGCGCAAATAGTCCGCCCACTGGCTGCGATCATGGACTGCGCGCTCATGCTCCGCAGCATTCTGGGCCGCAGACCGTATCTGCCGATGTTCGTCGGCCAGACGGACCACGAGAGAGGCGAGCGCAGCCGGGTCACCTGGCTCACACACCAAGACCCCTTCACGCTTCTCTACATACTCCTGAGTGGCATGGGAGAAGGTCGTTATGACCGGTAGCCCGAGCATCTTGGCGCTCACGAGCGTGATATGGCCGCAGCAGGTGTCTTGGGACTTGAGCGGCACGAGCACGCCAAGGCTGTCCTGCGCGATGCGCCACACTCGCTCGGACGGGATATTGCTCAACACTTGCACGTTATCGGGAATGGCGAGCCCGGTAAAACTGTGCGGCCGCGCGATCACCACGAAGCGAACGGATTGGGCCCTCCGCGCCGCCTCGATAAGCGATTTGAAATCACGCCCCTCTCCCCCGATTGCGCAACAATAGGGAGCTCCCAGTGGTAGACCGGGCGTCGTCTGGACGGCCGGCACGTCCTGCGTCCAGATCACCGGCTTTATTTTCGCCGGGTCGAGATCAAAATGCCGGGCGTAAAGTGGTTTTTCGAATGCAGAAAAAACGGCGAATTGCTCAACGTTGCGCAATGCCCGACGCATATAAGTAAGCCGCCGCCCCGTGGGCAAGCTCGTGAAGTTGAACGAAAATGCGAGATGGCGATTGTGCTTACCCATGAGGGCCATCGCGGTGGATGCCGCGGCAGTCATCGCCGGGAGGTGCGAAATGATCAGTCGTTCGGGCCTGAGTGCAGCCGCAGCCTGAAAGGCGGCACGGTAACGCGACATCCGGACGCCGCGCACTTTGCGTTCCAGCGCGTTCGATGGCAGGCCGGAAAATCCCCTCCAAACGATCGCTTCCTGAGCAAGCAAAGTGAAATCATCGTCTTCCGGACAAAGGTCGGCGACATTGATCGCAAGTATTCGCTTATTGTCCCGCGCGACGGTTGCAGCGGTAGCCATCAGAACGGCGCCGCCCGCGCACTTCGAAGCCGTGGAAAGGGATATTCGGCTCCTTCAATGCAGCGATGAAGCAGGTGCGGGGCAATGACGGCTCGCACACCCTGACGTCTTTCAATTAAGCGCTCGTCTCCACACTGGTTATTCAAAAATAAGCCTCGTTTCGCCACACATGATTGTCGAACAATGCTCATCTCCCCAATGCCTCATAGAAAATGAGTCCAATGGCGATTGGTGCACCACCCTCGACAAGCCGAACAAACGCATAATTTTGACTATAGTTAGCAATTTTATTGCTGGCGCCGTCGGCACGGAACGAAATGCCGGACCGCTTCTTTTACGTCGGGCATGCATTTAGGTTCAGGACTCATTGATTGAGCCAGAAGATGACGGTTGCAGCGATGCAGATTGCGGACATGAAGGTGTGGGCGGATCGATCATAGCGGGTGTGGATACGGCGCCAGTCCTTGAGTTTTCCGAACATGTTCTCGATCCGGTGGCGCTGGCGGTAGAGCGCGGTGTCGTGAGGGATGGGGACCTTGCGGTTGGCCTTTG
>Ga0182740_1000156_pt1 | contig 111281 bp, 99 predicted proteins | sample eDN5th37CKraftBY_FD_128872 | JGI IMG/M metagenome (GOLD analysis project Ga0182740, IMG submission 128872) | Enriched backyard soil microbial communities from Emeryville, California, USA - eDNA 5th pass 37_C Kraft BY (version 2) (version 2) | ecosystem: Environmental > Terrestrial > Soil >...
ACGGCGAACCTATGGGACACTTGCACCGGAAGTGCCTTTCTGACCGTGGGCTGATCGAAGTGTGGTAACTCCAATCATCCCAGCTCAAAGGGCACTTTCCTTATATCAACACCCTCCGACCAGCCAATTCATCGGTGGATCGAGGCTAAGTACCAGTGGACTCAACTCACCCTGACACCCAGGGACTGGGCGCCGTAGAAAGCGTCGAACTCGATGTCGTTCTTCCTCGGGTAGTGCTTGAGGTAGAGCGCCGAATCGATCACCAGCCGGGCTGCGCAGAACCAAACTGCTGGAGCGCGACTCCTTCTACTCAGCGCATCAAATACGTGTAGTAATTGCCGATACATTCGAGCGCTTTCGGGGAGAGTTCGGGATGCCTCGCATGCATCTCTGCCTCGACGAAATCGCCGGCGTCGTTGAGGGTCATGTGAGACCAGTCAGGACGGAGGCTCATGGCTTCGTCGAGTAGTTCGCGAACGAGGGCTCTCGCAGCCTGCGCGGATTGGGTGCCGTAGAAAGCGTCGAACTCGGTGTCATTCTTACCCGGGTAATGCTTGAGGTAGAGCGTGAGTGCCTCGCTCGCATCAATGTCGATGCCGGTCACGATGTCCTCCTGCGGAGCAAAGAAAGAAGAGAGCCGTCAGATTACGTCACGTCCGAGCAATATCCAGTCGTCAGCTTCATTGACGACTCGAACTCCGGGTATATCCGGGTTGCTCTTGATCATGTTTACTAGAGCGTCCCAAGTGATGCCGCCGTAGGAGATACCGGGGCGGTTTCGCGTCGTGTAGGTCAGCACCCATCCGGCCCGTCCGGCTGCCGACGAAGTCACAATGTCCGGCTGTCCCGCGTTGGCACCGTCCTTCAGGTGGAGGTACAGCTCTCGTCCACGAAGGTGAGTTATTGCTGATCCGTACCAACCGTCTGATGTCATTTCTGCAGCATCCGAGATCACTCTCTCGAGGTCGTCGGCTACCACCAGTGGATTGGGGGTTCGGTCTGCCTCGGGTGTGGAAAGGTCGGCCAGGATGACAGGGAATTGGACGCGCGGGATCGCAACAGTTTCGTTTCTCATGTTCGCGACGACGAGCCAGTCTGGGCGTACGGTTTCGTAGGCCGCCTTCAGGATGTTCGACCATTGCGAGGCGACGAAACGATCGGGAAGATCGGGATGGCGTCTCGATGTGTAAACGACCATCGCCGAACTGTCATCGTCCAGTTTGCGCAACCGCGTGGACAGGACACGGTTGCCGTCGATCTCCCGCTCAGTGGCGACGTAGTACAGCGTCACACCATCGAGTGCTCGAAACAACTCCAATCGAGCACGACCGTCGCCGGTGTCCTGGGCGGCCGAGGAGAATATTCGCGCGCGCTGGTCTTTATCGATCACTGTGAGGTCCTCGGAGTCGGTTGTCGATCGGTAGTCCGGAGAACAAAGGCGACAGGTAGGTGTTCGGGCATGGCTTACCAGTCATCATCGCCGAGGTTTTCAGGTTCAGGCCAGGGATACTTCTCAATGAAATCGTAGGTGTCCTGGTGGTAGATCCCGTGGACGTCGAAAACTCTGTGGTTCCAGGAACCGAGGCACGCCACGAAGTCAACCGCTCCCATGTTCGGCTGTAGAAGGTCACTGAGTGTTGTCGCTCGATCAACCGTGTGCGGAGTACCTACAATGTTCATGTCGTCGGGCGGCAAAAGTGTGTAGTTGGGCATCGTTTCGCCTGGGTAGTACGTCTTCTTGAAGACGCGGGAGGTGTCCCCACCCGACTCGATGAGATTCCCCAGCGACTGCGTGATCGGAGAACCATGTTCGCCGTACACCGTCACGGATGTGTCTGCGGGGACGGTGAACGTTCCATCGCCGCTGTGGTAATCACCATGCCCGCTTATCTTGTAGCGGCCGTCTGGCCCGACGGCGTTCTCGCGCGGACCGTCGTCGTCGCTGTAGCCACGATCATCGCCCCGCTGTTGATCGGTGTCGTCCCGCCAGCTATGGCTTGGCTCTGCGCGCACATCCGCGTCAGGCTTGTTCGATGCTCGATCGATTGAATCCTGATCTGTATCCCGAAGAGTACGACTATCTGTCTCCGAAGTGAGTCCGTCGTGTCTTGCGGTTGGTTCCATCTGGCCATTCGGCGCAGGACCATCGGCAGATGTCGTTCTGTGGAACAACTCGGTTGCCCTGCCCGTGTCCGGGTCGATCTGGACAATTCGAGTGACATTCGGGTTATCCATCAGACGTGGAATCTCGACCGTCTGCCAGATGTTGCCTGGCCGAAGGTCGCTGCCCACGATCGCCGTAACGTCGCCGCGAGCATTCTCAGCATATGCCGCCGAAGCGTCTTCCCAGAACCTGACTGATTCGGGATCGTGACGGTTCCATGCGGGCAACGGATGCACGCCGTTGCGCTCAAGCGTCATCTCGAGCGTTGTCCCGTTCGAGCCCTCCGCAATTCGCTCGGCAATTCCAGAGCCGTCCGGTCCTACGCCGACCCCGTTCGCGTCGCGTCCTGACCAATAGTGAGCCGAATCAGGTTCTGTTCTTGTCAGACGAAGGAGTTCGTCATAAGACGGCAGGCTGCCCGGAACGTAGTGGCCATTCTCATCGAGCATCGGGTTGTAGTCGAGATCTGACTTTGCAGGATCCGTGAATGCGTCGCCGTCGTGCACAGGCGGCTCCAGCCCACTGGAGTCGTGCGGTGGTTCGGGTTTCGGGGGTGGGGAGTTGTGGTGAGAATCGGACGGCGGCACAGACGAACCCGGCGCAGTGCCATGTTCCTTCGGTGCCGTTTGTTCAGACGTGCTCGAGGCTGGGCTGGTAGACGCCGATTGTCTCGATTGGTCCGCAGATGAATGGACCGGCGCCGACGGCGTGCTCCCTGGTGTCGGTCCGACCGCGCTGGGTTGTTGTGCCCTGGGAGTTTCCGGCGATCCCGTGTGCGAAGGTCGTGTCTCTGGACCGCGCGTGGACGTGTCGGGCGTCGGTAATTTGGCAGCGGGGGAAGGGCTTTCGCCGCCACCGTGCACCGGTCCCGGAGCGTGGGGCGTCATGGGCGAACCCGGTCCGCTCCCCACGCCAGGCGACATCATGGGCCCCATCGCGGGTTGTGGGCCGTTGACGGCCGAAGAATAAGCCGGCTCCCGAGATTCGTTGGTTTCTGCCGAGTTTCGGTCGTGGGTGACCGGTTGTTCGGCGGCAGCATTATGAGCGGGTTGCTGTTCAGCAGGCCGATGTGCTTGCTCGTCCGCCCAGTTGCGCGACTCGTCGGTTACCGGTCGGTGGTGCTCGGCCGAGCCGATGTTGCTGTCCGACGAGATCGCGGAGTGCTCACCACCCACTGACCCGCCAATGTGTTGCGTCGGTGAGTGTGTGGATGCAGGCGCATCCGATGTCGAGGGTTGGTGAGTCGGTGTCGAGTTGGACTCTGCCGACGTATGGGGAGCGTCGTTTTGTGCTGCGGGCGTGGCGGGTTCGGGCGCATGCTGCGGCGTGTGATCGACGCTGGGCGGCGTGTGGCTGGGCTCTGGGTTGCCGCGAATCCCGGGCCCGCCGACCGAAGAGGACCCCGGATGGCTCGACTCGGGCGTGCTCGGCGTATGCGGTGGCGGGGCGTCGCCGCGTGTCGGACCTGGATCGGCCGGGCCGACCGGGCGGTGTGGAGATTCAGGTGGTGGACCGTCGCCGCCACCGGGCGGGCGGGTGCCACCGGGATTGTGTGTCGTCGGTCCGGGCGGCTCGGGAGGCCGGACCGGGGCTTCGGGACCGCCCGGATTGGACGGGGCGTCAAGACGATTGGAGGGCGCCGGGTTGATGACGGAGTCCGGGATGCCGTCCTGCCGGATCTCCGGTACTTCGGGGACGCGGGACCCCGTGACCGACAGGTCGTTCCCGTCCAAGCCGTGACGCCCTGGGAGATCGAGGGGCGGAGAGTCCGCGTGGTCGAACGCCCTGCGGACTTTGTTGACACCCTTTGCCACGGTGCCACCCTTGGACAACGGCCCGCCTACGAACAGGCCGGCGATGTTGAAGCCCGCTTCGCCGATGCCGCGACCCGGATTCTCCCCGGTCAACTGGTCCCAGGCGAAGAACTCTTTGCCGGCTGCGATGCCGATGTCGTCGATCAACGACGGATCCTTGATGACGGCCAGGGCCGTCTCGCCCAAGCCCTTCCAGGTGTCGAAGTCGGCGAAAGCCACTGTCCCGGCCACCGTGTTGATCACGCCGTTGAGTACGCCGGTCGACAGATCGGTCTGGAATTTGATGATGTCCGAGATCGCGCCCCCGACTTGATCGCCGAGGATTTCCCGCAGGTTCTTGTCAGCCCATTTCTGGAACTTGGTGACGGTGTCGTTGAGCGCGTTCTTGAGCTCTTCCAGCAATGCGCCGACGGCTTTCACCTGACGCTGAAAGTTCCCCAGGAGGGTTCGAATGTCCTCGACGACCTCTTTGATGATGTCGAGCGCGTCCCCGGTGAATATGCCTTTGACCGTGTCGATGATCCCGTCGATGGACGCTACGCGGTCAAGTAAGCGCCGTATCGCGTCCTGCGTTTCCTGCACGTTGTCGGCGAACGTATTCAGTGTCTCGGCGATGTTCGTGGCCTGGTTGGCCAGGTCCGCAACGCCGTCGGCCAGATCGGCGTGTGCCTGGGCGATCTGCGAAGCTTCGGGGATCTTCTGCGTCGATACGGCTGTGCTGGACCCGCTGACCTGGTTCGAGACGGCCGAGAACCCGGTCGCCAAGTTCTCCCACTGCGCCGCGGTCAGACGCAACATCGCAGGATTGCCCGACGGCCAGGCGGTAGGTCCGAGAAAGCTCCCCACGAGGTACCACGCCGGTGGCGGCGGAACGACGCTGAGGCTCGGGCTGTCCCTCGCGTCAACCGGTTTGGTTTCGTCGAACTTGCCCTTCACGCCTCCTGTCGGGGCGCCGCCGCCTATGGTCGAAACGGCGTCGGCATTGGCGTAGTTGTGCCCACTCGCCTGGAGTCTGAGGCCGACGGTTTTGAAAGTGTTTGCGCCGTTGGCCAAAGTGTTGGAGAACTCCTGCGTGAGATCTCCGTAGTCCAGTGCCATCGCGAGGCCGGCAAGGTCGATGCCCGAGGCGATACCGCTCGACAACATGGGGCCGAGCGCTCCCATGAGCATGTCCAACTGATTGCCCAGCGAGAGCATGCTCTCCCCGGCGCGGATCAGTACCTGGGGGTCGACTTCAATGCGTATTCCGCTGACGCCACCGCCGCCACCGCTGTTGGATGGCACTAGTCATCCCACATCTCGGAGTTTTTGGTAACGGCGTCACTGTAATTCGAGCGTGCAGTCTGGGCGATCTTCTGCAATTGAGACAACGCTTCACGCATCTGCTCAGCGCCTTCTCGCCACTGTGCCTGCGCCTGCGCTTGTGCGTCGGAGGCCTCGCCATGCCACGACTGCCGCAACGAGGCCATGGTCCGGTCGATGTCCTCCAGACAACTGGTGACCTCGCGTTCGTAACTTGCCATGTGCGCGATGGCATCTTGCATCTGGCCGAAATCGACCACCAGAGGGGCCCCGCCACCGCTACTGGGCATCGTTCAACCTTCCGAAGCGCATCGAATTACCCGTCGTCGGTGGTGACGGTGACGGAGGCGCCATCTCCACAGGAGCCGACACGCTCGACGAGTCGGTGCCGGCGCCTCCGCCTGCACCGTTGGCCTCCAGCGTCTCAGCTTCCTGCTCGTCGCTCTGCCTCTCGGTTTCGTCGCGTTCGTCGGTGTGTTCGTCCTCGGTATCCGGTGTTGCCTCGTCGACAGGAACGAGAGGGTCAGCAGCGGTCGTCGAGCCCGTCTCGACCGGTGTGGCGCCTGCACCCGACTCTGATTGCGCGGCCTGCACAATCCCGGTCACGCCCTGTGTGATCGCGGTTGCGGCCTGGGTGAGGCCACCCGTCAGCTGCCCTGCCGCCTGAGCAGCGCCCTCGGCAAGCTGGCCGCCGAGCTGAGCTGCGGGCTCGCCGAGGCCCATCATCGCCGCGAGATCCTCGGTGCCGCCGTCCATCTGGGCCGACGAGGCCTGTTGAGCAGACGTAGCAGCGGCAGGGGATGCCGATGACGCCCCGGCTGATCCCGCAGGGGACCCGCCGCCGGGCTGAAACGAGGAGCCCACTGCACCGGCCGCCTGCTGATCGGTTGCGCTGTAGCTGTCGGCCGAGGCTTTCAGTGACTCCGACATCGCCTGCAGACCCCGGATGACCTGTCCGGCGCCGTTGTGCCACTTGTCCCACTGTTCCGAGTACGCGGACGCGGCGCCGCCCTTCCAGCCCGACCCGAGCAGCTGATCCACCGAGAGATCGACGGCAGACAATCCGTCCTGCAGGCGTTGTCCGGCGTCAGCGAGCGCGGCCGAGGCCGACCGAAGTTCGGACGTGACCACTTCCAGCGACTGCCCCACAGTGTTACCCCCCTCGACCGGCAGCCGACAATCGGACCTGAGTTTATCGGCGCTCGCTGGGCCGCGATCGCACCAATTACGCTGCCCGTGTGCTCATCGCGATAGAGGGCGTCGACGGCGCCGGCAAACGCACGTTGACCAACGGCCTGCGGGCGGCGTTCGAGACCAGCCACAAGTCGGTGGCCAGCCTCGCGTTCCCGCGGTACCACCAGTCGGTGCCCGCGGACCTCGCGGCCGAGGCGCTACGGGGCAGCCACGGCGACCTCGCCGAGTCCGTGTACGCGATGGCGACGCTGTTCGCGTTGGACCGGGCCGGCGCGCGGGAGCAGATCGAGCACCTGCAGGCCGCCTACGACGTCGTCATCCTCGACCGGTACGTGGCGTCGAACGCGGCCTACAGCGCGGCGCGTCTGCACCAGGGCGTCGACGGCGAGGTGGTGACGTGGGTGCACGAGCTAGAGTTCGGGCGCCTGCACCTGCCCGTGCCGGACTGGCAGGTGTTGCTGAACGTGCCGACCGAACTGGCCGCGCAGCGCGCCGAGCACCGCGCCAACACCGAGGCCGACCGCGCCAAGGACGCCTACGAGCGCGACGACGGTCTGCAGCGGCGCACTGGTGAGGTGTACGCGGCACTGGCGGCCGCCGACTGGGGCGGCCGATGGGCGATCGCCGGGCCCGACGTGGACGCGACGGCCCTGGCCGACCGGTTAAGCAGCGGTTAAAGCGAAACGCCCGCGTGTGGTAGCCGAGTTTTGTGGCGATCTGGTGACACCATGGACACCATGAGGCAAAGGATCCTTGTCGTCGATGACGACCCGTCACTGGCCGAGATGCTCACCATCGTTCTGCGTGGTGAGGGTTTCGACACCGCGGTCATCGGCGACGGCAGCCAGGCACTCACCGCTGTCCGGGAGCTCAGGCCGGACCTGGTCCTGCTCGATTTGATGCTGCCTGGGATGAACGGCATCGATGTGTGCCGTGTGCTGCGCGCCGACTCCGGCGTGCCGATCGTCATGCTGACCGCCAAGACCGACACCGTCGACGTGGTGCTGGGCCTGGAATCCGGAGCCGACGACTATGTGATGAAGCCGTTCAAGCCGAAGGAGCTCGTCGCGCGCGTGCGGGCCCGGCTGCGGCGCAACGAGGACGAGCCCGCCGAGATGCTGTCGATCGGTGACGTCGAGATCGACGTGCCCGCGCACAAGGTGACCCGGCAAGGCGAGCAGATTTCGCTGACACCGCTGGAGTTCGACCTGCTGGTGGCCCTGGCACGCAAACCACGGCAGGTGTTTACTCGGGATGTGCTGCTCGAACAGGTGTGGGGATACCGTCACCCCGCTGACACCCGTTTGGTGAACGTGCATGTCCAGCGGTTGCGGGCAAAGGTGGAGAAAGACCCGGAGAACCCGCAGGTGGTCCTGACCGTTCGAGGAGTGGGATACAAGGCCGGACCCCCGTGATCGACGCCGGCGAGCATGCGCGGCGCCGTGACGAGTCGAAGGCTTCTTTGCACGAGGAGCGGTGCCGATGATCTTCGGCTCCAGGCGGCGCATACGTGGGCGTTGGGGAGGTTCCGGCCCACTCGTGCGTGGATTGGGGACGTTGGGCAGAGCGCTCAGCCTGGTGTGGCGTCGCTCCCTGCAACTGCGGGTCGTCACGCTCACGCTCGGGCTGTCACTGGCCGTCATATTGGTACTCGGCTTCGTGCTGACCAGTCAGATCACCGACCGGATCCTCGAAGTCAAGGTCAAGGCTGCCACCGAAGAGGTGGAGCGGGCCCGCAACACCGTCAGCGGCATCGTCGGCGGTGAGGAGTCCCGCTCGCTCGAGAGCAGCCTGCAGTTGGCGCGCAACACGCTCGTCGACCGCAAGGCCGACGTGCGTGCGGACATGGCCGGCGCCTTTGACGCGGTCCTCGTCGTACCCGGCGACGGCCCCCGCGCGGCCGCTGCGGCCGGGCCGGTGGCGCAGATCCCCGAGGCGCTGCGTGACTTCGTCAAGGCCGGTCAAGTCAGCTACCAGTACGCGACCGTGCAGACCGAAGGGTTCTCCGGACCCGCGCTGATCGTGGGCAGCCCGACGACGTCGTCGGTGCCGAATCTTGAGCTGTACCTGATCTTCCCGTTGAACAACGAGGAGAGCACCATCGCGCTGGTGCGCGGCACCATGGCGACCGGCGGTGTGGTGCTGCTCGGTCTGCTCGCGGCGATCGCGTTGGTGGTGGCGCGTCAGATCGTGCAACCGGTGCGGTCGGCTTCGCGCATCGCCGAACGGTTCGCCGAGGGGCACCTGACCGAACGCATGCCGGTGCGCGGCGAGGACGACATGGCGCGCCTGGCGGTGTCGTTCAACGACATGGCCGAAAGCCTGTCACGTCAGATCCAGCAGCTCGAAGAGTTCGGTAACCTGCAGCGCCGCTTCACCTCTGACGTGAGCCACGAACTGCGCACGCCGCTGACCACGGTGCGCATGGCCGCCGATCTGATCTACGACCACAGCGAGGACCTGGACCCTGCGCTGCGCCGGTCGACCGAGCTCATGGTCAACGAACTCGACCGGTTCGAGACACTGCTGGCCGATCTGCTGGAGATCTCACGCCACGACGCGGGCGTGGCCGAATTGTCGGTCGAGTCGCTGGATCTGCGGTCGACGGTGCGCAGCGCACTGGACAACGTGGGACATCTCGCGGCCGACGCGGGTGTCGAGCTCACTCTCGACATGCCCGAGGAAGACGTCATCGCCGAGGTGGATCCCCGCCGCGTGGAACGCATCCTGCGCAACCTCATCGCCAACGCCATCGATCACGCCGAGAGCAAGCCCGTGCAGATCCGCATGGCCGCCGACGAGGACACCGTCGCGGTCACGGTGCGCGACTTCGGCGTCGGGCTGCGTCCTGGTGAGGAGAAGCTGGTGTTCAGCCGCTTCTGGCGGTCCGATCCGTCGCGCGTGCGGCGCTCCGGCGGCACGGGGCTGGGCCTGGCGATCAGCATCGAGGATGCCCGCCTGCACCAGGGACGGTTGGAGGCCTGGGGCGAGCCCGGCAAGGGTGCGTGCTTCCGGCTCACGTTGCCGCTGGTGCGTGGCCACAAGGTGACGACGAGCCCGTTGCCGCTCAAGCCTGCCTCGGAGCAGCGGCCGGCGCGCCGCCGTTCCAACAAGGATCGGGAAGCAGCGGAGGAGAGCGTGTGAAGCGCCTGCTGACGGTGTTGGTCGTCGGTCTGGTGGCCCTGGTGTCCGGTTGCGCGGGAATTCCCAGCTCGTCTTCTCCGCAGGCGATCGGCACGGTCGAACGACCGGCCCCGCCGAGCCTGCCGAAACCGACACCGGACATGGACCCGGACGTGCTGCTGCGGGAATTCCTCAAGGCCACAGCCGATCCCGCCAACCGGCATCTGGCGGCGCGGCAGTTCCTCACCGAGTCCGCGTCGAGCGCATGGGACGACGCGGGCAGCGCCCTGCTGATCGACCGCGTGGTGTTCGTCGAAACCCGCAGCACCGACCGGGTTTCGGTGAGCATGCGCGCCGACATCCTCGGATCGCTGTCGGATCTGGGTGTGTTCGAGACGGGGGAGGGGGCGCTACCCGATCCGGGGCCCATCGAACTGGTCAAGACCTCGGGTGGCTGGCGGATCGACCGGTTGCCCAACGGCGTGTTCCTGGACTGGCAGCAGTTCCAGGCCACCTACAAGCGCTACACCCTCTACTTCGTCGACCCCACCGGGACCACCGTGGTGCCCGATCCGCGCTACGTGGCGGTGTCGGATCCGGATCAGCTTGCCACCGAACTCGTCTCGAAGCTCATCGCCGGACCGCGCCCGGAGATGGAGCGCTCGGTGCGCAACCTGCTCGACCCGCCGCTGAAACTGCGCGGTCCGGTCACCCGCGCCGACGGTGGCAAGACCGGCGTTGGCCGCGGCTACGGCGGTGCGCGCATCGACCTGGAGAACCTGTCGGCCTCCGACCCGCACAGCCGCCAACTGCTTGCCGCGCAGCTCATCTGGACGCTGTCGCGCGCGGGTGTGGCAGGCCCGTACGTGATCAACGTCGACGGCGCGCCGCTGGACGACCGGTTCGCCGACGGCTGGGAGACCTCCGACGTCGCCGCCACCGATCCGGGTGCGGCGCCGGGCGCGGCGGCGGGCCTGCACGCGCTCGTGAACGGATCGCTGGTGTCGCTCGACGGTCAGCGCGCCCCGCGCGTGCCCGGCGCCTTCGGGCAGGCGCCGCACCAGGTTTCGGCATCGGTGTCGCGCAACGGTCAGGACGCCGCGTCCGTGGTGGCGCCGCCGGGAGCCCCCGATCCGGCAGCGACGCTGTGGATCGGCCCGCTGGGCGGCAGCACCGTGCAGGCCATGGAGGGCCGCACCCTGTCGCGGCCGAGTTGGTCGCTGGACCAGGCGGTGTGGGTGGTCGCCGACGGCATCAACGTGGTGCGTGCCATCCGCGACGCGTCGGGAACCCCGGCGCGGATCCCGGTGGATTCCAGTGCGGTGAGCAGCCGCTACCCGGGACCGATCAGCGACCTGCAGCTGTCGCGTGACGGCACCCGCGCCGCGATGGTCATCGAGGGCCAGGTGATCCTCGCGGGTATCGAACAGACGCAGGACGGACGGTTCCTGCTGACCTACCCGCGCCGGTTGGGTTTCGGGCTCGGCAACTCCGCGGTGTCGCTGTCGTGGCGTACCGGTGACGACATCGTGGTGAGCCGCACCGATCCGGAGCACCCCGTGTCGTATGTGAACCTCGACGGCGTGAATTCCGACGCGCCGAGCCGCAATCTGGTGATGCCGGTGTCGGTCGTGGCGGCCAACCCGTCCACGGTGTATGTCGCCGATCAGCGTGGCGTGAAGCAACTTTCGGCCTCGGCCGACGAGGAGAACTCGGGTTGGGTCGAGGTCAGTCCGCTGATGGTGCCCGGCTCGCTTCCCGTACTGCCCGGCTGAGACGACCCGGATGTCGGTGGCCCGGGGAACACTGCGGGCATGCTCGATCTGGTCCTGCCCCTCGCGTGCGGCGGTTGTGGTGCTGCGTCGACACGGTGGTGTCCGCGCTGCGCGGCGGAGTTGACGGTCCGCGACGACGAGCCACACCTGGTCATCCCGCGCACCGATCCGGGTGTCCCGGTGTTCGCCCTGGGCCGCTACGCCGGCGCCCGCAGACGCGCCATCGTGGCGGCCAAGGAGCACGGCCGCGCCGATCTGCTGCCGCCGCTGGCAAACGCGCTGCGCAGCGGTCTGGAGCGGCTGCTGACATGGGGCGTCGTCGTTGCTCCGGTGATCGTCGTGCCGGCTCCCACACGGCGCAGTGCGGCCCGCAGACGCGGCGGTGACCCGGTCACCCGGGTCGCGGTGGCCGCGACCGCCGCACTGCCCGGCGTCACCACGGTCCCGGCCCTGCGGACGCGCGCGTGGGTGCGGGATTCGGTGGGGCTCTCGGGTGGTGACCGCCAGCGCAACCTCGCCGGACGGATCCGCCTCACACGGGCGGGACGGCGGGCCCTCAGCGACGGCGCGGAGGGTGACCTTGTGCTGGTCGACGACGTCGTCACGACCGGGGCGACCGCGACCGAATCGGTGCGCACCCTGGCGAGATCCGGTGCCGAGGTGGCCGTGATGCTGGCCATCTCGCACGCTTGACGGGGGTGCTGATTGTCGGGGCGTCACACGATCATGAAGAACACGAAACCCGTAGGCGGAATCACTGGCACTAACGGGTGAACACGGCTACCGTCGGCAGCAACACCCCGTGAAGCCTCACGGCAGAGCGCCCCTACCTCGCTCCTTCGCCGTACACGGCCCGTCACATGGCAGGAGGTGAGTCACTCGACCCCTTGCGCCGGTGGGCGGAGCAAAAATTTTTGGCCCTTCGGCGCGTTTCATCGAGAGCCCGGCACGCGATGCGTGCGACGTGTGAGAGAAACGAGTTGCCAAGTATGTCAAGCCATTCGATGGATTCAACCCGCACCATGGTCGTCGAAGACGACCGCGAGAGCACTGCTGGCACCACCCCGGAACGGCCCCATGCCGAGGTCGTCGTCAAGGGTCGCAACGTCGAGGTCCCCGACCATTTCCGCACCTACGTCTCAGAGAAGCTGTCGCGCCTTGAGCGATTCGACAAGACCATCTACCTCTTCGACGTCGAACTTGACCACGAACGCAACCGCCGCCAACGCAAGAACTGTCAACACGTCGAGATCACCGCGCGCGGGCGCGGCCCTGTCGTCCGGGGCGAGGCCTGCGCCGACAGCTTCTACGCCGCTTTCGAGTCGGCGGTCCAAAAGCTCGAGGGCAGACTGCGACGCGCCAAGGACCGGCGCAAGATCCACTACGGCGACAAGACCCCCGTGTCGCTGGCCGAGGCCACCGCGAAAGACCCGCTGGCGGGCCTCGACGTGTCCAGGGAGGACGGTGAGGCGCGCTACAACGACGGCGTCGCCGAGCACGAACCCGGCCGGATCGTCCGCATCAAGGACCACCCCGCGACGCCCATGACGGTCGACGACGCGCTCTACGAGATGGAACTGGTCGGTCACGACTTCTTCCTGTTCCACGACAAGGAGACGGACAGACCCTCGGTGGTGTACCGCCGCCACGCGTTCGACTACGGGCTGATCCGCCTGGCCTGACCGGCCGACCAGCACAAACAGCCGACAACCCACAGTCGGCGGGATCGCACTCCGGAGGTTTCCGGAGTGCGATTTCACGTGTGGGCCGGTTCACGCGGGCAAGCGGAGCAGGTCGGTGGCCGGTCTTTGACGGCTGACAGAGCCGGAGTGTTCCACCTGTCACCTACGATGGACTCGACTAATAGCCCGTGAGATCCCACCCACGGGGATCCATCGAAACCCACAGGGGAAATAGCGTGCTGTCGAAGTTGCTCCGTCTCGGTGAAGGCCGCATGGTCAAGCGCCTCAGGAAGGTGGCTGACTATGTCAACGCCTTGTCCGACGACGTGGAGAAGCTCTCTGACGCCGAGCTGCGAGCCAAGACCGAAGAGTTCAAGAAGCGGGTTGCCGACGGGGAGGACCTCGACGACCTGCTGCCCGAGGCGTTCGCCGTCGCGCGTGAAGCCGCGTGGCGCGTGCTCAACCAGCGCCACTTCGACGTCCAGGTGATGGGCGGTGCGGCGCTGCACTTCGGCAACGTCGCCGAGATGAAGACCGGTGAGGGCAAGACCCTGACCGCGGTGCTCCCGTCCTACCTCAACGCGCTGTCCGGCAAGGGCGTGCACGTCGTCACGGTCAACGACTACCTGGCCAGACGCGACAGCGAGTGGATGGGTCGCGTGCACCGGTTCCTCGGCCTGGATGTGGGCGTCATCCTCTCCGGCATGACCCCCGACGAGCGCCGGGCCGCCTACGCCGCCGACATCACCTACGGCACCAACAACGAGTTCGGCTTCGACTACCTGCGTGACAACATGGCGCACTCGGTCGACGACATGGTGCAGCGCGGCCACAACTTCGCCATCGTCGACGAGGTCGACTCGATCCTCATCGACGAGGCTCGTACGCCGCTGATCATCTCGGGGCCGGCCGACGGCGCATCGCACTGGTACCAGGAGTTCGCGCGGATCGTCCCGATGATGGAAAAGGACGTCCACTACGAGGTCGACCTGCGCAAACGCACGGTCGGTGTGCACGAACTGGGTGTGGAGTTCGTCGAGGACCAGCTGGGCATCGACAACCTGTACGAGGCCGCCAACTCGCCCCTGGTCAGCTACCTGAACAACGCGCTGAAGGCCAAGGAGCTGTTCCAGCGCGACAAGGACTACATCGTCCGCAACGGCGAGGTGCTCATCGTCGACGAGTTCACCGGCCGCGTGCTGATGGGCCGTCGCTACAACGAGGGCATGCACCAGGCGATCGAGGCCAAGGAACGCGTCGAGATCAAGGCCGAGAACCAGACGCTGGCCACGATCACGCTGCAGAACTACTTCCGCCTCTACGACAAGCTGTCCGGCATGACCGGCACGGCCGAAACCGAGGCCGCCGAGCTGCACGAGATCTACAAGCTGGGCGTGGTGCCGATCCCGACCAACAAGCCGATGGTGCGCCAGGACCAGTCCGACCTGATCTACAAGACCGAAGAGGCCAAGTTCCTGGCCGTGGTCGACGATGTGGCCGAACGCCACGCCAAGGGCCAGCCGGTGCTGATCGGTACCACCAGCGTGGAACGCTCGGAGTACCTGTCGAAGATGCTGACCAAGCGCCGCGTCCCGCACAACGTGCTGAACGCGAAGTACCACGAGCAGGAGGCGAACATCATCGCCGAGGCCGGCCGGCGCGGCGCGGTCACGGTCGCCACCAACATGGCCGGTCGCGGTACCGACATCGTGCTGGGCGGCAACGTCGACTTCCTGGCCGACAAGCGGCTGCGTGAGCGCGGCCTCGACCCGGTCGAGACGCCCGAGGAGTACGAGGCGGCCTGGCACGAGGTGCTGCCGCAGGTCAAGGCCGAGTGCGCCAAGGAGGCCGAGCAGGTCATCGAGGCGGGCGGTCTGTACGTGCTGGGCACCGAGCGTCACGAGTCCCGCCGTATCGACAACCAGCTGCGCGGCCGCTCCGGCCGCCAGGGTGACCCCGGCGAGTCGCGGTTCTACCTGTCGCTGGGCGACGAGTTGATGAGGCGGTTCAACGGCGCGACGCTTGAGACGCTGCTGACCCGGCTCAACCTGCCCGACGACGTGCCGATCGAGGCCAAGATGGTCTCCCGCGCCATCAAGAGCGCACAGACGCAGGTCGAGCAGCAGAACTTCGAGGTCCGCAAGAACGTCCTCAAGTACGACGAGGTGATGAACCAGCAGCGCAAGGTCATCTACGCCGAGCGCAGGCGCATCCTCGAAGGCGAGAACCTCGCCGAGCAGGCCCACAAGATGCTCGTCGATGTCATCACGGCGTACGTCGACGGCGCCACCGCCGAGGGCTATGCCGAGGACTGGGACCTCGAGACGCTGTGGACCGCGCTCAAGACGCTGTACCCCGTCGGCATCGATCACCGCGACCTCATCGACTCCGATGCGGTGGGCGAGCCGGGCGAGCTGACACGCGAGGAACTGCTCGACGCGCTGATCAAGGACGCCGAGCGCGCCTACGCCGATCGAGAGAAGCAGATCGAGGCGATCGCGGGCGAGGGCGCCATGCGCCAGCTCGAACGCAACGTTCTGCTCAACGTGATCGATCGCAAGTGGCGCGAGCATCTCTATGAGATGGATTACCTCAAGGAGGGCATCGGCCTGCGCGCCATGGCGCAGCGCGATCCGCTCGTCGAGTACCAGCGCGAGGGTTACGACATGTTCGTCGGCATGCTCGAAGCGCTCAAGGAGGAGAGCGTCGGCTTCCTGTTCAACGTCCAGGTGGAGGCCGCCCCGCAGCAGCCTCAGGTCGCCCCGCAGGCGCCGCCGCCGACGTTGTCGGAATTCGCTGCCGCGGCCGCGGCAAAGGCGTCCGATTCGGCGGCCAAGCCCGATTCCGGATCGGTGGCCACCAAGGAACGCGCGGAGGCCGAGCGTCCCGCTCCGGCGTTGCGCGCCAAGGGGATCGACAACGAGGCGCCGCCGCTGACCTACACCGGTCCGTCCGAGGACGGCACCGCGCAGGTGCAGCGCAGCGGCAACGGCGGACGCCATGCCGCACCGGCCGGCGGCTCGCGCCGCGAGCGCCGCGAGGCCGCGCGCAAGCAGGCCAAGGCCGACCGGCCCGCGAAGTCGCACCGCAAGGGCTAGCCGATCTGCAGGGCGGTGAGTTGCCAACGGCCGCTCTGCAATTCGGCGCGTGCCGCGATGGCGCGGACCCGCTGACCGCGGGTGTAAGTGGCGAATATTTCCGCGGCGGTGCCGTAGCCGGCGTCGGTGCCGCGCGTGGGCCCGGCAGCCGCGCGTAACCGCACGCGGCGCAGGTTCGCGGGGGCGCCGTGGCGCGTCTGAGACAGCGCCACCACGGAGTCGATCAACAGCGGGTTGAGCACCGCGCGCAACTGCGCCGGGGATCTGCGCCGGTCGATGACCTCCAGCACGCGGCGCAGGGCCATCGCGGCGAACTGGCCGGCACCGTCGTGCACTTGCTGCTCGACCGGTGGTGGCACCAGACGCAACGTGCGTGGCGTATGCCGGTGCAGCGCGGTGGGTGCCGGGCACGGTGGCACCGAGGTGATGGGTTGCACCGGCGGTTCGTAGTCGATCACCGGCTCCACGACCGGTCTCGGCGCGGGGCCTGCGACCGGCAGATCGGTTGCGGGCGATGGCGCGGCTTCTGATGGGTGCACGAGAGAACTCCAGCGGTCGGCAGGACAGGACGACATCTGCTGGAGAGGTGCAGATGAATCAATGATCCCACGACGTGACGGCCTCGGAACGCACCCGTGATGCGCGCACGCAGAATCCCCGGTTACCGTGACGGGGTTCCACGCGATCCACAGGGGAGGTTGGCGCCGAATGGTGACCAGGCTGTCGGCGTCCGACGCAGCGTTCTACCGCCTCGAGAACACCTCGACACCGATGTACGTCGGGTCCCTGTCCATCCTGCGCAAACCACGCGCCGGACTGAGCTACGAGACCCTGCTGGAGACCGTCGAGAAGCGCCTGCCGCAGATCCCTCGGTACCGGCAGAAGGTGCGCGAGGTGACGCTGGGGCTGGCGCGCCCGGTGTGGATCGACGACCGTGAATTCGACATCACTTATCACATCCGGCGTTCGGCTCTGCCGTCTCCGGGCAGCGACGCCCAATTGCACGACCTGGTGGCCCGGCTCGGGTCACGGCCGCTGGACAAGACACGGCCGCTTTGGGAGATGTACCTCGTCGAGGGGCTGGCCGGGAACCGCATCGCGATCTACACCAAGTCACATCAGGCGCTGGTGAACGGCATGTCCGCGCTCGAGGTGGGCCACGTGATCGCCGACCGGACCCAGAAACCGCCCGAGTTCGGTGAGGACATCTGGATCCCGTCGCGTGAGCCGACCGACCGCCAACTGGTGCTCGGCGCGATCGGGGAGTGGATCGCACGTCCCACCAGTCAGGTCGCGGCGCTGCGCGACACCGTCACCGAGGTGGCCACCAACGCAGGCGAACTCGCCGCGGTGGGGCGCCGGATCGCCGACACGGTTCGCACGGTGGCGCGCGGCACGGCCCCGAGCAGTCCGCTCAACACCACGGTGTCGCGCAACCGCAGGTTCACGGTGGCCGACCACAAGCTCGACGATTACCGGCAGGTGCGGGTGCGCTACGACTGCGACATCAACGACGTGGTGCTGGCGGTGATCTCCGGGGCGCTGCGCAACTGGCTGCTCTCACGTGGCGAGCCGGTGACGCCGAGCACCACCGTGCGGGCCATGGCGCCGCTGTCGGTCTACCCCGACGAGGAACTCGATTCGCCCGGCCCTGGTCAGGCGATCAGCGAGGTCTCGCCGTTCCTCGTCGACCTGCCGGTCGGGGAGGGCAACGCCGTCGTGCGCCTGTCGCACATCACCCACGCCACCGAGTCGAACTCGTGGGCGGTCAGCCTGGTCGACGCGCGCACCATCGTGACGCTCTCGGGATTCGCACCGCCGACATTGCACGCGATGGGAATTCGTGTGGCGACGGGGTTTTCGGCGCGCTTGTTCAATCTGTTGATCACGAATGTGCCGGGACCGCAGAAGCAGATGTACGTTGCGGGCACGAAGCTGCTGGAGACGTACGCAGTGCCGCCGCTGTTGCACAACCAGGTGCTGGCGATCGGCGTGACCTCGTACAACGGCAGGCTGTACTTCGGGATCAACGCCGATCGTGACGCCATGAGCGACGTCGACGTGTTCCGCAGCCTGCTCGACGAATCCCTGGAGGAATTGATAGACGCGGCTAAGTAATTTCTGGCAAACCGGCCCGGAAATTTGATTTCGTTTGCCATCCGCGCTGTGATGAATTGACCATGACTGACGAGATACGAAAAGCTAAATTTGACGCGGACGAAAAATCGGTAACGAAAACCGAAAAAGTTCTCAAATCACCCGTCGGTAGCGACGTCGTCGTCCCGCAACACCCCGTGCTCGACGTACCGGTCGAGCAGAAGGCCTACACGCGCCGCGAGGGTCTGGACCGCGTGGTGTTCGGCGTCACGGCCCTCATCGCGATCGGCTTCCTCGTCTGGGGCTTCCTCAGCACCGACTCGCTTGCCTCGGCCTCGGCCGACGCCCTGGCCTGGGTGATGAACAGCACCGGATGGCTGTTCGTGCTCACCGCGTCCGGGTTCGTGGTGTTCGTGGTGTGGCTGGCGGTCAGCCGCTACGGCAACATCCCGCTGGGCCGCGACGACGAAGAACCAGAGTTCCGCACGGTGTCGTGGGTGGCCATGATGTTCAGCGCGGGCATGGGCATCGGCCTGATGTTCTTCGGGGTGTCAGAACCGTTGTCACACTTCGTCACTCCACCGCCGGGCACCGGCGACCCGGGGGACCCGGCCGCCGCGCAGACCGCGATGGCGACCACGCTGTTCCACTGGACGCTGCACCCGTGGGCCATCTACGCGGTCGTGGGCCTGGCGATCGCCTACGGCGTGTACCGCAAGGGCCGGCTGCAACTGGTCAGTGCCGCCTTCGAGCCGCTGCTGGGTGAGCGCGCCAACGGTCCGGCGGGCAAGGTCATCGACATGCTGGCGATCTTCGCCACGCTGTTCGGGTCGGCGGCCTCGCTGGGCCTGGGCGCCCTGCAGATCCGCAGTGGCCTGCAGATCGTGTCGGGCATCGGGCAGGTCGGCAACACCATCCTGGTGGTGATCATCACGGTGCTCACCGTCGCCTTCGTGCTGTCGGCCGTCTCGGGTGTGGCCCGCGGGATCCAGTGGTTGTCGAACATCAACATGGTGCTCGCCTTCGTGCTGGCGTTGTTCATTTTCCTGGTGGGCCCGACGGTGTTCATGCTCAATATGATCCCCACGTCCATCGGCAGTTACGTGGAGCAGTTGGCGATGATGTCGGCCCGCACCGGGGCCGAGGGCGCCGACGTCAACGAGTGGCTGCAGTCGTGGACGATCTTCTACTGGGCCTGGTGGATCTCCTGGACTCCCTTCGTGGGCATGTTCATCGCGCGCATCTCGCGTGGACGCACCATCCGCCAGTTCATCGCGGGCGTGCTGTTCGTGCCGAGCGTGGTGTCGCTGGTGTGGTTCTGCGTGTTCGGCGGCGCGGCCATCCACGAACAGCAGAACGGGGTTGATCTCGCGGGTGAGGGCAGCGTCGAGCAGCAGTTGTTCGGACTGCTCGACCAGTACCCGATCGCGACGATCGCCAGCATCCTGGTGATGCTGCTGGTGGCGATCTTCTTTGTCTCCGGCGCCGACGCCGCGTCGATCGTGATGGGGTCGCTGTCGGAACGCGGCACGATCAAACCGACGCGCCCGACGGTGATCTTCTGGGGCGTCGCCACCGGCGCGGTGGCGGCCGTGATGCTGCTGGTGGGCGGCGAGGACGCGCTCAACGGCCTGCAGACGATCACGATCATCGCGGCGCTGCCGTTCGTGGTGGTGATGGTGGGTCTGACGGTGTCGCTGATGCGGGACCTGCGTCGCGACCCGATGATCGTGCGTCGCGAGTACGCGGTCGAGGCCGTCAACTCGGCGGTGGTCCAGGGCGTCACACAGCACGGTGACGACTTCGTGATCGCCGTCGAGAAGGACCCGAACGCCGACAACGGGCATGACGACCGGGCCGACGCCGATTCCGCCGAGGTCGCCGACGAGCCCGGCGCCGAGACCAGCGACAAAACCAAAGACGTGCCCGCGGGCGGCTAATCTCGCGGGGTGCGCGTATACATCCCGACGACGCTGGCCGCACTGCAGCGCCTCGTCACTGACCGGTCGCTCCTCGTCACCAACGGCACGGCGTTCGCCGTCACGCCGACCCTTCGCGAGGCGTATGCCGAGGGCGATGACGACGAACTCGCCGAGGTCGCGTTGCGCGACGCGGCCCTGGCGTCAATGCGGTTGCTGGCCACCGGCGGCGAGTCGGATCTCCCGCCTCGCCGCGCGGTGGTCGTGGCCGATGTGCCCGGCGCGCAACCGCGCCCGGATCTCGACGACGCCGTGGTTCGGTTGCCCGGGCCGGTGCCGATCGACTCGGTGATCGCGGTCTACGTGGACAACGCCGACGCCGAACCGGCCGTGCGGGCTGCCGTGGACGTCATCGACGAGGCGGATCTGGGGGACGAGGATGCTGAACTGACGGTCGGCGACGCACAGGACCACGACCTCGCGTGGTTCGCGTCGCAGGAGCTCCCGTTCCTTCTTGAACTGCTCTGATATCGCGCCAGGGCTGGCTACGACACCGTAAGTTACGGTACCGTAGGTTGCGTGGCCAAGAATCACATCAAGATCTCGGCCAATGTTGCCGATACGGTTCGTCCCACCGTGGCGGGCGCCGACGAGCGGCCCGGATGGCACGCGCTGCGCAGGCTCGCGGCGCGGATCACCACCCCGCTGCTCCCCGATGACTACCTGCAGCTCGCCAACCCCCTGTGGTCGGCGCGGGAACTCCGGGGGCGCGTCCTGGAGGTGCGTCGGGAAACCGAAGACTCGGCAACATTGGTGATCAAGCCCGGTTGGGGCTTCTCGTTCGACTATCAACCCGGCCAGTACATCGGCATCGGTGTCTTCCTCGACGGACGCTGGCGGTGGCGCTCGTACTCACTGACCTCAAGCCCGGTCACCGCGCATCCGAAGGGCAGGGCGCGCACCATCACGATCACCGTGAAGGCGATGCCCGAGGGCTTCCTGTCGACGCACCTGGTGGGCGGGCTGGAACCGGGCACCGTCGTGCGCCTGGCGGCCCCGCAGGGCAACTTCGTGATGCCCGATCCGGCGCCCGCGTCGGTGCTCTTCCTCACCGCAGGTTCCGGGATCACGCCGGTGATGTCGATGCTGCGCACGCTGGTCCGCCGCGATCAGATCACCGACATCGTCCACTTGCATTCCGCGCCAACCGAATCCGACGTGTTGTTCGGATCGGAGCTGACGGCCCTGCAGGGCACGCACCCGGGGTACCGGCTGCGGATCCGCAGCACACGCACCGAGGGCAGGCTCGATCTCGAGCGCATTGCCGACGAGGTTCCCGACTGGCGTGAGCGTCAGGTTTGGGCGTGCGGTCCCGAGGGCATGCTTGCTGATGCCGAGCGCGTGTGGAAGGCCGCCGGTGTGGGCGAGAACCTGCACCTGGAGCGGTTCGCGGTCAAACGCGCCGCACCGCACGGCACGGGTGGCAACGTGACGTTCGAGCGCACCGGCAAGACGGTGCACGCCGACGCCGCGAAATCGTTGATGGAGGCCGGCGAAGAGGTGGGTATCCGGATGCCGTTCGGTTGCCGCATGGGCATCTGCCAGTCCTGTGTGGTGGGTCTGGTCGACGGTCATGTGCGTGACCTTCGGACGGGCGTCGAACACGACGCCGGAAGCCGGATCCAGACGTGTGTTTCCGCGGCATCGGGCGACTGTGTGCTCGATGTTTAGACTTTACTGCTTGGTAACCTACGGAGCCGTAGGTTACGGTAGCGTAGGTAGACGAAAGGAGGGTTGCCAATGGCTGTTACCGACGTCCCGGCGTTCGCGCATCTGACCGAAGCCGATATCGAAAACCTGGGTATCGAGCTGGACGCGATCCGTCAGGATATTGAGGATTCGCGCGGCGAACGCGACGCGCGCTACATCCGCCGCACGATCGCGGTCCAACGGTCGCTGGACCTTGCGGGTCGACTGATGCTGACCGCGAGCAAGCGCCGCTCGGCGTGGTGGGCAGGCACGGCGACCCTGGGCGTGGCCAAGATCATCGAGAACATGGAGATCGGCCACAACGTCATGCACGGGCAGTGGGATTGGATGAACGATCCCGAGATCCACTCCTCGTCCTGGGAATGGGACATGAGTGGCGCCTCCAAGCACTGGCGGTTCACCCACAACTTCATGCACCACAAGTACACGAACATCCTCGGCATGGATGACGATGTGGGCTACGGTCTGCTGCGGGTCACGCGCGACCAGAAGTGGAAGCCGCACAACCTGCTGAACCTGGTGTACAACACCATGCTCTGCATCTTCTTCGAGTGGGGTGTCGGCCTGCAGCACTTGGAGGTCGGCAAGATCTTCAAGGGTCGCGACGACCGCAACGCCACCCTGGTACGCCTGCGCGAGTTCGGCACCAAGGCCGGCGGGCAGGTGTTCAAGGATTACGTCGCGTGGCCCGCGATCACCTCGCTGTCGCCCGGCGCGACGTTCAAGTCGACCGCCAAGGCCAACGCGGTTGCCAACATCATCCGCAACATCTGGTCCAACGCGGTGATCTTCTGCGGCCATTTCCCTGATGGTGCAGAGAAATTCACCAAGACGGACATGATCGGCGAGAGCCGTGGCCAGTGGTACCTGCGTCAGATGCTCGGCAGCGCCAACTTCGAGGGTGGCTGGCTGCTGCGCTTCATGAGCGGCAACCTGTGCCACCAGATCGAGCACCACCTGTACCCGGATCTGCCCAGCAACCGGTTGCACGAGATCTCGATCCGCGTGCGCGCACTGTGCGACAAGTACGACCTGCCCTACACCACGGGATCATTCCTGGTGCAGTACGGCAAGACGTGGCGCACGATCGCGAAACTCTCGCTGCCGGACAAGTTCCTGAAGGACACCGCCGACAACGCGCCCGAGACGCGCAGCGAGCGGATGTTCGCCGAGCTCGACGGATTCGGTGTCACCGATCCCGCGACGGGTCGTCGTCGGGGTCTGAAGACCGCGATCGAGACCGTGCGGGGCTGGCGCCGGTCGAGCCGGGCCAAGCGCGCCGCCTAGGTACGCCTGGTTCTCCAGCATCACAACCGAGGGTGTGTCCGGTATCGGACACACCCTCGGTGTTCTGCTGTCGCGGCACCGCCGGGATCATTCCCCGGCCAGGAGGGTTCCAAGAAAACCCGCGCCGTTTTCCCAGGACGCTGGCAGCCGCCGTTTCTAATCTGTGGCTCTGACATCGATCCGTTGGAGGACATGATGAGGAAGATCCTGGGCGTGGCCCTCCTCAGCGCGGCCGCGGCGCTCCCCGTCGGAACGCTCGCCACAGGCGTGGCCGCCGCCGACGACTACGCGGGCCAGAAGTACTCGGACGCGGAGTCGGCACTCTCCGACGCCGGCGAGAAGGGCGTGATCGCCACACGGTCAGGTGATTCGCTCGACGACGACGGCTGTGTGGTGACCAGTTCCGAACAGGCGCCGTGGATCAAGGGTGACGACTTCCAGCCCGTCACCGACACGGTGCTGCTGAACCTCAACTGCAGCGCGGCCGTCGCCAGCGCGAAGACGCCGGGGAACTCGGCGGCGAGCCCCGAAGGCCGCGCCGCGATCCAGCAGGCGAAAGAGGAAGCCGCGCAACAGAAACAGCAGGCGCAGGCCGACCAGGCGAAGGCCAAGGGCAAGTCCTGATCGGCCGGTTTCGCCGTCAGCCCTTGATGGCGGTGCTGTAGTAGTTGTCGCTCAACGACTTCCGTCCGTCGGCCGGGCGCGGCACCTCGAGCCCGGCGGCGTCGAGCAGCGCGGCCAGTGGGGTCCGGGTCGACGTCCAGCCCCTCGCTTCGAGGTAGTCGTCGACGTCGTTGCGCGGACCCGAGTTCCCGAGATCACCCAGATCCAGGTCGAATCCGTGTTCACGCCACCGCGCGAGAAGCGGTTCGAGATCCCGTGCGCCGTCTGCTCCGAGAGCCCCGTCCTCGGAATCACTGCCCAAGAGGGCCACTTCGGCGGCCAGGCGGCTGCCGGACGCACTGAGCGACGTGATGGCGTCGAGCAACCGGTCCTGCGCTTCGGGTGGCAGGAACGGCAGTAGCCCCTCAGCGCTCCACGCGGTGGGCCGGGTCGGGTCGAACCCCTTTGCGCGCAACGCCGCCGGCCAGTCGTCGCGCAGATCCACCGCAACCATGCGGACCTCGGCGGTCGGTTCGGCACGCAGATCGGTGAGCGCACGCCCCTTGAACTCCAGCACGTCGGGCATGTCGATCTCGAACAGCACGGTGCCGGCCGGCCAGTCGAGTCGGTAACCGCGGGCGTCGAGTCCCGAGGCCAGGATGACCGCCTGTCGCACACCTGCCGCGGCCGCGTCGCCGAAGAACGCGTCGAAGTAACGCGTCCGCGCCGCCAGCAGATCCGTCATCTGCTGCATGCCCCATGTGGCACCGGGGATGTCGACGTCTGCCGCCGCGAGGTCACCGGTGGCCCACCGCGTCATGAAGTCGATGCCGACCGCGCGTACGAGAGGTTCTGCGAACCGGTCGTCGATCAGCCCGGTGGTGGTGGCGCGGGCGCGGCCGGCGGCCACCATGGTTGCGGTGGCTCCGACGCTGGTCGCCAGATCCCAGGTTTCGTGTGTGGACTCCATGCCCGCGATTCAACGCTTAGTGGAGCTAAGCAGCAAGCGTCTTCACCTGATGCACAGGCACTTTCCAGTGTTCTGTGTTGAGGCGTCCAGGCTCAGATGTTCATGGCCCTGCGGGTGTCCTTCAGCACCGCGAGGAGCCTGCGCGCGGCCGCGGCGCGATCGGCGGCCGGCCCGGTGAGGGCATCGAGCGCGCACTCCGGATCGGCAGGCGGGCCCATGTGCCCGCATCCGCGCGGGCAGTCCTCGATGGTGTCCGCGAGATCGGAGAACGCCAGGATGACGTCATCGGGTTCGATGTGCGCCAGGCCGAACGACCGGATGCCCGGTGTGTCGATCACCCAGCCGTCGCCGTCGAGCGGCAGCGCCACCGACTGCGTCGAGGTGTGCTTGCCCTTGCCGACACCCGACACCTCGCCGGTGGCCCTGTCCGCTTCGGGGATCAGGCGATTCACGAGTGTGGACTTGCCGACCCCGGAGTGCCCGAGGAAAACCGTGACCTGTCCCGTCAGCAGCGGTCTGACCGGTTCGATAGGGTCGTCGCGTCCCGCGGTCACGATCGTGAGATCGAGGTCGGCGAACTGCGCGGCGAACGCTTCCGGTGCCGCGAGATCGGATTTGGTCAGGCACAGAACAGGTTTGAGGCCACCCGCGTACGCCGCGATCAGGGCGCGTTCGACGAAACCCGTGCGCGGTGGGGGATCGGCCAGTGCCACCACGATCAACAGCTGATCGGCGTTGGCGACCACCACCCGCTCGGTCGGGTCGGTGTCATCGGCGGTGCGGCGCAACACCGTTCGGCGTTCACCGCGACGCACGATGCGGGCCAGCGTGTCCGGGCGGCCCGACAGGTCGCCGACCACGTCGACGTCGTCACCCACCACGATGGGGGTGCGGCCCAGCTCGCGGGCGCGCATGGCGGTCACCACCCGATCCGGATCGCGGTCGAGCGCACAACCCCAGCGGCCGCGGTCGACCGTGACGACCATCGCGGACTGCGCGTCGGCGTGCTCCGGCCGGTTCTTGGTGCGCGGGCGGCTACCCCGACCCGGCCGGATCCGGACGTCGGACTCGTCGTAGTTCAGGGAGCGCCGCGCACTCAACGCTGTTGATTCCTCCCCGGCTCGCCCGCCAGCATGTCCACCCACATCGACGGGAAGTCGGGCAGGGTCTTGGCCGTGGTCTCGATGTTCTCGACGACGACCCCGGGTACGCGCAGGCCGACGATGGCGCCGGCCGTGGCCATCCGGTGATCGGCGTAGGACCGCCACGTGCCGCCGTGCAACGGACGGGCGGTGATCAGCAGTCCGTCGTCGGTCTCGCGGCAGTCACCACCGAGGCCGTTGATCTCGGTCGTCAGCGCGGCGAGCCGGTCGGTCTCGTGCCCGCGCAGGTGCGCGATGCCCCGCAACTGCGACGTCGAGCCCTCCTTGGCCAGCGCCGCGAGCGCGGCGACGGTCGGCGCGAGCTCACCCACGTCGTGCAGATCGGCCTCGAACCCGCCGTACTCGTGGGCTCCGGTCACCTCCAGGTGCCCGTCGGCTTCGCGTACCGACCCGCCGACCGTGGCCAGCAACTCCAGGATGGTGTCGGCGGGCTGGATGCTCACGGTGGGCCAGCCCGCGATCCGGACCGTGCCGCCGGTGACCAGCGCGGCGGCCAGAAACGGGGTCGAGTTGGACAGGTCCGGTTCGATGTTCCACGAGCGTGCCGCGACCGGACCGGGATTCACCTGCCAGCGGTTGGCCACCGAATCGTCGACCTCGACGCCCGCGTCGCGCAGCATCGCCACGGTCATCGCCACGTGCGGCGCCGACGGCACGGAAACTCCGGTGTGCACGATCGTCAGCCCGTTCTCGAAGCCCGCACCGGACAGCAGCAGCCCGGAGACGAACTGCGACGAACCCGAGGCGTCGATCTCGACGGTGCCGCCGGAGACCGTGCCGGTGCCGCGCACCGTGAACGGCAACCCGTCGCCGTCGAGGCGCACCCCGAGCCGGCGCAGGCCGTCGAGCAGCGGAGCGATGGGCCGTGACCTGGCCTGTTCGTCACCGTCGAACGTGACCGACGACCGGCTCAGTGCGGCCACCGGAGGCACGAAGCGCAGCACGGTGCCGGCCAGGCCGCAGTCCACCGTGGCGTCGGTCGCGGGCTCGATGCTGCCGTGAACGGTCAGCTCGGTGGGGTCGGCGGCGGAGATGTCGACCGTGACACCCAGGGTGCGGATCGCCTCGATCATGAGGTCGGTGTCGCGGCTGCGCAGCGCGCCGCTGATCGTGGAGGTGCCCTGCGAGGTGGCCAGCGCCGCGAGGATCAGTGCGCGGTTGGTCAGCGATTTCGATCCGGGCACCGTCACCGTCGCGTCGACGGGGGCCGTCGTCGACGGGGCCGCCCAGTGTGGTTTCTGCTCCTCGTCCGCGCGTGCACTCACGGCTATATCCTGCCTCATCCTGCCTTGTCGACCCTTGTCGCCCGACTCTGCAACCATGGGTCTCATGTGTGGACGTTTCGCGGTCACCACCGATCCGGCGCTGCTGGCCCAGAAGATCCAGGCGATCGACGAGACCGCAGCTGCCAGCTCCGGGGACAAGGATGTGGCAGGCGCCAATTACAACGTCGCGCCGACAACGACCATCACCAGCGTGGTCAAACGCCACACCGAACCGGAGGACGAGTCCACGCGGCGGCTGCGTTCGATGCGGTGGGGGCTGATCCCGCCGTGGGTCAAGGCCACCGAGGACGGCAGCCCCGAGAACAAGGGGCCGCTGTTGATCAATGCGCGTGCCGAGAAGGTGACCACCTCGCCCGCGTTCCGCAGTTCGGCCAAGAGCAGGCGGTGTCTGATCCCGATGGACGGCTGGTACGAGTGGCGCCCGAATCCGGCTGCGGACGGCAAGAAGGCCTCCAAGACGCCGTTCTTCATGTACGGCGTCGACGGTGAGCCGCTGTTCATGGCGGGCCTGTGGACGACGTGGCGCCCGCCGGGGGCACCCAAGGATCACGCACCGTTGGTGAGTTGCACCATCATCACCACCGACGCGGCCGGACCGCTCGCCGAGATCCACGACCGCATGCCGCTGAGCATCAGCCGGGACGACTGGGACCGCTGGCTGGACCCCGACGCCCCGGTCGACGAGGGGCTGCTGCGTGGTCACGGCGACCTCGACCGCATCGGGGTGCGTGAGGTGTCGAGGCTGGTCAACAGCATCCGCAACAACGGCCCGGAACTGATCGAGCCCGCCGAGCCCGAGGCCGAACAGGCTGGGCTGTTTTGAGCGGCGAGATCGACGGCGCGGTCATCGATGCGATCGGCGCCGACTTCAGGGCGGCCGGTTACACGGTCGACGGCGTGGCCGAACTGCTCGGGGAGCAGGCCGACGCCGCGCTGCTGCGCGGGGTCTGGTGGCCGGCCCTGCACGCCACGCGCAAGGTGCCACCGCATCGGCAGCGCCTCGCAGCACTGGTGCGCCTGTTCCTGCTCGGCACCGAGGAACCGCGCGACGCGGTCGAGGCCGCGTTCCCCTCGGCCGGGGTCGACGCAATGGTGGCCAATGGTGTGCTCGACGTGACCGAGGGCGGCGCGTTGCGTGCGGCGCTCGACATCCGCCCCCACAGCGACGGCACTCACGACTTCTTCGTCGTCTCCGATCAGGACGCGGTGGTGCGCAGCGGACCGTTGCGCCACGACCACGTCCTCGGCATCGGCGGCGCCTCGGTGTCGCTGGCGCGCGCCGTCATGCGCACACCCGCCGACCGTGTGCTCGACCTCGGGACCGGCTGCGGCATCCAGGCCCTGCATCTCGACGCACACTCCGATCACATCGTCGCCACCGACACCAATGCGCGGGCGCTCGCGCTGGCGGCCGCGACGGCCCGGCTCAACGGGATGTCGTGGGATCTGCGCCACGGCAGCCTGTTCGAACCCGTGGCGGGGGAGCGGTTCGACCTGATCGTGTCCAACCCGCCGTTCGTCGTCGGCTCCGGCGCCCGCGACTACATCTACCGCGATTCGGGTATGGCCGGAGACACCGTGTGCCAGAAGCTGATCGAACAGGTCGGCGACCACCTGAACCCGGGCGGCACGGCGCACATCATGGCCAACTGGATCGTGAAGCGCGACACCGACTGGCGCGACCGGGTCGCAGGGTGGCTGGCCGGCACCGGTCTGCACGCCTGGGTGGTGCAGCGTGAGTTGGCGGATCCGATCAGCTACATCTCGTTGTGGCTCGCCGACGCCGGTGAGACACCGCAGCAGGCTGCGCGTCGTGGCGGGGAATGGCTGGAGTGGTTCACCGAACAGGACATCGCCGGGATCGGCATGGGCCTGATCCTGCTGCGCGCACCCGCCGGCGGCGAACCGCCCGAGCAGATCTTCGAAGAGATCACGGGCGCAGACGAACTCGTGACGGGAACCGAGGTCGAGGCGTTCTTCGCGCGGCGGGCCTACCTGCGTGACACCTCCGACGAACAACTACTGGCCGCGAGGTTGTCCACCGCGCCGGTGTTCCTGGAAGAACAGTCCCTGCCCGGGCCCGACGGGTGGCAGCAGGTCGGGGCCGCGGTCCGGCGTCCCGGCGGTCCGGGTGCGGTGATCGGCGTCGACGACGTGATGCGGGCGCTGCTGGCGGGCTGCCGCGGCGAGGTACCCCTCGGTATGCTCATCGACCTGCTCGCGGCCCATCACGGAGTCGACGCCAACGCACTAGCCGAGGCCGCACTGCCCGAGGTGCGCGACGCGATCGCCCGCGGAATCCTCTATCAGGCACAGTGATCCGCGTTCAGCGGCGAAGGGCTGTGGTCACCAGGTAGGGACTCGCGAACGCCACGGTGCCGGTGGTGTCGACGTGCCTGCGCAGTGCGGCCTCGAAGACCGAGCGCAGGCGGTCCCGCACAGGTGTGTCGAGACTCTGGAACAGGCTGACGTGCGCCGGCGACTCGAACTCGAGGAATTCCATCGCGGCGGCCAGTGAGGCGAAATTCCAGGTGAGGTCCGATGTTTCGACGGTGATGTCGTCGAAATGGGCAGCCAGGCGTTGCGCGACGACGTCGCGGTCGCCCCATTGGTCCGGGGTGAAGGCAGCCGCAGGTGGCGGACCGAGAACCTCCACGATCGGTGCGAAGAACGGGTTCTCGGCACCATCGCGGTCGTCGCGCACCCACGACGAGAAGGCGAAGACGCCACCCGGGCGCAGCAACCGGGTGACCTCGGCCACCAGGCCTGTCGGTTCGACGAAGATGATGCCCATGTTGGACACCACCGCGTCGAACCCACCGTCGGGCAGTCCGGTGCGTGTGGCGTCGGCGGCGACCCACGTGACCTGATCGCCACCGGGCCGGGTCTTCGCGATGTCGATCAGTTCGGGCGTGATGTCCACGCCCGTCACGTCCGCGCCCGCGGCCGCAGCCGCCAGGGCCGCGCTGCCGGTCCCACAGGCCAGGTCCACGATGTCCCCGCCGGTCAGTGGCCCCCGCTGTGGACCGACGCGGCCTGCCGCGACGACGACCTCTTCGGCGATGGGGGCGATGCGTTCGGCGACGGCTTGGTATCGGCCGGCCGCCCAGTTCGTGGGCTTGGGTTGGGGCACGACATCGAGTATGGCCGAATGTGCTCCAGGTGCAATGGGTTACGGGCCCGTGTAGCCGGGTGGGTTGGGCGTGTCGACCCATAGGTCGACGCCCAGTTCGCCGCCGGGCACGCAGTCATAGACCGACAGGTCGGTCACGCCGGAATCCAGCAGCACGTCCTCGCACAGCAGCGTGTTGCCGGTGAACTCGCGGGCCGGTTTGGTGAACACCGCATAGGCGGCGTCGGCGTACACCTGCGGTTTGCGGGCGCGGGCCATCGCCTCGTCGCCGCCCAGCAGGTTCTGCACGGCCGCGGTGGCGACCAGCGTGCGTGGCCACAGCGTGTTGGACGCGATGCCGTGCTCACGCATCTCCTCGGCGATCCCCAACGCGCACAAGGTCATCCCGAACTTGGCCATCATGTACGCGGTCGGTGTGAGCCATTCGGACTCCAACCGGATCGGCGGGGACAAGGTCAGGATGTGCGGATTCTCGCGGCCTTTCATGTGCGGGATACAGGCCTGCGACACCGCGTAGGTACCGCGGATCTGGATGCCGTTCATCAGGTCGAACCGTTTGAGCGGAACCTCCTCGATCGAGCCGAGATTGATCGCCGACGCGTTGTTCACGCAGATGTCGATACCGCCGAACTTCTCGACGGCCTGTGCCACGGCCGCGGCCACCGAATCCCCATCGCGTACGTCGCCCACGATCGGCAGGGCCCGCCCGCCGGCCTCCTCGATCTCCTCGGCGGCGGTGTAGACGGTGCCTTCGAGCTTCGGATGCGGTTCGGCGGTCTTGGCCATCAGTGCGATGTTGGCGCCGTCGGCGGCGGCGCGCTTGGCGATCGCCAGCCCGATACCGCGGCTCGCGCCCGAGATGAACATGGTCTTTCCGGACAACGGTGCCTGTGCCATGCGCACCACCCTAGGGGTCGCGGCGCGGCGGCGGAGGTGAGTTCGGACCGCCGGTCACGGTCCGCAGCACGTCGAGCACGTTGGTGATCAGCGGCGAGTCGCCCGTGTGCGCGGCGACCAGATCCACCCCGAGGCTCGTGGGCTCCAGCGGCACGTAGCGCACCCCGGCGATGTCGAGCGCCGTCGTCGGATCGGGCACGATCGCCACCCCCAACCCGGCCGCGACCAGGGTCACCAGTGTCGAGGTCTCCGAGACCTCCTGCCGCACGCGCGGCAGAAAACCGGCGTCGGCGCACACCGTGGCCACGAGGTTGCTCATCACCGACCGTTCGTGCCCCGCGTGGACCACGAAGTCCTCGTCGCGCAGGTCGATGACCGCGACCGCGGCACGCGCGGCCAGGACGTGGTCGGCGGGCAGTGCGACCACCAGGCGGTCGCGGCGGATGGTGTGCGTGACCACCGCGTCGTGGTGCACCGGTGGCCGCAGCAGGGCCAGGTCGAGGCCGCCCGACAACAGCGCATCGATCTGCGCGGGCGCGAGCATCTCACCGCGCACGGACACCTCGACCCCGGGCAGTGCGTCACCGAGTGCCCGCACGAGTTGGGGCAGCAGTGAGTAGGTGGCCGATCCGACACATCCGATCGTGACCCGTCCCTGCACGCCCGCGGCGATCCGTCGCGCCTCGTCATTCGCCGCGTCGACGGCGTCGAGGATCTCGACCGCCCGGCGCAGGTAGGAGGCTCCGGCCGAGGTGAGCCCGACACTGCGGGTGGTACGGGTCAGCAGAGCGCATCCGAGCTCGCGTTCGAGTTGACGGATCTGCTGTGAGAGCGGTGGCTGCGCGATGTGGAGCCGTTCCGCGGCACGGCCGAAGTGCAGCTCCTCGCCGACTGCGCGGAAGTACCGCAGGTGCCGCAGCTCCATAAATACTCCAGAGATATCAATAGGTATCTACTGAGTATTTCACAATATCTTCGCAGCTCTCTACCGTCGAAGCATGGCTTCTGATTCGTCCGCATCCCAGGTGGTCATCTGCAATCCGCTCCGTACCCCGGTCGGGCGGATGGGCGGTGTGCTCGCCGCACTGACCGCCGCCGACCTCGCGACGTCGACGCTGCGCGAACTCGCGACGCGGACCGGCCTCGGTGAAGGGGACATCGACGACGTCGTCCTCGGCCACGGCTACCCGAGCGGCGAGGCACCGGCCATCGGGCGCATCGCCGCGCTCGACGCCGGTCTCGGCACCGCTGTGCCCGGCCTGCAGCTCGACCGCCGCTGCGGATCGGGTCTGCAGGCCGTGCTGTACGCCGCCGGGCAGGTCGCCACGGGAGCGGCCGGTGTGGTCGTGGCCGGCGGCGCCGAGTCGATGTCGAACGTCGAGCACTACGCCCTCGGCCTGCGCACCGGTGTCCGCCAGGGCGGTGTGGCGCTGCACGACCGGCTCGACCGGGCACGTGAAACCGCAGGTGGCACAAGCCATCCCATCGCCGGAGGCATGATCGAGACCGCCGAGAACCTGCGCCGCGAGTACGGCATCAGCCGTGCCGAACAGGACGAACTCGCCGTGCGGTCGCATCAGCGTGCGGTCGCCGCGCACGACGCGGGCCGCTTCGCCGACGAACTCGTCCCGGTCACGGTCCCCGGCAAGCGGGGCAGACCCGGCACCGTCGTCGACCGCGACGAGCATCCCCGCGCCGACATCGACGTCGAGACTTTGAGCGCGCTGCGGCCGATCCGAGGCAAGGTCGACGCCGAGGCCACCGTCACCGCAGGCAACGCCTCCGGGCAGAACGACGGTGCGGCCATGTGCGTCGTGACCACCCGCGAAGAAGCCGAAAAGCGCGGGCTCACACCCATGTTGGCGCTCAAGTCGTGGGCGGTCACCGGGTGTGCGCCCGAGAAGATGGGCATCGGACCCGTCGCGGCCAGTGACGCGGCGTTGCAGCGCGCTGGAATCACCCTCGACGAGGTGGATCTCATCGAACTCAACGAGGCATTCGCCGCCCAGGTGCTCGCTGTGCTCGCCGAATGGAAGGTCGACCCGCTCGACGAACGGCTCAACCCCAACGGATCCGGCATCTCGCTGGGCCACCCGATCGGTGCCACCGGTGCGCGGATCCTGGCGACCGCGGCCCACGAGGCGCTGCGGCGCGACGCCCGCTACGTGCTGGAGACCATGTGCATCGGCGGCGGCCAGGGCCTCGCGGCGGTGTTCGAGGCCGTCCGATGAGCAGCGTTGCGGTGCACCACGTCGTCACCGGCCGATCCGACGGCCCCGCGGTGGTGTTCTCCAACTCGCTCGGTTCGACGCACCGCATGTGGGACCCACAACTCGCGGCGTTCGAGGAGCGGTTCCGCGTCGTACGCTACGACACCCGCGGGCACGGGCAGTCCCCGGTCCCCGAAGGTCCTTACACCATCGACGATCTCGCCGACGACGTCGTCGCACTTCTGGACACCCTCGGAATCGAGCGCGCCCACGTGGTCGGTCTGTCGCTGGGCGGCATGACCGCCATGCGGCTGTCCGCGCGCAATCCTCAGCGGGTCGACCGGATCGCGCTGCTGTGCACCGCGACACACCTGCCGCCGAGTTCGGCATGGACCGAACGGGCCGCGGCGGTGCGCACACACGGCAGCGCCGCCGTCGCCGAATCCGTTGTGGGGCGCTGGTTCACACCCGGGTTCCTGGCCGCGGATCCCGGCCGGAAGGCCGCCTACCAGCAGATGATCGCCGCGACACCGGCCGAAGGGTACGCGGGGTGTTGCGAGGCCATCGCGGCGCTCGACCTGCGCGCCGACCTCGCCCGGATCACCGCGCCGACACTGGCCATCGCCGGAACCGACGATCCCGCAACACCTCCCGACCGACTGGCCGAGATCACCGCCGCAGTACGCGGAGCCCGGCTGGTGCAGGTCACACCGGGCGCGCACCTGGCCAACGTCGAACAGGCCGACGCCATCACCCCAACCCTTCTCGAACATCTCGGAACGGAGCAGTCATGACCATCGACAAGGTCGTCGGCTCGGCCGCCGAAGCCGTCGCCGACGTTCCCCGCGGTGCCGCCATCGCCGTCGGCGGATTCGGATTGGCAGGCATCCCATGGTTTCTCATCGAGGCGCTGCTTGAGCAGGGTGCCGACGACCTGACGATCGTCTCCAACAACTGCGGGGTCGACGGCGCGGGTCTGGGCCTGCTGCTCGAAGCGGGCCGCATCAGCCGCGTCATCGCGTCGTACGTGGGGGAGAACAAGGAGTTCGCCAGGCAGTACCTGGCCGGTGAACTCACCGTCGAGTTGACGCCGCAAGGCACACTGGCCGAGCGGATGCGCGCAGGCGGCAGCGGAATCGGTGCGTTCTTCACCCCGACCGGGGTGGGGACACTGGTCGCCGAAGGCGGGCTCCCGTGGCGCTACCACCCGGACGGCACCGTGGCGCTGGCGTCACCGGCCAAGGAGGTCCGCACCTTCAACGGCAAGGACATGGTGCTCGAGGAGTCGATCGTCACCGACTTCGCGCTCGTGCGTGCCGCGGTCGTCGACAGGGCAGGCAACTGCAAGTTCCACGCCGCCGCACGCAATTTCAACCCGCCCGCGGCCATGGCGGGCCGGATCACGGTGGCCGAGGCCGAGAAGGTCGTCGAGGTCGGTGAACTGCACCCCGATGAGATCCACCTGCCCGGCATCTTCGTGCAGCGCGTCGTCGCGCTCACCCCGGAACAGGCCGCGCACAAGGACATCGAGAAACGCACCACCCGGCCGCGGCCGGTCACCGAGGAGCCCGAGGAGATGACCCGATGAGCTGGAACCGTGACGACATGGCGGCCCGTGCCGCCACCGAACTGCACGACGGCGACTACGTCAACCTCGGCATCGGCCTGCCCACGCTGATCCCGGACCACCTGCCCGCGGGCTCGCAGGTCACGCTGCACTCGGAGAACGGCATCCTCGGTGTCGGTCCGTTCCCGTACGACGACGAGGTGGACCCTGATCTGGTCAACGCGGGCAAGCAGACGGTGTCGGTGGTGGCCGGCGCCTCGTACTTCGACTCGGCGACGAGTTTCGCGATGATCCGCGGCGGCCACGTCGACGTCGCGGTGCTGGGCGGCATGCAGGTCGCGGCCAACGGTGACCTGGCCAACTGGATGGTGCCGGGCTCGATGGTCAAGGGCATGGGCGGCGCGATGGATCTGGTCAGCGGCGCCCGCCGCGTGATCGTGCTGATGGATCACGTCGCGAAATCCGGTGCGGCCAAGCTGGTCTCGTCATGCACGTTGCCGCTGACCGGGAAAGCCGTCGTGAGCCGGGTGATCACCGATCTCGGGGTCTTCGACGTCACCGGAGACGGCTTCCGGGTGGTCGAACTCGCGCCGGGCGTGGAGTTCGACCACGTGGCCGCCAACACGGATGCGACGCTGGTCGACGGTCGCGTGGGCAGCCTGGTCTGACGGATCAGCCTGCGGCGTCGGGCAGCAGCGGCGGGCAGTTGCCGAGCGGATCGGCGACCAGTTCGAAGTGCCAGGATTCGTTGGCGTAGATCTGGCACAGGCCGAAGCGCGGTCCGTTGGTGATCAGCCACTGATCGGCGCCCGTGCCGCCGATGTCGACGGCCTCACCGGTGACGTGACGCGACGCCGTGGGGGTCTGCACGTACTCGCGTGCGGCGGCCAGGCTGCCGTAGGTCTGAACCGCGTTGTCGAGCAGGGTCTGCTGGAACGCGGGCGAGCGCCAGCCCGAGGTGACCGTCATGGTGATGCCTTCGGCAGCGGCGGCGTTCGCGGCGTTCTGCACGGCCGCCAGCAGCCGCGGATCGAGCTTGGCGATCGCCGGTTGCTGCAGGTCGAACGGCGAGAACGCCTGACCGTCGGCCAGCGAACCGTCACTGGACGTCAGCGCCTCGGTGTTGTCGACGAGCGCGATCTGTGGGCTCGGCGCAGGCGCGGTGAGCGCACCGGTGAGCACCGCCGAAGCGGTGACCAGGCCACCGAAGAGCCCCGCCCCGAGCCCCATGATCCTCCCCATCACGGAGTTCACCATACCGATCGGCGGGTCATCGCCGCAGCGCAGCCAACTCGGCGCGCGAACGGACACCGAGCTTCGCGTACACCCGGGTCAGGTGGTACTGGACCGTCTTGGGGGATACGTACAGCTCGGCGGCAACCTCGCGGTTGGACAATCCCTGCGCGACGAGGGCGGTGACGGCGTCCTCCTGCGGGGTCAACTCGACGCTGTCGCGTGATCCCCGCAGCTGGTGCAGACCGCCGGCCTTGAGTTCGCGGTCACAGCGTGCGACGTACGTGTGGGCCCCGAGCGACAGGTACAGATCGCGGGCCGTGGCGATCACGGCGTCGGCGTCGCGCCGTTTACCGGCGCGTCGCAGCGTCTGTCCGTAGGCGAAATTGACCCGGGCCCGGTCATAGCGCAGCGGCAGACCGTCGAGCAGCGCCAGCGACTCCTCGAACCGGGCACGCGCTGCGGACAGTTCGCCCCGTGCGCCGAGCAGTCGCCCGCGCGCGTAGCCCAGCCGGGCCATCGCCGAGCGGTGACCGCGTTCACGCGCCACCTCCTCGTGGGGACGCAGGAATTCGTCGGCCTCGTCCAGAGCGCCGTCGATCACCAGCGCGTTGGCCAGCACGTCGGGCCACGGCCAGTAACCCGGTTCGGTGAGCACGGTGCCCGGCGCCCTGGCGGCCAGGGCCGCAAGTGGTTCCAGCACGCGGCGCACCTTCGGGTAGTCCGCCTCGGCCTCGGCGACCTGCGCGCGGGCGAGGATCGTCGGGATCCGCATCATCTCGTAGTCCTGGGTGACCCGGTCGGCCGCCTGCACCGCCGCGTGCGCGGTTTCCCAGTCACCGCGCAGCGCACTGATCTGCGCCGCAATCCATTCCAGCAACGGTGTGGTGATGGTGATCCCGCTGGAGGCGGCGAGATCGCGTCCCGACACGACGGTGGCCAACGCGGCGTCCCAGTCGCCACTGACGAAGTGCGCGCGTGCGAGCCACGCCATGGCCCACAGCGTGATCCGGCTCGATCCGCCCAGATTGGCCGTGGCGATGGCACTTTCGAGGTTGCTGCGTGCGCCGTCGACGTCATCACGGATCAGTTGCAGCCAGCCGCGCCCCAGGGTCACGCGTTGGGCCTGCGCACCGTGGGTGATCCGTTCTGCCAGTTCGTCGTACGCGGCGGTCGCCTGCTCCGCGCGGCCCGCGGCGGCCAGGCCGAGCCCGCGCACCGCGGCCGACTCGACCGCGGTGGGGGATTCGCGGTCGGCGAGGCGCAGTGCGGTATCGGCCCAGCGGACCAGTTCGGTGCCGCGGCCACGCACCAGTGAGTGCAGCACGTAGCGTTGCGCGATCAGCGCCGCGGTTTCGGGATCGCGTTCGGCGTTGACGATGTCCCAGGCCCGGCGCAGCCGCACCTCGGCCTCGGTGGCCCGGCCGCGCAGGATCGCCAGGTACGCGAGAACCGCGTTGCGCAAAGGTGTCTCACGCAGACTCTCGACAACCGGGATCAGCTGCGCGGCGGCGCCGCAGTCACCGGCGGCCACGAGCGCGTCGACCGAACGGGTGAGCCGTTCGTCGCGCAGCAGCGGATCCGACGTCAGCCTGCTCGCATCGTGGAACAACGTCGCGGCCAGTGCCCACGCGCCGTCGGCACCGCTGGCCCGCGCGAGGGCGTCGACCTCACCGGCCAGCGCCTCGTCGGGCGCCGCCGCGGCCGCGACACGATGGCGAAGCCGGCGCCGCGGATCGGTGATCACCTCGGCCGCGCGCCGGTGCGCCTCGGCAGTCGCGCGGGCCCCCAGCAGAGTCAGCACAGCAGGCCCGGTCAGCCCGTCGGTCAGCCGGGGCTCGAAATGCACCACATGCGTGACCAGTCCGGCGTCCACGGCTTCGTCGAGCGCCGCGAGTGGTTCGCTCGGTCCGCTCAGCCCGGCCAGGTCCGCGGCCTCGGCAAGCGTGACGGTGTCGGTGGCGTCCGTGGCATCGCCACCGCCGGCGGCGCCGAGCACCGCGAGCGCCTGCACCAGTGCACGGCCCGCAGGCCCGCAGGAGTCGAGTTGTGTCGCGACACGTTCGACGACGTGGCGCGGTGCGGGCAGCGACGAGTCGAGCCGTGCCCACGCCGAGGCGGGCACCTCGTCGAACAACGCCAGCACGTCGCGCGGATTGCCGCCGGCGTGACGGGTCAGGCGGTCGGCCAGGGTCGGGTGGATGGTGATGCCCCGCAGGCGCGCCAACTCCACCACGGCGGCCACCGGGAGACCGGTCAACTCGACCACGTCGTCGGCCGCGAGCGGGATCGGCAGCGCATCCACCGACTGCGTCGCGAGCACCACGAGCACCGGCAGGTCGCGCTGATGCCGCACGAGTGTCGAAAGTGCCTGCAGAGACTCGACATCGGCGTGATGCGCGTCGTCGACGAGCAGCAGGCGCACACCCGCCGCGCGCACGTGGTCGACCAGATGCGCAGCGCCGTCGAGCGGGTCGTCGGGCACGTCGTCCTGCATCAGCTGCGCCAGCACACCGCCGGGCAGGTCGGTCTCCCACGAAGCGCCGAGTGCCCACCACGCACCGTGCCGCTGCGTCAGGTCACGCAGCAGGGCGGTCTTGCCGATACCGGGTTCGCCGGTCAGCACCACCAGACGGGCGGTGTGTTCGGCCGCGGCGACGTGCTCACCGAGTTCGCTGAGTTCACGATCTCGTCCGCACAGCACGCGCCAATTATGCGCCGCCGGCCGGACGCGCCACGGCGCGTTCGAGCTCATCGACCAGCGCCTCGATCTCCGCCGGGCGCAGGACACGCTCGGAACGCCGGTCCGACAACCGGTCCGGCGCCCACGCCAGCGCGATCTGCGCAGGCGCCCAGGTCGCCTCGTCGATGGGGATCAGCTTGAACTCCGGAGGCGAGAAGATCCGGCCGATCATCGATTCCGGTGCGTAGGTGACCATTGCGACCAGGTGCCGGTTGAACACCTGGGTCGCCATCTCCAGCTCGCCGCCGAGCTGGTTGATGGCGCGCACGATCTTCGTGACGCCCTTGGCGTTGAGACCGCGCGTGAGGCCCGCGAGCACCACCGGGTTGGGCCGCGCGAAATCGATCACGACCTCGCGGTCGCGCAGTTCCTCGATCGCGACGACGTCCTTGGCGGCCAGCGGATCGTCGAACCGCACCGCGATCGCGCCCTGATACCGGGCCACCACCCGGTGGCGCAGCCGCTTGTCCGCCGACGGCAGATGGATCAGCCCGATGTCGAGGTGTCCCGACACCAGCTTGGCGGTGACCTCGGCGGCCGACCCGGGGACGCTGAACTGCGTCGGCGCCGCCAGGCCCGCGACCGCCTTCTCCAGCCGCGCCAGGAAATCCGACGGTGCGTACGCCGTGGCGCCGACCCGTACCGGCGCCACCCCCTGGGTGATGCGCGACGCGGTCGCCTTCAGGTCCTCGACGCGGGCCAGGATGTCGCGTGCGGGCCCCAGCAGCTTCTCGCCGAGCGGGGTCAGGCGCACCTCGTGGTAGTTGCGCTCGAACAGCTGACCGCCGAGTTCCTTCTCCAGCAGCTTGATCTGCTTGGACAGCGGCGGAGGCGTGATCATCAGCCGGTCGGCCGCACGTTTGAAGTGCAGCTCTTCGGCGACCGCGACGAAATACCTGAGTCGGGTGAAGTCGATCTCCATGCGGTCAGTTCCGGCGATTCGAGGTGGATGTGATCCCCGAATCGTACGAGACGTCCCCGGAGACGCCGGAGCACCTCACCGTTGGGCGGCCGTCACCTCCTGCGGCATCTCCAGCACCCCGCGCTCGATGAGCTCGTCGATCTCGGCGTCGGACAGGCCGAGCAGTTCCGCCGCGATTTCGCGGGTCTGCTCACCCAGCAGCGGTGCCTGACCCAGCGGCGGATCGGCGACCCGGTCGGAGTGGATCTGGACGTTCTCCATCATGAACGGCTCGGCGGCGTGCGGGTGCAGCTCCTCGCGGAAAGCACGACGCTCCGCGTAATAGCCGAAGTTCGGCACCTCGCCTGCGTGCAGCACCGCACCGGCAGGCACCCCGGCTTTTTGCAGAAGCTCCATCGCCGCGGTCGCGGTGCGCGCGGACGTCCACGCCCGCACCGCCTCGTCGATGCGTGCGCGGTCGGCGTCCCGGCCGGCGGGCGTGTTCAGGGCGTCGTCGGCCGCGAGGTCGGCCCGGCCGATCACGCCGCACAGCGCCTGCCAGTCGGTGGTGTCGCGCACCGTGACCGCCACCCACTTGTCCTCGCCCTCGGCGGGGAACAGGCCCCACGGCGCGTCGTGCACCGGTTCGTCCGAGCGCGCATGCCCCTGCCGCTGCAGCACCTCCGCGGCGATCTCGCCCGCCAGGTGGCTCAGCATCACCTCGGACTGCGCGACGCTGACCGCGCCGCCGGTTCCGGTGCGCTCGCGGCGCAACAGCAGCGTCAGCGCGGTGAGCGCGCCGATGCGCGCCGCGACGTGGTCGGGGTAGACCGTCACCGTGTCACAGAACTCGCCAGGCGCGTCGGGGTACACCCACAGGTCGGTGAACCCGGCCGCGGCCCGCACGAGCGGCCCGTAGCCCAATCGCCTGGCCCACGGGCCAGTGGGCCCGAACGCCGAGCTGTCGACCACCACGATGCCGGGATTCACCTTCTTCAGGCTCCCGAAATCCATGCCGAGCGCCTGTGCCACACCAGGTTTGAAATTCGTGAGCACCACGTCGGCATCTTCGGCGAGGCGGTGCGCGAGTGCGCGGCCCTCGTCAGAACGCAGGTCGATACCGATCGAGCGTTTGTTGCGATGCCCGGACGCGTACGTCTGCGACATCATGTTGAGCCTGCCGCGCAGCCCGTCGGGAAACGCCGAATTCTCGATCTTGATGACGTCGGCACCGAGATCGGCGAACAAACGCCCGGTGTCCGCGCCGACCACGATCACCCCGAGGTCGAGCACCCGGAGCCCTTCCAGTGGAAGGCCGACGTCTCGGCGTGCCCGGCCGCCGAGAACCGGTGCGCCCTCGGGAGGGGCGGACGTGCCCCGCGGTGCGGTGAGCGCGCTGGCGCGGTGGCCGTCCACCTCGGAGACACCCACCGGCACCGGCGCGGTGAATCCGTTGGCGAGTTCGACCTCGCGGAAAAACCCACGCTCCTTGACCTGTTCGGTGTCCAGGGCCTCGGTCAGCGTGAGCACGGCCGCGGTCGGCACACCGTGGCGTTGTCCCTCGGCCTCCAACTCCGCGCGCGTCTTGTCCGCACAGAACCGCTCGATCGCCGGGAGCAGCGTCGGCGACATGAAGCGCTCCATCAGGCTGTTGAACTTGGGGTCGGCGAATTCCTCGGGCTCACCCATCCACGTGAACATGCCCTGCCACTGGCGTTTCGCCAGCACGCAGATCCGCACATAGCCGTCCTTGCAGCGGACGATTGGGTAGCGCTGCCGTTCGGCGAGCCAGTTCCTGCGCTGTTCGGCCAGCGGCACACCGGCCGACGCCGTGCCCGGTGTGCCGAACGGTGGGTCCAGCGTCTGCATCGCCCCGTCGAGCACCGAGAAGTCGATGAGATCGCCTGTGCCGGTGCGTAACCGGTCGAGGTACACGCTCACGGTCATCACCGCGGCCTGCGCGGCGGCCACCTGGTACGGCAGCTGCGGCGCAGGCGGCACCAGCGGTTCGCGCCCCGGGATACCCGAACGCGACAGCTCGCTGGTCAGCGCGTGCAGCACCGGTGTGGTGGCCTGCCACGTGCGGTACGCGGTGTCGCGGCCGAAGTCGCTGACCGACAGGATCACCAGCGAGGGGTGATCGGCGTGGATCTCTCTGGCCGACAACGCCTTCTCGGCATCCGAACCGGGCCGGGTGTTCTCGATGAGGATGTCGGCGTCGGCCAGCAACTCACGCCAGCGCCGCGCGCCATCGGCTGTCGAGGTGTCGAGGTCGACGGTGCTCAGGCCGAACCGGTTGATGGCGGTGCCCACCGGAACCGCGCCGATGCGCGGCCCCACTGTCGCCCCGGCCTCGGTCACCCCGGCCAGGTTGACCGGCGTGACCTGCGCACCGAGATCGGCGAGCAGACGCCCGACCGCGGTGATCGGGCCGGACGACAGATCGAGGACCTTGACCCCGGAAAGGGGCGGATCGTAGGTGTCGGTGCTCGTCATGTCGGTCAGCTCCGGCGTGCCTCGCGGAACGGGATGTCCCGGTCCACCTCGGGTTCCTTCGGCAGGCCCAGGACGCGCTCGCCGATGATGTTGCGCTGCACCTGATCCGTGCCGCCGCCGATCGAGGTGAAGAACGCGTTGAGCGTGAGGAAGTTGATGTCGTCGGCCTCCGGGTTCTCCGGACCGGCCAAAAGCGCCTCGGCACCGATGATCTCGGTCTTGAGCCGCGCCTCCGAATGCAGGATGTGCGACATCGCGAGCTTGCCCAGCGACATGATGGACGTCGATGTGCCCTGTCCGGCAGAGGCTTTCGCGCGCGCGTTGTTGAGGCGGTTGAGTTCGCGCAGCGCGAGCACGTTCGCGAGTTCCTTCCGGATCGCCGGATCGTCCAGACGCCCGTGTTCGCGTGCCAGTTCGACAAGGCTGTCGGCCTTGGACTTGTTGCGCGATCCGCGTCCGCTGTCACCCATGATCGAGCGCTCGTAGGCCAGCGCGGTCTGCAGCACACGCCACCCGTTGCCCTCGCCGCCAACGAGGTACTCGTCGGACACCCGCGCATCGGTGATGAACACCTCGTTGAAGTGTGACTCACCGGTGATCTGCACCAGCGGGCGCACCTCGATACCGGGCTGCTTCATCGGGATGACGAAAAAGCTCAGGCCCTTGTGCTTGGGGACGTCCCAGTCGGTACGGGCGATCAGCAGCGCGTACTCGCTGGTCGCGGCACCCGAGGTCCACACCTTCTGCCCGTTGACCATCCACTCGTCGCCATCACGCACGGCCGTGGTGCGCACGGCCGCGAGGTCGGAGCCCGCGCCCGGCTCGCTGTAGAGCAGGCACGTGCGCGAACGCTCGGTGAGGAACTCGTACAGCAGGTGCTGTTTGATGGTGTCGTTGCCGAACATCAGGATCGTGTTGGCCGGGATGCTGTACTTGTCCAGGCGTGAGCCCGGGGCGCGGACGGCCCGGAATTCCTTCTCGATGACCGAGGCGAGCTTGTGCGGATACTCGCGGCCCCACCACTGCTTCGGGTAGGACGGCACGGCATAGCCGGCGTCGACGACCTTCTCCAGCCACGCGATGCGCTCCGGGGTGCTGACCCAGGGATCGGTCTGCTTGGGCAGGCCTTTCCAGTTCTGGGCGAGCCACTCCCGCACCTCGGCAGCCAGTTCCTCGGGGGTGGGCAGTTCGTTGGTCATGTCAGGCGCCTTTCGCGGTGAGGTAACGCTCGCGGTGCTGAGCCGAGCTGCCGAACAGTTGCAGGCCGGTGCGGGCCCGGCGCACGAACAGGTGCGCGGGATGCTCCCAGGTGAAGCCGATGCCGCCGTGCATCTGGACGGCCTGCATGGCCGTCGTGTTGTACGCCTCGGCGCAGAAGAAGCCGGCCAGCGCGATCGCTCCCGCGGCGTCGTCGCTGCCCGCGGCCTTCTCGGCGGCCGCGTGCTGCGCGGCCGACGTCGACGACTCCACCTGCACCAGCAGATCGGCCGCCATGTGCTTGAGCGCCTGGAAGCTGCCGATGGCGCGGCCGAACTGGATGCGGGTCTTGAGGTAGTCGATGGTGATGTCGAAGATGCGCCGTGTTCCGCCGACCTGCTCACCGGCCAGCGCGATCACCGCGAGGTCCAGTGCGTGGCTCACGGCGTCCCAGCCCGCGGTGCCGATGCGGCGCGCCGGGGTGTCGGTGAAGGTGAACGTCGACAACCGCACGGACGGGTCGAAAACGGTTGCCGCAGCGCGGGTCAGGCCTGTTGCGTCGGGTGTGACCTCGAAGATCCCGACGCCGCCCACATCATCTTTGCCGGTGCGGGCGACCACCAGGAGGACGTCGGCGATCTGGCCGCTCAGCACGTAGTGAGCGTTACCGTTCAGCGTGTGGCCGTCGGCGCGCTCGGTCGCCTTCACGGCGACGCCCTCTTGTGCCCAGGTGCCGCGTGCCCCGGTCACGGCGACCGTCGCGATCGAGGTGCCCTCGGCGAGGCCCGGCAGCAGACGCTGCTTGTCCTCGGCGGTGCCTGCCGCTTCGATGAGCGCGGTGGCCAACACTGCGCTGCCGATGAACGGTGCCGGTAGCAGTGCCGCACCGGTCTCCTCGGCGACGGCCTCGAGCTCAAGAGCGCCGAGCCCGACGCCGCCGTACTCGGGATCGATCAGCAGCCCGGTCACACCCTGTGCGGCGAGCTTGCGCCACAACTGGGGGTCGTATCCCTCGTCGCTGCTGATCGTCTGCCGTACGTCCTGCTCGGTGCACTCGTTCTGCAGCAGCTCCCGGACCGCGGCGGCCAACTCCGCCCGCTCGGCCACGCTGATCGTCATGTGAACCGCCTTTCTGCGCGTCGCAACCATGCAACGCGTGTTCGGCGGACGTGTAAATCACGTATTAGGACACTGACAGATTTCCCAAAGGGAAACGCCAGGCGTGCGGGCAGATGTCCCCAGGGGTAACAGCCCAGGTCAGCCGGGGTCTATCACCCAGCCTGTCAACCCAGGTCGCCACCGGCCACCGGCAGGACGCTGCCGGTGATGTAGGACGCCTCGTCGGAGGCCAGAAAGCAGATCGCGGCGGCCTGCTCGTCGAGGGTTCCGTACCGGTGCATGAGCGACGAGGCGAGCGTCTGGTCGATGTGCGCCTGGAACCAGGCCCGCTCGGTGTCGTCGGCCGGCGCCGGGGTGCCGCGACTGATCCGCCGCGGCGGCGCGTCGGTACCGCCCGGCGCGGTCGCCACGACCCGGATCCCGGCGTCGGCGTACTCCATCGCCAGTGACGCGGTGATCGCGTTGATACCGCCTTTGGCCGCCGAGTACGGGATCCGGTGGATGCCGCGGGTGGCGGCCGAGGACACGTTGACGATCACGCCGTGTCCCTGCTCGACCATCGCCGGTAGGGCCGCGCGGCACGCGTAGAGCGTGGTCATCAGTGAGCGGGTGATCTCGGCCTGGATCTCGTCGGCGGTGAACTGCGTGAACGGTTTGAAGTTGATCGCCCCGCCGACGTTGTTGATGAGCACGTCGATGTGCCCGAACTTGCGAATCGCCTGCCGGACAACTGTTTCTGCGCCGTCGGGGTGCTCCAGGTCGGCGGTGACGGCCAGGGTCGCCGGGCCGGTCTGCGACAGTTCGTCGGCGAGGTCATGGACCAGTTCGGCACGGTCGACCATGACCACACGGCCGTCCTCGGCGTTGATGCGGCGCGCGGTGTGCTCGCCGATGCCCTGGGCGGCGCCGGTCACCACCACCACCTTGCCGCGGAACCGGCCCGGTGAGATGAACCTGGGTGTGCGTGCGGCCCGGACCTTTTCGCGCTCGGCCTGCTCCTGGTCGGCGAGTGCGCGGCGCATGGTCTGCTTGGCGCATTCGGCGTGCGCCGTGATCAGGGTCTTGGCCGCGGCGCGGTCGTGGGCCTCGAACGCCTCGACGATGCGGACGTGGTCCTGCGCGCACAGCGGGTGACACCAAGTGGCGTGGCGAAGCACCTCGCTCATGCGTCCTTTGACGTCGAGTGCCTGATACGCCTGCAGCAGGTGCTCATTGCCGGTCAGGGTGAACAGGTAGTCGTGGAATGCCGCGTTGGTCTCGGTGTACCGGGCCGCGTCGACGAAGCGGTCACCGTCCACGTACGGCAGTGTCGACTCGGCGAGCAGGCGATAACCGGCCAGCTGTGCGGTGCTCAACCGTCCGATCGTGAGTTCCAGCGCACCGAGTTCGAGCGCCTGGCGCGCCTCGAAAAGGGCATCGGACTCGTGCAGTTCGGGATGCTCCTCGCCGATCTGGTATCCGTCCGGCGCCACGGGTTGCGGTGGCTGCACATGCACCGGCTCGGGCACATCGTCGGGTACCTCGACCACAGAGGCGGGGGCTGCGACTGCCCGGGCGGCGAAAACCTCCTGCCCCGCAAGCGATCGCGCCCCGCTCGCCCGCAGCGCACCGCCGTCGTCGTCGAGCGGGGTCGCGGTCCCCGGCGCGGCGGGTGCGATCAACTGACCGGCGATCCGGCGCGCGCTGTCGGCGTGGTCATGCCCCGGCCGGCTCGCGGTCTGTTCGGCCGGGGCCATGTCGATGCTCGACGGTATCTGTTGGCCGCAGATCGCGTCCGCGTCGGGAGCGGTGAGCAGGTTCTCGACCGGCCCCGCGGCCGATTCCTCGGCGGGGGATCGGTCGGCGGGCGCATCGGGCGCACCGGCACGGGTGAGCCCGAACTTCTCGAAGTAGAAACCGGTCGGCGTGACACCGGAATTGGTCAGGTGGGTGCGGACTGCCTCGACCATGGGCGGTGGTCCGCACAGGTAGACGGCCACGTCACCGCCGTAAAGATGCTCGGAGCTGATCAGTTCGGGTATGCGTACCTTGTTGGCCGAGGTGCTCGACGGGTCGGATACGCAGTGACTCCACGTGAACGCGGGCAACTGGGAGGCGAATTCGTCGATGCGGTCCAGTTCGACCAGATCGGCGTCGGAGCTCACGCCGTAGATCAGATGGGCCGTGCGGGTGCTGCCGTCAGAACGCAGCTTGCCCAGCATCGACAGCACCGGCGCCAGGCCGGTGCCGCCGGCCAGCAGCAGGATGGGGCGCTCGGCCTCGCGCAGGAAGAACGATCCGTGCGGCCCGGTGAAGCTGACCGCGTCGCCCACCACCGCGCGTCGCGACAGGTACTCCGACATGGCCCCGCCGGGAACGAGTTTCACCAGGAAGGTCAGCAACGCCTCGTCCGGGGGGTTGGAAAACGAGTACGACCGCGTGATGTCGGTGCCCGGCACCGTGATGTTGACGTACTGGCCGGGCAGGAACGCCAGGTCGGCACGGTCGGGGATCTCGACGGTGAACCGGACCGTCGTGGCGGACAGGCGGGTCAGTTCGACGATGGTGCCTGTGTATCTGGTGGCCTGGGTCTTGGCGATGTCGGACGTGCCTGCGATCTGCAGCACCAGGTCCGAGCGTGGTTTCATGCTGCACGGCAGGACATATCCGCGTTCGGCCTCGTCGGGTGCGAGCGCGTCGTCGATGTAGGTGCCTGCGTCGTAGCGGCCCGACTCGCACAGCGCCTTGCACGTGCCGCACGCGCCGTCGCGGCAGTCCAGCGGGATGTTGATGCGCTGCCGGTACGACGCGTCGGCCACGGTCTGGTCGGCGCGGCAGGTGATGAACCTGGTGACCCCGTCCTCGAAGGACAAGGCCACCGAGAAGGTTTCGTCGCCCTCCGGGGTGTTCGGGTGCTGCGCGGAATTTCTGTCGATCATCACGGTCATGGCGGGTCCCTAGAAGTGGTAGATGTCCACCACGTGGTGGATGTAGTCGTTCTTCAGCACGACCGTCTTGCGCCGGATCAGCGGTTGTTCACCGGAGAAGTCGATGGTGTAGAAGGAGGTCCCGTAGTACGGGTCGACCGTCTTGTACCGGAAATACATGGTGTGCCAGTTGAACCGGACATCCACCAGGTCGCCGCGCCGCTCGATGACCTCGACGTTGCTGATGTTGTGGCTCGTGCGTGGCTCGGGCAGCGATGTCGCCGAGGACCGTTCGGTGCGGATCCGGAACACGCGGTCTTCCAGTCCGCCTTTGTTGGCGTAGTAGATCAGCGAGATGTCGCGCTGCGGATCCTCGACCAGTCGGTCGTCGTCGGCCCACGAGGGCATCCAGTAGACGACGTCGTCGGCGTAACACTCCAGCCATTTCTCGAACTCGCGGTCGTCGAGATACCGGGCCTCCCGGTAGAGGAATTGCTCGATGAGGTTCTGGGTGATGAGCTTGGCCGGCTTTTCGGTGGTGGTCATGTCAGTGCTCCGTGGGGTTCGAGGTGACGGCGCGGCGCAGGGTCTCCAACCAGTAGCCGTGCTGCACCGGGTAGAGGCCTTCGTCCTCGTTGCGCAGGCCCGATGAGACGATGCCGTGCATCCCCAGCGACTCCGCGACCGGATCGGGTCCGGAAAGCCAGTGCTGCGCACCGCGGCTCATGTCGTTCCACGGTGCGGCCTGCGCGCGGAACGTTAGTTGGCAGGACCGGAACTCCTCGAGGTCGTCGGGGGTGGCCATGCCCGAGGCGTTGAAGAAGTCCTCGTACTGGCGGATCCGGTGGGCGCGGGCCGCGGCGCTCTCACCTTTGGGGGCGATGCAGTAGATCGTGACCTCGGTCTTGTCGGGCGCGATCGGCCGGAAATGCCGGATCTGCGTCGAGAACTGGTCCATCACGTAGACGTTCGGGTACAGGCACAGGTTGCGTGAGCCCTTGACCATGAATTCGCCCTTGGCGTCGCCGAATCGGGCCTTGAGCTCGTCGAGCCGGTCCCACAGGGGACGGTCCTGTGGGTTGGCGGCCCAGGTCCACAGGCACAGATGGCCGTGGGGGAACGACCAGTACCCGCCGCCGGACTTGCCCCAACTGCCGGCGTCGAGCGCTTTGGTGTCGTTCTTGGACTCGCCGCACGTGCGACGGCTGGTGGTGGCGGCGTAGTTCCAGTGGGTCGCGGTCACGTGGTAACCGTCGGCGCCGTTCTCGGCCTGCACCTTCCAGTTGCCGTCGTAGGTGTAGGTGGACGCACCCCGCAGGACCTCGAGACCGTCCGGTGACTGGTCGACCAGCATGTCGATCACCGTCGTCGTGTCGCCGAGATGCTCGGTGAGAGCCAGCACGTCGGGATTGAGGCTGCCGAACAGGAACCCGCGGTATCCCTCGAACCGCGCGACCTTGGTCATGTTGTGAGATCCGTTGGTGTTGAACGTGTCCGGGTACCCGGCGCCGTCGGGGTCCTTGACCTTGAGCAGGGTGCCGTCGTTGCGGAACGTCCAGCCGTGGAACGGGCAGGTGAGCGTGGTGCGGTTGTCGGTCTTGCGCCGGCAGATCATCGCCCCGCGATGAGCGCACGCGTTGATCAGGCAGTGCAGGTCGCCGTCGCGGCCTCGCGTGATCACCACGGGCTGACGGCCGATGTAGGTGGTGAAGTAGTCGCCGGGGTTGGGCACCTGGCTCTCGTGGGCGAGATAGACCCAGTTGCCCTCGAAGATGTGTTTCATCTCCAACTCGAAGATCTCGTCGTCGGTGAAGATGCGGCGGTTGGCGCGGTAGACGCCGGCCGCGGGGTCCTCGATCACCGCGTCGGCCAGCACGTTCTCCAAGTGGTCGGGGGACAGGTGAGTGGTCATGTTTGCCTCCGGTTCGGCTCTTGACAGGCACTCTTCCAACGGGTGGCGGCCGTCACACTAGGGCATTTCCCAGTCCCGACCTGGGCATCTATTGATAAACAACCGCGATCAATAGACCGAAAACAAGTCCTTGTTGCCTATGGATCGCGGGTCTACCGTCGGTTGTGTCGGCCATCACAGGCCGTGCCCGTTCGTCAGAGAGGTCCGCAGTGGAGCTCAGGCACCTTCGCTATTTCGCCGCCGTGGCGGATACCTGCCATTTCGGCCAGGCCGCCGAGCAGCTGCATGTCGCCCAGCCCGCGCTGTCCTACGCGATCCGTCAGCTCGAGACCGAACTCGACGTCACGTTGTTCTACCGCACCACGCGTCAGGTGTCCCTGACCCCGGCGGGGGAGTTCCTGCGGGCCGAGGCCGCGCGCATCCTCGCCGGCGTCGACGACGCCGAACGCGGCGTGCGACGGATCGCGCGCGGCCGCGGCGGACTGTTGCGGCTGGGCCTGACCGGAACCGCGGCGTTCTCCCACCTGCCGCGGATCGCGCGCATCGTCAAACGCGAAATGCCCGACGTGGCACTGGAAATCCATGCCGACATGCTCACCCCGGTCCAGTGCGACAGCCTGCGGTCCGGCGCGCTCGACCTCGGGGTGTTGCGGCCTCCCGCCGTCGGCGACGGCGTCGAACTCACCGTCATCGACGCCGAATCGCTCGTGCTGGCGGTCTCGGCAGACCACCGCCTGGCAGCCGAACCCGTCGTGTCGATGGCCGACCTGCGCGCCGAACCGTTCGTGGGGTACGCCAGCCGTGACTCCGCGGTCAACGATGCGGTGCTGCGTAGTTGCCGCAGCGCGGGTTTCGTCCCCGACCGGGCGCACATCGCGCCCGGAACCGCGGTGCTGCTCGCGCTGGTCGCGGCCGACCTGGGCGTCGCGGTGGTTCCGGAATCGGTGCGTGCGCTGCCGCTCGACGGCGTGGTGTTCCGCGACCTGCTCGACGGCGGCACCGTCGAACTGGCACTGGCCTGGCGACGTGCTGCCGACCGCGATTCCCACGCGAATCCCCTTGTCGACTCAGTCGTCGACATCCTGGCCCCGGCGCTGAGCCGGGAGACCGTCCCGAGTCTTGAGGAGAGACCGTGAAAATCGTTGCGATAGGCGCAATCCCGTTTTCGATTCCGTATACGAAGCCGCTGCGCTTCGCCTCGGGCGAGGTGCACGCCGCCGAACACGTGTTGGTCCGCGTGCACACCGACGACGGGATCGTGGGCGTGGCCGAGGCGCCGCCGCGGCCCTTCACCTACGGCGAGACCCAGACCGGCATCGTCGCGGTGATCGAGCAGTACTTCGCGCCGGCCCTGATCGGTCTGACGCTCACCGAGCGCGAGGTCGCCCACACGCGGATGGCCCGCACCGTCGGCAATCCCACCGCCAAGGCGGCCATAGACATGGCGATGGCCGACGCGCTCGGACAGTCCCTGCGGCTGTCGGTCAGCGAAATGCTCGGCGGTTACACCGATCGGATGCGCGTTAGCCACATGCTCGGATTCGACGAGCCGGCGAAAATGGTCGCCGAGGCCGAGCGCATCCGGGAGACCTACGGGATCAACACCTTCAAGGTGAAGGTGGGCCGGCGCCCGGTACAACTCGACACCGCCGTGGTGCGTGCACTGCGTGAGCGGTTCGGCGACGCGATCGAACTCTACGTCGACGGCAACCGCGGATGGTCGGCGGCCGAATCGCTGCGTGCGATGCGCGAGATGGCCGATCTGGACCTGCTTTTCGCCGAGGAGCTGTGCCCGGCCGACGACGTGCTCAGCCGGCGCAGGCTGGTCGGGCAACTCGACATGCCGTTCATCGCCGACGAATCCGTCCCGACACCGGCCGACGTGACGCGCGAGGTGCTCGGCGGCTCGGCCACCGCGATCAGCATCAAGACCGCGCGCACCGGGTTCACCGGTTCCACCCGCGTGCACCACCTCGCCGAGGGTCTCGGCCTGGACATGGTGATGGGCAACCAGATCGACGGGCAGATCGGCACGGCCTGCACGGTCGCCTTCGGCACCGCCTTCGAGCGCACCTCGCGCCATGCCGGTGAGCTCTCCAACTTCCTCGACATGAGCGACGACCTGCTGACCGTCCCGCTGCAGATCAGCGACGGGCAGTTGCACCGCAGACCCGGACCGGGACTCGGCATCGAGATCGACCCCGACAAGCTCGCGCACTACCGCACCGACAACTGAACAACAGCCCTCACCCGTCAAGGAGATCCACACATGACCACATTCGAAGCACCGCACATCGAGAAGATCGAGATGGCCGAGAAGGCCGAGAAAGCCACGGCCGCGGCGTCGGGGGCGTCGGCCACCGAGCGGTTCCACCTCGACAAGTCACCGTTCGACGCGGTACGCGACGTTCCCGCCGAACGTGTCGACCTGCTGGCCCGCGAGGTTCTCGACGCGGTGCACACCACCATCCGCAGGCACAAGGTGACCTACGACGAGTACAACGCGCTCAAGGCGTGGCTGATCAACGTCGGCGAGGACGGCGAATGGCCGCTGTTCCTCGACGTCTGGGTCGAGCACGTCGTGGAGGAGGTCGCCACGGCGCACCGGCACGGCAACAAGGGCAGCATCGAGGGGCCGTACTACGTCCCCGACTCGCCCGAACTGGGCGCCGACGCGACCATGCCCATGCGGCCCGGCGAGGCCGGCACCCCGCTGGTGTGGGAGGGCACGATCACCTCGACCGACGGGCGACCGCTGGCGGGCAAGGTCGAACTGTGGCACGCCGATTCCGAGGGCTTCTATTCGCAGTTCGCCCCGGGCATCCCGGAATGGAATCTGCGCGGCACCATCTCCACCGGTGACGACGGTGCCTTCCGCATCACCACGATGCGGCCCGCGCCGTACCAGATCCCCACCGACGGCTCGTGCGGAAAGCTCATCGCCGCCGCGGGCTGGCACGCCTGGCGTCCCGCACATCTGCACGTCAAGGTGTCGGCGCCCGGACACGAACTGCTCACCGCGCAGCTGTACTTCCCCGGCGATCCGCACAACGGCGACGACATCGCCACGGCCGTCAAGCCCGAGCTGATGCTCGATCCGCAGCCCCTTCCCGACGGCAGCGAGATGGTGCGCTACGACTTCGTCCTGGACCCGGAAAGCTGAGCCGAGCATGCTCTTTCACGTCCGGATGGACGTCCGGCTGCCCCACGACATGGACCAGGACACCCTCGCGCAACTGGTCGCGCGGGAGAAGGCGTACTCGCAGCAGCTGCAGCGGTCCGGCAAGTGGCCGCACATCTGGCGCATTGTGGGGGAGTACGCGAACTTCTCGATCTTCGACGTCGAGACCAACGACGAGCTGCATTCGGTGATCTCGGGGCTTCCGCTGTTCCCGTACATGGACATCCACGTCACACCGTTGGCACGGCACCCCTCGGATATCGACCAGGGCTGAAATGCTAGGCGCCCACGGCGATTTCGGCGGTGACGGCATCGGTCGCGCGGATCAGGTCGGCCGGGGCCAGCACGATGTCCAGTCCGCGCTTGCCCGCGCTGCACAACACCTTGTCGAATCGCAGTGCCGAGGAGTCGATCACGGTCGGCAGCGGCTTGCGCTGTCCCAGCGGGGAGATTCCCCCGACGACGTAACCGGTCGAGCGCTGTGCGGCGGCGGGATCGGCCATCTCGGCCCTGGCCACGCCGAGTGCGGCGGCCGCGGCCTTGAGCGACAACTTGGTGGGCACCGGGACCACGGCGACCGCCAGGCCTTTCGGCAGCGCGATCACGAGGGTCTTGAACACCTGCTCGGCGACGTAGCCGTCGGCGGCCAGTTGGGCGGCTGCCTCCTCGCCGAAGGAGTCGTTGCGGGGATCGTGGTGATACCGCACCACGTCGTGTTGGATGCCTGCGGCGACCAGTGCCGCGATCGCGGGTGTTGCTGCGCGTGCCACGCGGAAAAGCCTAGACAGGGCGCCCGGGTTCGTTTTCGGGCCGGCCCGGGATCTCACAGCGTGCATGTTCGAGTGACGTACGGGAACATTGGGACCCCTGCGTGCTGTTATTCGAGCCAGACGTGGTAGTCACGCGCTGTCGGAGTCATTTGTCGGTAGCAGGCTCTAGGATCGAGGAGGGATTTTGGTGCCAACCGTATGCCTGGAACGTTCGGCGCTCGCCGGATGGGATCGGGGGCAGCTTGGTGGTGCCGTAATAGAAGGGAAGGTGTTTCCCACGATGACTGACGTCGACCGGGTCGAGCCCGAGACGCCGCCAGAGCGCGAAGAGACAGATGCCGAGCTCACCGCTCGGTTCGAACGCGATGCCATCCCGCTGCTGGATCAGTTGTACGGCGGTGCACTGCGGATGACCCGTAACCCGGCAGATGCCGAGGACCTGCTGCAGGAAACGATGGTGAAGGCCTACGCGGGCTTCCGTTCGTTCCGCGAGGGCACCAACCTCAAGGCGTGGCTCTACCGGATCCTGACCAACACCTACATCAACAGCTACCGCAAGAAGCAGCGCCAGCCTTCGGAGTACCCCACCGACGAGATCACCGACTGGCAGCTGGCGTCCAACGCCGAGCACTCCTCGACGGGTCTGCGCTCGGCCGAGGTCGAGGCGCTCGAGGCGCTTCCCGACACCGAGATCAAGGCCGCGTTGCAAGCTCTTCCAGAAGAGTTCCGGATGGCGGTGTACTACGCCGACGTCGAAGGGTTCCCGTACAAGGAGATCGCCGAGATCATGGAAACGCCCATCGGGACCGTGATGTCCCGTCTGCACCGCGGCCGCAGGCAGCTGCGCGATCTGCTGGCCGGTGTGGCCAGGGATCGTGGGTTCATCCGAGGCCCGCAGCTTGGTGAACCCGAGGAGGTGACGTCATGAGCGAGACGGAGCGCGAGGACGAGCGGTGGACCCCGCCGATCGGCCCCATCGATCCCGAGCATCCCGAATGCGCGGCGGTGATCGCCGAGGTCTGGACACTGCTCGACGGGGAGTGCACCCCGGAGACGCGCGACAAGCTCAAGCAGCACCTCGAAGAATGCCCGACCTGCCTGCGGCATTACGGCATCGAGGAGCGGGTGAAACGGCTGATCGCCGCCAAGTGCAGCGGTGAAAAAGCCCCGGATAGTTTGCGTGAGCGGCTGCGTATCCAGATCAGCCGCACCACGATCATCCGGGGCTAGAAGACAACCAGGTCAGGCGTTGGGTCGCTTGCCGTGGTTGGCCTTCGAGTGCTTGCGGTCACGCTTCTTGCGGCCACGCTTGGCCATAATGATCCCTCCAGACGTTTAGAGCTTGCTCTCTAGTGTCTCATGCCCCGGCGACAGCACTGTCCACCCGGGGTTGTGGTTCGATTAGTGCGGAAAAGCACCGGAGAGTGGAGTGGGGTGAAGATGGCCGAAGACGTTCGCGCCGAGATCGTGGCCAGCGTGCTCGAGGTCGTGGTTCATGAGGGCGATCAGATCGGCGAAGGGGACACCCTGGTGCTGCTCGAGTCGATGAAGATGGAGATCCCGGTGCTCGCCGAGGTCGCGGGCACGGTCACCAAGGTCAACGTCGCCGAGGGCGACGTGATCCAGGCCGGCCATCTCATCGCGGTCATCGACTGACCGGACAAGAACTTCCGTGAGGACCTCCACGCGCCCGAGCGTGCGGGAGGGCCTGCGTGTGAAGGGGCGCTCTGATGTCGACCCTCGGTGATCTGCTCGCTGAGCACACCATGCTGCCCGGCTCTGCCGTCGACCATCTGCACGCGGTGGTCGGGGAGTGGCAGATGCTGTCGGATCTGTCGTTCGCCGACTATCTGATGTGGGTGCGTCGCGACGACGGTGTGCTGGTGTGCGTCGCGCAGATCCGTCCCAACACGGCCCCGACGGTCCTGCTGGCAGATTCCGTGGGCAAGCTGGCCGGCCCCGACGACCTTCCCGTCGTCACCATGGCCTTCGAGTCCGGCGCGATCGGCCGGGGCAGCGACAAGGCCGGGCAGGGCTCCCGTACCAGGCCCGGACTCGACGTCGAGGCGGTCCCGGTGCGCCACCAGGGCCAGGTGGTCGCGGTGCTGACGCATCAGACCGCGCTCGCCGAGCGGCGGCTGACCAGCCCCCTCGAAGGCGCCTACCTCGACTGCGCCAACGACCTGCTGCACATGCTCGCCGAGGGCACCTTCCCGAACATCGGCGATCTCGCGATGTCGCGGTCGAGTCCGCGCGTCGGCGACGGGTTCATCCGGCTCAACGAGGGCGGTGAGGTCGTCTTCGCGAGTCCCAACGCGATCTCGGCCTATCACCGCATGGGACTGAACTCCGAACTCGACGGGCACAACCTGGTCGCGATCACGCGGCCGCTGATCTCCGACCCGTTCGAGGCCCAGGAGCTGGCCAACCACATCCGCGACTCGCTCGCGGGCGGTTCCAGCATGCGCATGGAGGTGGACGCCAACGGCGCCGCGATCCTGCTGCGCACCCTGCCACTGGTCGCCGGCGGCAAGTCGCTGGGCGCCGCGGTGCTCATCCGCGACGTCACCGAGGTCAAGCGCCGCGACCGCGCGCTGCTGAGCAAGGACGCGACCATCCGGGAGATCCATCACCGGGTGAAGAACAACCTGCAGACCGTCGCCGCGCTGCTGCGCCTGCAGGCGCGCCGCACGAGCAACGAAGAGGCCCGCGAGGCGCTGATCGAATCGGTGCGCCGGGTCACCTCGATCGCGTTGGTGCACGACGCGTTGTCGATGTCGGTCGACGAAGAGGTCAACCTCGACCAGGTCGTCGACCGCATCCTGCCGATCATGAACGACGTCGCCTCGGTGGACACCCCGATACGGATCAACCGGGTCGGCAACCTCGGCGTGCTCGACGCCGACCGCGCCACCGCGCTGATCATGGTCATCACCGAACTCGTGCAGAACGCCATCGAGCACGCCTTCGACGCCAAGACCGAACAGGGCTGCGTCACCATCAAGGCCGAACGCTCGGCGCGCTGGCTCGACGTCGTGGTGCACGACGACGGCCGTGGGCTGCCCGTGGGCTTCAGTCTGGAGAAGTCCGACCGGTTGGGTCTGCAGATCGTCAGGACGCTCGTGACGGCCGAACTGGACGGTTCTCTGGGCATGCACGACGTGCCCAGCGGCGGAACCGATGTGGTGCTGCGGGTGCCGATCGGCAGGCGCAGCCGGGGCGCGCAGTAGCCGTCACCGGTGCCATTGATTGATGGCATTCGGTGTTCCGCACACCATTATGCGGCCGCGTCAAAAACAAATGTGATCACGATTACGTGAATTCACTGTTGAAATTGTCCAGAAATGAGTTAGGGCCTCGGCGAATATCGCCGAGGCCCTAACTTCGGGTATCTGACAGGTCAGACTCCGGTGCGCGCCTTGGTGCGCGCGTTGCGACGCTTGAGTGCACGGCGCTCGTCCTCGCTCATGCCGCCCCACACGCCGGCGTCCTGGCCCGACTCCAAAGCCCAGCTCAAGCATTCGGTGGTCACCGGGCACCGGTTGCACACCAGCTTCGCGTCAGCGATCTGGGCAAGGGCCGGCCCACTGTTTCCCACCGGGAAGAACAGCTCCGGATCCTCGTCGCGACAGACCGCCTTGTGGCGCCAATCCATGTGATCTAACTCCTAATCGGGCGCGCGGCAAAGCGCGCGAATTTTTTTCTCGGCTGTTAACGCGTGCACACAAATGTTTCTGCACTGTTGCATCTGATGTTTTCACACGCTCGACAGATGTCAATAGCAGTGAGTTAACACGTGGGCAATGTCACTACCTGGGCCGGGTAACCGACCGCTTGTTCCGTTGTACTACAGTGATACCCACCTGCGCCCTCGATTAAGCGTGTGATATGCGTCTGCGCAGGTCAGGGCCGTGAACACGGCGGAGCGACAACCTTAAGCGCCGCCGGAACCGCAGTGAACGACATGGATTCGCGCAGGCCGACGTAATCTCCGTCGATCTGGCACGCGACAGGCGTGTCGCTGGTCACTGTGACCGTGGGCACGTCGTCGTCGCGGATCAGATGCTTGCCCTCGATGCGCGGTTTCCGCGAGAGCATCTGCCGGACGAGACGCAGGTTCGACCACACGTTCATGCTGGTCGTCGCAAACACCCCGAGTCCCGTCTCGAATGTCGTGTCCGGGTTGGTCCACACCGGCCGGGTGTTGGCGTACGTCCACGGACTGGAATTCGACACGAACGCGAAGTGCACGCCCGACACCGGCTCCCTGCCGGGCAGGTGCAGCGTGAGGGAGGGTTCCCTGCGCACGCTGGCCAACACTTCACGCACCGCGACCCGGATGTAGCGGCCCGCGGTCACCTTGCGGCCCTTGGCCCGCTGCGCCTCCACCGCGGCCACGACGTCACCGTCGACACCCATGCCCGCGGTGAACACCGCCCAGCGTTCACCGCAGTCCATCAGACCGATGCGCCGCCAGTCGTTGCCGTTGCGGTAGTCGCTGAGCAGGTCGACGAGTTGGTTGGTGGCCTCGATCGGGTCCGGGCTGATGCCGAGGGCACGGGCGAAGACGTTCGCCGAACCTCCGGGAACCACCGAGACCGCGGGTGCCGAATCGGCGTCGGGACGCGAGCCGCATTCACTGAGCACACCGTTGACGACTTCGTTCACCGTGCCGTCGCCGCCGTGCACGATCAGCACGTCCACGCCGTCACGGGTGGCCTCGCGGGCGATCTCGATAGCGTGACCACGATGATCGGTGTGCGCGACGGTCAGGCTCACGCGGCTTTCCAGCGCGTGTGCCAGCAGGTCGCGCCCCGCCGCGGTCGTCGAGGTCGCATTCGGGTTGACGATCAGCACAGCGCGCACGGGGAACCAGCCTATCGGGGTGAGTAGCGGCGCCGGCCCAACGAATCAGCCCAACAGATCCCCGTCGACGTAGACCCACGCGCCGTCGACACGTTCGAATCGGCTGCGTTCGTGCAGGATGCGGCGCCCTCCGCCGGTGACGTACTGCGCGCGGAACTCCACCACACCGTGGTCATCGTCACGTCCGCCCGCCTCGGTGTCGACGATCTGCAGGCGTCGCCAAACCACGGCGTCGTCGAGCGTCAGCTCACGGGGCCGGCTCGCCGGATGCCAACTGGTCAGCAGATAGGCCGCGTCGCCGACCGCGAATGCGCTGTAGCGCGACCGCATCAGCGCCTGCGCGGTCTCCGCGGCACGCTCACCGCGGTGCAGCGGTCCGCAGCAGGCGTCGTAGTCGTCACCGCTCCCGCACGGGCAACGCTCACCGTTCGACACCGGGTCAGTTTCCCAGACGGCGCCTTCCCAGCGGGTGACGCGTGCCTTCGGAGCGGGCGTCCTTGCAGTGCAGGCCCGCGCGCGTCGGTACCGTACGGAGGTGACCGAACGCCGATTGCTGCTCGTGAACGGACCGAACCTGAACCTGCTCGGCACCCGGCAGCCCGAGATCTACGGCTCCACGACGCTGGCCGACATCGAGAAGTCGGTGACCGCGCTGGCCGCCGAGTTCGGGTTCGAGGTGCGCGCGGTGCAGAGCAACCACGAGGGGGCCCTGGTCGACGCCATCCAGGCCGCCCGAACCGACTGTGCGGGCATCATCATCAATCCCGCTGCCTACAGCCACACCTCGGTGGCGATCGCGGACGCACTGACCTCGGTGGAGCTTCCCGTGGCAGAGGTGCACCTGAGCAACATTCACCGACGCGAGGAGTTCCGGCATCACTCGTATGTCTCGGCGGTGGCCGAGATGGTGATCTGCGGCGCCGGCGCGGCGGGTTACGAGTACGCGGTGCGCTACCTGGTGGGGCGGGTGTGATGGTTCAGCCACCCGGTGTGCGTTCCGCCGGTTTCCTCACGGCCGCAGAGGGTGTCGCGGCGCTGGTGGTGGCCGTCGTGCTGTTGGTGCGTGCGATCGGCGGGGCCGATCAGCAGATCGTCAACGGCTGGGGCACCGCGCTGTGGTTCATCCTCATCGGCGGCGGTGTCCTGGCCGGCGGATGGGCCTTGATCACCGGAAGGCGTTGGGGGCGCGGCATTGCCGTGATCGCCAATCTGCTGCTGCTACCGGTCGCCTGGTACGTCATCACCTCGCACCACATCGTCTACGGCGTACTGCTGGGCCTGCTCGCGCTCGGCACGCTGGTGCTGCTGTTCACGCCGTCGACGGTGGAATGGCTCACGCACCGGGACTGAGCCGGATCACTCCGCGGCGAGGGCGGTGAGCTCCCGCCCGGACACGCGGTAGGTGGTCCACTGCGTCTGCGGCTTGCCGCCGACGGCGTCGTACAGCGCGATCGCGTTGACGTTCCAGTTCAGCACCGCCCACTGCAACCGCGAGTAGCCGTTGTCGACGCACTCGCGGGCCAACGTCGCCAACAGTTTCCGCGCGATGCCGCGCCTGCGGAACGCCGGGCGCACGAACAGGTCCTCCAGGTAGATCCCGGCGACACCGTCCCACGTGGAGAAGTTCAGGAACCACACCGCGGTCGCGGCGGCCTGACCGTCCACCTCGACGACGTGGGCGTAGGCCACCGGCTTGTCTCCGAAAAGCGCTGTGTGCAACTGCTCTTCGGTGACCGTGCACTCGTCGGAGGCGTGTTCGAACTCGGCGAGTTCGCGGATCATCGCGGTGATCTCGACCTCGTCGCCCGGACGGGCCCGGCGGATCAGTTCGGTCATTGCACTCCCAGCCCTGTCAGTATCGTGCGGAATTTGGTTGTGGTCTCGTCGACTTCGTCGTCGGGATCGGATTCGGCGACGATGCCGCCCCCGGCATTCGCGAGCGCGACGCGGCGGTCGGCGGACAGTACGGCGCACCGGATCGACACCACCCAGCGGCCGTTGCCCGCGCTGTCGCACCAGCCGACGGCACCCGCGTAGAAGCCGCGGTCGCCTTCGAGTTCGGTGATGAGGGAGGCGGCCAGGTCGGTGGGGACGCCGCCGACGGCCGGTGTGGGATGCAGCGCGACGGCGAGATCGATTGCGGTGATCGCCTTGTCGCGCAACCGGCCACGGATCGGTGTGCTCAGGTGCCACAGCGCGTCGGTCGCGTGCAGTTCGGGCTGCGCGGCGATCTGCAGGTCGACGCAGAGCGGGTCGAGCGCCTTGCGCATGACGTCGACCACCAGTTCGTGCTCGTGGCGGTTCTTGCCGGAGGCGGCCAGCGCGGCGGCGTTCGCCCGGTCGGTCTCCAAATCGGCCGATCGTGGTGCCGAACCGGCGAACGGGCGGCAGATCACCTCGTCGCCGTCGCGGGCGACCAGCAACTCGGGGCTCGCGCCCACCAGCACGGTACCGGTGTGCGGATCGCCTGCCGGGCTCAGATCCGCCAGGTACACCGTGGCCGCCGGGTCCGCGTCGGCGAGTCGGCGCAGCACCGTGCGGGGATCCCACGGGGCTTCGGCGGTCAACCGCAGTGCGCGGGCCAGCACGACCTTGTCCAGCGGCGTGTCCGCGTCGCGCAACCGGCGCACCGCTTCGGCCACCCGCTCGCGGTGCACATCACCCGACGGCAGCGTCTCGCGCGTACGCAGCACCGGTGGAGTGCCCGTCGGCCAGTCGGGCAGCGCGCCGGCGACCCGCGCAGAAGCCGGGGCGTGCAGCGCCGCGGGCCCGGTCAGGTCGAACGGCAGCGCCCCGACGACGAGGTCCGCCGCGCCCGACGTCAGGGCCGCCCTGGCGCCGGCGATCGTGGCGAAGCCTGTCTGCACGCCCTCGCCGATCAGCACACCAGACGGGCCCGCGAAGACGAACGACGGCGCGCTCACTGGGGCAGACACGGGTTGGGGTGGCCGGTCAGGCCAAGAGCCGAGATCTGGCGCACGCCGTGCTCGAACCCGCACACGCCGATCGATGCGGGCACCATGGATATCCGGATGCCATGTGTCACAGGCAGTTCCACCCAGCGGGCCAGGACGGCGCGGGAGAAGTGCCCGTGCCCGACGAACACCACGTCACGGTCTTCGAGGTACTCCAGTGCCAGCGCCACGGCCCGGTCGGCACGCTCGCCCACCTCCTCGACACTCTCGCCGCCCGGGCAGCCGTGCTTCCACACCAGCCAGTCCGGCTCGGTTTCCCGGATCTGCGCCGTGGTGAGGCCCTCGTAGTTGCCGTAGTCCCACTCCGCGAGCAACGGAAGCTCTTCGGCGACGGTCAGACCGGCCAGTTCGGCGGTGACCAGGGCCCGGCGGCGCGGGCTGCTGAACACCAGCGGGTCGCGCAACTGCAGTTCGGCGAGCGGTTCGGCGGCCAGCTTGGCCTGCTCACGGCCGGCCTCGGTGAGATCGAGGTCGGTGCGGCCGGTGTGCCTGCCGCTGGCCGACCATTCGGTCTCGCCGTGCCGGAGCAACAAAAGGCGGTGCTGCTGGACGCTCACACCGGCGATTCTGCCCCACGGCGGGCCAAGGTCGCCCAGAGCGTGCTTGGATGGGGCTGTGACGCGAGTATTAGCGGTCGCCAATCAAAAGGGTGGGGTAGCCAAGACGACGACTGTGGCGTCCATCGGCGCGGCGCTCACCGAGCAGGGGCGCCGGGTGCTGCTCGTCGACCTGGACCCGCAGGGCTGTCTGACGTTCTCGCTGGGCCACGATCCCGACAAGCTGCCCGTGTCGGTACACGAGGTGCTGCTCGGCGACGTCGAGCCCAGTGCCGCGCTGGTCCGCACCGACGAGGGGATGACGCTGCTGCCGGCCAACATCGATCTGGCCGGCGCCGAGGCCATGCTCTTGATGCGGGCCGGGAGGGAGTATGCGCTCAAGCGCGCGCTGGCCAAACTCGATGGCGACTTCGACGTCGTGATCATCGACTGCCCGCCCTCGCTGGGTGTGCTCACGCTCAACGGGCTCACCGCAGCGCACGACGTGATCGTGCCGCTGCAGTGCGAGACACTGGCCCACCGCGGTGTCGGCCAGTTCCTGCGCACCATCTCCGACGTGCAGCAGATCACCAACCCGGACCTGAAACTGCTGGGGGCGCTGCCCACGCTGTACGACTCACGCACCACGCACAGCCGCGACGTGTTGCTCGATGTCGCCGACCGCTACGAGCTTCCCGTGCTGGCGCCGCCGATTCCGCGCACGGTGCGGTTCGCCGAGGCCAGTGCGTCGGGATCCTCGGTGCTTGCCGGGCGCAAGAGCAAAGGCGCCATCGCCTATCGCGAGTTCGCCGACGCGCTGCTGCGGCACTGGAAGTCCGGCAGGAAGATGCCCACGTTCACCCCAGAGGTCGTGTAAGGGCTCGGATTTCCATGGCATCGGTGTTGAGTGCGGCCACGGCCACCGACCAAGGGCCGGTGCGTGAGAACAACCAGGACGCGTGCCTGGCCGACGGCATCCTCTACGCCGTGGCCGACGGCTTCGGCGCGCGTGGTCACCATGCGAGCGCGACGGCGCTAAAGACACTGTCCGCCGGATTCGCCGCGGCACCTGACCGCGACGGCCTGCTGGAGGCGGTCCAGCAGGCCAATCTCCGGGTTTTCGAACTGCTCGGCGACGAGCCCACGGTGTCGGGCACCACGCTCACCGCGGTGGCCGTCTTCGAAACCGGGCAGGGTGGGCCGCTCGTGGTCAACATCGGTGACTCGCCGCTGTACCGGATCCGTGACGGCCACATGGAGCAGCTGACCGACGATCACAGCGTCGCCGGTGAACTGGTCCGGATGGGGGAGATCACGCGCCACGAGGCCAGGTGGCACCCGCAGCGGCACCTGCTGACGCGTGCGCTCGGGATCGGCCCGCACATCGGCCCCGACGTGTTCGGCATCGACTGCGGGCCCGGGGACCGGCTGCTCATCAGCAGCGACGGGCTGTTCGCCGCGGCGGACGAGGCGCTGATCGTCGATGCCGCGACGTCGCCCGATCCGCAGGTCGCGGTGCGCCGGCTCGTCGAGGTCGCCAACGACGCCGGCGGCAGCGACAACACCACCGTCGTCGTCATCGACCTCGGCTGACGCGTGAAAACCTAAGCGGCGCCGAGGGCCACGAGTTCGGTGCCGCGTTGTTCGAGCACGATCGACCCGGCCACGGCGGGCACGACCGGTGACACGCTCGGGGTGCGGGGCAGCGAGATGTGCCGGTCGCCGGTGCCGGTCTCCGGATCGAACACGTCGTAGCCGTCGTCGACGGGCACCAGCAGTTTTCCCGCCATCGCGGTCGCGGGCCCGACGGGCGCGTGCGGTCCGGCCGGGCTGACCGTGTACTTGTAGCGCAGTCCGGCGGCGTCGAACACCATCACCGAGTCGCCGGTCCACCACGTGACGAGGTCACCGGCGCGTGTCGTGGTCGATTGCGGCGCAGCGGGTTTGGGCAGAATCGTGCTGGCCACCGTCGCGCCGGTCTCGTCGATGACGTCGACCTTGGGTTCCGGGGTGGGCACGTAGATCGCGGTCGTGGTGTCCGACACCGCGATCACCTGCGCGCCGGATTCGTCGGTGACGCCGGGCAATTCGACGTACCGCAGATCCGGGGTGTCCTCCTCGTCGGCGGGCCGCAGCAGCGTCAGCCGGACCTCGTCGGTCTTGGGGCAGGACTCGATCACCGACACCGCCGACGAACTCGCCGCGGCCGACAGCTGCCTGCACACCGGCGACGCCGGGACGTCGGGTTTGATCCTGGCGTCGAGCGCGCCGTAGCTGAGCATCCGGACCATGTCCGAGCGCCACAGCTCGAGGCGACTGTCCCCGCCGGACAGCACGGTCACGCCGTCGGTGGAGAGCTTGACCTCGGGATCGGCGAAGGCCGTGCGGGCCGGGCCACGCATGCCGGTCCTGCCGTCGATCGTGCTGACCTGACCGCAGCCGCGCACGTCGGGGTAGACCGCGACGGCGTACGAGTAGACCGAGGTGACGCCACACAGGTCGGCGTCGCGGGCATAGGTCCACAGCACCGCGCCGCTGATGGGGTCGCGACCGTCGACCGTGCGCCCGTCGCCGGTCACCACCGCGCCGCCTGCCACGACCGGCGCCGTGGTCTTGGGGCTCGGGGCCGTCCACATCTCGTGCAGGCCCGCGGGTACCTCGGCGGCGGGGGTCAGGTAGGGGACCGGTGCCGCGGCGGGACGACTCAGCGTCGCCCGCGCGTCACTGGTCCACCAGATGAGGCCGGCCGCGACGGCGACGACCACGACGATCACTGCGGCCGCGACGATGTCGCCGCGGGTGCGGCGCTCGGGTTTGACCATCGATTGGTGGTTCGGTCAGCCTGCGGTGGCTGCTTCGGTCTTGCGCGGGCGGCGACGACGGCGACGACGCGTGGTCTGCTCGCCGGCCTCGGACTCGCCGGCCGGTGCGGCCTCGGTGTCCTCAGGAGCGGCCGACGCCGACTCCGGATGCGCCTCGGGATGCGACTCGGGGTGACCGGTCAGCGGCTTGCCGCCACGGGTGCGCCGACGGGAACGGGTCCGGGTGCGGGCCGGGCGATCGGCCGAGGAGATGCGGTGCTCGTCCTCGTCGGAAGCTTTGGTGGCGCGCTTCGCGGGTTTCCCGACGGTGCCGGTCGCATCGGTGGGGATGTCGAGATCTTCGTAGAGGTGCGGCGAGCTCGAGTACGTCTCGGCCGGATCCGGGTTGCCCAGGTTGAGCGCCTTGTCGATCATCTCCCAGCGGGCCAGCTCGTCCCAGTCGACCAGCGTGATCGCGACGCCGGTCTTGCCTGCGCGGCCCGTGCGGCCGATGCGGTGCACGTAGGCCTGCTCGTCCTCGGGGCACTGGTAGTTGATGACATGCGTGACGTCGTCGATGTCGATGCCGCGCGCGGCCACATCGGTGGCCACCAGCACGTCGATCTCGCCGGTGCGGAACGACTTGAGGGCTTTCTCACGGGCGCCCTGGCCGAGGTCACCGTGTACGGCGCCGACCTTGAAGCCGCGCTCGGCGAGCTCGTCGGACACCTTCTGCGCGGTGCGCTTGGTGCGCGTGAAGACCATGGTCGCGCCGCGGCCGCGGGCCTGCAGGATCCGGCTCACCAGCTCGACCTTGTCCAGCGCGTGGGCGCGGTAGGCGTACTGCGCGGTGGTGTCGTGCGTGGCGGCCGAGTGCGGGGCCTCGGCGCGGATGTGCGTCGGCTGGTTCATGAAGGTGCGAGCCAGCGTGATGATCGGGTCGGGCATGGTGGCCGAGAACAGCATCGCCTGGCGTGAGTCCGGGGTCAGCTGCAGGATGCGCTCGATATCGGGCAAGAAGCCCAGGTCGAGCATCTCGTCGGCCTCGTCGAGGACCAGCACCGAAAGCCCGCCCAGCTGCAGGTGGCCCTGCTGGGCCAGGTCGAGCAGACGGCCCGGGGTGCCGACGACGACGTCGACGCCCTTGCGCAGCGCCTCGATCTGGGGCTCGTAGGGACGTCCGCCGTAGATCGACGTCACGGTGAACTTGCGGCCGTCGTTGGTGGGCAGGTGCTTGGCGGCGCCCGCCAGGTCGTTGTAGACCTGCAGGCAGAGCTCACGCGTGGGCACCACGACCAGGGCGCGCGGCGCACCGGTCAGTGGGCGGTTCTCATCCGAGGAGACCCGGTGCAGCAGCGGCACGCCGAAGGCGTAGGTCTTGCCCATGCCGGTGCGGGCCTGGCCGATGAGATCGTCGCCTGCCAGCGCCAGGGGAAGGGTGAGTTCTTGAATGGCAAAGGGGTGCTCAATGCCGTTCTCTGCGAGTGCGCGGACGATTTCGTCACGAACGCCGAGTTCGGCAAACGAGTGATTGAGTTGCGTCATATGCGGAGGAGATAGCCTTTCACTGTCAAACCTCATGGGGCATCCAGCGCACACGAGTTTCGACTGTGAAACGGTCGGGTTCGCCCGGTAAAGCGGCGCTGCCGATCCGTGGGCCCAGCGCTTGGGGCGGGCCAACTGCGTGCACGCACATTTCCTGGTAGCGGTTTCGGGCGGCTCACCAGGCACACATATTGCACTCAGCGGTCGGCTCGAAGCCGTTACCACAAGCCATTGTAGCTGGTCCACCTGATAACCACGATTTGCCGTGCGGGTGGCCTCCTGATTCGGCGTCTACAGTTGGCCCCATGAATGCGCCTCAGCCCGCCGCCGAAGGGATTGCCGACCCGGTCGCCTCAGGCGTGACCGCCGATCATCCCGGGGTCAACGAGTTGTTTGCGGTGCTCGCCTATGGCGAGGTCGCCGCGTTCTACCGGCTCACCGACGAAGCGCGGATGGCACCGAATCTGCGCGGCCGGATCAACATGGCCAGCATGGCCGCCGCCGAGATGGGCCATTTCGAGCTGCTGCGAGATGCGTTGCAGCACAGGGGAGTCGACGTCGCCGATGCGATGACCAAGTACGCGCCCGCGCTCGACAACTATCACCGGATGACCACCCCCAGCACATGGCTGGAGGCGTTGGTGAAGACCTATATCGGCGACGCGCTGGCCGCGGACTTCTATCTGGAGATCTCGCACGCGCTGCCCGAGGAGGTCGCCTCGGTGGTGCGCGCCGTGCTGTCGGAGACCGAACACTCGCAGTTCGTCGTCGCCGAGGTCCACGCCGCGGTGACCGCCAGCGACCGCCAGCGCCACCGGCTGGCGCTGTGGGCGCGTCGCCTGCTCGGTGAGGCCGTCACGCAGGCCCAGTACGTGCTGGCCGATCACGACGAGCTGGCCGACCTCGTGATCTCCAGTGGTGAAGGTCTCACGCAGCTGGCCGAGTTCTTCGGCCGGCTGCAGGAGACCCACCAGCGCCGCATGCAGGAACTCGGCCTGGCCTGACCGGAGCTACTGCGTGCAGGTCGCGATCATCGTGTTGTTGGCCTGGTTCACCAGGACGTTGCCCGCCGCGTCGGTGATCGAGCAGTTGAGCTGACCCGCGACGCTGGTCGCGGTCACCGACTTGAGCTCGACACCCGGATCCAGCACGACGGTCTTGGTCCACGGCAGTGCGACGTTGATGTCGGTCTGCAGCGCGCCGCGCTCGTCGGTGTAGACGATCGTCACCAGGTCGATGAGCTGGCGGTTGCCGGTCACCGTGTAGGTCACCGCCCGGGGATTGACGGCAGGCGGCGGCGCGGCCTCGGCCGGGGGCGCGACGGGTGCGGGCTCGGCCGTGGCTGCCGGTGCTGTCGGCGACGGGGTGACCGTGGTGACGGTCTCGGGCGACAGTGACGGTGCCACCGGCGGCACCGGGCGCGGTGTCGACGACGCGTCCTGCGGCGCGGTGGTGGCCGGCTGGCTGGTCTGCGTCGGGTCGGCGACGGTGGCCGACACCGACCCGCTGTCGCCTCCCCCGAGGATCACCACGGTGCAGATGACCGCGACCAGCAGGATCGCGCCCGCCACCCCGGCGACCCAGATCCAGCGGCGGTCGAGGGGCTCTTCGTAGAACTCGATGTCGGGGTCGTCATAGCCGTCGTCGAAACCACCGTTGCCGCCCTCGGCGCGCACGTAGTCGTCGTAGTCCTGATAGTCACCGGCGTACGCCCCGCGGCCGTAACCGGACCCGTACCCGTACCCCTGGCTGCCGTGGTAGCTGCCGGGCTCGGGTGAGTGATCCCCGTGGCGGTTGGTGGTTGCGGTGTCATACGGCGAATAAGGCCTGGTCATTGCGGCTATCCCAGTCGTCTCGTCCAATGTCGCTGCCGATGCTACTGAGGCTGATGTGGCGTATGAGGTTCACAGGCGCGCGTGTTGGTCACGGTCCGGCTTCGGTTCGGTCGCATAGATATCGGCGCGATATCGGCCACGGAACGGGGCGCGATCGCGTGGCCGTGGCCGCGCCGCGGGACGGCTTCGCTGAGCGCGAACCCGACGGGCCGACGCCAGGGCGCACGGGGGTCCCCGCGTCCACTAGCCTGCTGAAGGAAACGGACACGCAGTCCAAGCAGAGATAGAGAAGGGGTCCAGCGTGGAGGTCAAGATCGGTGTCACGGACAGCCCGCGTGAGCTGACCTTCAACAGCGCGCAGTCGCCGACCGAGGTGGAGCAGCAGTTCACCGACGCCTTGAGCTCGGGAACCGGTGTGCTCGCGCTGACCGACGAGAAGGGCCGTCGCTTCCTGGTGCAGACCGCCAAGATCGCCTACGTCGAGATCGGTGCCGCCGACGTGCGCCGGGTCGGCTTCGGTGTGACGGTGGAATCCGCCTGAGGGCAGCTCTAGGAGCGTGTGAGCGGCACGTGTGACAGTCCGCCCCAGGCGAACTGCACCGTGCCCTCCACGGCCGAATCCTTGTCGATCGGCCGGTCGTTGTTGAGCCAGTAGCGCGCCGAGTCGACGCTGATGGCCACGAGGCCGACGGCGATCATCCTGGCGCGATGCGCCTCCAGTCCCGAATCCCGGCTGATCAGATCGAACACGGCATCGGTGCAGGCCTCGGTGGCCACCTTCACCTGCGCGGCGACCTGGGGTTCGGTGACGTAGTCGTTCTCGAAGATCAACCGGTAGCCCTGGCTGTCGTGTTCGATGAAATCGAAGAACGCCTCGACGGCGGCGCGCAGACGCTGCCGGTTGTCGGTCGTCGTACGCAGCGCCTGGCGCACCCCGGAGACCAGGTTGTCGACGTGGCGCTGCAGGACCGCCAGGTACAGCTCGAGCTTCGACGAGAAGTGTTGATAGAGAACCGGTTTACTCACACCGGCACGGTCGGCGATCTCGTCCATGCCTGCGGCGTGGTAGCCGCGGTCGACGAAGACCTCGCTCGCGGCGATCAGTAGCTGACCCCGCCGCTCGTCGCGGGGCAGACGGTTACCGCGTCGGTTACCACCTGCCGGCCGCTTTTCGCCTCTCCTCTCGGCGGTGTTGGCGAGATCGCTCATCAAGTCCTCAATCTGTATTGCTCTGGCGCACTTGGGGCATGTTCGCCCAGTGGCTCATCGGGACGACATTACTACCGTTGACCGTCAGCGTGCGAAACGTGCCCACAGGGTTCTCCATGGTGCGGCGGGTTCGCCGAGCCGCCTTCCGGGGCCGGCCCCCGGGCCATGTTTCGAAATGACACCGGCGCGGTCACAGAGCGGGCGCGCGGGCGCTGGTCACACAGTCGGCTGTGCCATCCTGGTTCGGTGACCTACGACCCGGGACGTCGCGGGGGTGGTTATGTCCCGGCGCTGCGCGATGAATGGCGCGAGCCGTTGCGCGCACAACGCGATCCGGTCGCGGTCGATTCGGGCCGCGTGCGATCCAATCGGGACGACCATCAGCGCTGGCGCAAACAGACCTGGCTCGGGCGGTTCGTCTCCACCTACGGCTGGCGGGCCTACGCCCTGCCGGTGCTGATCGTGCTCACCGTGGTGGTCGTCTACCAGACCGTCACCGGCACGGCGGCTCCTCCGCAGGCGGCCGAGGCCGAGGGCCCCGTGCAGGGACCGCCGACCCTCGACGTCGGCACCGCGATCGTGGGCGCCCCGCCGAAGGGCCTCACACAGTTCGACGCCAACCTGCCCACCGGCATCCTGCCCGCGGGCGGAGCGTTCACCGAGGCCGGCGCCAAGACGTGGCACATCGTGCCCGGCACCACCCCCAAGATCGGCGCGGGGGAGACCAAGTCGTTCACCTACACCATCGAGGTCGAGGACGGCCTGGACACCACGCCGTTCGGCGGCGACGACGGGTTCGCCCGCATGGTCGACGAGACGCTCGCCAACCCCAAGAGCTGGACCCACAACGGTCTGTTCGCGTTCACCCGCGTCGACGCGGGCAGCGGCGTCGAGCCCGACTTCCGGGTCTCGCTCACCTCGCCGATGACCGTGCGCGAGGGCTGTGGCTACGACATCCCACTGGAGGCGTCCTGCTACAACCCGTCCTACAACGGCAGCGACGCCAGGGTCTTCATCAACGAGGCGCGCTGGGTGCGCGGCGCCGTGCCGTTCCAGGGCGATATCGGCTCGTACCGGCAATACGTGATCAACCACGAGGTCGGCCACGCCATCGGCTACCAGCGCCACGAGGCGTGTCCCGGCAACGGCGATCTGGCGCCGATCATGATGCAGCAGACGTTCTCCACGTCCAATGACGACGCGGCCAAGTTCGACCCCGAGACCGTCCAAGGTGACGGCCTGACGTGCCGCTTCAACCCCTGGCCGTATCCCATCGCCTGAGCCCGCGGGGCCGTCGGCGCGACGGTGCACCTCGCGGTCCGGCTCCGCCCACCAAACTGTGGTGAGATGGCGGCTGCCGGGAAGTGTGGCGGTCGGATTACCGTTGTTGGTACGAGCAGGGTTTTGACTTGAGGAGATGCGGTGTCCGCGAATTTGGATGTGTCGTTACCGCCACTGGTTGAGCCGGCCGACGAGCTGACCAGGGAAGAGGTGGCGCGCTACAGCCGGCACCTGATCATTCCGGATCTGGGGCTGGACGGGCAGAAACGGCTCAAGAACGCCAAGGTGCTGGTGATCGGTGCGGGCGGGCTCGGCTCGCCGACGCTGCTGTATCTGGCCGCGGCCGGGGTGGGCACCATCGGCATCGTCGAGTTCGACGTCGTCGACGAGTCCAACCTGCAGCGCCAGATCATCCACGGCCAGTCCGACATCGGGCGGTCCAAGGCGCAGAGCGCGCGAGACTCGATCGCCGAGATCAACCCGCTGGTGACGGTCAACCTGCACGAGTTCCGGCTCGAACCGGACAACGCCGTCGACCTGTTCGGCCAGTACGACCTGATCCTCGACGGCACCGACAACTTCGCCACGCGGTATCTGGTCAACGACGCGGCCGTGCTCGCGGGTAAGCCGTACGTGTGGGGTTCGATCTACCGGTTCGAGGGCCAGGTGTCGGTGTTCTGGGAGGACGCCCCCGACGGCCTCGGCCTGAACTACCGCGATCTGTACCCCGAGCCGCCGCCACCGGGAATGGTGCCGTCGTGCGCCGAAGGTGGCGTGCTGGGCATCCTGTGCTCGTCGATCGCCTCGATCATGGGCACCGAGGCGATCAAGCTCATCACCGGAATCGGTGAACCGCTGCTGGGTCGTCTCATGGTCTACGACGCGCTCGACATGACCTACCGCACGATCCGCATCCGCAAGGATCCGTCGACGCCGAAGATCACCGAACTCATCGACTACGAGGAGTTCTGTGGTGTGGTCTCCGACGAGGCCGCCGCTGCGGCCGCCGACTCCACAGTCACCCCGCGTGAGCTCAAGGAACTGCTGGACTCCGGAAAGCCGTTGGCGCTGATCGACGTCCGCGAGCGCGTCGAATGGGACATCAACCACATCGAGGGTGCCGAGCTGATCCCCAAGCCCACCTTCGAGTCCGGCGCGGCGCTGGCCAAGCTGCCGACCGACCGCACGCCGGTGTTCTACTGCAAGACCGGCGTCCGTTCGGCCGAGGTTCTCGCGATCGCCAAGAAGGCCGGATTCTCCGATGCGGTGCATCTGCAGGGCGGCATCGTGGCATGGGCGAAACAGCTCGAGCCCGACATGGTCATGTACTAGCGGCTGGTTTGCGGGCTCACCGCTTAGGCTGAGCGTGTGAGTGTGGAACGACCGCCGGAGCATGTGCTGGCGTTCGGCCTGTCCGGGGTGCGCCCGGTACCGCTCGGCTCAAGCTGGGAGGGTGGCTGGCGCTGCGGCGAAGTTGTGATGTCGATGGTCGCCGATCACGCCAGGGCGGCGTGGTCGGCGAAAGTACGGGAGACGTTGTTCGTCGACGGTGTCCGCCTCGCGCGGCCCGTACGGTCCACCGACGGGCGTTACGTCGTCGCCGGTTGGCGCGCCGACACGTTCGTCGCCGGGACACCCGAACCACGGCATGACGAGGTCGTCTCGGCGGCCGTACGCCTGCACGAGGCCACGGCCAAGCTCGAACGACCCCGCTTTTTGACCCAACCGCCGGTCGCGCCGTGGGCCGACGTCGACGTGTTCATCGCCGCCGACCGCGCGGCATGGGAAGAGCGGCCGCTGCATTCGTTGCCGCAGGGCGCGCGCGTCGCACCGGGGTCGGCCGACGGCCAGAAGTCCATCGAGCTGATCAACCAGCTCGCGACGCTGCGCAAGCCCACCAAGAGCGCCAGCCAGCTGGTGCACGGGGACCTCTACGGCACAGTGCTTTTCGCCGGGGCCGCCGCGCCCGGCATCACCGACATCACGCCCTACTGGCGCCCGGCCTCCTGGGCGGCGGGCGTCGTCGTGGTCGACGCACTGTCGTGGGGCGACGCCGACGACGGCCTCATCGAACGCTGGGACTCGCTGCCCGAATGGCCGCAGATGCTGCTGCGGGCATTGATGTTCCGACTCGCCGTACACGCGCTGCACCCGCGCTCCACCGCGGCGGCCTTCCCGGGGCTCGCCCGCACGGCGTCTCTGGTGCGGCTGATCCTGTAGCGGCCCAGTACCTCTCGCGAGCAGACACAAACTTGCCTGTTTTCCTGCCATTTCGGGCAGTTTTGTGACTGCTCGCGCTAAAAGATGTGACGGTACTCGCGCAACGGGACACGGCCGTCGGTGGCCAGAACACCCTCGGCGCGCAGGCGTTCGAGCTGGCGGGTCGCCAGATGCGGCGCGGGTCGTCCCGAGGCGGGAACCACCCGGTGCCACGGCAGATCAGACGAATCGGTGCGCATGATCCACCCGACGATGCGCGGGCTCGACAGCCCGGCCACCTCGGCGATGTCGCCGTAGGTCGACACCGTCCCGGGTGGGATCGCCGCGACCAGCGCGCGGACCTCCTCCACCTGTTCCTCGGTGACACGCGCCATCTCAGCCCAGCTGCCTGCGGATCAACTCGGCGGTCTCGGCGGGTTTGGCCTGCGCGACCATGTGGTCGCAGTCCCAGTCCAGCAGCGTGAACTTCGAGCCCAGCCGGTCGGTCAGCCCGTCGATGAGCGCGTCGGCCACGAACGGTGGGCGGCAGCGTTTCGCCCGTACCAGCACCGTCGGGATCGGATTGTGCGGCAGCACAACCGGGCGCGCGAGCTCACTCCAGTACGACATCGACGCCGGGATGCTGATGCGCCAGCCGACGCGGCCCTCACCCACCTCGACGAGATGTTCGTCGAGTTCACGTTCGACCTCGGCGGGATCCACCTCACCCCACGACCCGTTGACCTTGTCCAGGCGTGCCTCCTCGCGGTCCGGGTAGTCCGGCGAGGACAGCATGTCGTCGGCGATGTCACGCATCCACTCGCCGTCCAGCCCGATCGCCGGGTCGAGCAGCACCAGACCGCTCACCAGATCCGGGTGCGCGGCACTCAGATTCAGCGCCAGCGCGCCGCCGAACGAATGTCCCACCACAAGCGTCGGGCGGTCCAGCAGCGCCGCGAGCGCGGCGACGTTGGCGTCGATCGTCCATGGCGCCGCCCACGAGGACCGGCCGTGGCCGATCAGATCGGGCGCGAGGACGCCGACCTCGGGCAGATGTTCGGTCGCCAGGGTCTGCCAGCGTTGACCGTGACCGGTCAGACCGTGGATGAGCAGAACCTGCGCAGCGCCGGCAGGGCCGTAACGGTGGACATGGAGCACGTCTGTCGCCATGCCACTGATGCTGCCACTCCGCTACTTGTCGGGCTCGTCGCTCCAATCCACTCCGCTACTTGTCGGTGCCCTCTGGTGTCATTCACCTCATGACCACACGCCCCGCCGAGTCCGCACCGCAGACCGCCTCTACGCTCCTCGAGCCGGGGAGCAACGGTGTCGTGCGCCTGCTGGGCGGGCCGGGGACCGGCAAGAGCTCGCTGCTGGTCGACACCGCCGTGCAGCACATCCTGGCCGGTGCCGACCCGGAATCGGTTCTTCTGCTGACCGGTTCGGCACGCCTGCGCACCGCGGCACGTGCCGCGATCACCGCGCGGCTGCTCGGCGCCGGAACCGTCGGTGTGGTCCGTGAACCGCTCGTGCGCACCGTGCACTCGTACGCGTTCGCGGTCCTGCGGCTCGCGGCCCAGCGCAACGGCGACCCGCCACCGCGCCTGATCACCAGCGCCGAACAGGACGGCATCATCCGCGAGCTGCTGGCCGGCGACCTCGAGGACGGTCACCGCTCGCCGGTCGGCTGGCCCGAACAGCTGTGGCCCGCGCTCACCACCGCGGGGTTCGCCACCGAGTTGCGCGACCTGATGGCACGCTGCACCGAGCGTGGTGTGGATCCGATTGCGCTGCAACGCCTCGGACGCGCCGCCAAGCGCCCCGAGTGGCTGGCCGCGGGCCGCTTCGCGCAGGCCTACGAGCAGATCATGCTGCTGCGGTCGGCCGTGGGCATGGCCGCGCCGCAGGCCACCGTCCCGGCCCTGGGCGCTGCCGAGCTGGTCGGCGCCGCGCTGGAGGCCCTCGGCGCCGACGACGAACTGCTCGACACCGAACGCAACCGCATCAAGCTGCTGTTGGTCGACGATGCCCAGCACCTCGACCCGCAGGCCGCGCGGCTGGTGCGGGCGCTGGCCGCGGGCAGCGGGCTCACGGTGATCGCCGGCGATCCCGATCAGTCGGTGTTCGGGTACCGCGGCGCCGATCCGGTGCTGCTGCGCGACGACACCCACCCGGCCATCACCCTGACGCAGTCACACCGCTGCGCGCCCGAGATCGCATCGGCCATCACGGGTCTGGGTCAGCGCCTGCCCGGCGTCAGCGACACGCGGCACTGGACCGGCAACCCGCAGCGCGAGGGCACGGTGACGGTGCGGCTGGCCGCCTCCACACACGCCGAGGGCACGATGATCGCCGACGCGCTGCGCCGCGCCCACCTGGTCGACGGTATTCCCTGGTCGCAGATGGCGGTGATCGTGCGGTCGGTGCCGCGGGTCGGCATGGCCCTGGCCCGCGCACTGACCGCGGCGGGTGTGCCGGTGCAGGACAACGGCACCGACGTGCCTGTCGGCCGGCAGCCCGCAGCCGCGGCGCTGCTGACGGTGCTCGACGTGACCGCGACGGGTCAGCTGGACGCCGACAGCGCGGTCGCGCTGCTCACCGGCCCCATCGGACGCGTCGACCCGGTCACCCTGCGCCAGTTGCGCCGCGCGTTGCGCCGCGCCGACGGCTCCCAGCCGCCACGGGATTTCGGTGACCTGCTGGTCGACGCCATCGAGCACGAGCCGAAGGGGTTGTCGGCCGAGCACGCTCGGCCGCTGCGGCGGTTGCGCGCGGTCCTCACCGCGGCGCGTCGCAGCGACGCCTCCGGCGCGGATCCGCGCTACACGCTGTGGCAGGCCTGGCACGCCAGCGGGTTGCAACGGCGCTGGCTGGCGGCCAGTGAGCGCGGTGGCAGCGTCGGTGCGCAGGCTGATCGCGATCTCGACGCGGTCACGACGCTGTTCGACGTGGCCGACCAGTACGTCAACCGCACGGCGGGCGCCTCCCTGCGCGGCCTGGTCGACCATGTCACGCGACTGGGCGCGGCGGTGGCCAGGACCGAACCCGAGACCGCCACCGAAGCCGTCGCGGTGCTCAGCGCGCACGGTGCGCTGGCAGGCGAATGGGACTTCGTGGTGATCGCCGGCGTCCAGGAAGGTCTGTGGCCCAACATGATCCCACGCGGTGGGGTGTTGGGCACCCAGCATCTGGTCGACGTCCTCGACGGGGTGGCCGACATGACCGACCGCACGGTGTCCACGCGGGCGCCACTGGTCGCCGAGGAGCGCCGCCTGCTGATGGCGGCGATGGGCCGTGCGCGGACCCGGCTGATGATCACCGCGGTCGACAGCGACACCGGTGACGAATCGCTGCTGCCGTCGCCGTTCTGCGCCGAGGTCTCCACATGGGCGACCGAACCGGTGGCCGAACCGCCGCTGGTCGCCCCGCGGGTGCTGGCCCCCTCGGCGCTCGTCGGTCGGCTGCGCGCGGTGGTGTGCGCACCAGAGGGTGCGGTCGATGACGACGCACGTGCCTGCGCCGCAGCGCAATTGGCCCGGCTGGCCGCCGCGGGGGTGCCCGGCGCGGACCCGTCGCAATGGCATGCCATGACCTCGCTGACCACCGAGGAACCGCTGTGGTCAGAACCCGGGCATGTGGTCACGCTGTCCCCGTCGACGCTGCAGATGCTCACCGACTGCCCGCTGCGCTGGCTGCTGGAGCGCCACGGCGGCGACGACGGCCGCGATGTCCGGTCGACGGTGGGGTCGTTGGTGCACGCGCTGGTCTCCGAGCCGGGCAAGACCGAGAGTCAGCTGGTCAACGAGCTCGAAAAGGTTTGGGACGGCCTGCCGTACGACGCCAAGTGGTACTCGGACAACGAGCTGGCGCGCCACCGCGCGATGCTGGAGACGTTCACGCGGTGGCGTGAGGACACCCGGCGGCAACTTACCGAGGTCGCCACCGAGATCCCCGTCGAGGGCGTTGTCGTCGAACCGGGGGAGGACACCCCGGGCGTGCGGGTCCGCGGCCGGTTGGACCGGTTGGAGCGCGACGAGGCGGGACGGCTGGTGGTCGTCGACCTGAAGACCGGCAAGAGTCCGGTGACCAAGGACGACGCGCAGAACCACGCCCAGCTGGCGATGTACCAACTCGCCGTCGCCGCGGGCCTTCTCGAGGACGGTGACGAACCCGGCGGCGGCAAGCTGGTCTACCTGGGCAAGGCCGGCGCGGCCGGCGCCACCGAGCGTGAGCAGGATCCGCTGACCCCCGACAAGCGCGCCGAGTGGCTCGAGACCGTCGGCGAGGCCGCCGCCGCGACGGCGGGCCCGCGGTTCGTGGCGCGGGTCAACAGCGGCTGCGCCAACTGCCCGGTGCGCTCCAGTTGCCCGGCCCAGGCCAATGGGGACCGGCCGTGACCCAGGTAGCATCGCCCGTCGTGCAGGCGCGATACAGCCCGGCCGAGCTCTCGGCGGCCCTCGGGCTGTTCCCGCCCACCGATGAACAGGCCGCGGTGATAGCCGCGCCGCCAGGGCCGCTCGTGGTGATCGCCGGTGCCGGTGCGGGCAAGACCGAGACCATGGCTGCGCGCGTGGTGTGGTTGGTGGCCAACGGGTTCGCCACGCCGTCGCAGGTGCTGGGTCTGACATTCACGCGCAAGGCCGCCGGTCAGCTGCTGCGCCGGGTCCGCACGCGGCTCGCGCGTCTGGCCGGTGCCGGACTGGCACCGGGCTCGGGTGCGTCCGACGAATCGGCGACCGTCAGCACCTACCACGCGTTCGCGGGAACCCTGCTGCGTGAGCACGGCCTGTTGCTGCCCGTCGAACCCGACACCCGGCTGCTCAGCGAGACCGAGCTGTGGCAGCTGGCCTACGACGTGGTGTGTGCCCACCCCGGACACCTCGACACCGAGAAGACCCCGGCCGCCGTCACCGCGATGGTGTTGCGGCTCTCGGGCGCACTCGCCGAGCATCTCGTGGACACCGACCAGTTGCGGGACACACACGTCGAACTGGAGCGACTGGTCCACACCCTGCCCGCCGGGCCGTATCAGCGTGACCGCGGGCCCAGCCAGTGGCTGCTGCGCATGCTCGCCACCCAAACCGAGCGCACCGAACTGGTGCCGCTCATCGACGCGCTGCACCAGCGCATGCGCGCCGAGAAGGTCATGGACTTCGGCATGCAGATGGCCGCGGCCGCACGCTTGGCGGCGCGGTTCCCGCAGGTGGGCGAGCAACTGCGGCAGCGCTTTCGCGTGGTGCTGCTCGACGAGTACCAGGACACCGGCCACGCGCAGCGCATCGCGTTGTCGTCGTTGTTCGGCGGCGGTGCCGACGACGGTCTCGCGCTCACCGCGGTGGGCGATCCGATCCAGTCGATCTACGGCTGGCGCGGGGCCTCGGCGACCAACCTGCCGCGGTTCACCACCGATTTCCCGTACTCCGACGGCACCCCCGCGCCGACGCTGGAGCTGCGGACCAGTTGGCGCAACCCGCCCAGCACGCTGCACGTGGCCAACGCGGTCTCCGAGGAAGCGCGCCGCCGCTCGGTGGCCGTCCGCGCACTGCGGCCCCGGCCCGACGCCGAACCTGGCACGATCCGCTGCGCGTTGCTGAACAACGTCGCCGCCGAACGCGACTGGGTCGCAGACCATCTCGCCCGTGCCTACCACGGCGCCATCGGACGCGGCGAGGCCGCGCCCACCGCGGCGGTGCTCGTGCGGCGCAACGCCGACGCCGCGCCGATGGCCGAGGCGCTCACCGCCCGCGGCGTTCCCGTCGAGGTCGTCGGTGTCGCCGGGCTGCTCGCCGTGCCCGAGGTCGCCGACCTGGTGGCGATGCTGCGGCTGATCGCCGACCCGACCGCCGGCTCGGCGGTCATGCGGATCCTCACCGGTCCGCGCTGGCGGTTCGGTGCCCGTGACATCGCCGCGCTGTGGCGGCGTGCCGTCGAACTCGACGACCGGCCGAAAGGCGAACTGGGCACGGCGGACATCGTCGCGCAGGCCGCACCCGACGCCGACTCCGCGTGCCTGGCCGACGCGATCTGCGACCCGGGAGATGCCGAACGGTATTCGCCTGCCGGGTACCAGCGCATCGTCGCGCTGGGACGTGAACTCACCATGCTGCGCGCGCACCTGGGCCATCCGCTGCCGGAACTGGTCGCCGAGGTGCGCCGCGTGCTGGGCCTGGACGCCGAGGCCCGCGCCGCACGCCCCGTCGCGGCCGGGTGGGCAGGCACCGAGAACCTCGACCGGTTCAGCGATCTGGTGGCCGATTTCGCCGGCCACGCAGGCGCCTCGGTATCGGCGTTGCTCGCCTACCTCGATGCCGCGGTGGAGGTCGAGAACGGTCTGGCCCCAGCGGAGCTCACGGTGTCGCACGACCGCGTGCAAATCCTCACCGTCCACGCGGCCAAGGGACTGGAATGGCAGGTGGTGGCGGTGCCGCACCTGAGTGCCCGGGTGTTCCCGTCGACCACCCAGGCGCGGACATGGCTGACCGATGCCTCCGACCTGCCGCCGCTGCTGCGCGGTGACCGTGCCACCGAGTCCGAGATCGGCGTCCCGGTTCTGGACACGTCTGACATCTACGACCGGAAAATCCTGTCCGACAAGATCTCTGACCACAAGAAGAGCCTGGATCAGCGGCGGGTGGATGAAGAGCGTCGGCTGCTGTACGTCGCGATCACCCGTGCGGAGGACACGCTGCTGCTGTCCGGGCATCACTGGGGCGCCACCGAGAGCAAACCGCGCGGGCCTTCGGAGTTCCTGTGCGAGCTGAAGACCATCCTGGAAGAGGCCACGGCGGCGGGCACGCCGTGCGGTGAGATCGAGCACTGGGCACCGGATCCCGCACCGGGCGAGACCAATCCACTGCGTGATCAGGTGGTCGAGGCGCTGTGGCCGCCGGTGGCCTCCGTCGATGACCATGTGCACCGCGGTGCGCAACTGGTCGCCGCCGCGATGGCCGGTGAGGTGAGCGCCGATGCCGACCAGGAGGGCTGGGCCGCCGACGTCGACGCACTGCTGGCCGAACGCGAACGCCCGCCGCGACACGAGGACACCGAACTGCCGGGTCAGCTGTCGGTGAGCACCCTGGTCGAACTCAGCCGTGACCCGAAGGCCGCGCTGACGCGGCTGCGGCGCCGCCTACCGCAACGGCCTGATCCACATGCCCTGCTGGGCACCACATTCCACGAGTGGGTGCAGCGCTACTTCCATGCCGAGCGCCTCTTCGACCTCGACGATCTTCCCGGTGCGGTCGACAGTGACAGCGGACGCGCCGTCGAGGAGAGCCTGGCCGAACTGCAGGACGCGTTCGTCAAATCCCCGTGGGCCGCGCGCACCCCGGTGGAGGTCGAGGTGCCGTTCGACATGGTGCTCGGCGAGACCGTCGTGCGGGGCCGCATCGACGCGGTGTTCGCCGAACCGGACGGCACCACCATGGTTCTCGACTGGAAGACCGGCGACCCGCCGGAAACTCCGGAGGCCAAGGAACACGCGGCGGTTCAGCTCGCGGTGTACCGGCTGGCGTGGGCGGCAATGCGCGGCTGCCCGCCCGAGTCGGTGCGCGCGGCGTTCCACTATGTCCGTTCCGGTCAGACCGTCATCCCCGAAACCCTGCCCGGAGCAGAAGAACTGGTGAAACTGCTCGCCGCAGCGCCGACCGAAACAGCCGAGGAAGCCGACCGGATCACGTGATCGCGGTGCCCACCGCCAGACCGATGCCATAGGTGATCGCGAGTGCAAGGCCGCCGCCGATCACGTTGCGCAACACCGCACGGCCCTTGGGTGCGCCGCCCAGACCCGCCGACACCGCGCCGGTCAGCATCAGCGCGAGCAGCACGGCCACCACCGTCACCGGGACGCGGGCTGTGGTCGGAGGCACCAGGATCGCGATCAGTGGCAGCAGCGCGCCGGTGGTGAAAGCCAGCGCCGATGACATCGCGGCCTGCCACGGGTTGGTCAGTTCGGTGGGGTCGATCCCCAGTTCGATCTCGGCGTGCGCGGCGAAGGCGTCGTGGTCTGAGAGTTCCTCGGCCACCGCACGCGCGGTCGCAGGCGACAGTCCCTTGCCTTCGTAGAGGGCCGCGAGTTCGTCCAACTCGGCGGCCGGATCTTCGCGCAGTTCGCGCCGTTCCTTGCTCAGGAGTGCACGTTCGGTGTCGCGCTGCGTGCTCACCGAGACGTACTCGCCCAGGGCCATCGAGACCGCCCCGGCGGCCAACCCGGCTATGCCTGCGGTCAGGATGGGCTCGCGCGATGCGGTCGCCGCGGCAACGCCGACGACGATGCCCGCGGTGGAGACGATGCCGTCGTTGGCTCCCAGGACGCCGGCGCGCAGCCAGTTGAGTTTCGATGCGACGGAACCGATGTGCGGTTCTGCGGGATGCGTGGAATTGGCCACAGTGTGACGATATCGATCAGAACGGCGCGTCACCAGCAACCATAGCCTTGCCAAACTTTCGTGCAACGCACGCGAAACCGGCTGCGTCCGCAATGTTCCGCGCCATACCGGCGCGGGCCCGGAAAGTCGGTCAGGAGTGGCGGTACACCTTGAGCGCGGTGGTGATCATCGGAATCTGCAGGGGCAGGCGGGCGATCGCGCCGAGGCGCAGCGGCCACGGCTTGTTCCACCACAGCCGCACCATGTTGACGTTGGCCGGGAACACCGAGATGAACAGCGCCACCGCGGCCAGCGCGCCGAGCCTGCGGGTGCGCGGGGAGGCGAGCAGGGCGCCGGTGGCGAGCTCGCCTACGCCCGAGGCGTAGGTGTAGAACCGTGCGCTTCCCGGCAGTTCGGCGGGAACGATCGAGTCGAACGGTTTGGGGGCGAGGAAGTGCAGGGTCCCGATGCCGAACAACATCGCCGCGAGGCGACGTGCTTCGGGAGCGGCGGTGATCTGCGCGGGCGAGGGTGCGGTCATGGTTACATTGTGGCGTGCGACTGCTCGGATCGGTCCAGGCAAACACTGGCCGGCTGTCCTGGATGACTCGTGGCTAAAGGCAGGTTACGGCGCCGCCTGGCCGCCATCGACTCGAATCTGACCTCGCAGCCAGACGCCGCGCTCGTGGATGTGTTGCGGATTCCCGAACCGTTCATCAGCCCGAGCCGCAAGATCGCGATGCGCCTGCTCTACGCGACCGGCGCCCTGTTCGCGGCCGTGTTGATCGTCTACCTGGACCGCCACGGCTACCGCGACATCAACGCCACGCCGGACGAGAACGATCCGCTGTCGTTCTTGGACTGCCTCTACTATGCGACGGTCTCGCTGTCGACGACCGGCTACGGCGACATCACGCCGTACACCGAGTCGGCGCGGCTGGTCAACGTCCTGGTCATCACGCCGTTGCGGGTGGCGTTCCTGATCGTCCTCATCGGCACCACGGTGGAAACGCTGACCACCCAGTCGCGGCAGGCGCTGAAGATCCAGCGATGGAGGAGCAAAGTGCGCAACCACACCGTGGTGATCGGATACGGCACCAAGGGCCGCACGGCCGTGGCGGCCATGGTCGGCGACGATGTCGCACCGGCCGACATCGTCGTCGTGGACGAGAACGCCTCGGCGTTGGAGCGAGCGAGAAGCGCTGGGCTGGTCACCGTGCACGGCGATGCCACGAAATCCGACATCCTGCGGCTCGCGAGCGCCCAGCACGCCAAGGCGATCATCGTCGCCACCGACGACGACGCGAGCGCTGTGCTGGTGACGCTGACCGCCCGCGAACTGGCCCCCAAGGCCAAGATCATCGCCGCGGCGCGCGAGGCCGAGAACCAGCACCTGCTGCGGCAGTCGGGTGCGGACTCGACGGTGGTGTCCTCGGAGACGGCGGGCCGTCTGCTGGGTATCGCCACGCAGACTCCGAGCGTGGTGGAGATGATGGAAGACCTGCTGACGCCCGACGCTGGCTTCGCGATCGCCGAACGGGAGGTCAGCCCGAAAGAGGAGGGCGGTTCGCCGCGGCACCTGCACGACATCGTGCTCGGGGTCGTGCGCGGCGGCCGCCTGGTGCGCGTCGACGATCCGGAGGTCGACGCGCTGGAGGCCGGCGACCGGCTCCTGTACATCCGCAGTGCGGACGCCGAACGATGAGCGAACACCGCACGTTCGGGCTCCGTAACGTCCCGCTGCTGTCCCGGGTCGGCGCCGATCGCGCCGATACCTTGCGCACCGACGTCGACGCCGCCCTGGCGGGCTGGCCCGACGCGCTGGTGCTACGCGTGGACCGCCGCAACCAGGTGCTCATCGCCAACGGTCAGGTGGTGCTCGGTGAGGCCGGCGCACTCGGAGACCGGCCGCCCGAGCACGCGGTGTTCCTGGGACGTCTGCAGGACGGCAGGCACGTATGGGGTATCCGGGCGGATCTGGAGGCGCCCGAGGATGCCGACCTGGGGACCGAGGTGCTCGACCTGCGCCGGGCCGGGCAGATCTTCGACGACACCAGCGCCCAGTTGGTGGCGACCGCCACGGCGCTGCTCAACTGGCATGACAACGCGCGGCACAGCGCGATCGACGGGGCGCCGACCCGGCCCGCCAAGGGCGGCTGGTCGCGCGTCAACCCGCTGACCGGCCACGAGGAGTTCCCGCGGATCGACCCCGCCATCATCTGCCTGGTGCACGACGGGCATGACCGGGCGGTGCTGGCCCGTCAGACGCTGTGGCCGGAGCGGTTGTTCTCGATCCTGGCCGGCTTCGTCGAGGCCGGCGAGTCGTTCGAGACATGCGTGCAGCGCGAGATCGCCGAGGAGATCGGGCTCACGGTCACCGACGTGCAGTACCTCGGCAGTCAGCCGTGGCCGTTCCCGCGCTCGCTCATGGTGGGATTCCACGCGATCGGCGACCCGGAGCAGCCGTTCTCCTACAACGACGGCGAGATCGCCGAGGCCGCGTGGTTCACCCGCGATGAGATCCGCGCGGCACTCGATCAGGGGGACTGGAACAGCGACTCGCCGTCACGGCTCCTGCTGCCAGGCTCCATCTCGATCGCCCGCGAGATCATCGAATCCTGGGCCGCACTCGACTGAGTGGCCCATTCTCGGGATAAGGTCAGCCGAGCTTGGCCTTGACCTGCTTGATGGTCGGGTTGGTCAGCGTGGATCCGTCGGCGAACTTGACCGTCGGCACCACGTGATTGCCGCCGTTGACCGAACCGACGAACTCGGCTGCTGCGGGATCGCCCTCGATGTCGACCTCGGTGTAGGGGATGCCTTCGGCCTTGAGAGCGGTCTTCAGGCGAGAGCAGTAGCCGCACCATGTGGTGGTGTACATGATGAGTTCGCTGGAAGCAGTAGTCATAGTGTGCACAACGTAACTCAACCGGGCGGTATGCCTGTGACCAGGTCACGCCATATCGGCCGCGCGCTGTGATCGGAGAGACACGACCACGTCGGTTGCAACCGTGGCACGGGGCCCGCACGAGCTGGACGAAATACGTGTGTGGGTACGGCAATTCGTCACCGAACAGCAGCAGGCGGGCACGATTGGGTGTTACGCCGACAGCGCCGGTCGGGACGAGGACTTGGCCCGCGCGCGACCGCCGGCGCGACGGGCGAAGCCGTGCGGACCCACCGGTCTTCGGAGAGTTCGGGTTTCGCGGTCGCGGTGGTGCGTTCGTGCGGCACTCGTGCGCCGTACCCGGACACTCGCCTCACCGATCTCGCGACCGGCGCCGGCGCGGGCGGGCTGTGGGCGCTCATCACCGGCAACCTGATCTTGAGTGGCGCACGCCACAATGTTCGCGGATCGGATTAGCCCGGCGCCATACGTGGGAACCCCTGAGGGCAGATCCGCATGCTCACGACGAGCTGCGGTTGATGCCGAAGGGGGAATGGATGACCCAGCACAGCAAATCTGACCAGGCGCGCAAGAGCTTCATCGACTCGGTGAAGGGCACCGCCAAAGAGGTCGTCGGTGCTGTCACCGGCAACGACTCGCTGACCGCCGAGGGCCAGCTGGAGAAGACGCAGGCCAAGGAACGCAGGGAAGCCGGTCGCGCTGCGGCGGTGGCCGACGCCGAGGCCCGCCAGGCTCGCGCCGAGGAGGCGCAGGCCAAGGCTGACGGCGCACAGAAGCGCGCCGCAGTGGCCGCAGAGGCCGCGGCCGTCGAAAACGACGTGCGCGCCAAGCAGGCCGCCCAGAAGCGTGAGGCCGAGGCCGCGGCACGGCGTGACGCCGAACGGCAGAAGACGCAGGCCGACCTCGACGCCCAACGAGAGGTTCAGTTGGCGGACGCAGCGGAACGCTCCGACGTCGCCGTGGCCCGCCAGGAAGCCGCCGAGGCGGCCGCTGACCACCAGGACGCGGTCAAGGAGTCGGCCGACGTGCGGGCCCGCGCCGATCGCATGCGCCAGGAGGCCGACAAGTTGACCGAAGAAGCCGACCTGCCCGGCGACGAGAAATAGGAGTGCACATGAGGATCACAGACGTCCCGTTCGCCGTTCTGCGCCTGCAATACCAGGTGGCCAGGCTGCCGCTGCAACTGATCGAGGACCAGGTCATGACGCGCCTGGACCCGGAGACGCCGGCGCGGCTGTTCTACGAGCGCTCGTTCGGCAAGCTCGACGAGACCGTCGGTGGCGCGTTGGGCGCCGTGGACCTGCGTGAGCGGGGCTCCGCGCTCGTCGAGCGCAGCAACGCGCTGCTGCGGGCCATCCAGCTGGAGGCCGAGGCGACCCGCAACACCCGTGAGGCCGACGCGGAACTCCGGGAGGCCCAGGCGGAGGCGGCCGAGGACCTGAAGGACGCTCGCGCCGACCGCGAGCAGAACGTCAAGGAAGCCCGGTCGACGGCGCTGCAGCGCAAGCAGGCCGCCGAACAGGCACGCCAGAAGCGCACCCAGACCGCCAAGGCCAAGACCGACGAAGTGGCCGCCAAGCGCAAGGAGGTCGCCCAGACCGCCAAGCAGCGCAAGGAAGAGGCGATCAACACCGTCGAACAGGCCAAGACCAAGAACGCTCGGGCCAAGCTCGCCGACGCGCAGGAAACCCGCGTCGAGGCGGCCGAGAAGATCGTCGAAGCCGACCAGATCGAGGAGTGGGCCGAGGCCGAGAAGGCCAAACGTTCCTGACCTGACGCTCGCTCAACCGAACACCGACGACCCGAGGTCGTCGGTGTTCGGCCTTGTCGGGCGGTGCTGACATCATGGTCGGCATGCCGTTGGAGGCCCCCAGCCCAACCTTGGAAGATCTGGACGACGAACAGCGGGAAGCGGTGCTGGCTCCCCGCGGGCCGGTCTGTGTGCTGGCCGGGGCCGGTACCGGTAAGACCCGCACCATCACCCGGCGGATCGCGCACCTGGTGGCCGGCGGGCACGTCGCGGCCGGCCAGGTCCTCGCGGTGACGTTCACCGCGCGTGCGGCGGGGGAGATGCGGGCCCGGTTGCGGGCGCTCGGCCAGCAGACCGGGGTCCCGACGGGTGCGGTGCAGGCGGTGACGTTCCACGCGGCCGCACGCAGGCAGCTGCAGTACTTCTGGCCGCGGCTCGTCGGCGACACCGGATGGGAACTGCTCGACAGCAAGTTCTCGGTCGTCGCCCAGGCCGCCAACCGCGCCGGCCTCCAGCCCAGCACCGACGACGTACGCGACCTCGCGGGCGAAATTGAATGGGCCAAGGCATCTTTGATCACCCCCGAGGCGTACGGCGCCGCGGTCGCCAAGGTGGGACGCGACATCCCGCTCGATGCGCAGAAGGTCGCCGCGGTCTACTCCGGCTACGAGGCGCTCAAAGCGCGCCGCGACGGATCGGCCCTGCTCGACTTCGACGATCTGCTGTTGCACACGGCCGCGGCCATCGAGAACGACGCCGCGGTGGCCCAGGAGTTCCGCGACCGGTACCGCTGCTTCGTCGTCGACGAATATCAGGACGTCACGCCGTTGCAGCAGCGCGTGCTCGACGCCTGGCTGGGCGACCGTGACGATCTCACCGTCGTGGGTGACGCCAATCAGACCATCTACTCGTTCACCGGCGCCACGCCGCGCTATCTGTTGGATTTCTCGCGGCGTTTCCCCGACGCGGCGGTGGTGCGTCTCGAACGTGACTACCGCTCCACGCCGCAGGTGGTGTCGCTGGCCAACCGGGTGATCGCGGGTGCGCGTGGGCGGATGGCCGGCAGCAAGCTGCATCTGGTGGGCCAGCGGGACCCGGGCCCCAAGCCGACGTTCAACGAGTACCCCGACGAGGTGGCCGAGGCCAAGGGCGTGGCCAAGGCCATCCAGAAGCTGATCGAAAAAGGCACCGCCCCAGCCGAAATCGCGGTCCTCTACCGCATCAACGCGCAGTCGGAGGTGTACGAGGAGGCGCTCACCGAAGCCGGCATCGCGTTCCAGGTGCGCGGCGGGGAGGGCTTCTTCAGCCGTCAGGAGATCCGTCAAGCCCTCGTCGCGCTGCAACGCGCCGCCGAACGTGAGGTCGAGATCACCGATCTTCCCGTGTTCGTCCGCGAACTGCTGGAACCGCTGGGCCTCACCGCGGAGGCGCCCGCGGGCACCAGGGCGCGGGAGCGGTGGGAGGCGCTGGTCGCGCTCGCCGAACTCGTCGAGGAAGAGGTCGCGCTGCGGCCCGAACTGGATCTGCGCGCGCTGGTCGGCGAACTGCGTCAACGCGCCGACGCGCGGCACCCACCGGTGGTGCAGGGTGTGACTCTCGCGTCGCTGCACGCGGCCAAGGGCCTCGAATGGGACGCGGTGTTCCTCGTCGGTCTGGCCGATGGCACCCTGCCGATCTCGCATGCGCTTTCCCACGGTCCCGACAGTGAACCGGTCGAGGAGGAGCGCAGGCTGCTCTACGTCGGCGTCACCCGCGCACGCGTGCACCTCGCGCTGAGTTGGGCCCTTGCCCGCACCCCCGGTGGGCGGCAGGGGCGGCGGCCCTCGCGGTTCCTCAACGGCATCGCGCCGCAGACGGAGAATTCGTCATCGGGTCCGGACCGGCCGCGTCGGCAGCGGGGACCCGCTCCGCGCTGCCGCATCTGCAACGCGGCACTGTCCACCCCGCAGGCGATCATGCTGCGGCGGTGCGAGACGTGCCCGTCCAATCTCGACGAGGACCTGCTCGCCGAACTCAAGGAATGGCGGTTGCGTGTCTCGAAGGAGATGAAAGTGCCTGCCTACGTGGTGTTCACGGACACCACGCTGATGGCGATCGCCGAGACCCTGCCCACCGACGACGCCGCACTCGTGGCCATCCCGGGCATCGGGGCGCGCAAGCTCGAGCAGTACGGCGAGGACGTCGTGGCGCTCGTGCGGGGACGCGCCAACCGCCACGATTCGTAAAGATCGTGCCAAAACCGCAGGTAGAAAATAGGTTGTGCGATTCAGCTGCTAGGCTCTAGCCTCAGAAAGTCAACTCTGGCAACGAGAAGGTAAGGGGGTGTCCCGCGAAATGATCAGCTACGTCAACTTGAGCGAAGTCGCAGTGGCGGGCATGCCCGGGTTCATTCCTTCCGTTGTACCGGTGGCTGTTTCGTCGGCCCCCATGCCGCATCAGACGCCCGAGCTCGCGCATGCCGCTCACGCCGCCGCTGGTTGGCCGGCCGCCGCTGCCATTGCGCCGCAGCCCAAGCGTCGTCGCACCGCCGCCGCCACCGCGACAAGCGCGTCCGTGGATCGGAGCCCCTTCTAGGTAGAGGCTTCACACCAGCCGAAAAGGCCACGGACCCGCAGTCACCCGGATCCGTGGCCATTTTTGTCGGACCCCCCGAGAAATCTGGTCGCAGGATCCATCAGCTCAGACAGATCACCGACAAATTCGACCAGATGCAGGGGGAAAAACACATGTCCATTGCGATGACTGCTCCGACCACGGGCGTCGCGCCGATGACATGCGAGACGCGACTGCCGGCGGTGCCGTGCCATGTCGGTGACCCGGATCTGTGGTTCGCCGAGAACCCCGGCGACCTTGAGCGGGCCAAGGCCCTGTGCGCGGGGTGCCCGATCCGTGTGCAGTGCCTGACCGCGGCGCTCGAACGGCAGGAACCGTGGGGTGTCTGGGGTGGCGAGATCCTCGACCGCGGAAGCATTGTCGCGCGCAAGCGTCCGCGCGGGCGTCCGCGTAAGGATTCCGGCGGCAACCCGGCCGCCGCCTGATCGACCGCCCCGTCAACGGAAACGGCACCGAGTGCGTTGCGCACTCGGTGCCGTGTCTGTGCTTGCCGCCCAGCGGTTCTGGGCGGGATCTGCGGATTGCGCTACGCGGCTTCCTCGGCGAATCCCGGAACCAGTTCGGTAGCAATGACTTTCACCGGAACATGCGCGTCGAGCTGGCAGCAGATGGCGACCGTGGAGGCGATCACGCGCAGCGGGATCGCGAGATTCGCCGGCAGGTCGAGGCTGCGCGCCATCTTGATCTGCGCGACGGAGTTGTCCATCTGGCTAGCCGCCATCTTCTGCAGCCATTTGCGGTTGTAGTGGAAGACGTCGACCTTGATGGGATCGACGTACTGGCGCAGCATGTCCTCGACCTCTTCGATCGACACTTCCTGCCCCTTCTGCAGGAAGCCCGCGCGTTCCATCGTCGGCAGGAGCTCGTCGTAGTTCTTGTCCCGCGCCAGCCGGATGGTCTCACCGAGCGAGGTGGGGAATCCACCGGGAAGCGGGGCGACCGCACCGAAGTCGATGACACCCATGCGCCCGTCGGGCAGCAGCATGAAGTTTCCGGGATGCGCGTCGCCGTGCATCATCTCCAGGCGCGCCGGCGCGCCGAACGTAAGCTCGGTCAGCCGGGTGCCCATCAGGTCACGCTGCTCGGGGGTGCCCTCGCGGATGATGACCGACATCGGGATGCCTTCCATCCATTCGGAGATCACCACCTTGGGCGCGCTCGCGATGATCGCGGGCACCGCGAAGTGCGGATCGTTGCGGTAGGCCTTGGCGAACGCACGCTGATTGTCGGCCTCCAGCCGGTAGTCCAGTTCCATCTCGGTGCGCTCGGTCAGTTCGTCGACCACACCTTGGATGTCGGCACCGGGCGCGAGCTGCTTGAACACGCCGACCAGCCGCTGGATGGTCTTGAGGTCCGCGCGCAGTGCCTCGTCGGCGCCGGGGTACTGGATCTTGACGGCGACCTCACGCCCGTCGGACCAGATGCCCTTGTGCACCTGGCCGATGCTGGCCGAGGCCACCGGCTTGTCGTCGAACGACGAGAACCGGTCGCGCCACTTGGTGCCCAGCTGCGCGTCGAGCACGCGATGCACCTTGGCCGCAGGAAGTGGGGGAGCGTCCTTCTGGAGTTTGGTGAGTGCCTCGCGGTACGGCTTGCCGTACTGCTCGGGGATGGCGGCCTCCATCACCGACAGCGCCTGGCCGACCTTCATCGCGCCGCCTTTGAGTTCGCCGAGGACGGTGAACAGTTGCTGAGCAGCCTTGTCCATCAGCTCAGCAGTGACTTCATCCTTCGACTTGCCGGTAAGGCGTTTGCCAAAGCCAAGTGCAGCCCGGCCGGCCATGCCGCCGGCGAGCCCGGCGAGCTTCGCGTTGCGAGCTACGCTTCCCCGTTTGATGTCAGACACCAGACCATCATCCACGACTCGGCCGAATACCCCGCAACCAACTGGCAACACTTGTTTTCAACATTGGCAATCCGGGTGCCGTGACCAGCGGCGGAAGCTCATCGAGTAGCCGTCGGCGGTCAGTTCGAGCGTGGTGTCCAGGGTCGCGGGCGGCTCCGGGGGATCGTCTGGCCCGGCGGTGCCGTTGACCGCGCGGATCACCAGCTCGACCTGCCGCAGCGCGAGCGCTGCGGTGGCCAGGATGGTGGCGCGGCTGGCGCTGCCGACGGTCCCGCGTAGCTGCGCCGCGAGCGCGGGCCACGCGGCATCACGGTCGGCACGGTGCAGGTCGGCGCAGTGCAGACAGCTGGTGACGCCCGGGATCACCAGCGGGCCCACCAGTCCGGTCCCGTCGCGCACGCGCACTGGTAGGTGTGCGATGCGGCCGCGGTGCAGTTCCCGCACGATGCGGGGTTCGGTGACCAGCTCGTCGGCCAGCACCACCAGGTCGGTGCCGGGTCGCGGGGTCGCATAGGACTCGGCGGTGTGCTGAAGCCGCGCACCCGAGCGGCGCAGGGAGCCGGCCAGCAGTTCCGACAGCGGACCGCGTCCGTGGATGCGGATGGTCGCGGTACGCGCGGGCCGGGCGGATCGGCGCACCAGGACCCCGGCGGAGTCCAGCGCACCGAGGACGTCGCCGACGAGTGCCGGGTCCCCGAATTGCTCGGTGGCCGAGCGCAGTTGCTCGATGCTGCGACCGGTCTGCAGGGCGTGCAGCAGATCGGTCAGCTGGGTGGGGGTCATCCCGTCGGGTGGCCGCACACGGACCGCGGTGCGCGGATCCCACCCGATCTGCACCGCGCCGTCGGGCCGCAGCAGCACCGGACGATCGGGAGTGAGCGTGAACCGTGCGGTCATTGATCGACCCTGCCACGGTTCGAAGGCCTCGGATCTCAGTTATCCACAGGCAAGTGATCAGGACTTGTCGTCCCCGGCGCCCTCGGTGCCGCTGTCGCCCTCTTGCGGCGGGTCGTTCTTCTGCAGGTCGGCGATCGCCTGGTCGATGGCGTCGTCGATCCCGCTCGTGTCGCCGCCGATCATGCGGTCGATGAACCCGGCCGGCTCGTCGAGATCGGACGCGCTGGGCAGCAGGTCCGGGTGCTGCCACACGCTGTCACGCGCGTCGGCGCCGACGGCCTCGGTCAGCCGCTCCCACAGCACGGCGGCCTCGCGCATCTTGCGGGGACGCAGTTCCAGCCCGACGAGCGTGGCGAAGGTCTGCTCGGCCGGTCCGCCGGTGGCGCGCCGGCGACGCATGGTCTCGGCCATCGCCGACGTCCCGGGAATGCGCTCACCCAGCGCGCCGGAGACGACGGTCTGCACCCAGCCCTCGACGAGCGCCAGCAGCGTCTCGAGGCGTTCGAGCGCGGCCTCCTGCTCCGGGGTGGCCTTGGGTTCGAAGATGCCCTGGTTGAGCAGCTGCTCCATCTCCGACGGGTCGCTCAGCGACGCCGGGTTGAAGCCGCGTGCGAAGTCCTCGATGCCGGACATGTCGACCTTCATGCCTTTGGCGAAGGCCTCGACCGCACCCAGCAGCTGGCTCGACAGCCACGGGACGTGGCTGAACAGGCGGTGGTGTGCGGCCTCGCGCGCCGCGAGGAACGTCAGGATCTCGCTGCGGGGACGCTCGAGTCCCTCGGCGAACGCCTCGATGGCCTCCGGCAGCAGCGCCGCGACGCCCTTGGGGCCCAACGGAAGCCCGATGTCGGTGGAGGTCAGCACCTCTCGCGAGAGCTTGCCCAGCGCCTGACCCAGCTGTGAGCCGAACGCCATGCCGCCCATCTGCGACATCATCGCCAGCAGCGGGCCCGCCATGGCCTTGGCCTCTTCGGGCAGCGCCGCGGTCCACATCGTCGACACCTGCTCGGCGACCGGGTCGCACAACCGCTTCCAGGTCTCCATGGTGTTGTCCAGCCAATCGCTGGGCGTCCAGGCCACGGTGCGGGTGGTCCCGGCGGGCAGCGGGGTCACACCGTCCAGCCACGTCTCGGCGAGCCGGACGGCGTCGGCCACCGCACCCGCGGTCTTCTCGGGCACCGGTGCGACGAACCCGATCGAGCTGTTGGCGAGTTGGCGGGCCAGGTCGTAGTTGACGGGGCCGGACTGTTTGCCGCCGGCCATCGCACTGCCGGCTCCGCTGAACATCTCACCGAGCTTGGTGAAGATCTGCCCGAGGTCGCCCATGTCGAAGCCGGCTCCGCCCATGCCCAAGCCGAACGGGTCCGACCCGGGGTTGCCGGAGCCGGACCCGGAGTCCGGGTCCTTCTTGTTCTTGTCTCGGTCCGGGTCGTCCCCGGCGGAGAAGCCGAAGGGCAGGTCAGCCATACCTGCAACCGTACTCATGACATCGAAGCCGCGTACGGGGGCGGGTCACGCTGTCAGTGAACACCGTGACGAGCACGGTCAGCCACCATTGCGGCGCAGGCCTTACTGTGAACGGCGTGAACAGGCGGATTTTGACGCTGCTGGTTGCGTTGGTGCCGGTCGTGGCGTTCGGCGTGCTGCTGTCGGTGGTGCAGGTGCCCTTCGTTTCCCTGGGCCCCGGTCCGACGTTCAACACCCTCGGCGAGATCGACGGCAAACAGGTCGTCGACATCGAGGGGCCCGATGCGACGGTCCACCCCACGTCGGGGCATCTCAACATGACCACGGTGTCCCAGCGCGACGGCCTGACCCTGGGCCAGGCGATCACGCTGTGGATGTCCGGCCGCGAACAGCTCGTGCCGCGCGACCTGGTGTACCCGCCGGACAAGTCCAAGGACGAAATCGACGAGGCGAACACCGCCGACTTCAAGAACTCCGAGGACAGTGCCGAGTACGCCGCGCTGTCCTTTCTCAAGTACCCCATGGCGGTGACGGTGCAGAACGTCACCGACCCCGGCCCGTCGGCGGGCAAGCTGCAGGACGGCGACGCCATCGACGGCGTCAACGGCAAGCCCGTGGCCAACCTCGACGAGTTCCAGGCGCTGCTCAAGGAGACCAAGCCCGGCGACAAGCTCGTCATCGACTACCGCCGCAAGAACGCCCCGCCGGGGGAGGCCACCATCACCCTCGGCGACAACCCTGACCGCGACTACGGCTATCTGGGCATCGCGGTGCTCGACGCGCCGTGGGCGCCGTTCGACATCGAGTTCAACCTCGCCAACATCGGCGGCCCGTCGGCGGGCCTGATGTTCAGCCTCGCCGTCGTCGACAAACTGACCACCGGCGATCTCAACGACGGCAAGTTCATCGCGGGCACCGGCACCATCAGCGGTGACGGCAAGGTCGGCTCCATCGGCGGCATCACCCACAAGATGCTGGCGGCCAGCGAGGCCGGAGCCGAGGTGTTCCTGGTGCCCGCCGACAACTGCACCGAGGCCCGCTCGGCGCCGCGGGACGGCCTCGAGCTGGTGAAGGTCGAGACCCTTGAAGGGGCCGTCGACGCGCTCAAGACGATTTCCGCTGGTGGCGAACCTCCACGGTGCTGAGCCGCCGATCACAGCCCAATGACTAGAGTTGTACGAAATCGGGCGTCACACCTGGGCAGCCCCGAAAATCGCCGAACCTGAGACTGGAGTTGACGAGTGGGTATGCGGCCGACGGCAAGGATGCCGAAGCTGACGCGACGTAGTCGGGTCTTGATTGCTTTCGCGCTGGTGGCGGTGTTGCTGTTGCTGCTCGGGCCGCGGCTGATCGACACCTACGTCGACTGGCTGTGGTTCGGCGAACTCGGCTACCGCTCGGTGTTCACCACGGTGCTGGCCACCCGCCTGATCGTGTTCGTGGTCGTGGCGCTGGCGATCGGAGCCATCGTGTTCGCCGGTCTGGCACTGGCGTACCGGACCCGGCCGGTGTTCGTGCCGACCGCCGGCCCCAACGACCCGGTGGCGCGCTACCGCACGACGGTGATGGCGCGCCTGCGGCTGTTCGGTATCGGCGTCCCGGTGTTCATCGGGCTGCTGGCAGGCATCGTCGCGCAGAGCTACTGGGTGAAGATCCAGTTGTTCCTGCACGGCGGCGATTTCGGTATCACCGACCCCGAATTCGGCAAGGACCTCGGGTTCTACGCGTTCGATCTGCCGTTCTACCGTCTGGTGCTGACGTACCTGTTCGTGGCGACGTTCCTGGCGTTCGTCGCGAACCTGTTGGGGCACTACCTTTTCGGCGGTATCCGTCTGACCGGGCGGGTCGGCGCGCTCAGCCGCGCCGCGCGCATCCAGTTGATCAGCCTCGCGGGCACGCTCATCGTGCTCAAGGCGTTCGCGTACTGGCTGGACCGCTACGAACTGCTCAGCAACGATCGCTCGGCCAAGCCGTTCACGGGCGCGGGCTACACCGACATCAACGCCGTACTGCCGGCCAAGCTGATCATGCTCGCGATCGCGGTGATCTGCGCCGTGGCCGTGTTCTCCGCACTCGTGCTGCGGGACTTGCGCATTCCGGCCATCGGCGTGGCGTTGCTGCTGCTCAGCTCGCTGGTGGTGGGCGCGGGTTGGCCGCTGATCGTCGAGCAGTTCAGCGTCAAGCCCAACGCCGCGCAGAAGGAAGCCGAGTACATCAGCCGCAGTATCGAGGCGACCCGGCACGCCTACGGGCTCACCGATGAGACGGTGACCTACCGCAACTACGAGAACACCGGCCAGACCACCGCGGCTCAGGTCGCCGCCGACCGGGCGACCACGTCGAACATCCGACTGCTCGACCCCACGATCGTCAGCCCCGCGTTCACCCAGTTCCAGCAGGGCAAGAACTTCTACTACTTCCCGGATCAGCTGTCCATCGACCGCTACATCGGCCCGGACGGCAACCTGCGCGATTACGTGGTGGCCGCGCGTGAACTCAACCCGGACCGGTTGATCGACAACCAGCGCGACTGGATCAACCGCCACACCGTGTACACCCACGGCAACGGGTTCATCGCCTCACCGGCCAACACCGTGCGCGGTGTCGCCAACGACCCCAACCAGAACGGTGGTTACCCCGAGTTCCTCGCCAGCGTGGTCGGCGCGAACGGCAGCGTGATCTCGCCCGGACCGGCCCCGCTGGACCAGCCGCGCATCTACTTCGGCCCGGTCATCTCGAACACGCCCGCGGACTACGCGATCGTCGGCAAGACCGGTGACACCGACCGCGAGTACGACTACGAGACCAACACCGAGACCAAGAACTACACCTACGGCGGCAAGGGCGGTGTGCCGATCGGCAACTGGCTCAACCGCAGCGTGTTCGCCGCGAAGTTCGCCGAGCGGAACTTCCTGTTCTCCAACGTGATCGGCGAGAACAGCAAGATCCTGTTCAATCGCGACCCTGCCGAGCGCGTCGAGGCCGTCGCGCCGTGGCTGACCACAGACACCAGCGTGTATCCGGCCATCGTCAACAAGCGAATGGTGTGGATCGTCGACGGCTACACCACGCTGGACAACTACCCGTACTCGGAGTTGACGACGCTGTCGAGCGCGACCGCCGACTCCAACGAGGTGGCCGTCAACCGGTTGGCGCCGGACAAGAAGGTGTCCTACATCCGCAACTCGGTGAAGGCCACCGTCGACGCCTACGACGGCACGGTCACGCTGTACGCGCAGGACGAGAACGATCCCGTGCTCAAGGCGTGGATGGACGTGTTCCCCGGAACGGTGAAGCCCAAAGCCGACATCACCCCGGAACTGCAGGCGCACCTGCGTTACCCCGAGGACCTGTTCAAGGTGCAGCGGGCCCTGCTCGCCAAGTACCACGTGGACAACCCCGTGACGTTCTTCTCGGCGCAGGACTTCTGGGACGTGCCGCTGGATCCGAACCCGACGGCCAGCAGCTTCCAGCCGCCGTACTACATCGTCGCGAAAGACCTTGTGAAGAACGACAACTCGGCGTCGTTCCAGCTGACCAGTGCGCTGAACCGCTTCCAGCGCGACTTCCTGGCGGCCTATGTCAGTGCGAGCTCGGACCCCGAGACCTACGGCAAGCTCACGGTGCTGACCATCCCCGGTCAGGTCAACGGTCCCAAGCTGGCGTTCAACGCGATCAGTACCGACACCGCGGTCAGCCAGGACCTGGGTGTGATCGGTCGTGACAACCAGAACCGCATCCGCTGGGGCAACCTGCTCACGCTGCCGGTGGCCGACGGTGGCCTGCTCTACGTCGCACCGGTTTACGCCTCGCCGGGGTCCAGCGACGCCGCGTCGTCGTACCCGCGCCTCATCCGCGTGGCGATGCTGTACAACGACCGCGTCGGTTACGGTCCGACGGTCAGCGACGCCCTGACCGAACTGTTCGGTCCGGGCGCCGGTGCCACCGCCACCGATGTCGCACCGGCAGAGGGCAGGCCGGCGCAGTCCACACCGAACGGGCAGCAGCCTGCCGCGTCACCGCCGCCTGCCGCCAATGCCGACGGCCGTCCGGCGCAGGCTCCGCCGCCTCCGTCGGCGGCAACGCCGACCGGGCCCGTGCAGATCTCGCAGGCCAAGGCCGAAGCGCTGCAGGACCTGGAGTCGGCACTCACGGCCGCGCAGGAGGCCCAGCGCAGCGGTGACTTCGCCGAGTACGGTCAGGCGTTGCAGCGTCTGAACGACGCGATGAAGAAGTACGACTCCGCGAAGTAGCTCTTCTCGCGAATAGACACAAACCTGCCCTTTTCCACGCGAAAAGCGGCAGGTTTGTGTCTTTTCGCCCCTCAAAACGGGTTCGCCCGTCTCGGATATTGGTGCGCCATCGGGGCCCTCCGGTGGGTGAGAATTGACCGATACTCACTGACGGGCGGATTGGGGGAGTCGCTGATGGCAGTGACGATCTCGCAGGTGCTCGCCAGCCGCCCTGCGCAACTGGCGGCAGCCGCCGCCGAGGTGGGCGCGGCGGCAAATGACCTCGGCAACCAGATCGCCCGTGAGCGCTTGCAGCTGACCAGGTTGGCTTCGGACTGGCGCGGCAGTGCGTCCGACACCGCACAGACACACGCCAACGAGATGTTCGGCGATCAGGAGCTCTACCGCGACCGGCTCACGTCCCTGCAGACGGCGATGGCTTCCGGTGGCGCAACGCTCGACGGCATCCGCACCCGGTTGTCGCAGCTGGTCTCGAGTCCGGAGGCGGACCTGTTCGACATCTCCGACGACGGCCGTGTCGCCCTGGGCTGGCGGCTGAAATTGCTTGTCGCGGCCTATCCCGTGCTGGCGATGAAATGGGGGATGCGGCGCCTGGCGCTGCAGACCGCCATCCAGACCGCATTGGCCGAATTCGACGCGGCGGACAAGGCGACGGCCGACAAGATGAACCGGATCCAGCAGGGGCTCGTGGGACATGGGTGACCCGACTCTCGACGTCGACGAGCAGACCATGCGCGACACCGCGTCGGTGTTCGACGAAACGGGCCGCGGTGTCAGCGGCAATCAGGCCGGACCGGCCATTTCCGGTGCGGCCGGGGCGATGCCCGCACTGGCGGTCGGCGCGGCGTGCGGGACAGTCGGGTTCGCCCTCACCGAGCAGGCGAAGCAGCTGGGGAGTGATGTGACGGTGTACGCGCAGAAGCTGCGGGTGGCCGCCGACCGCTACGAGCGCGGTGATGAGGAGGCGGCCGAACGGATCGATTTCGCCGGGACAGCAGAGCTGCCCGACGCCGGCGAGCATCCCCCGGTGAGTGATTACGAGCAGGCGCTGCGTGATGCCGGGCTCCTCACCGGCCCGGTGGTACCCGGATCCAGATACGCCCAGTGGCTTGAGAATGCGTCCAAGAACGGCGTGGCGCCGCAGACCATCGTCGACATCGCTCGCACACACAACATCACGCCGCAATCGTTCGACGTGCTCAACGGTCTGCAGGAGGTCAAGGACGAAGACGGCAAATCGTTCTTCATCCTGCCGTCCGGCACCAGCAAGGAAGACGCGAAGAAAGCGGTGGTGATGACCTACATCCTCAACGCCGGAACCGACTACGAAGCCGCCGAGGCCGGACGTGACGGAGTATTGGGCACCGCAGATGATGTCCAGAACGATTTCGAGGAAACGCCCTACTCGGCCGCCGAGGTGCAGCGCATCATCGATCGGCAGAACGCGAACTCCTGGAGTTACGACCAGATTTTCGACAAGGGCGGCGGGGGATCATTGGCGACGACACCCAACGGCATGCTGATGGGGCTGGGAGGGCCGGTGATGGACACGATCGGTGTCCACGGCGGGACGACGTACGGTGACGTGTTCGTGGTCAACATCGACGGGTCCGAGGATCCGGCAGAGCAGCTGACAACGATCATCGAATCAGGCTCCAACTGGTACATGCGCGACGACGGTCAGTTGGTCCAGGGCCGCCTCGACCTGGATCGTCTGTTGCATCACGAGGAGCGTCATTCCCAGCAGTGGGCGCAGAAGGGATTCGTCCGGATGGCAAGGGATTACGGGCTGGGCGCGCTCATCGAAAAGCGGACGGGTGTGAATCCGCTGGAACGCGACGCCGGCTTGTCGGACGGGGGTTACGCGTGAGGTTCTGGCTGGCCGTGTTGTCGGCACTGGTGCTGGCCGTGGGCCTTGTGGCGTGTGATACCGATGACGACGGATGGAATCCGGAAGCGCAGTTCGCCCCGGTGAAGCGTCCGGCGTTCGGTGCCCGGGAGACCGACGGCAAGCTGGTGATCTGGGTGCCGCCGGGTTGTGTCGGGGTGTGGTCGGTGAAGCTCATGTTCGGGCTGAGTGGGCCGGATCTGGTGTTGACCCCCACGGTCGGCACGGTGTCGTTTGACCGGTTCACCGTGGGCGGTCCGTACCCTCCGGGGATGGCCGTGACGAAAGCTCCTCCGCCCGATTTCGATTGGCGCACAGTCGATACGCTGCACCTCGATGTCGGGACTACTCCGGGAGGTTTTCCATCGACCTCGGTCGTGGCCGACATCGTCGAGAGTTCGGGTGATCACCCGGACAATACGTTCTTCTTCGACGGGGTCGGTTGGCTCGATCCCGAAGGGGTCGCTGCGCGGATAGGCAACGACTTCGAGGGCGTGTGCACCCCGCAGGAGACGCGAGGATAATGCTCGTCGTAGCGGGCACGGGCATTTAAGCTGCGTCGGTGCACTATCGCTTGCTCGGACCACTGCAGGTGGTGCATTCCGGCACGCCGGTCGACATCGGTGCCCCGAAACAACGGGCAGTCCTGGCGATGCTGTTGCTGGCACAGGGCCGCGTCGTGTCGGTCGATCGTCTGATTGACGCAGTGTGGGGTGATGATCCACCGGCGAGCGCCACCGCCAGCCTGCAGGCCTACATCTCCAATCTGCGACGTGCGCTGCGTGACGGGTCCGACACCGCGCAGGTGGCGTCGCCGATCGTGCGTCAGCCGCCCGGGTACTACCTCGACGCACCCGCCGACGCCGTGGATCTGGCGCAGTTCACCGCAGGCTGTCAGCAGGCCGCGCAGGCTGTCGAGGAACAGCGCTGGGTCGATGCGCTGACCGCCGCCGATGAGGCGCTCGCGCTGTGGCGCGGTCCGTTCCTCGATGACCTGCGTGACGAGCAGTGGGTCCACGAGGACGCCGCCCGCGCCGGCGAGTTGCGCAGCGAGTGCGTGGACCACCGCATCACCGCGCTGCTGGCCCTCGGGCGGGTTTCGACGGCGCTGGCCGCCGTCACGCAACTGCGTTCGGCCGAACCGCTTTCCGACCGTGCCTGCTGGTTGCACATGCTGACGCTGTATCGCGCGGGCCGCGCCCCGGAGGCCCTTGACGCCTACACCCGCCATGCGCAGATGCTCGACAACGAACTGGGACTGGTCCCGGGCGCCGAACTGCGCGAGTTGCAGACCGCGATCCTGCGCCAGGCGCCCGAACTCGCCGCGTGGCCCAGGTCCCCGGAGTGGACCGGTGCCGAGGAGGTGAACACCCCCGCCCCGCCGCACCCGCCCGTGCCCGAACCGGGCGCCCAGCGTGGTTTGCTCATCGGGCGCAAGCGTGAACTCGCCGTCGCCACCGACCTTCTGGCCGACGTGGCGGCGGGGGAGACGCGGTGGCTGGTGCTCTCGGGGCCACCAGGTATCGGCAAGACCAGGCTCGCCGAGGAGATCACCGACGGGTGCGACGCCGAGGTCGTGTGGGTGTCCTGCCCGGACGAACGGTCGACGCCACCGTGGTGGCCCATGCGACAACTCGTGCGCGCGTTGGGCGCCGACGCCGACGAGGTGCTGGAGGTGCCGCCCCACGCCGACCCTGACACCGCGCGTTTCCAGGTGTACGAGCGTGTGCAGGCCCTGCTGGAATCGACGGGCCGGCCCGCGGTCGTGGTGATCGATGATGTGCAATGGGCGGATTCGACCTCGGCCAGTTGCCTCGCCTACATCGCCGGCGCACTGCGGGACCATCCGGTCGCGATCGTGCTCACCGTACGCGACGTCGACCACACCGCCGAGGTCGCGCGTCTGCTGGCGACCGTCGCACGTGGCGACGGCAACCGTCACCTGGCGCTCTCGTCGTTGTCGACCGATGATGTTGCGGCACTGGCGAATCAGATTTCCGAGGACGTCGTCGACCACGCCGAGGCACAGATACTGGCCGAACGCACCGGTGGCAACCCGTTCTTCGTATCCGAATACGCGCGCCTGCCCCGTGCCGAACGCGGTGAGATCCCCGTGGCCGTGAAATCGGTGCTCGACCGGCGCCTCGCCGGGCTCGATCCGGGGGTGCTCGCGGTACTGCGGGTCGCCGCGGTGATCGGCGACCCGATCGACGCCGACGTGGTTCCCGTGCTGGCGCGGGTCGCCAAGATCGACTTCGACACGCTCGCAGACCATCTGGATGCCGCGGCCGACGAGCGCATCGTGGTCAACGCGCACACCGGCGATGGCTACACGTTCGCCCATGGACTGTTGCGTGACCACCTGATGGCCGGCCTGCCCGCGCTGCGTCGGCAGCGCCTGCATGCCCAGGTGGCCGAGGTGTTGGCGGGCAACCCGTCCGACGACGCGATCACCCGCCGGGCCCAGCATCTGGTTGCGGCCCAACCGTTGGTCGACCCCGTCGAGGTGGTCGCCGCGTGCCGTCTGGCCGCGGAGGCGGCCACCCAACGGTGGAGTTCGGACATCGCGGCGGGATGGTGGCAGGCCGCGCTCGACGCCTACGACCGGGTGCCGGTCGCGTCGCGCAGTGAAACCGAGCGCGACGCGCTGACTGTGGCGATGCTGGAAGCACATTCACGCGCCGGGCGGGGCCGCACGGTGCTGGGTTACGTCGAACGTCACCTCACCGAGGCATTGCGCAATGAACGCGCCGACACCGCGGGTCTGGTCGCCAGCGTGCTGTTGCGGTCCAGTGGTGGATGGCCGTGGCTGGCCCCCGGCGATGATCCGGGTGCACTGCTGACGTTGTTGCAGCGCGCCGCGGAGATGGCTGCCGAGCACCCGGCGGCCGGAGCGCGTGTGTTGGCAGCACTGGGCGTCGGGTGCTGCTATCACCCCGATCCCGGGGTGGCCGCAGGCCACCTCGACCGCGCCGAGCGCCTCGCCGAACGCACCGAGGATCCCGATGTGCTCGCCGACGTGTTGATGGGCCGGCTCATCACCTATTCGGGTGTCAACGAACGCAGTCACGAGATCTTCGAATGGGTCGCGCGGCTTGAGGTGTTGCAGCACAGCAGGTCCCGTGAGGATTCGGTGATCGCCCACTCGGTGGCGACGATGTCGGCGATGCTGCTGGCCGACACCGAGCTGACCGAGCGCCACCTCAGGGCCGGGGTGGTGGGCAGCGAAGAGCTGCAGCTACCGGTTCTGCGTGCCCAATTGCGGTGGATGGAAGCGGTATTGGCGACGTGGCGCGGTGACTTCGACGAGGCGCAGCGCCACCACTCGATCGCGGCGCACGTGCACGAGCAGACCGAACTCTACGGCGCGGGAAGCGGTCTGCTGGCCGAGGTGACCCTGCTGCGTGAGATCGGCGGCCCCGTCCCGGCCGGGTTCGGGGTCACACCTGCCGATGTCGAGCGAGGCGGGCAGGGGATGGAGGCCATGGTGCATGTCGCCCTGCTGACCATCGAGCGCGGCCCACGCGCCGCGGCCGCCACGCGATTGGACAACTGGGTCAACACCGACCGCGGACAGATCTGGACCAACCTCGGCGAGGCGGCCTGGATGGCCCATCTGGCGGTCGACTACGGGCTGGGCGAGTACGCCGAGCCGCTGCTGGCGGTCCTGCAGCCGTTCACCGATCGCATCGCGGTGATCGGACAGGTGGGGCACGCCGGGCCGGTGGCGCTCGCCACCGCCAGACTGCACGCGCTGCGCGGTGATCGCGCCCGGGCACTCGAAGATCTGGCCAAAGCCGAGGACGTCGCGCGTCGTACCGGTGCCAGGCCCACACTGATGCGCTGTGCACTACTGGCCTGCGAGCTCGCCGAGGACGGGGCGGCCCGGCGCCAAGCCGCCGCCAAGCTTGCCGCCGACGCCGAGGCGATGGGCATGCACGGGATCGCCGCGCAGGCCCGTTCACTGTCCTGAGCTGACGTTTTGCCGGTTCGTCACGCGCTTGGTCTCGCCGCCAAGGGATCGCCAAGTGATCGCGGTGATGCTGATCCCAGCTCAATCGCGTCAACACTTTCGTGAACCCTGGAAGGACTCCGATGACCCTGACCGACCTCCCGAACGGCACCGAGGGCCTCGCCGACGCCCTCGACGGGCTGCGCGCACATGTCGTGGCCCCTGTGGCGCTGCCGGGTGAAGCCGGCTACGAGCGTGCCACGCCCTGGAATGTCGCCGCCGAGGTGAAGCCCGCCGCGGTGGTGCTGGCCACCTCGGCCTACGACGTCGCCAACACCGTGCGGTACGCGGCGTCGCGGGGACTGCGGGTGACCGTGCAGGCCACCGGCCACGGCGCGCTGAAGGTCACCGACGACACCATTCTGATCGTCACCTCGGGCATGACCGGTTGCACGGTCGACCCGTCGACGCGCACGGCCCGCGTGCAGGCCGGCGCCAGATGGCAGCACGTGATCGACGCGGCCGCTCCGCATGGCCTGGCGCCCTTGTGCGGATCGTCACCCAACGTGGGTGTCGTCGGGTACCTCACCGGTGGCGGCGTCGGCCCGCTGGTTCGCACCGTGGGGCTCTCGTCAGACCACGTGCGCTCCTTCGAGTTGGTCACCGGCAAAGGAGAGTTGCTGCGCGCGACGCCGGAGGAGAACGCCGAGCTGTTCTGGGGTCTGCGTGGCGGCAAGGCGACCTTGGGAATCGTCACCTCGGTGGAGATCGATCTGCCGCCCATCCCTGAGTTCTACGGCGGCGCGGTCATTTTCGACGGTGCCGACGCCGCATCCGTGCTGCATGCGTGGCGGACCTGGTGTGTGACACTGCCCGAGAGTGTCAACACATCCATCTCCCTGCAGAATTTACCGCCCCTTCCCGGTGTGCCCGAGCCGTTGGCGGGCAAGCTGACGGTCGCGGTGCGCTACACCGCCATCGGCGATTTCGCCCGCGCCGAGCGTCTGCTGGCGCCCATGCGTGCGGTGGCCACGCCGGTGCTCGACACCGTCGCCGTACACCCCTACGCCGCCATCGGCGGTGTCCACATGGATCCCGTGGATCCCATGCCGTGCAACGAGACCCACACCCTGCTGCGGGAACTGCCGTCTGAGGCAGTCGATGTCCTGCTCGCGGCCGCAGGCCCCGACACCCCGCCGGTGCAGACGATCGTCGAAATACGGCTGTTCGGTGGGGCCCTGGCGCGAGAGCCCCGGCACCGCAGCGCGTTCTGCCACCGTGACGCGGCCTTCGGCGTCACCGCCATCGGCGTCCCGGTGCCCCCGGTGGCCGACACGGTGCGCGCGCATGGCGCGGCGCTCGTCGACGCGATGGCACCGTGGTCGACCGGTGGGCAGCTGCCCAACTTCGCACCGTCCGACGACGCGGGCCGTGCATCGCGGGTGTACGACGAGGACACCCTGCACTGGCTCGCCGCGCTCGCCGAACGCCACGACCCGGCTGGGGTCTACCGGTGCGGTCAGGTGGTGCGGTTCGTGTCCTGAACCCGGCGTGGTTCGCCGCAAAAACCGCCGTTGACCAGACGATTTGGAACTGCGCGCAGGGCCCGGGTAACCTCGTATTCACCAACGCGGGGTGGAGCAGCTCGGTAGCTCGCTGGGCTCATAACCCAGAGGTCGCAGGTTCGAATCCTGTCCCCGCTACTAAGTCAGTGGTCTTCGACCACTGGAAATGGCCGCCAGTGCAAACTGGCGGCCATTTTGTTTGTGAACGTTGTGAACGGATTTGGGAACGAAGCAAGCTCATTGCGCGGCTTGCATGGCCGTCTCGGATCTATGCCATTGGTCGGTGCGGTGCAAACAAGCTCTCGTGGGACTTCGATGGCTAGGTCATTCGACCGGGTGGTAATAGCCCCAGGTGTTTCATCCCGGGAGATCGAGTTGCCGTTCTGGGTACAGCGTTCGCGATAGGAAAGTCGAACTGCACGTGACGAGAACCGCCCCGGTCTTGGCGTTTGCCGTCCGCGGCCAGAGCGGTCCGGCAGAAGCCATCTCGGTCGCGCGACAACTGCACCTGTCGCAGTTGAGGACGCGAGGCTTCATGGTCGGCGAGCAATGTTGCTTCTCAAGTTAGATGCCCTTTTCTCACTCAAATGTCCAATTGCACATTTGAGTGAGAACTGCGTCAGTGCTCACCGCCATCGATACAGCTGGCAAGCTGATCATTAGCCCATTGGTGGCGACCGTACGGTGGGCAGCCGGCCTATCGGGCGGGAACCGAGGCGCCCGCTTGAAGGTCCGTGATTCGGGTGTCGGCGATGGTCTCGGCAAAGGAAGTGCCGAACAACGCTGCGGGAGTGTGGAATCCGGGTTGATGTTCACCGCGGAGAACTCGTCCTGCGGCCTCGGCGGCGGCCAGGGGGGCGAAGGTGTAGCCGTTCACCGTGTCGAGGACCGAGCGCGCCACCGCGCCGTCCGCTCCGGTGACTTCCACGGCGGCGTGGTAGCGGTCGGCCGTCCGCTGCTCGGCTGAGGGGCCTTCGGGAAGGGTAGCTATGTCACCTTGCGGGAAGGCATGTCCAGAGACGTACACGAAGGTATCGATGTTGGGGATGCCCGTGGCCCGCCAGATAGTCATTAGGTCGGGGAGTGTTGTCGCAGAGCATGATGTCGGTCCGCACCCAAAGTCGAAGTCGCGTCGGTCGTCGGGGTTGCGGGGCACCAGTTGACCGTCGAGTCGTTGTAGGCAGTCGGTAGTGAGATTTTCGGTCGCGCTGAGGGCAGAGCCCCGTGACATTGATCCGGCGACATGCAGCGCGATGTGCACGTGCTGGGGGTTGTTGACAAGCTGTGCGGCGTGGCCGGCCAGGCAGCCGAGCATGGCCACGCTGCCACCACTTCCGGGAAGCAACAAGACGCCGGCGTCGCGGGCCGTCGAATCGAGTTTCTCAGCGAGGTGGTAGCTGTCGAGTTCGGCTGCAACGTCGAGGTAGTGGGTGTGTGCGCGGATCGCAGCTTCCATGAGTGGTTTAGCGGTTCGCATGAACGGCCCGGCGCAGTTGAGGACGACGGTGATGTCTGACAGCGCAGTCTCCACGGCAGCGTCGTCATCGAGGTCGAACGTTCGATGGTCGGCCCCGAGTTCATGGGCCAGTGCTGCCAGGCGGGTGCGGTTTCGCCCGCCCAGGACGAGATCGAGTCCGGCTGCTGCGGCGTGTTCGGCGGCCATTCGCCCGGTATAGCCGGTGGCTCCGTAGATCATCAGGGTGGGCATGGTCAGTGCTGCCAACTCTTGTAGACGAATTCGAGGCTGTAGCCGTCGGGGTCGAGGACATTGGCGGCGTAGTAACGGGGGTCGTAGTGCAGCCGTGCCCCGGGCGCGCCGTTGTCGGTGGCTCCGGCGGCGATGGCGGCGCGGTAGGTGCCGTCGACCTGGGCGGTGCTGTCGGCCACGAAGCCGACATGGGTGGACCGGCCCTCTGCGACACCGGCGCGTAGCCAGAAGATCATCCGGCCGTGGGCGCCGAAACCTTTGAGGTCGGGATGGCCTGGCGGGCCGTCGTTTCCGTCGTAGTCCAGGCGGGTGGTGATGCCCAGCGGCGCCAGGGTGGCGGTGTAGAAGGCGATGGAGCGATCGAGATCGCTCACCGACAGGAAGATGTGGTCCAGCATGGTGGTGGGGCTCTTCTCCGGTTAGATGGTGAAGCCGCCGGCGACTTCGATGTTCTGGGCGTTGATCCACCGGTTGTCATCAGCCAGCAGGCTGGCGATGGTGTCGGCGACGTCGTCGGGTTCACCGACACGTCCGAGGGCGGTCTGACCGGCGAGCAGGGTTTCGAACTCGTCGTTGAGGCCGCCGCCGAGTTCGGTGCGGATGGCGCCCGGGGATATGGAATTGGCTCTGATCCGGCGGTCGCCGAATTCCTTGGCCATGTAGCGGGTGAGGACTTCCAGTCCACCCTTGAAGGAGGCGTACGGGGCGACCCCAGCGGTGGCGACCCGGGTGGTCGCGCTGGTCAGGTTCACGATGTGCCCACCGTCCGCCATCAAAGGCAGCAGTGCCTGGGTGAGGAAGAACGGTCCTTTGAGGTGCACGTTGAACAGCCCGTCGAATTGGGCTTCGGTCACGGTGGCGATGGGGTTGTAGAGGCCGTAGCCGGCGTTGTTGACCAGGTAGTCGAAATTTGTTTGGCCCCAACGCTCGTCCAGTGCGGCACCGACGGTTGTGGCGAATGCCGGGAATGACGCGGTGTTGGCGACGTCGAGTTCGAGCGCGACCGCCGTGGCGCCGGCGGTGGTCATGCGGTCGACGACACCGGCGGCGGAGTCGGGATTGCTGTTGTAGGTCAGGATGACGCCCATGCCGCGGCGGGCGCAGGCCAGTGCGGTGGCGGCGCCGATGCCTCGGCTACCTCCCGTGACGATGGCGATGGTCATCGATGTCTGCCTCTCTCGAAGTGGTGGTGACATCGAGTGAACCGGCCTAGCCACGCCGGGGGAAGGGCACGTCTTCCTGGGTGCGCTGCACCCAGGAACGCACCGCCGACGCGTTTAGAGACGTTCGCGGTGGCGGGTGGCCTCCAGTGTCCCCAGAAGTGCCAGGGCGTCGGCGCTGGGCGATTCGGGTGCTGCCGTGGCCACCGTGAGCTGCTGGCCAGGCGAGCTACGGACATCGAAGGTCTGGTAGCTCAGCGTCAGCATCCCGACCTCGGGATGGCGGATGGTCTTGCGCGTCGCGGTGAGGCCGGCGACGGCGTGGTCGTCCCACAATCCTCGGAAGCCTGCGCTGCCTCGGCGCAGGCGGGTGATCAGGTCGGTGACTTCGGGGTGGGTCGGGGTGAAGCCTTCGGCCAAGCGCAGCGCGCTGACCGACGCCTTGGATACCTCGTCCCAATTGACGTAGAACTCGCGCGCGGCAGGATCGAGGAACAGCGCGGCAAGCACATTGGGGTCCCGCTGCTGCAGGGGCGTGATCAGGGCGGTGGCTGCCGGGTTGGCGATCAGCACGCGAAACGCCGGATTGGTCACGTAGGCCGCCGCGTGAGGGAACGCCTCCATCGTCTGCAGCAGTTCCGGACTCACCGCGTCACCGCTGCGCGCCGCGGTCGGGGAAAGCTTGGCCAGGCGGAAGGCGTGCTCCCGCGCGTCGGGGGCTAGCCGCAGGGCGTGACAGATCGCATCGACGACCTGAGCCGACGGGCTGCGTTCGCGGCCCTGCTCCAGCCGCGCGTAATAGTCCGCGCTCACACCGGACAACACGGCAACTTCCTCGCGCCGCAGACCGACCACGCGCCTACCCGCAACTGATGGCAGGCCCACGTCGTGGGTGCTGATCCGTGACCGCTGCGCGCGCAGGAAGTCGCCGAACGGATTCTCAGATGCCGGTGCGTCGTCACGGGCCACGAAGGGCCTCCACGGGATTGCCGGCCTCGAACTCGGCCATGGTGTCACGTAGGACGTCGGCGATGGACGTCGTGGCCAGCGACTTGCGCAGCGCAGCGGTGGCGCGTGCATACACCCGAGACAGCACGGGTTGAATGCCGTATCCCACATAGCATTCCGCGTCCGGGGGTGAAGCGTGCATGCCGAAGACCTCACCGTCGCCGACGGCGTTGTAGACGTCGAGCAGCGTGATCTTCGACGCAGCGCGGGTCAACGCCCAGCCGCCGTTGCGGCTGGACTCGACCAGGCCAGCGACCCGCAGGTCGCTCAAGCACCGGCGGATGACCACCGGGTTGGTGTTCACGCTGGTCGCGATGCGCTGCGAGGTACCGACCTCCTTGTCGGTGCCGCGACGATCGAAGGCAATCCACGTCAACACGTGCACCGCCAGACTCATCTTGCTGTTCGCACTCATGCTGCACCCCTCCCGACCTTCGCCCGTGATGCCGACGACGTCGACTTGACTGTAACTAACCCTGTTACGTATGTTACCTGTAACAGGACCTGTTACAAACACCATGCTGGTCGATCAGAGATGCGTTTCGGCACCAACCGACGGGTGAGAGGGCAAAGCATGTTTAAGGCAATCACTTTCGACACCTTGGCAGGATCCGAATTGCTGCGGGTTCAGCCGTGCAGCCCCCGGTATAGCCGGCCCCCACGAGGTGCGACTCGACATCGAATACATCGGTGTGAACAGGCCCGGCATGCACTTTCGCTCCGGCATCTACCCAATCGAACAATGGAATTGACATCGTGAAACTCGGACTGTTCGGCATTAACGTCGGCGCAGGGACAACGCCACAACGAGCCCACTCGACCGCCGTCCTGGCAGAGGAGCTGGGACTGGAGTCGCTATGGGCGCTCGATCACGTCGTGATGCCCTCGGGATACGAAACCAAGTACCCTTACCACGAATCCGGCAAGATGATGGGCGGCGCCGAAGAGGTCGACATCGCCGACCCCCTGACCTGGCTCACCTTCGCTGCCGCGGTGACCGACCGGATCAAGCTCGGCACTGGCGTCATCATTCTGCCGCAACGCAACCCGGTGGTATTGGCCAAGCAGGCGGCCTCACTCGACGTGCTCAGCGGCGGTCGCCTGCTGCTTGGGGTTGGGGTGGGGTGGCTGGCTGAAGAGTTCGCCGCTGTGGGCGTGCCGTGGGCCGACCGCGGCCGCCGACACGACGACTACATCGAGGCGATGCGCGCGCTGTGGCGTGACACCAAGGCCAGCGTGCACAACACCTACACCGATTTCGACAACGCGATCAGCCTGCCCCAACCCGCCGGCGGCGCCGTACCGATCGTCATCGGCGGCCGCTCGAACCGATCCGCGCGCCGGGCAGCCGCGATCGGGGACGGCTACTTCCCCAGCATCACCGAGCCCGACCAACTGAGCCCACTGCTAGACATCATGAACTCCGAAGCCCAACGGTTGCATCGCGATCCCACTGACATCGAGGTGACCGTGCCCTACCCCGGCGACCCTGCCGAACTCACCGCCGCCGCCCACGGTGACACTGCCGCGCTCGAACGCATTACGGCACTGCTGCAGGGATTCGCCGACAGCGGGGTGTCGCGAACACTGCTGGCCGGCGTGGCCGACGAGGCACTCCCGCCCTTGCTCAAGCACCTGGGCGACCGCGTCGATCTGAGCTGATTGACCTGACGCCGCTGCTCACCCCGCAGCAACGCCCATATCCACGAGACCCAGCAACGACCCCACCGCCATCCCTACACACCAAGGAGAACACCCATGGGACAGCTCGACGGCAAAGTAGCATTGATCACCGGTGGAAGCGCCGGCATCGGTTTGGCGACCGCACGCAGCTTCGCCTCCGAAGGCGCCCAGGTCTATCTGACCGGACGCCGTAAGGAGGTCGTCGACGCCGCCGTCGCCGACATCAAGGCTGACACTGGCGTCCAGGTCACCGGCATCGTCGGCGACGTGTCCGACATGGCGTCGCTGGACGCGTTGTATAAGACCATCACCGATCGCAGCGGCCGCCTCGACGTGCTGGTCGCCAACGCCGGCAGCGGCCGCCCCATCGGCCTGGCCGATATCACCGAAGAGCACTACGACACCACCTTCGACGACAACGTCAAGGGCCTAGTGTTTACCGTGCAGAAGGCGTTGCCGCTGCTGCCCGACGGGGCCTCAGTGGTGCTGATGTCGTCGATCTCTGGCATCGACGGCCAGCCAGGCATGAGCGTGTACGCCGCCACCAAGGCAGCGATCCGCAACTTCGCCCGCTCCTGGGCGATCGAACTTGCGCCGCGCAACATCCGCGTCTCGGCGCTGTGCCCCGGGCCGGTGAACACCCCCGGCATGAGCAACGTCCTGGAAGAACTCGGCGACGACGGCGCCAGCACCATCACCACACCAATGGGACGACTGGGCGAGGCCAGTGAGATCGCAGCCGGCGCAGTGTTCCTCGCCTCGGAACAATCGTCCTTCCTCACCGGCTCGGACCTGATCATCGACGGTGGCGCAGCCGTCTAGAGCCCTGGGCACTGTCACCAAACTGCACGAGACAAACTCGATGGGAATTCATGACTCTCTCCGGCAGTCCCCTCCAACACGGAGCTGGTTGCTGCGATGGCGCACCGACGTGAGCAGACCGGCACCAACTGGGCTGGTAAACGGCGCGCCGGGATCAGTCAGGAAACGACGCCTCCTGCGGATTGCGGTGGGGGAGTCGCGGCGGGATCCGCTTTCTTCGCAGGCTGCGCACCACCAGGCGGACGGGAACGGTGGCAGCGCCGCAGGCGGAGTACGTGGACTCGATCGACATCAATGACCAGCTGTTCGCGCTGCCGAAGACGCGACTCGTACTCTGCACGCGTACACCAGCAGCGGCACCGTTGTTCTTCTGGACGGGCTCCGACGTGCTGACGTCTCGACGTCCGCTGAGTGACCGAGGATCCGACAGTGTCGAGGTCGGATTCGATGATACGACGCTGACTCTGAAGGCGGTGACGCTGCAGATGTATCACCGAGGAAAGCAGATCAGTGTGGAGGAATTGTCAATACCTGTGGATCGGGGTGTTTCAGGCGACCTCCGTTCCGGCGTGCTGACCGCCGTCTGAGGGCGATGTTGGCGGGGTGATGTCGGTGGGTCGTTCGAGCAGTCTGCCT